>OJHI01000322.1_pt1 | contig 10710 bp, 10 predicted proteins | sample 1595181 | NCBI WGS metagenome assembly OJHI01 (sample SAMN05416830, study PRJEB24817) | seawater metagenome | isolation source: Sea water | place: Canada:Atlantic | collected 2013-07 | reverse complement strand
AATGCAGTTCTCACCTACTACGAACGTCATATCCTGTCCTCGCCAGGTGTCTTCAATTTATACAGCGCCAGTGACTGATTATAACAGCAACGGGCACGGTCTCGCTTGGGGTGGCGCTAGTCTAGCGATATGCCCTGAGGCAGGCAAACGGAGTGTTGATATAAGGTTATAGCGCCAACACTCTTTCTATGCGCGCCGGCAGCTCGCGCCCACTTAGGTTGCTCTGCAGCGTCTCTAAGAGGGCTTAAGTCAGCTTTTTCAATGTATATAGCGCCTCCAGGGCTTGCTTTGGTGTCAGCTCGTCTGGGTCTAGATCGGTCAACGCTAGCTCGATCGCATTGGGTTCGTTGAATAGTGAGGCCTGGGCCGGAGCCGCCGCCGGTGATGGGGCGGCATAGCTGCTGGGGGGAGTGGCTGAAGGCGCCAGCGGTTTGCTTTGTTCCAACTCGCGTAATTTCTCACCGGCTCTATGGATCACGCTGCTCGGCACTCCCGCCAGTTGGGCTACCTGAAGACCGTAACTGCGACTGGCCGGTCCTTCTTGTACTCGGTGCAGAAAGACAATGCGGTTATCGTGTTCGCTGGCGGTCAGGTGTGCGTTGTAGATGCCCGGCAGTTGCTCTGGTAGTTGAGTCAACTCGAAGTAGTGTGTGGCGAACAGGGTAAACGACTTGAGATTGCGCGCTAGGTGCTCGGCGGCAGCCCAGGCCAGGCTCAGGCCATCAAAAGTGCTGGTGCCGCGGCCAATCTCGTCCATCAGTACTAGGCTTTGGGCGGTGGCGTTGTTGAGGATGTTGGCGGTTTCTGACATTTCCACCATAAAGGTGGAGCGGCCACCGGCCAGATCATCGGACGAGCCAATGCGGGTGAAGATCCGGTCCAGGCTACCGATGCGGGCACTGGCCGCCGGCACGCAGCTGCCAAGGTGAGCGAGCAGCGCGATCAGGGCGGTTTGGCGCATGTAGGTGGATTTACCGCCCATGTTGGGGCCGGTAATGATCACCATACGGCGGGCATTGTCTAAGTGCAGGCTGTTAGGAACGAACGCGTCGTCTAGCACCTGTTCCACCACCGGGTGACGGCCATCCACAATTTCGATGATCGCTTCGTCATCTACTAACTGTGGGCGCACCCAGTTGAGTGCTTCGGCCCGTTCGGCCAGCGATGCCAGCACATCGAGCTCGGCCACGGCGGCAGCACTGCGCTGAAGGGCGTGCAGGTCGTCGGCCACTTTTTCCAGTAGTGCTTCGTAGAGGCGTTTCTCCAGCGCTAGAGCTTTGCTGGACGCGGACAGGGCCTTGTCCTCAAATTCTTTCAGTTCGGGAGTGATAAACCGTTCAGCATTTTTCAGTGTTTGACGGCGTTGATAATCCGCCGGCGCCTGATCGGACTCGCGTCGCGACAGCTCAATGTAATAGCCATGCACGCGGTTGTACTTCACGCGCAGGGTGGAAAGCTGGGTACGTTCGCGCTCGCGGGTTTCGATATCCACTAAAATCGCACCGGCGTTTTCGCTGATGGAACGCAGCTCATCGAGCTCTTCACTGTAACCGGGAGCAATGACGCCGCCGTCGCGTATCAGCATGGGCGGATTCTCGATCACCGCCGTGCCCAGCAATTTCACCTGGTTCGGAAACTGGCCGATGCGCTCAATCAATTCGCAAAAACAATCGGCGGCGGGTAGGGTGCCGATTAGAGGCGGCAGCGCTTTGAGGCTGGCGTGCAGGCGCGTCAGGTCCCGAGGGCGAGCAGAACGTAACGCCACCCGGCCGAGAATGCGTTCCATGTCGCCGATCTCGTTAAGCACATCGCGGGCGGACTCAAAGCACCAGCCCTGACGCAGGGCGTCGATCTGGTCCTGCCGCTGGGTGAGCGTGGTGCGGTTGCGCAATGGCTGGTGTACCCAGCGTTTAAGCAAGCGCGCGCCCATGGCCGTTTTGGTGCTGTCCAGCACCCAGGCCAGGGTGTGTTGCTCCTGGCCATCCAGGGTTTCAGTCAGCTCCAAGTTACGGCGGGTGGCCGCATCCATGGCGACCGCATCATCAAAGCTTTCTACTGTTAGGCCGGTGATATGTGGGAGTTCGCCGCGCTGGGTTTCCTTGGCATAGCCAAGCAGTGCGCCAGCGGCGGAAACCGCCACGGGAGACGGCTCACCAAAGCCGGCCAGATCCTGCACCTGGAACTGTTGGCACAGCTGGCGACGGGCAGCGTCTTCATCAAACTCCCAGCTCGGGCGTTTACGAGTACCCGGTCGATCGGACCAGCGCCCTGGCAGACCATGCTCTTCACTGATCAACAATTCGGCTGGCGACCAGCGCTCCAGCAAGGCCTGTAATTGCTCGGCACCTTCTACTTGAGTGACGACAAAGCGCCCGGCGGCCAAATCCAGGCTGGCGCAACCGTATTGATTATTATGATCGAAAACCGCGCACAATAAATTATCCCGACGCTCTTCCAGTAAGGCCTCATCGCTCACCGTACCGGGCGTGACGATGCGAACCACCTTGCGCTCCACCGGCCCCTTGGCCAGCGCCGGGTCACCGATCTGTTCGGCAATGGCCACGGATTCGCCCAGCTTCACCAGCCGCGCCAGATAGTTCTCCGCCGCGTGGTAGGGAATGCCGGCCATGGGAATCGGCTTGCCGGCACTTTGACCGCGTTGGGTCAGGGTGATATCCAGCAGTCGCGCCGCTTTCTGCGCATCGCCAAAGAACAACTCATAGAAATCCCCCATGCGGTAGAACACCAGCTGGTCCGGGTGTTCGGCCTTAATGCCGAGGTATTGCTGCATCATCGGCGTATGTTGGCTTAGGTCCGCGGTCACAGGTCCTCCATGGGGGGTAATGAATCAGTGGGCGGTCATGATATAGCGATATGGGAGAGGATTCATGGGGAGATCTGGATGGTTTTTAGGAGGGACTATCTCTGTCTGCCCATTACCGAGTTTATATGCAGGCCGGGTGAGGCCGTTTGGCTTGCACGGAGGGCATCATTCATGCTGCCCCGCGATCTAAACGAGGTTGCCGTTGCCAGGCATAAAAGCCGCTGGGGTGAACGTCCAACAGGAAGCATCGCTCGCTATGCTTCTTTATAAAGGCGTACCTCAATCGGACTGACTGGCGAAGTACGCCGCGGCTTTTTTAGGATGTCACGCTCTTCGGTAACGCGGTTAAGCTCTTTCTGGAGCCGGCGGATCTCTGCCAGGTCATCGGTCTTAGCCTGATGCTGCTCGGAATCCGGGCCAAACTTTCTGATCCAGGCGTACAGGCTATGGGTGGTGACGCCGAGCCGGTCGGCCACTTGGGCCACACTGTGACCACGATCAGTCACCTGACGAACCGCCTCAATCTTGAATTCTTCGGGATAGTGTTTGCTGCTCATGGGTACCTCTCTGGTTGCCATTTTGGATGGCTGAAAGGTGTAGCAAACTGGTGGCGATTCAGTTGATTATTCTTGGAGATATATCGGATAGCCTGTATGGGAAATGGGAGGCCTGACCCTGATGGTGTGCGATTTAAATAACACTTTCAATTTGCTCACAATGAAAACATACCTGGACCAACACTTGCGGGTGTTATCTGCACCATCTTTGACAGACTACGTGGCTGGAAAAATTGAAGCTTACGGTGTAAATGGGTCAGCTCTTGTTCTCGAAGCAGCACAGTATCACCGAATAAAGTTAATGTAATATATAATACCGTTGGCTTTATGGATAAGCTTTGGGGGTCTGGTTCGGTCCATGATTTTGCGCATAGTGTTAACTGGGGAAATTCAGGCTGTAGTGTTCATTTATTTTCAGGTATTTAGGGTTGATGATGAGGTTGCTTCCTGTTGGACTATTATTTTTTTCGCTTTCCAGTGTATCCGATGCGGATCAAACATGCCTTGATATTGAAAGAAAATACGCAGGGAGCACATTCGCTGAATCTGATGCTGAATCGCTTGATCAGCTTTTAAATGATGCAGGCATAGACGATTTATATGGTGAGAGTTTTTTGTCTTTGATGGATAGAGATAAAAAAGTGGCGAGTGAAATTTCTTCTTATGTGGTTAATCCTTATATGCTGGAGTCAAAAAAAGGAAAAGTTTTTTTGGATACTGTTTTTGATGAAATGATTAGCATGCAGGATTATAGTCCAACAGGGTCTATGCATTTGTATAACTTTATTTCTTCTAGGAATGCTGAGCATGCTAGATATGGGGTTTTGAGATATATGTATGAAGAGAGAAAGGTTAGTATTGATGAAATAGATGAAATTCTGGGATGCTTTGGTTTTTCTGGTGTTGATCATATTCTTTCTCGTTGAACTTGGCTTCTGCGATTAATTCGTTAGGTCTTTCGGGTTCTTCTCCTGCCCGTAATTAGGGGTGCGTACCAATCGGGTGATCTCCTGCCGAACCTAATTGGGGTTGCCTGTGAATTGGGGATGGCTTGGATGCTTTGTAGTTTCTTAGTGGTATAAGACTATTCTTATGCCCGGTATCTTTAAGGTATGGGAAAGAAGGGAGACTACCCATAACTCGTGCCCGCTATACTCAATTGCCCTTGGGTTTTACGTCTTACTACCACTGCGTCTGCCGCTGTGTGCGGCAGTTCTCTTGGTTGTCTATACCGATCCATCCGTATCCGCCACAATCCAGGCCGCAGGTGTAAGGTTTGGTATAGCAAACTATCAAGATATTTCCTCAAGCAGCTAGAATCAACCTAAGCACACCCATGCATCATCGGCGTATGTTGGCTTAGGTCCGCGGTCACAGGTCCTCCATGGGGCGGTAATGAATCAGTGGGCGGTCATGATATAGCGATATGGGAGAGGATTCATGGGGAGATCTGGATGGTTTTTAGGAGGGACTATCTCTGTCTGCCCATTACCGAGTTTATATGCAGGCCGGGTGAGGCCGTTTGGCTTGCACGGAGGGCATCATTCATGCTGCCCCGCGATCTAAACGAGGTTGCCGTTGCCAGGCATAAAAGCCGCTGGGGTGAACGTCCAACAGGAAGCATCGCTCGCTATGCTTCTTTATAAAGGCGTACCTCAATCGGACTGACTGGCGAAGTACGCCGCGGCTTTTTTAGGATGTCACGCTCTTCGGTAACGCGGTTAAGCTCTTTCTGGAGCCGGCGGATCTCTGCCAGGTCATCGGTCTTAGCCTGATGCTGCTCGGAATCCGGGCCAAACTTTCTGATCCAGGCGTACAGGCTATGGGTGGTGACGCCGAGCCGGTCGGCCACTTGGGCCACACTGTGACCACGATCAGTCACCTGACGAACCGCCTCAATCTTGAATTCTTCGGGATAGTGTTTGCTGCTCATGGGTACCTCTCTGGTTGCCATTTTGGATGGCTGAAAGGTGTAGCAAACTGGTGGCGATTCAGTCGGACGACTGGAATCGCCACCGCTGTGGCCGAAGAAAAACATCAATTATTGTCCAGGATTAGTTGACCACTACATTATGAGAAGAGTGGGTTTCGCCATGTTGCTCATAGCGTTCTCCTTACCCATAGCAGGCTGGGGCTATGGGACCCCGTGCTCAACACAACGGGGGCAAATGCTCGTAGGAGATATCTCAAAATTTGCTAAGCCGTTTAGACCACTACATCTCACGTTTTGACGTTTTCCTGATAAAACCTCCACAGAATTGTTACACAGGGTGGGTCATTGTACTCACTCAATGTCAGGTCGACTTTTTTATAGTCGTCAATGTGGTGGGTTTGCTAATGAACACAGTCTTTCCTCGCCAACTGCAGGGATTTGTGGCGGCCGGAGGCATTGCTACGCTGTTCCACTGGCTTGTAATGGCAGCATTGATCGCCATCGGGCTTGACCCCATTCTGGCAACCGCTAGTGGAAGCGTGTCTGGCGCGGTGCTGAATTACACCCTTCAGCGGCGCCTGGCATTTCGCAATGCCGGCCCTCACAGGGCCACGCTGTGGCGCTATATAGGATCCTGTCTTGGCGCATGGTTCTGCAATATCGTCTTATTTTTTCTGCTCAATCACGTATTAGCCCTTCCTGTCACCTTGTCACAAATAGTGACCACGGGGCTTGTCGCTGCACTGAATTATATCGTCTACCAGAGGTTGATTTTCCATGAACAAACGCTTTGAGTTGCCAGTCATGCTTTTTGATGGTCCTCTTGATAGGCCGCTGTTGTCACTGGTAGTGCCGCTGTACAACGAACGCTCGATGCTGCCTCTTTTCTTTGAGCGCGTTCTACCTGTGCTTTTCTCCCTGGACTTGTACTGGGAAATCGTGCTGATAGATGATGGCAGTGACGACGGAAGCGCCCAATATATCCGCAACGTTATTGGTCGAACGCCCGGCATCCGGCTAATCAAGTTGAGTCGAAATTTCGGCAAAGAGGCCGCGATGACCGCAGGGCTGGAACACGCTAAAGGCGATGCGGTGATTGTTTTGGATGCAGACTTGCAAGATCCACCTGAGCAAATTCCGGCGATGGTCGAATGCTGGGAGTCGGGTATTGATGTTGTCCTGATGCAGCGCCGCTCACGGGCAGGAGAAACTGCGTTCAAACGATGGAGTGCTCATCTCTTCTATCGACTGCTGAACCGAACTAGTAGAACAAATATTCCCGTAGATACCGGTGACTTTCGATTGATCAGCCGCAAGGCCGTTACCGCATTGTTGCTGCTGAAAGAGCGCAACCGTTACATGAAAGGCTTGTTTGCCTGGATCGGTATGTCGACTCAAGTCATCCAATATGATCGTGAACCCAGAGCGGCAGGCGAAACAAAATGGGATTACCCTGGGCTTGTCGGATTAGCACTGGAAGGGCTAACGTCGTTTTCTATATCGCCCTTACGCTGGGCAACTTTGATCGGACTAATCGCTGCCAGCATGGGCGCGGTATTCGGTGTGTGGATTGTAGTCAAGACACTCATGCTAGGCGATGCCACCAGCGGTTACCCCTCGCTGGTGGCCATCATCAGCTTTCTAGGCGGTATTCAGTTGATGAGTGTGGGCATTGTGGGTGAGTACGTCGGCAAGACTTACATGGAATCAAAGCAGCGCCCTGTGTACCTGATTGATGAGGTGATTGAAAATCGGAGTGGCACAGGCCAACAGGCGCAACGTAAAACAACGGGAATGCGATATGTCAAAGAGCTTTAACGTCTGGCTGTTGATACTCGCTGCCGTGCTGGTTAGTCGTTTCATAGGCATGGAATTTTTCCCTTTTTCGGATACCACCGAGCCGCGTTACGCGGAAATTGCCCGCCTGATGGCGGAAACTGGTGACTGGATTACGCCGTGGTTCGAGCCCGGCGTTCCTTTTTGGGGTAAACCGCCCTTGTCGTTCTGGGCTGAGGCGGCAGCCATCAAGATATTTGGTATTTCGGAGTTCTCGCTGAGGTTTCCGGCATGGTTGGCAACGCTCGCTATGGTGTGGCTTGTTTGGCGACTGGCGCGGAAAATTTGGAGTGTGCAGGTTGCTCAATGGAGTTGCTTGGTTTTTGTAACCATGACGCTCACTTACATCAGCGCCGGCGCCGTTATGACAGATGCTTTTTTTGCATTGGGTACTACCCTTACTCTCGTCAGCTTCTGTTTGGTGATGGCAGGAGAGGGAGGGTTGTGGCGATGGCTTTTTTTTCTTGGAATGGTGATCGGGCTTCTGTCCAAAGGGCCGCTGGCCCTCGTTCTGATCGGGATCCCCATCGTACTTTGGTTATCCATTTCGTGGCGGGAGGCGGCCAATAACCTTGGGCGGCTGCCTTGGTGGCGAGGCATTTTGATGACGGCCGTTTTGGTTTGCCCTTGGTACATAGTAGCTGAACTGAAAACCCCAGGGTTTCTGGATTATTTTCTCGTAGGAGAGCATATTCGACGATTTCTGGATCCCGGATGGGCGGGAGATCTCTACGGCAGTGCCCATAACCAGCCCAAAGGCATGATCTGGATGTTCTGGTTATGGGCTTCGTTCCCGTGGGGCATCGTTGCGCTGGTGAGTTTGGCACTTGCATGGTTCAGGGGGGAAAAGCGCGGTATCGTAAGCAAGACAATATCAAGTCCCTGTGTCAGCTTTTTATTGGTCAGCGCACTGGCTCCCATGCTGTTCTTCACGTTCGCAGGCAATATACTCTGGACTTACATATTACCGTCATTGCCGTTTACAGCTATTTTGGTTGGCCGTTGGGCTTCGGAATGTCAGTCTTTCCGATTGGCATGCTTACGGAGTGGTTTGGTGGCATTGGCGCCGATTTTACTGACCGTGTTCGTTGGTCTTACCGCTACGGGTTGGCAATCACTCAAAACAGAGAAAGAGCTGGTAAGCTATTATCAGTTAACCCGGACAGCTGACGATAGCCCGTTGATCTATCTGGATGACCTGCCATTTTCAGCCCGATTCTATTCAGGTGGAGCCGCTTTGGAAATGACAAAGGGCGGATTGAACAACCTACAGATGTCCGAGACGTATCAGCATTTGTATGTTGTAGTTCCCAGAACCTGGCCAGCCGAAAAAGTGGCTGGCTTAGCCTCTTCCGTTCAAAAGGTCATGGAAAATAGACGCTATCAATTGTTGGTAATTGCCGGGTTGCCGCACGACCAGCAATCGGTATCTGATGCCAATGGAGTTGACTTGAGTGACACCTAACCAACCACAGCTCAGACTATTAATCGTTGAAGATCAGGTAGACCTTGCAGAAAACCTGTTCGAGTTTCTGGGTGAAGATCGTTACATACTGGACTTTTCTCCAGATGGTTTGACCGCATTGCATCTGCTTGCTACGCAAAGCTATGACGTTATCGTGCTCGACCTGATGCTGCCCGGTGTGAATGGCTATGATATTTGCAAACGTATCCGCAACGACCTGCAGTGTCAGACTCCTGTCATTCTGATGACGGCACTGGGGGGGCTGCCCGACAAAGAAAAAGGTTTTGATTACGGTGCAGATGATTACCTCGTGAAGCCATTCGAGTTGCGTGAGTTGCAACTACGGGTTGAAGCTCTGCACCGGCGCTTTGCACCGCAGAGGCCGATCCTGAGAGCGGGTGATATTCTGTTCGATCCTGGAGCGTTGGAAGTAGAATTGAATGGGTTGAAAACGGCCTTGTCCGGCACACCTGCTCGCCTATTTGAATTGTTGGTTCGTGCATACCCTAGTTTTCTCAGCCATGAAGCATTGAGTGATGCTTTATGGGGAACTCGCCATGGGGAAATGGAAAACAGCCTTCGTACCCACATCTATACTCTTCGAAAATCCCTGCAGGCAGGCCTGGGTAACAGCCTAGTAAAAACCATCCATGGGCGGGGATACAGCCTTGAAGGCCCAGAGAAAACGCGCGCGGGTACACTGTGAATTCATCCTTGACCCAGCGCCTGGCCCGAACTCTGTTTTTCCTGATTGCCGCCTCCACAGCAACCTCAATGATTATTGTTGAGGTGTTTGTTCATGATGTTGAGGACACCATTCTTGATCTGGAGCTCAAGGAGGAGGCCGAGTATTTCACGGAGCAAATCCGGGAAGGACGCTTTCAGCCAATAAAAACAGCACAGCTGGAGGCCATTTTCTTGCCTGAAGGCGAGGCAGAAGCTTTACTCCCAGAATATTTCCGTAGTCGCCATTTGCCATTTTCCCAAGAAGTAGAGATAGGCCAGACAACACTACTGATACTGGGAGAGCAGTTGGAATTCCCCGATGGCAAGCTTTTCTTGGCCCAGGATATTACGATTATGGAAAGTCGTGAGACCTTGGTTCAGCTAGCTCTGGCTGGTGTCGCTGGTTTCATGTTCCTGATTGGTTCTATTGTTGCCCACACAGCAGCCAGGTACTTGGTACGCCCTTTCAAGAAGTTAACTCGTGAAGTCCTTAACACAACACCCGGTTCGTCTATGCTGCAAATTACCACGGATTACCGTGACCAAGAGTTTTGCAACATTGCTCAGGCATTTAACCGCTTCCTATCTGAGCTTGAAGATCACATCGAGCGTGAGAAATCATTTGTGAAACTAGCCAGTCATGAGCTGCGTACGCCGTTGGCCGTTATTGGTGGGGCTTTGAATGTACTGGAACAACGACAAAGTTTGTCGTCGGCGGATCAGAAAACGCTTACCCGTATTCGCCGTGCTATGCAGACCATGCGCGACGATACGGAGGTTTTGCTCGAACTTGCTCGCAGGGAAGCGTTCGAAAGCGAAGCGAGAACCATTGTGCTGCAAGAGCTTGTCCAGAACACTATTGATGACCTTGAACATGGGTACCTGGATCAGGCCGGACGAATCACGGTTTATAACAACAGCCCGGGGTTCAAAGTTACAACACATCCCATCCTAGTGGGTATGTTAATGCGTAACCTGTTGCAAAATGCACTTCGACACACCCGTGCCGAAGTGGAGGTTAGAATGATTGGGAACCGAATTTCAGTGCGAGACTTCGGATCTGGGCTTCCGATAAAAGTAGCTGAGCACCTGAATTCTGGTGCTGCGTCCAGCTCTAACAACTTCAAGGCCGGAGATTTCAGCAACGCTACCTTTGGGTTACTGATCGTCCGATTGGTTTGCGAGCGACTGGGTTTGGATCTGGAGGTTACGCGGTCAGGTAACGAAGGAACTGAGTTCCTGATTCACGTTCATAACCTCACCTGATCATTTGACTCAGGTAGCCAGTAGGCTTTTGAATCGCCACCAGTTCATTAGACACTTCCCAGCCGTTCTTGGTGACGCTTTTCATACTCTACCGGTGACAGCT
>OJHI01000320.1_pt1 | contig 10943 bp, 15 predicted proteins | sample 1595181 | NCBI WGS metagenome assembly OJHI01 (sample SAMN05416830, study PRJEB24817) | seawater metagenome | isolation source: Sea water | place: Canada:Atlantic | collected 2013-07 | reverse complement strand
CTACACGTAAGGAGTCGTCGGCAGCGTCAGATGTGTATAAGAGACAGGTATTCAGGGTGATGCGTTTGCGGCCATGAAGCAGCTGATTGCCGACGGCGAAAAGTATGACCTGGTGGTGCTGGATCCGCCGGCGTTCATCAAGCGCAAAAAAGATTTCAAGAACGGCCTGGCCGGTTATCACGCCATCAACGAGCTGGCCATGCGGCTGGTGAAACCCGGTGGTTATCTGGTATCGGCTTCCTGCTCCATGCACATGCCGGCAGAGCGTCTGCTGGATGTGGTGCACAGTAGCGCCCGGCACATCGACCGTAGTATTCAGGTGGTGGGTTATGAAGGGCAGGGTCCGGATCATCCGGTGCACCCGGCCATTGCCGAAACCGCTTACCTGAAGACCTGGTTCTGCCGGGTGCTGTTCAGCCTGTAGCGCCGTGACGATGGAGTTCGCCTTCGCATTTTTGGCCCTGTTCATCAAGGCGATGGTGCTGGTTGCGCCTTTCCTGGCAGGGTTTCTGGTGGTGATTGTCGGGCTGGGGCAATGGGTGGGGCGCCGCGAAGGCTGGAGCCGATTCGATGCGTTCTACTGGTCCATGATTACGGCGTTAACGGTGGGGTACGGGGACCTGCGTCCATCCCGCAGGAGCACCAAGTTCATGGCGATCCTGGTGGCCATCGTGGGGATCATGTTCAGCGGAGTCTTTGTGGCGGTGACGGTCACCGCCGCCACCGAAGCCTTCAGGACCTATATGGTCGGAGCCTGAGGGCTGAGGCGGTTTTCGTCAGGCATCCTGCATCAAGCTTTTGCTGGATACCTGTTTTTCACTCCTGTCCGCGGAGCCGTTTTTCTAGCCCAGTTTTTCCAGCATGGCGGCCATGTTAGTGCGTACTACTTCAATGGCCTTGTAGGGGCGGATCATCACTTTGAAATCGATGATTTTTCCTTCCGCATCCCACTCAATCATGTCCACGCCATTCACGGCGATACCGTCCAGTTCCAGGGCAAATTCGAGCACAGAATGCTGTCCGTCATTGATCTCCCGCACATAGCGAAAGCTGTCATTAGCCAGCACATGCATGGCCGCGGTCAGATAGGCGGTGGTAATCGGTTTGCCAACCTGTGGGGTGTGCACCAGCGGTGAATGGAATACCGCCTGATCGGCAATCAAGTCGTTGAGCGCCTTCCGGTCCTGACTTTTGACTACCGCGTGCCATGCATCAATATTCGCCATGGTCTTTCTCCTGTTTTTTGATGTTGGCTCAGGCCGCATTCAGTGCGCGACGGGCCTGCTGATATTCCTCGCTGAGCTTGGCAATGGCTTCGCTGGCGCTTTGCACCGCATCCACCGCGCCGATGCCCTGGCCGCAGCCCCAGATGTCTTTCCAGGCCTTGGCTTTGGAACTGCCGCCGGAGCCGAAATTCATCGCCGACGGGTCGCTTTCCGGCAGGTTGGCCGGATCCAGCCCGGCCTTGGCGATGGACGGCGCCAGGTAGTTGCCGTGCACGCCGGTGAACAGGTTGCTGTAGACGATATCGGTGGCCTTGCTGTCGACGATCATCTGCTTGTAGGCCTGGTCGGCGTTGGCCTCCTCACTGGCGATAAACATCGAACCGATATAAGCCAGATCCGCGCCCATGGCCTGGGCCGCCAGCACCGAGGAGCCGCTGGCGATGGAGCCGGACAGGGCCAGCGGGCCGTCGAACCACTGGCGGATTTCCTGGATCAGCGCGAACGGCGACAGCTGGCCGGCGTGGCCGCCGGCGCCGGACGCCACCGCGATCAGGCCGTCGGCGCCCTTCTCGATGGCCTTGCGGGCGAAGCGGTCGTTGATGATGTCGTGCATCACCGTGCCGCCCCAGCCGTGCACCGCCTGGTTGAGCTCTTCACGGGCGCCCAGGGAGGTGATCACCATCGGCACCTTGTACTTCTCGCACAGCTCCAGGTCTTTCTCCAGACGGTCGTTGGTCTTGTGCACGATCTGGTTCACCGCGAACGGCGCGGACGGCTGGTCCGGGTGCTCCCGGTCCCAGGCGGCCAGCTCCTCGGTGATGCGCGCCAGCCATTCGTCCAGCTGCGACAGCGGCCGTGCGTTCAGCGACGGGAACGAGCCCACCACCCCGGCCTTGCACTGGGCGATGGTCAGGTCCGGGTTGGAAATGATGAACAACGGCGAGCAGATCACGGGCAGCCGCAGGCGTTTGGCGATTTCCGGGGGCAGAGACATGGCGATTCCTGTTAAGTGGGTGACGTTTACTTTGTAAATCTTTCGAATTCGGATAAACCGGGGATCGTGCTCTGGCACGGCGTCCGGTTCGGAAGGCAAATATTTACAACGTACATTTTATAAAATCAAGCGCTTCCTGACATCGGCTGGCGTCCGCCGGTGAGCGATTCGGTCAGGATTCGTCGTCGCGGCGCGGCGGCGACACCGCCATGCCCGCCAGCAGGGTGCGCATGGTTTTCTTGCGCAGGGTGTCCGCGTCGATCTCGCCGCCCAGCCGCCCGGCCATGTCCAGCACCACGATGCCGTGCAGGGTGGACCAGAACATATAGCCGATCAGGTCGGCGTCGCCGTCCATCATCCCTTCGCGGATCATATCACGCACATAGCCGACCATGGTCTCCCGGGCGCGGCGGCTGGCGCGCACCAGCTCCGGGTAGCGGCTCTCGTCGACCTGGGAGATCTCCGACATCAGCTGGTAGGCCGCCGGATGCTCGGTGGCGAAGCGCACATAGGCGTCGCCGATGGCGCGGGCGCGCTCGCGGGCGTCGCTGCCCTGGGCCAGCCCCGCCTCCAAAGCGGCGGCGAAGCGGTCCAGCGCGGCGGCGCGCACGGTGGCGAGAATCTCGTCCTTGTCCTGGAAATAGCGGTACGGCGTCATCGGGCTGACGCCCACCCCGGCGGCGATCTGCCGCATGGTGACGTTATCCGGTCCGCGCTCCACGAACAGTTCCGTGGCCACCTCGCAGACGCGCTCGCGGAAGGCGGCGATCTCCTGGTCGGTTTTCGGCTTCTTGGGCAACGGGGCGCTCCATGGTCTGCGGGCACAGGGCCGGACGGCAAAGGCTTACAGTGTAAACCAAACGCCGGGGCCCCGGCATCACGCGGATACCGCCCGCGGCACGGGGAAAGCGTCCCGCTGCAGCCGGGCCACCAGCCGCTCCACCTCGGCCAGGGCGTCGCGTACCGACGCGTCCAGCCGCTCGCCGCCCTCCTCCTGGTACTCAATGGCGATCTCATGGAAGTGCGCGATGCCAATCAGTTCCAGCGCGGTGCGCACGCTGGCTTCCAGATGGTTCAGGTGCGCCAGCGGGCCGCCAGCGCCCAGGCCGAACCCGCCCCGGGACGACAGAATCACCGCGTGGCGCGGCCGGTCGTTGAGCAGCGGGCCCACCGGGTGATCGATGTTGGCCGGATCGAAATAGATGGTGCGCTCCACGCGCACAATCTGGTCGATCCAGGCCTTGAACGCCGCCGGGTAGCTGTAGTTGTACAGCGGCACGCCCAGCACCAGCACGTCGGACTGGATCACCTCGTCCACCAGGCTGTCGCTCTCCGCCAGCACCTGCTGCAGGGCGGCGGGGCGCTGCGTCGACGGCGTAAAGGCGGCTTCGATCCACTCCACGTTCAGCAGCGAAGGCGGCCGGACGCCCAGATCCCGGCGCGTCACCGCATCCCGCGGCCGGGCGGCTTTCCAGTGCTCGATGAAGTGGTGGCTCAGCCGCCGGCTGTGCGAGCCGTGCTCGTGGGTGCCGGAACGTCCGGGGCGGGGGCTGGCGTCGAGGTGCAATAAGCGGGTCATGGCATTGTCTCCGGTCAGGGTTGGCTTACAGGTGAGCTGATCTCACTCCTGCTTGACAGGCTTCCCATGAAACCGGAGGCTTAAAGCCGCGACAAACGATGAATTCTTGCCGTGAAGGCAAAATAAAACTCATCCATAAGGCACCCCATGAGCGCCCGCAAACTGCCCTCCCTGTCCGCCCTGCGCGCCTTCGAGGCGGCGGCCCGCCACCGCAGCGCCAAAGCCGCCGCCCAGGAACTGTCGGTGACCCCCACCGCCATCAGCCACCAACTGCGGCAGCTGGAGGACTACCTGGGCGTGGCCCTGTTCGTGCGCAAACCGCGCCAGCTGGTGCTCACCGGCGCCGGCCAGACCCTGCTGACGGCGTCCAGCGAGGCGTTCGATACCCTCGCGGAAACGGTGGCCCGGCTGCGCCACGACCCGGGCCACCAGACCGTCACGCTGTCCACCATCCCGGCGGTGGCCGGGCGTTTTCTGCTGCCCTGGGTGTGCCTGCTGCGTGACCGCCACCCGCAACTGAATCTGAACCTGCGGATCTCCCACGACCTGGTGGCGCTGGACGGCGTCGCCGCCGACATGGCGATCCGCTACGGGGACGGCCACTGGCCCGGGCTGGTGTCGGAGAAGCTGTTCGATAACGTCTTTGTCCCCGCCTGCAGCCCGACCCTGGGCATCACCCGGCACGACGATCTGCACCGGCACACCCTGCTGCACTACCAGCCGCCCAGCCATTCCGGAGCCCTGCTGAGCTGGACGACCTGGCAAAAGCTGGCGCGGGTGCCCGACCTGGACATGGGCGCCGGCCTGGTGTTCTCCGACGAGACCCACACCATCACCGCCGCCCTGGACGGTCAGGGGATCGCTCTGATGAGCAAGGCGCTGATCGCCGACGAACTGGCCAGCGGCCGGCTGGTACAGCCGTTCGGGCCGGATCTGCACGCCAAGCCCTTCCACCTGGTGTACCCGGAAGAACGGCTGCGCGAACCCGCCATCGCGGCGGTGCGGGAATGGGTGCTGGGGTTGCGTTAGGCGCCGCGCGGGCCGAACAAAATGACGCCGGCGCCGACGAGGCAGATTCCGGCGCCGAGCAGGTCCCAGCGGTCGGGGGCGCGCTGCTCCACCAGCCACAACCAGAGCAGCGACATAACGATATAGACGCCGCCGTAGGCGGCGTAGGCGCGGCCGGCATAGTCGGTGTCGACGAGACTGAGCAGCCAGGCGAACAGCGCCAGGCTGACCAGGCCGGGCACCAGCCACAGCGGCGTTTTCTCCAGCCGCCACCAGGCCCAGACCGAAAAGCAGCCGGCGATTTCCGCCAGGGCGGCGGCGATGTAGAGAAGCGGTGTAATCACTTATTGGTGCCTGAATTGAGCCGCAACAGCAGGTAGACGGCGAAGCCGGTGGCGACGCCGGGCACCAGCCCCAGCAGCGGCGCGATCCAGCCGTGTTTTACCGGCCGGGCCTTCGCTTCGTAAGCCACCCAGGTGGTGAGCACCACCCAGCACATGATGGTGTCCAGGGAATAGCCGGTGGCATAGGGATTGACGAAACCGGCACTGATGGCGGCGAGCAGATCCGGGTCACCGATCAGCGGCGGAATCACGATCACAACGAACAGCAGCGCGAACAGCGCCGCCCAGAGCACGAGCAGCAGGCGAAAGGTTCCGGTGGTCATGGTGAGGCCCTCATTTTTCTCAGGAGCTTAGCCCTGGCCACCCGGAGAAAGCAAAAGCCGCTTGGTAAAGAGCCCAAAGCCACAGAGACGTGTCCCGAATAAGCTGAAACGAAGAAACAACGGTTTTGACGGGCGTTTTTGGTATTCTTGCCGCTCATTTTTTAGTCGCCCCGGAAACCATGCCTGAACACTCTGCTTCCACCTTCCTGGCCGGCGCCGGGACGGATACCTGGACGCTGTGGCTGAACATCATGGCCACCGGCGCGGCCGTGGCGTTGTTGCTGCTGCTGAGTGTGTTCACCCTGGCGCTGTATCTGTACCGCGACCGGGAAGCGCCGGCGGCGCTGCAGTTCGCCCTGGCCAACCTGTGCGCGACGGTGTACATCGCCGGCGATCTGACCTCGCGGATCGACGCCGTGACCGGCGACCTGGACGCGGTGATGACGCCCTACCGCGTGGCGCTGAGCGCGGTGGTGATGGGGCTGGCGGCGCTGATCTGCATGCACCGGGTGCTGCGCCGCCGGCACGAGCCGCGCTGGCGGCTGGCGGCGATTTACCTGGCCGGCGCTCTGCTGGCCAGCGTGCTGTGGGTGGACCATCCGGCGCTGATCATCGCCAGCAACCGGCCCACCATCGAGGGCAGCCAGGTGTTCGCGGATTACGGCGCCGCCGGCGCGCCCTTCTTCGTGCTGTGCATGGTGGCGTTCAGCTACACCAACTGGCGGATGGTGCGCCGCGCCCGGCGCACCGGCGGCACCCTGGCCTGGTGGCTGACGGTGATCGGCTTCGTGCTGGTGTTTCTCACCGGGGTGCATGACACCCTGCGCGAGATGGGCGTGGAATTGCTGCCGCTGAGCGCGCTGACGCCGGGGTTCGTGGCGTTCCAGGTGGCGGCGCTGGCGGCGATGGTGATTCATTACTCGCGCACGCTCAGCGAGCGCACCGAGACCGACCACCAGCTGCGGCACCTGGCGGACAAGGCCACCCGTGACCCGCTTTCAGGACTGTTCAACCGCGCCTTTCTGGAAAGCCATCTGGACGGCCTCGGACCCCACGCCCGGGGCGGTCTGCTGTTCATCGACCTGGATCATTTCAAGGTCGTTAACGACCGCTTCGGCCACACCCGGGGCGACGCCTTGCTGCGCGCCGTGGCGCAGCGCATCGACCACACCATGCGCGACGGTGACATCGCCTGCCGCTGGGGCGGCGACGAGTTCGTGGTGTTTCTGGCGGACGCCAACCCGGACGCGGCGGACTCCATCGCCCGGCGCCTGCTGGAGGCGTTCGAAAGCATCCCCGCCGGCGACAACGAGGACCTGCGCATCGGCGCCAGCATGGGGTTCGCGGAGCTCACCGACGACGACTGGCGGCGCACCCTGCGCCGCGCCGACCAGGCGCTGTACCAGGCCAAGGACCGCGGCCGCGGCGTGGTCGCCATCGCCTCCTGAGGTCAGCCGCGCTGTCGGCGCCAGCCCCGCCATAGCAGCCAGGCGCCCCACACCATGGCCAGCACCATGATCGCCCGGCCGCTGTTCAGCGTCAGCGCCGCCAGCGTCTTGTCCCAGGCCAGCAGCCCGGTCTCGCCGAGAATGAATTCCCAATCATGGAAGCCGTAGGGGGAGGACTTGCCGTAGTTGCCGCCCAGTAGCGGCAGCTCGCCGGCACGGGCGTCGGCCATGTAGGGCGCGATGTCGAGGAAGTTCTCGCCGAACCACCACAGGCAGACGCTGGCGCCGAAGGTGTCGTGGCGCCGCAGCAGGGCGATGCCGCAAATCACCGGCACCAGCAGTTGCCCCAGGGTGCCGCCCAGGGAACCGATGAACTGGCCGAAAATGCCGAAGATCACGTGCCCGGCTTCGTGGAACGGCAGGTTCACGTTGTGCAGGAAGGCGGGCTGGTAACCGAGCTGGTGGAGGCTCTGTGTGATGTAGCTCCAGCCCCACACCACCAGACCCACCCAGAGCAGCGCGTAGAGGGCCGGGTAACGGTAGAGGGTATCCGGTGGCACCAGCAGGCTCTGGAAAAACGCTTTCAGGCGCTCGGCGCCGTCCGGGCCCGGCGGCGTCTGATTTTCCCGCAGCTCGCGCTGGCGCTCCAGGTAGGCTTCGTACTTGTGAAAGACCAGCCCGCAGCCGCCGCAGGTGGTGTCCCCGGCGCCTCGCGGGTGCTCGCATTTGGGGCATTGCATGACGGCGACCTCCCCCGAAATCAGCTCGCCCGGTGAAAATCCATCTGCCGTGCCGTGGCGGCGGCCAGGGTACGGCTCTGTAACCGTTCCACGAGATGCAGGCTCATATCAATGCCCGCGGAAATGCCGGCGGAGGTGACCACGTCGCCCTGATCCACCCAGCGCGGCCCGTCCTCCACCCTCAGCGCCGGGAAACGAGTGCGCAAGGCGTCGATGTCTTCCCAGTGGGTGGTCACCCGGCGGCCGTCCAGGACACCGGCGGCGGCGAGCAGGAAGGCGCCGTTGCAAACTGAGGCGGTGAGCCGCGCCGCCGCCGAGACTTCCGCGATCCAGCCCACCACGGCCGCCTCGTTCACGACCTCGTCCACCACGCCGCCGGGCACCAGCACCACGTCGATCGGGGGATGATCCGCGAAGCTGTAATCCGGCTGAATCACCACGCCCGCGCGGCTGGTGGCCGGCCGCCGCTCGGCGGCCACCGAGAACACCGAAAACGGCGCGCCCTCCGGGGCCAGCCGGTTGGCGGTGGTGAACACTTCACAGGGGCCGGCGAAGTCGAGCAGTTCCACACCGGGGTACAGGTACACCCCCACGTTCAGGGTCATGTGCCGCCTCCGTTTACGGTCGGGTGAGCGTCAGGCGCAGGTCGTCGCCGACGCGGCGCAGATCGCTCCATTGCAGGCGGATCTGCTGGTCCATGCGGTCGAACGGCAGATCCAGCAGGCCGCGGGCGTCGGCGCCCAGCAGCGTGGGGGCCAGGTAGACGATGAGCTCATCGAACAGGGCCTCGCGGACAAAGGCCCCGGCCAGGGTGGCGCCGCATTCCACCAGCACCTCGTTGCATTCGCGGCGGGTGAGCTCGGCGATCAGGGCGTGCAGGTCGAGGCCGCGCCGTTCCGCGCGGGCGGCGGCGCCGGGCTCGGCGGGATCGCTGGCGGCGCGGGCGCGAGGCAGCGCCAGCAGCTCGGCGCCGGCGTGTTCCAGCGCCCGGCGGCGGTCGTCCGGGGCGGCGTCCGGGTCGTCGGCGTGGGCGATCAGACAGGCGCCGTCGGCGGTGACCACCGGGCTGTCCACCGGGGTGCGCAGGGCCGGGTCGAGGATCACCCGCAGCGGCGCGCGGACCGGGCCGTCGGCGTACTCGCCATGCCGCCATTGTTCGGGACGCACGGTGTAGGAGGGCCGGTCCGCCAGCACCGTGCCGATGCCGGTGACGATGGCGCTGCTGCGCGCGCGCAGGCGCTGCACGTCCTCGCGGGCCTCGGGGCCGGTGATCCACTGGGACTCACCGCTTGCCATGGCGGTGCGGCCGTCCAGGCTGGCGGCGGCCTTGATGCGGATCAGCGGCCGCCCCTGGCTCATGCGCAGCACGAAGCCCGGGTTCAGCGCGCGGGCGTCCGCTTCCTGAAGACCGGTGTCCACCTGGATGCCGGCGTCGCGGAGCCGCTGCAGGCCGCTGCCGGCCACCTGGGGGTTGGGGTCTTCCATGGCGGCGACCACGCGGGCCACGCCGGCCTCGATCAGGGCGTCCGCGCAGGGGCCGGTACGGCCGGTGTGGGAGCAGGGTTCCAGGGTGACGTAGGCGGTGGCGCCGCGGGCGTGCTCGCCGGCGGTGGCCAGCGCGTTGCGCTCCGCGTGGGGGTCGCCGGCCCGGGCGTGGAAGCCCTCGGCGATGATCAGGCTGTCATGGGCCAGCACGCAGCCGACGCGCGGGTTCGGGTCGGTGGTGTAGAGCGCACGCCGGGCCAGTTCCAGGGCCCGGGCCATGCACTCATGGTCGAAGTCGCTGAACCGCCCGGCGCTCATTGCTGCGGGGTATCGTCGTCTTGCGGTTCGCCGCCGCCGGCGCGGCCGCGCAGACGGTCCACCTCGGCGGCGAATTCGGAAATGTCCTGGAAGCTGCGGTAGACCGAGGCGAAGCGCACATAGGCCACGTCGTCCAGCTGCTGCAGCGCCTCCATCACGAAGCCGCCCACCTGCCGGGCCGGCACCTCCCGCTCGCCGGTGGCGCGCAGACGGTGGCAGAGCCGGCTGATCGCCGCTTCCAGGTCCTCCACGCTCACCGGCCGCTTCTCCAGGGCGCGCAGCATGCCGGCGCGCAGCTTCTGCTCGTTGAACGGCTCGCGGGTGCCGTCGGACTTGATCACCCGGGGCATCACCAGCTCGGCGGTCTCGAAGGTGGTAAACCGCTCGTTACAGCTCAGGCATTCCCGGCGCCGGCGCACCTGCCCGCCGTCCGCAACCAGACGCGAGTCGATCACCTTGGTGTCCTGAGCGGCGCAGAAAGGACAATACATGAGAGGACCAGTTGATAGTTGTTAATTGACAGTTGATAGCTAAATGATCAACAACCCGGATTATCTGCGGCGCTTGGTGGTTCGGATAATCGCCGTCAGGATTTTCAGGAGCTCTTCGGTATCGGACATCATAGACTGACCGTGCACGGAATCTAAATACCCGGACTCCGTCAGTAAATCCAGCCAATACGCCGTTTCACTGGCTTCTTTCAGAGCGACCGATAGCTTGTGAACGAAATCCGCGCGGCTTTCCGCCTGTTCAGCCTCTCGAATCAAAGCCCCGATAGCCGTACCGCTGCGCAGCAACTGCCTGCTCAGCACATACTCCCGATCCCGCTCCTGGAGGAGCCGGCAGAGTTTCACCACCCGCAACGCAAAAGCGCGGGATTTCTCCCGCGCTACAAACTTTCCCGTCATCCCTGACGCCTCGCTTTGTTTTCGCTGTCAACTATCCACTGTCAACTATCAACTCGTTCTTCAGCGCTCGTAAACGGGCAGCCGCTTACAGATCTCACCGACCTTGCCGCGCACCGCGTCGATCACGGATTCGTCGCCCATGTTGTCGAGGATGTCGCAGATCCAGCCGGCCAGTTCGGTGGCGTCGGCTTCATTGAAGCCGCGGCGGGTGATGGCCGGGGAGCCGATGCGCAGGCCGGAGGTGACGAACGGGGAGCGCGGGTCGTTGGGCACGGCGTTCTTATTCACGGTGATGTGGGCGCGGCCGAGGGCGGCGTCCGCGTCCTTGCCGGTGATGTCCTGCTTGACCAGGCTGAGCAGGAACAGGTGGTTTTCGGTGCCGTTGGATACCACGTCGAAACCACGCTCGATGAATACGCCGGCCATGGCCTGGGCGTTCTTCACTACCTGCTGCTGGTAGCCCTTGAAATCCCCTTGCATGGCTTCCTTGAAGCAGATTGCCTTGGCGGCAATCACGTGCTCCAGCGGGCCACCCTGGCCCTGTCTCTTATACACATCTCCGAGCCCACG
>OJHI01000319.1_pt1 | contig 10952 bp, 9 predicted proteins | sample 1595181 | NCBI WGS metagenome assembly OJHI01 (sample SAMN05416830, study PRJEB24817) | seawater metagenome | isolation source: Sea water | place: Canada:Atlantic | collected 2013-07 | reverse complement strand
CAGCGTCAGATGTGTATAAGAGACAGCTGCCGGCGCATGCTCCGTTTGCAACTCCCGACATGGACAATTCTCAAGGCGTGTTTGTCGTGGTCCTGGCCGGTTCCATCGTGTCCGATAATAAAAATCTGCAGAAATGGGAGAGCGTGTTCATCACGCCGGGCGAACCTGTTTTGTGGGCAGTGGCGGGAAATTCTGGGGCCCAGGTCGCCGTTCTTCTGTGCCCGGAACTGCATGAGGCTTACCGCTAGTTTTGGCCAATGCGCGGGAAAGTCGCTCCGCTTGATCCAGACCATGGTGAAAAATCGTTCCTAAGACAACTCAGACGTCACGTGAGGGAAGGCTAGAACTGGTGCGGCGACGGAGCGGAAATGTCCTGGCCTATATATCTGCGATGCCCAGAAGGGCACTCGCCAAATTCCAGAGCCAGCCTTTGGCTGGTGACAACAGAGAAAGATATCAGAGATGACGCGTACAATAGGCACGGTGGCACCGACAGACAAACTATATGATCCGCATCGAGATGCTCTGTATCGAAAAGTGGCGTTTCGGCTGATGCCGCTACTGATCATATGCTACATGGCCAACGTCATTGATCGAACAAATGTTGGTATCGCCCAGGTCCACATGAGTACCGATTTGAACTTCTCCAACACAGTCTACGGGTTCGCGGTAGGGATATTCTATCTCGGGTACATATTGTTCGAGATTCCCAGCAATTTGTTGCTGGACAAGATGGGGGTGCGCAAAACATTGCTTCGCATCATGGTTCTCTGGGGTGCGATGTCTGCTTGCACAATGTTGGTCCGAACCCCCGTCGAATTTTATATCGTGCGTTTTCTTCTCGGATTGGCTGAGGCGGGATTTTGGCCCGGCATGCTCCTCTATCTTACATATTGGTTTCCGTCAGGCCGGCGGACACAGATGATCTCGATATTCATGATGGCTATACCGATTTCGGCGACCGTTGGGCCGACGCTTTCAGGCTGGATTATCCATGAGATGGAGGGGGTAGTAAACATGCATGGATGGCAATGGATGTTCGTGCTGGAGGGTATACCCGCCGTCATATTGGGCGTAGTCGCATTCCTGTATCTCGATGACCGGCCAAGTGACGCCAGCTGGCTATCCAGTGAAGAAAAATCTTTGATTGAAGAAGATCTTCAGGCGGAACAGTCAACCAAAGTTCATGGTGAGACCTATGGCCTGGTTCAAATGCTGCTCGATTATCGGGTCTGGGTTCTGGGTGCAATTACATTAGGCACCTATGCCTTGTCGAACGCCATTACATTCTGGAGCCCGATCATAATTCAGGAGTCGGGCGTAGAATCGATCGTGAGCATCGGACTGCTTACATCAGTTGCTCCATTTGTCGGAGCGTTTGTTATGCTGGCTGTGGCGCGGAGTTCGGATCGCTTGCGGGAGAGGCGTTGGCATTTCTCCATTGCCATGTTTTGCGCCTCCGCTGCTCTCATTTCATTGTCGATATTCTACAGCAGTCCACTGATCGTTATTGCGGCCATCACCGTGGCGACCGCGGGATTTTACGCTGGAGCAAGCGTCTTTAGCGGAATACCTGCCATCTATCTGTCGAATCGTACACGAGCGGGTGGGATAGCGATGGTGACCACAATTGGTGCGATGGCGGCCATGCTGTCTCCAATCATGATGGGATGGATAAGAACGTCCACAGGAAGCTTTAGCCTGGGGCTTCAAATCAGTGCGGGGGTGGTATTCACTGCGGGTGTTGTCTTGTTGCTGGCGGTTCCCGCACGCTCATTGAGAGAAAGTTGAGGACGGATTATCGGGACGTTCAGGATCATGAGCATTTCAGGTATTGCTGTCAGGCTTGAGCGCATGCCCAACAATAGAAGTGAAAGCACACTGTGGCGATGAGCGCAGACGCGCTAATTTCCTCTGCATTAGGCTTTTCTAGCACTGCTAGGGAGTCGTTGCAGGGAGTCAGCTTGACGGACTGACGGCGATCATAACAGGTGGTGCGTCAGGAATTGGCATAGAAGCGGCAAGGACGTTGGCCGAGGTCGGTGTACAGGTTGTTATTGCTGCACGGAATCGCCTCGCGGAGCGTGCTGTGAGTGACTTGCAGCAAACGGCCGAAAGTGAACCCTGTTGGGAAATGCTTGATCTCTCCAGCTTGAGTTCGGTGAGGGCTTTCGTCGACCGTTGGGGTCGGAAGCCCCTGCATATCCTGGTCAACAATGCGGGAGTTATGGCTTGTCCGGTATCCTACACGCAAGACGGGTTTGAAATGCAGATCGGAACTAATCATTTCGGCCATTACTTGCTCTCGAATCTCCTCCGCCACGCTTTGGAAATGGGTGCGGAGCAATACGGCAAGCCGTCCCGGCTTGTATCAGTATCGTCAGGCGGGCACAGACGATCGCCTGCAGACTTTGGCGATCCGAACTTTTTGCGGCGAGCGTACGACCCCTGGATCGCCTATGGTCAATCCAAGACGGTTTGCATTGGGATTTGATAACAGGTTTCGCAGTGCGGGTATAAAGGCCATTTCCGTATCTCCGGGCTCCATTCTGACCCCGCTGCAAAGGCATATGACGAAGGAAGAGCTGATCGCCAGGGGGGCAATCGACGAAACGGAACGTCCCGGAGCTGGGTTGAAGTCACCGCAGCAGGGCGCAGCCACTTCAGTTTGGGCCGCTGTCGGAGACGAGTTAGAAGGCGCCGGAGGGGAGTATCTCGAGGACTGCGCGCAAGCTCCGCCATTCTCGGATGCGTTTCCACGAGGGGTGCGGGACTATGCAAGTGATCCGGAAATTGCAGACAGGCTATGGGATCTTTCCGCATTATCGGTTTTTTGATTGAGCCCTCCTGGCGGCGAAAAGCCTGCCACTATCATCGAATCTTGCCAGTTTGAGGCGAGGAGGGGTGACAGGCGTGTCTTCCGGAATATTTGAGAGGGAGTGTGGGGCATAGATTTTCATATTCAAATCACGACTCGCTAAAGCCACGTGGTACATTACTTCAGATTCCAATAACCTCGTGACAGCACAGAGCACTGCCAACAATATTGTCTATCACATTAAGCATAATTGAATGTATATGCTGCACAAGCTGAATGTTTATTGCTGACATTGGCAAGGTCGGAACAAAGGGCTTGCGATGAATTTGCGGCAGCAGAGATGCAAGACGAGTAGAAATTATGAATGAAACCAATTCGCGAAAAAAGGTGCCCATTAGCCCACAGCTGAGTTCCGCTGATCAGGTGGCAGAAGAAGTCGTTCGACGTTTGTACTCAGGCCGATATGTTGCGGGACAGAAGTTAATTGAAGCAGATTTGGTTGAGGAGCTTCATGTCAGCCGGGGCACAATCAGGGAAGCGTTACGGCGCCTGAGCGCTGAAGGCGTGGTATCCCTGACGCTACACAGGGGCGCTTATATCAGGGCCTTTTCCAAGAATGACGTTCAGAATATTCTGGATGTCATTGAAGTTCTTTTAGGGCTGGCAGCAAGAACAGCTGCCAAGAAAACGCATTCCGCGCGTGCCAAGAAACAATTGGAGGCATACCTCCGGGCCATACTAGAGCCCCAGCAAAATTACTATGATGTGGTCAGAGTGCAAAACGCGTTCTACCGGTTCCTGATTTCCAGCAGCGAGAATGAGGAGTTGGAGCGCGTGCTCCCAAGCTTGAATTTTCATTTTCTGAGGCCGGCCTACCTGGTTCGCTCTCCGCGCGTATATCCCGAGCGATTGAAAGAATTTGAACTGATCGCGACCGCCGTGCTTTCCGGCGATGCCAAGCGGGCGGAACAGACGGCACGAAATCATGTAATCGCCATCGCGAGATCGTTGAAAGAGCTCCCGGATGAAGCCTTCTCTGGCTCCACAGGAATAACCAAAACATGATTTCGTTTCGGCCTTCCCAAGCGACTTGGGTTTGGGCGCTTCCAAAATAGTCCCTGTCCTTCTCGCCTGACGAGGATCTACCTGCAGCGAACGGCCCAGTTCTCCGGAAGACGGTCCATAACCGGCCTTCTGCGTCAGGAGCGCCTAGCGAAATGACAAACGGGGAGAATAAAAAAGGTCGCGCCAAAAAGAGCGCGACCTGTAAGGGAGGAAAAGGTCGATGTCTGTGACTGGAGCGTCCACTTTAAGGTTTCGGTTGAAGTGAAAAGACAGGAATTCTGAGATTTCCCATGTCTTGAAACCGTACGAACAGAGGCAGATTAATTGTTAGGGCCGTGTCTGGATCAGGGTCTACGATGTTCGAGATCATCCGTGGTCCTTCTTCCAGCTGGACGAGGGCCACGGTGTAAGGCAAGCGATCTGCAAACGCGGGGTGAAATGCCCGGTGGTATATGACCCAGCTAATCAGCTGAGCCTGGCCGCTTGCCGTTATCCATTCGAGATCGGCCGCCAGGCAATTGGGGCATTCCGTGCGCGCTGGGAGAAACGAGTGCGCGCAACTGTTGCAGACCATGTATCTAAGCTGACCCTTTCCGGTGGCTTCCCAGAAGGGGAGCGCATGTTCCGGAATGGCTGGTATCGGAAAATCGGTCATGCTGTTTATCCTCCGATTATGAGAGTGCCATGCGTTTGCATTATACCCCCCTGGCTGCTGACAATGCAGGTGTTCGCCTTCCTGGCTTGAAGATTGGCATTTCCGCGAACCTGCCGCACGCCTTCCAATACCAATTGCATGCCAGGCATCCCGGTTTCAGACAGCAATCCTCCCGCCGTATTCATGGGGAGGTCCCCATCGATCTCGATGCGCCCATCTTCGACGAAGGCCCCTCCCTGTCCTTTCTTGCAAAACCCGTAGTCTTCCAGGGTCATTATCGGAACGATCGAAAAACAATCATAGAGCTGCGCGACGTCTATGTCTTCAGGAGCAAGTCCTGCCGCCGAGAAGGCCGTGGCCGCCGATACGGTAGCGCAGGTAGTTGTCAGATCCTGGCGTAGGCGCACGTCCCACGAGGATTGTCCAAGCCCAAATCCCATGATCGGTACAGGCGCCCTTACCGCAAGCTGCCTTGCGCGTTCAGCGCTCATCAAAACAATCGCAGCGCCGCCATCGCTGACAAGTGCGCAGTCGCTGCGCCGGAACGGATCTACAATATAGGGTTCATCAAGATAATCAGCCATGGATAGTGGTTTGCGCAATTGGGCAGAAGGATTTGCGGTACCATGACGACGCGCAGCAATGGGAACGGCGCCCAATTGCCGAGGCGTGGTGCCATATTGCTCCATATGCCGGCGCGCGATCATGGCATAGGCTGCGGGCACGCCGACATATCCGAACAGTCCATCCGTGCCAGCAGAGCTTCTGTAGACTTCCGAACTGCCAGTTCTGGGATTGTCGGCAAAACAGATAACGGCGATATCACAAAGTCGCGCTTCAATAGCCAGGGAGGCATAGGAAATCATTCCGATGACTGCCGCACCGCCCTGATCCCAGGACATGCCGAGTTTGGGCTGCAGGCCCAGGGCCTCTGCTACGATTTGGCCCGTCATGAGTTGCGGGGCGGACGTAGAGGGCTTCACCAACAATGCGTCCACCATGGTCTTGTCGACATTCGCGTCGGCTAGCGCATTTCGCGTGGCTTCGACAATCAGAGATGTTGTCGACCGTCCTGACAACGTGCCGAACGCTGTATTCCCTATGCCTGCAATGACGGTTCTACCCCTCATGACGGATATCCTATCGCGATTTGAAATGTGGAGGACGTTTCTCCGAAAAGGCTGCCGCTCCTTCCCGGGAGTCATCCGTCTGCGTGAGCAACTTTCCGATCAACTGTTCAAATCGTAAGCCGACTGCCAGTGGAACGTCGCGCGAGCGCAGCGCAAGTTCCTTCGAGGCTTGCACAGCGAGCGGCGCGTTCACCGCAATGCGCCGCGCGTACTCCATAGCCGCCGGCAAGACGTCAGCAGAGGTTGGAACGACCTTGTTGATCAAGCCCCAGCGTTCAGCTGTCTGGGCTGAAATTCCGTCGCCAGTCAGCAGCATTTCCATCGCAATGGGGTAGGGCAGCTGACTGATAATCCGCTGTGTGCCCCCGTTCGCTGCGATGACGCCCCGCTTGACTTCGGAAACACTGAATGTCGCGCTTTCGCAAGCAACCCGGATGTCCGTTGCAAGCATCAAGGTCACGCCTCCGCCAAGACAATAGCCGTTAATTGCGGAAATGACGGGTTTCCACACTTCCAGTCCGCGATTCAGCAACTGGTCGACCTGAGTTCGCCACACGTCACTCCACGGACGTGCTTTGGTCAAGTACGTCTTTATATCGGCGCCGGAGGTAAACGATTTGTCGCCTGCTCCGGTAATGATTGCCACCCGGATATCGTCGTCATCACGCACGCGGGTCCATGCATTTGACAGGCCCCTATAGTGCTCTTCATCCATGGCGTTCATGCGCTCTGGACGATTGATGGTAATGACGGCGATACCTTCATTATTGAGTTCGAAGTCGATGGCCATGGTCTATGCCCTTGTTCCAAGCAGGTGACGCGCTACGACCATCCGATGAACTTCAGAAGGTCCTTCGCCAATTCTTTTGATCCGGAGTTCACGATGCCAGCGCTCAAGAGGCAATTCGTGCGTAACGCCCATGCCGCCAAAGATCTGTATACAGCGATCTACAACCCGTCCGGCGGTTTCCGTTCCCGTCACTTTGGCAATGGAGCTTTCGACCTGAAAGGGTTTTCCCATATCGAGTGCCCAGGCGGCCTGATAAACAAGCATTCTGGCAGCCTGAAGTTCCATTTCACTGTCCGCAATCATCCATTGGATGGCTTGTTTCTCTGCCAGTGTGGAGCCGAATACGGTTCGCGATTTTGCCCAGTCGATTGCAAGTTCCAGAGCGTACTGCGCGGTCCCGATACAATTGGCCGTATAAGGAATTCGATTTATACCAAGAAAGCGCGATAGTATCTTGAAACCCTCGCCTTCTTCGCCAATGCGCTTGGAACTTGGAATTCTGCAGTCCGTGAAGAAAACTTCCCATGGGGAATAGGACCGTATCACGTCGATTTCCCGGAAGCTGACACCCGGATTGTCGCTGTCGACAATAAAGGCTGAAATGCCGCCCCGATCTCCCGGCTTCCCGGTCCTGGCGAACACGATGCCCCAATCGCTTATTCCTGCCGCAGTTATCCAGGTTTTAGTGCCATTCAGAATATAGTCGTCACCATCACGGATGGCTCGCGCTTGAATCGCGCGCGCTGGATCCGATCCGCCAGAAGGCTCGCTGATTGCAAAATACCCTTTCCTGTCACCTTTGACGCTAGGAATTCCATATTCATTTATCTGTTCGGCCGTACCGGCCCAGATAATCTCAGGGGGATCCATTCCGAACGCACCCGCTGCCCAGACATATGAACCCATTCTGCACCGGGCGGCCTCTTCGGCAACGACGGCGTAGCCGAGCGCATTCAATCCGGCTCCTCCATATTGTTCAGGCGTACCAAGTGCCCACAATCCCATCGCCCTGGCCTTGTCCTGTAGAGGGTTCAAAAGGTGAGCGGGGAGCTTGTATGCATCGTGCTCTACCTGGTCTTCAGCCGGTCGGACATCTTCAGCCATGAATCGACGAACATTGTCCCGAAGCAACCGGTATTCCTCTGGCATTTCCCAGGCGCCGAACGCATTCATACTGGCTTCCCCTAAGTTTTTGGTTAGTCATTCCCAAATGTGGAATGTTGTTCTAAACGCTAGCGTTTTAGCCGTCGATGTGTCAAGACGCAGACAGGGGAATTGTGAATTCGGATAGGGGATCTCTGCCGATTTCGTCGGCCAAGTACTTCTGGAGCCGGTGATCTGAATGTAGCTGAGGAGATCGACAGGATGAACGTCATGACTGAACAAATCAGGCAACGAGGTCCAGTTTTGTTGGGGCACCCAAACTATTAACTATTAGCAGGACATTCAGATGACTGACCGTGTAGGCAATGGGAATGTAACGTCAGGTGTGAGGGAGGGAGACCGTCTCTGGTCACCCTCGGCTGAAAGAGTTGAAGCAGCCGAGCTGACAAGGTTCATGCGGTGGCTCGCACTGGAGCGCGGGTATTCCTTCCCCGACTATAACGCACTTTGGACTTGGTCGGTTGACGACCTTGAAGGATTCTGGAGCGCAATTTGGGAATATTTTGAAATAATCTCTGACGAACGTCCCGAGAGTGTCCTGATTGGTGAAGGCATATTCGATGCAAAGTGGTTCGTCGGTACACACACGAATTATGCCGAACATGTCTTGAGGCACGAAGCAAAGGCTCAGTCCGGCGAAACGGCTCTTTGCCATTCAAGTGAAATAAGACCGATCATGCAAATGAGCTGGCAGGATCTCGGTGGACGGGTCAGGAAACTCGCAACAAAAATGCGCGCAATGGGCATCACCCCGGGTGATCGGATCGTGTCATATATGCCCAATACGCCCGAAGCGGTCATCGCAATGCTCGCCACTGTTGCAATCGGCGCGGTATGGTCATCGGCTGCCCCGGAATTCGGCCACAAGACGGTTGTGGACAGGTTCAGTCAAATTGAACCAAAGCTCGCGTTCGTGTCCGATGGATATAGCTTCAACGGGAAGGTGTTTGATCGCCGAGACGACGTCTCGGCGATCGTGAATGCCCTCGATCACCTCAAACATGTAGTGTGGTTCGACTATATGGGTTTCGGATGCGCTCTGTCGACAAATGCCGAAATCATTTCCTTCGATGCGATGATTGAGGGCCCCACGGTCATGCGGGAGACTTTCCAATATGAACGTGTTCCAGCAGATCATCCGCTCTGGGTGTTATATTCTTCCGGGACGACAGGATTGCCAAAAGCGATTGTCCACAGCCACGCAGGCATGATTGCCGAGCACCTGAAGGTCATGGCGCTTCATTGCAATCTTGGTCCATCAAAGCGCATGTTCTTTTACACTACGACAGGCTGGATGATGTGGAACTCGGTGATCTCTGCACTGATCACAGGTGCCTCGGCAGTACTTTATGATGGTAGTCCGGTTCACGGTGGAGTTGACATGCTGTGGCGGATGGCCTCCGATACTAGGACGACCTGCTTTGGTGCGAGTCCGACACTTGTCGACAATATGAAAAAGGCAGGTGTCAGGCCGGGTAAATCCTTTGATCTGTCGGCAATGGACATGGTGCTTCTTGGCGGTGCGCCTGCCACTCCGGAAACCTTTCAGTGGTTCTACGAAAATGTAGCCGAAGATTTCTGGGTGAATTCACAATCGGGGGGCACTGACCTGTGCAGCGGATTGGCTGTCGGTCTCCCCATACAACCGGTTTACGCGGGCGAAATCCAGTGTCGTGGTCTAGGGATCGCGATGGAGGTCTGGAACGAAGCTGGTCGTTCAATCCTGGACGAAGTAGGTGAGTTGGTCGTCACGCGACCATTTCCTACAGCGCCACTCGGCTTCTGGGGGGATGATAGTCGCTCTCGATATTATGAAAGTTACTTCGATACGTTTCCAGGCATTTGGCGACATGGCGATCTTGCCAAAATTAACTGCCGGGGAGGTGTATATGTATACGGACGGTCGGATTCGACGCTCAATCGGTTTGGCGTTCGCATAGGCACTGCTGAGATCTACCGCGTGCTGGAGCGGGTTCCGGGAGTGAAAGAAAGTCTCATCATTTGTGTGGAGACTGATGATGGGGGTTATTATATGCCTCTCTTCGTCTCATTGGATGCGAATACGACATTGACCGACGAGTTGAGGAAAGAAATCGTCTCACGGTTGCGAGTCGATGCCAGTCCGCGGCACGTACCGGATGAAATTCATGTGGTCCCCGAAATTCCCTACACGCTGACTGGAAAGAAAATGGAAATTCCGATCCGCAAGTTGGTTATGGGAATGGATGTGGACAAAGCCGCAAGTCGTGATGCAATGGCCAAGCCTACCGCACTGGACTGGTTTGTTGAATTCGTGAGACAGCGTACAGTTTGATAACCAGTTGAAGACAGATCACGCGGCGTGCTTGCAGCGAGCAATCGCATCATCTGTGTCTGTGAGAGCCCTTTGAGAATCCGTTCGGAAGTAATGTCATTTACGGACGTCTGTGTTGCTACTGGCAAACCTTCGATACGACCTGGTCCGCACAAGACGCCAGGCTCATGCCACCAGCCGTTCCGGCGATTGCGTTACGACCGTATATAGTGCTTATAAATGACAAGAATAATGTAGGACAATAATGGGCCTTGGTGACCGCAGCCTGTAGGCGAGACTGTCTTGAGGGAGGACAGCTTTTAAAGCCTTGGTTTATCGTGGTGCATACCAGATAGAATTGGAAGGCGTGTCGGATCCGAGCTTGATTGACGATCAGGACGTCATTGTAGAAGTCGAACTTTACGCGATCTGCGGCAGTGATCTTCATATTTTTCACGGAGAAGTAATCGTTCCGGGCACAGAGAAAAACGGCGGTCACGAAGCAGTCTGAGAAATTGTTGAAATTGGCCGCGGCGTATTCAAACGCAAGTTTGGTGATCGCGTCATGATCTCTGCGGCTCCGGGGTGTGGGGCATGTTTGCGCTGTGTGAGGGGAGACACTAGAAACTGTCTTGATGGCAAGCAGATTAGCTCGGAGTTTCGATCGTGTGAATCTCTTCAATTCAGATGGCAACCAGGTCACCCGTGCGTTCTGCCATCGCTCTGATGATCAAGTCGATCCCGCACTTTAGCGCGATGGCCAAAGTTCTAATAGGAACCCTGAAAACGTCGCGCTAACGCATGCGAATATGGACAGCAGAGCCGGGATTCTCGACCAGATCATGCATGCGGAATTCTCCAGGTCGTTTCTGCTTCGGAGCTCGATAACGTCAGAGCCGGGTAATGTCGTGCGCGTCATTGAGCCTGTGAAACAGATCGGGGCTATTGTGAAATACGCTCGTCAATTCGGTCGCGGAATTCAACTGACGAGGTGAAAATGGGCGGATGCCAAGGGACTCAATTGAGCAGGTCCGGCT
>OJHI01000312.1_pt1 | contig 11222 bp, 9 predicted proteins | sample 1595181 | NCBI WGS metagenome assembly OJHI01 (sample SAMN05416830, study PRJEB24817) | seawater metagenome | isolation source: Sea water | place: Canada:Atlantic | collected 2013-07 | reverse complement strand
GTGCTGGCCACCGCCGCCGACGATCCGCGCATCGCGGCGGTGATCTCCCAATGTCCGTTCACCGACGGGCTGGCCTCGACCCTGGCCACGGAACCGCTGGTCTCCGCGAAACTCACGGCCAAGGCGCTGCGCGATCGCCTTGGCGCCTTGGTGGGCGCCGCCCCGGTGATGGTCGCCGTGGCGGGGCGCCCCGGTGACACCGCCCTGATGACGGCGCCGGACGTCTGGGACGGGTACATGAACCTGGTTCCCGAGGGCGCCCGGATTCGCAATGAAGCCGCCGCGCGCTTCGCCCTGGACATCATCCGCTATTATCCGGGCCGCAAGGCCGCCGGCATAAGGGCGCCGGTGTTCTTTTGTGTGTGTGACAACGACACCGTGGCGCCGGCCAAACAGACGCTCCGCCACGCGAGCCGCGCACCGCGCCATGAGATCAGGCGGTATCAGGCGGGGCATTTCGAGATCTATGTGGGCGAGGCGTTCGAGCAAGTGGTGGCGGACCAGATCGAGTTTCTGAAAGCGCATTGCCCGCCACGGGAAACACCGGGAGCCTGAGCGAGCCCGACGAACGAAGCCCCGGATGCAAAGGGAAGCCCCGGGGCTTGGATTCATACCTGTTCGATTCGTTATCTTCTATTTAACATAATATACATTACACGTAGTTATCGGTGTTCAGGATAATCGTACTACCCGTCACATTCGGGAGTGAATTTAGACAGCATGCTTTCTTTGCATTTGGCACATTTGCGGTCGGTGTATTCCAAACCTGACCAGGTGTGCCTACACCCAAGGCAGGTGAAGTGCCCTCTGCGGTTCGGAGGTGGCGTGTGGGTTCGATCGACATGAGTATTCTGGGGCGTGAGTTCTGCCGCCGGAGGCAGTGAGCCGGCATTCGACGGCGGTGCGGCGTCGATGACGGCCTGCTCGCGTGGGTGGTACAGCCATTCTTTGGCTGTGTTATCGCCGGTAAGTACCTCGGTTATGAGGGTCCTAAGGACACCGGGGCCGCTTGCGCTCGTCGCGTACAGACTCCGAATGTGCTCAATGTCGATCGCCAATAACCCCTGTCGAGGATTTTCTGGTGTCGGTGGCAAGCTCCGGGTTGAGTACTTCAGGAATATGGCGATCGAGCCGCCGCCTATCCGCGCCTCTAAGTCGTACCTGGTGGACGGCAGATATTCCACGTCCAAGAACCCCTTCGGCTCAGACACAGACCTTAGGACACCGTGCACGCGGACACTGCGCGCCGGTGTTCTGAGGCCTTCGATTCGCCCACCCAAGGCCAAGTCAATGACGTAAAGGCGACAGGAGCTCTCAAAGGATATTTCGCACTCTCTTACCGGGCGATCTACGGCATCCTTATCATGGGAAAAATGCCAAACCAACACGTCGCCCTGTTTGGCCACTAGGCTCTGCCGACAACACAGGCAAACACACCCGCATGTGCGTCCGCGCGAGACGTCACCGACCTCTTTGATGGAGCCGGAGTTCTTGTCGAGCCCGAAAGGTATCTTGATTTCCTGCATGGCTGGAGTTCTGAAAACAGGCCCTGTGAGTCTCATTTCTTCTCTGGTGGCTCTTATAGAATTCACACAACCTGCCTATGTTTCAATTGTTGTCTCAAGATTAACACTCGCGCATTAAAAGAAAGTAACAATAAAAACAAATACTTATATTTGATATTTAAAGTGGTTTCTCCGTCTAATTCGAAGGGTCGCTACGGGCCTTCGCGGGCCTTTCATGGCAAACCATTAGCCTTGGCTCCTCGGCTTGACCCGTTTCGGGCGAGCTGCGTTAATCCCGGCGCCGCCGATAAAGGGAATCATTGTCGTTTATGATGGTCCACTCCCAGGGCGACTCACCACACCGAAATCATTGGGGGTAACGGTACGGATGCGCGATTGCGATACTGCAGGGCTGGCCGGCGTTCTGGACGCCCGGCGTCTATTTTTCGGGCTGGCCGGGTTGCTGGCGCTGCTCGCATTCGAGCCGGCGGCCGCCCGGGAGCCGGTTTCCCTGGTGACGGTGGAATCCCGCCAGCTTGAGGAGCGCCTGCCGCTCACCGGCACCCTGACGGCCAAGCGCGCCGCCCTGCTTTCCACCTCGGTGTCCGGCCTGGTGACCGCTCTTAATGTGGACCTGGGCGACCGCATGGAACAGGGCGACGTGCTGCTGGAGCTGGATTCGGAGCTGAACCGCCTGGCCCTGGAAGGCGCCCGCGCCGCCGCCGCCGAGGCGGAAGCCACCCTGGCGGACGCCCGCCGGCGCCTGGAGGAAGCCAGCACCCTGGCGGCCCGCCAGAGCATCGCCGCCACCCAGGTGCGCGGCCTGGAATCCGAGGTGGAGGTGGCCCGTTCCTCCCTGGCCGGTGCCCGCGCCGAGGCGCGCCGGCAAAGCGCCCTGCTCGCCCGCCATTCCTTGAAAGCCCCGTTCGACGGCGTGATCAGCCAGAAGCAGACCGAAGTCGGTGAGTGGGTGACGCCGGGCACCTCGGTGCTGGAGCTGGTCAGCCTGGAGGATCTGCGCGCCGATCTGTCGGTGCCGCAGGAGTATTTCCCGCGGGTGTCCAAGAACGACCGGCTGGAAGTGCGGCTGGGCGGCGACAGCGGCCCGGCCTACCCGGCCACCATTTCCGCCATCGTGCCGGTGAACGATCCCAGCGCCCGGACCTTCCTGGTGCGCGCGCAGTTGGAGTCGCCGCCGGCGATGACGCCGGGCATGTCGGTGCGCGCCACTCTCTTCCTGCAGGGCGATGAGGCCAGCCTGGCGGTGCCCCGGGACGCTCTGGTGCGCTACCCGGACGGCCGGGTGTCGGTGTGGCTGGCGGAGGAAGGCGACGACGGCCTGGTGGCGCGCGAGCAGCGCATCCGCATTGGCGACGGGCTGGCCGACCTGGTCACCGTGAAGGAAGGGTTGTCCGCCGGCGACCGGGTGGTGGTGCGCGGCAACGAAAGCCTGACCGACGGCCGCGCGCTGCGGGTGTCCGAATGAGGTCTCGCCGTGTTTGAAAAGATTGTACGCAACGGCACCCTGATGACCGTGGTGGTGCTGATCATCACCATTCTCGGCGTGTTGGCGGCGCTGCGCATTCCGGTGCAGATGATTCCGGACCTGGAGGTACGCACCATCACGGTCCAGACCACCTGGCCCGGCGCCACGCCCCAGGACGTGGAAAAAGAGATTCTGATCGAGCAGGAAGAGTACCTGCGCAATATTCCCAATCTGCGCCGTCTCACCGCCACCGCCCGCAGCGGCGACGCGGAGATCGAGCTGGAATTTCCGTTCGGCGTGGACATCACCGAGACGCTGATCCGCGTTAATAACGCGCTCAGCCAGGTGCCCTCCTATCCGGACAACGTGGACCAGCCGCGCATTCTGTCCACCTCGTTCTCCGCCAACGCGTTCATGTACTACCGGGTTTCGCCCCAGGAGGGCAATCCCAAGGACCTGGACATGGACATGATGCGGGACTTCATCGACGACAACGTGCGCACCCGCATGGAGAGTGTCGACGGCGTCTCCCAGGTGGAGCTGCGCGGCGGTGCCGAGCGGCAGATCCGCGTGCTGCTGGACCCGCAAAAGCTGGCGGAGCGCGGCTTCACGGTGACGCAGGTGCGCGAGGCGCTGCTGAGCCGCAACCAGGATGTGTCCGGCGGTGAAGTGGACAGCGGCAAACGGCGCTATCTGCTGCGCACCGTGGGGCGTTTCGACCAGGTGCCGCAGTTGCTGGACCTGATTCTGGAGCGCCGCGAGGACAGCGTCACCCGCCTGCGCGACGTGGCCACCGTGGAGCTGGACCATTTCCCGGTGCGCGCCGAGTCGTTCGTCAACGGCGAGCCGGTGATCAGCCTGGCGGTGCGCCGCGAGACCGGCTCCAACGTGATCGACATCAAGTACGCCATGTTCGATCAGGTGGACCTGATCAATAAGGAGGTGCTGGAACCCGCCGGCATGCGCATGTCGCTGATCTCCGACGACGTGCGCTATGTGGAAGCCTCGGTGGCCAATGTCTGGACCAACCTGGCGATCGGCGCGGCCTTCGCCACCCTGGTGATGTTCCTGTTCCTGCGTTCGGTGCGGGTCACCGCCGTGGGCGTCGTCGGCATTCCGATCTGTACCATCGCCGCCTTCCTGGGCCTGTTGCTGGCCGGGCGCACCATCAATGTGATCTCCCTGGCCGGGGTGGCGTTCGCCATCGGCATGACACTGGATAATTCCATCGTCGTGCTGGAGAGCATCGAGATCGAGCGGCGCAAGGGGCTGGACCGGTTCCGCGCCTCGGTGGAGGGCATCCGCAAGGTGTGGCCGGCGGTGTTCGCCTCCACCATGACCACGGTGCTGGTGTTTCTGCCGGTGGTGTTCATCTCCCAGGAAGCCGGGCAGCTCTATTCCGACATCGCCATCGCCGTGTCCGCGTCGATCCTGATCTCCATGCTGGTAGCGATGACCGTGATCCCGACCCTGGCGGCGCGGCTCGATTTCGGCGCCGTGTTCGACCACGACGGCCAGGACAGCGGCTGGCTTCGGCGCGTGCACGGCGTCTCCCACTGGCTCAGCGCCACCGCGCCCCGGCGCCTGGCCACCATCGCCGCCACGGTCACCGGCGGCGCCCTGGTGCTGGTGCTGCTCACCCCGCCGGCGGAGTACCTGCCCGAAGGCGAAGAAGCCAAAACCTTCGCCTCCATGAACGCGCCGCCGGGCTACAACCTGAACGCCATGGTGGAGATCGGCAAGGAGGTCCAGGCCCATTTCCTGCCGCTGGTGGACGCCGACCCGGCCGCCTGGGAGCGCGGTGAGCTGCCGGCGCCGCCGATCCGCTACCTGAACCTGTCCATCGAGGCCCAGAGCCTGCGCATCATCGCCGAGCCGGTGGATCCGGATCATATGGAAGCGCTGATGGACTCGCTCACCGAATACTACGAGCGCTACCCGGGCATGCGCGCCTTCGCCGCGCGCGGCTCGATCATTTCCAGCAACGATGGCGGCACCCGCAGCGTCAATCTGGATATCTCCGGCAACGACCTGGCCACTCTTTATGAGGTGGCGCAAACCGCCTACCGGCGCGCCGAGGAGGTGTTCGACAACCCGCGCATCCAGAGCCAGCCGGCCAGCCTGTCCCTGGCCCAGCCGCTGCTCGAGGTGCGCCCGGACTGGGAGAGAGCCGCCGAGCTGGGCATGGGCGCCGGCGACATCGGCTTCACCGTGGCGGCGCTCACCGACGGCGCCTTCATGGACGAGTTCTTCCTCGGCGACGACAAGGTCGACATCTACGCCTACAGCAACGCCGGCGTGGATCCGGACCTGGCCGCCCTGCCCTCGCTGCCGGTGCACACGCCGCAGGGCGCCACCGTGCCGCTGTCGTCGGTGGCGCGGCTGGTGGAAACCGTGGACACCAGCAGCGTGCGCCGGGTCAACGGCCGCCGCACGGTGACCCTGAACATTATTCCGCCGCGCTCCGTGGCGCTGGAGACCGGCGTCGCCATGGTCCGCAACGACGTGATCGGCGCCCTGCGCGAGGCCGGCGAGATCCCGGCGGAGGTCAACGTGGATATCTCCGGCGCCAGCGACCAGCTGCAGGCCACCCAGGAGGCCCTGGGCGGCAACTATGTGGTGGCGGTGTTGCTGGTCTATTTGCTGCTGGTGGCGATCTTCACCCACTGGGGCTACCCGCTGCTGATCATGACCACCATTCCGGTGGGCATCGCCAGCGGCATCCTGGGTCTGGCGCTGTTGAACGGCCTGGGTGAACTGATGCCGCTGCTGGGCCTGCCCGGCTTCAGCCAGCCGTTCGACATGATCTCCATGCTCGGCTTTTTGATTCTGATGGGCACGGTGGTCAACAACCCGATCCTGATCGTGCACGAGGCGCTCACCAACCGGCGCGGCGGCATGGCGGTGGCCGAGTCGGTCAGCGAGGCGGTGCGCTCGCGGCTGCGGCCGATCGCCATGACCACCATCACCACGGTGTGCGGTCTGGCGCCCCTGGTGCTGATCCCCGGCGAAGGCACCGAGCTGTACCGCGGCGTCGGCGCCATCGTGCTGTTCGGCCTGCTGGGCACCGCCATCGTCACCGTCACCTTCCTGCCCGCGCTCACCGCCACGGTGTTGCGCCTCACCGAGCGCCGCGCCGCCTCATCTTGATGCAGGTCAATAGACCGCCCCTTCCGCGCTGCTACCTTTGCAGCCGCCTGAAACCGGAAGGGAAACATCATGCGAGATGGCAACGGCACGCCGTACCACTACCGAGTGGTACGGCAATTCACGGTGGCCACCGTGGTCTGGGGAGTGGTGGGGATGCTGGTCGGCGTGTGGATCGCCGCGCAGCTTGCCTGGCCCGCCCTTAATTTCAATCTGCCCTGGTTGAGCTTCGGCCGCCTGCGGCCGCTACACACCAATGCGGTGATCTTCGCCTTCGGCGGCTGCGCGCTGATCGGCACCTCGCTGTACGTGGTGCAGCGCACCTGTGAAACCCGCCTCGCCTTTCCCCGCCTGGCCGCCTTTGTGTTCTGGGGCTACCAGGCGGTGATCGTGCTGGCGGCGATCACTTTGCCGCTGGGCTTCACCAGCACCAAGGAATACGCCGAGCTGGAATGGCCCATCGACATCCTGATCACGCTGGTCTGGCTGGCCTACGCTGCGGTGTTTTTTGCCACCATCGCCAAGCGCAGGACCTCCCACATTTATGTGGCCAACTGGTTCTACGGCGCCTTTATCATTGCCATCGCGTTGCTGCATGTGGTGAACAACCTGGCGGTACCGGTTTCCCTGATGAAGTCCTATTCCGCCTATAGCGGCGCCATCGATGCCATGGTGCAGTGGTGGTACGGCCATAACGCGGTGGGCTTTTTCCTGACCGCCGGCTTCCTCGGCATGATGTACTACTACGTGCCGGTGCAGGCGCAGCGCCCGATCTACTCCTACCGGCTGTCGATCGTGCATTTCTGGGCGCTGATCGCCGTGTACATGTGGGCCGGCCCCCACCATCTGCACTACTCCAGCCTGCCCGACTGGGCGCAATCCGTGGGCATGGTGTTCTCCATCGTGCTGCTGGCGCCCAGCTGGGGCGGCATGATCAACGGTGTCATGACCCTCTCCGGCGCCTGGCACAAGCTGCGCACCGACCCGATCATCCGCTTCCTGATCGTCGCCCTGTCGTTCTACGGCATGAGTACCTTCGAAGGCCCGATGATGTCGATCAAGACCGTCAACGCGCTCAGCCACAACACCGACTGGACCATCGGCCATGTGCACTCCGGCGCGCTCGGCTGGGTGGCGATGATCACTTTCGGCGCCGTCTATGTGATGACGCCGCGGCTGTTCGACCGCCGCCGGATGTTCTCGGTGGGCTGGATCAATGTGCACTTCTGGCTTTCCACTATCGGCACGGTGCTCTACATCGCCGCCATGTGGGTATCCGGGATCATGCAGGGCCTGATGTGGCGGGCGGTCAACGACGACGGCACCCTCACCTACAACTTCATTCAGGAGCTCTCCGAACGCCAGCCGTTCTACATCGTGCGGTTGCTGGGCGGCGTCATCTTCCTCGCCGGCACCCTGCTGATGGCGGTGAACGTCTGGCGCACGGTGCGCGGCGACCGTGACGACAACGGCGACCTTAATGTGCTCCGGGAGGCGGCGTAACCATGGCCAATCACCACGCGGTTATTGAAAAGAACATCGGCCTGATGATCGTTCTGATCCTGGTGGCGGTGAGCTTCGGCGGCCTGGCGGAAATCGTGCCGCTGTTCTGGCAGAAAGCCACCACCGAACCGATCTCCACCCTGCGCCCCTACTCCGCCCTGGAGATGGCCGGCCGGGACGTCTACATCCGCGAAGGCTGCCACGTCTGCCATACGCAGATGGTACGGCCGCTGCGCGCGGAAACCGAACGCTTCGGCGATTACACCGTGGCCGGCGAGGACGTCTGGGAGCATCCGTTCCTGTGGGGCTCGAAACGCACCGGGCCGGACCTGGACCGGGTTGGCCTGCGGCCGATCACCGAACAGTGGCACCGCGAGCATCTGCGTGATCCGCGCGCGCTGGTGCCGGAATCCAACATGCCGGCTTACCCCTGGCTGCAGCACGCCACGGTGGACTGGTCGACCATGGCGCGCACGCTGACCGTGTTCCAGCGCCATTTCGGGGTGCCGTACAGCGACCAGGACATCGAAGAGCAGATGGCCAGGGTCAATGGCGAGTGGGCGGACGCCACCGAGGAAGACGCCCTGGTGGCCTACCTGCTGTCCCTGGGCCAGGCCCGGCGGGAGCAGCGCCAATGAACTACCACGCCGTGATCACCGTGATCTTCTTTATCGCCTTTATCGCCCTGGTGGCCTGGGTGTACCGGCCCGGCCGCAAGCGCGACTACCAGAAACTGGGGGAGATTCCGCTGCGCACCGACAGCCACGGTCGCCGGAACCCGAAAGGAGACCGCTCATGAGCGACTTCTGGAGCGTTTACATCATCGCCATCGTGGTGCTCAACCTGGTCGGTTGCGCCTTTCTGTTGTTCGCCAACCTGCGCATGACGCCGGAGGAAACCCGCAGCGACACCACCGGCCACAGCTTCGACGGCATCCAGGAACGCAACCAGCCGCTGCCGCGCTGGTGGCTCTACCTGTTCGTGCTGACCCTGCTGTTCTCGGTGGTCTATCTGGTGCTGTACCCGGGGCTGGGCCGGTTCGGCGGTTTGCTCAACTGGAGCAGCGTGGGCCAGTGGCAGGAAGAAGTGGACTGGGTGGAAAAACAGACCGCGCCGCTGTTCGAACAGTTCGCCAAGGTACCCATCGAGGAGCTGCACGCCTACCCGGAAACCCGCGACGTGGGCGGCCGCCTGTTCGCCAACAACTGCGCCCTGTGCCACGGCTCGGACGCCCGCGGCGCCAAGGGCTACCCGAACCTGACCGACGACGACTGGCTCTACGGGGGCAGCGCCGACGCCATTCTCACCAGCATCCGCGACGGCCGCCACGGGCAGATGCCGCCCATGGCCGCCGCCGTCGGCGGCACCGACCAGGCGGTGCGGGACATGGCGCTGTACGTGCAGAGCCTGAGCCGCCCGTCGATGACCGACCAGCCCGAGGTGGCCGCATCGGTGGCCCGCGCCGAGCCGCGCTTCGCGGTATGCGCCGCCTGCCACGGGCAGGACGCGCGCGGTAACCAGGCCCTCGGCGCCCCCAATCTGACCGACGGCATCTGGCTGCACGGGGCGCGCCTGGAGGACATCGAAACCACCATCCGGGAAGGCCGCAGCGGGCGGATGCCGCCGCATGAGTCCGTGCTCAGCGAAGAGCGTCTGCATGTGCTGGCCGCCTACGTTTACGGGCTGTCGCAACCATGAATTCCGGCCGTATTCCCAGCCAGGATCTCAGCCCGGACGGCGGTTCCGGGCTGTACGCCAAGCGCCGGCGCATCCAGATCAAGGATGTGAAGGGCCATTACCAGCGCCTGCGCGACACCAGCGTGCGTCTGGTGGTGGCGCTCTATCTGGTGCTGCCCTGGCTGACCTGGAACGGGCGCCAGGCGATCCTGTTCGATCTGCCGGAACGCCGTTTCCATATCTTCGGCGTCACCTTCTGGCCGCAGGACTTTTTGTTCCTGGCCTGGGCGCTGATCATCGCCGCGCTGGGTCTGTTTTTCGTCACGGTGTTCGCCGGGCGGGTCTACTGCGGCTATGTCTGCCCGCAAACCGCCTGGACCCGCCTGTTCATGGCCATCGAACAGCGCTGCGAAGGCGACCGCCACCAGCGTCTGAAATGGGACCGCGCGCCCTGGGGCGCGGAGAAACTCCTGCGGCGCGGCCTGAAACACGTGCTGTGGCTGGCCCTGGCGCTGGCCACCGGCGTCACCTTCGTCGGCTATTTCACCCCGATTCGCGAGCTACTGCCGGCCCTGGTCAGCGGCGAGGTGGGCGGCTGGACGCTGTTCTGGTCCGGCTTTTTCACCGTCGCCACCTACGGCAACGCCGGCTTTATGCGCGAGCAGGTTTGTCTGTACATGTGCCCCTACGCCCGCTTCCAGAGCGTCATGTTCGACCGCGACACCCTGGTGGTGTCCTACGACCGGGCCCGGGGTGAACCGCGCCGGCGCGGCGCGCGCAAATCATCCGGGCAGGAGCCGGCCGGCGACTGCGTGGACTGCGGGCTGTGCGTGCAGGTCTGCCCCACCGGCATCGATATCCGCGACGGGCTGCAGTACGAGTGCATCACCTGCGCCGCCTGCGTGGACGCCTGCGACCAGGTGATGGCGCGGATCGGCCGGCCCCGCGGGCTGATCGACTACACCACCGAAAACACCCTGAACGGCCGGCGCAGCCGGGTTCTGCGGCCGCGCCTGATCGGCTACGGGCTGGTGATGGTGCTGATGATGGGCTGGTTCGCCGCCGGCCTGGTCCAGCGGGTGCCGCTGCAGGTGGACGTGCTGCGTGACCGCAACCAGCTCTACCGGCTCACCGCCGACGGGCGCATCGAGAACAGCTACCGGCTGGAGATTCTCAACAAGGACCAGCAGGCCCACGATTACCGGCTCAGCCTGGACGCGCCGGAGGGCCTCACCCTGGTGCAGGGCAACCCCACCTTTACCCTGGCCGGCGGCGAGCACCGCAGCCTGCCGGTCACCGTCAGCGGCGACCCCTACGCCGGCGAGGTGCGCTCCGCCACCGTTCGTTTCCGGGTACGCAGCAGCGAGCCCCGTTCCACTATGGAGACCACCCATGAGGCACGTTTCATCGCGCCCTGATCCCGAGCGCCCCTGGTACCGCCACGGGCTGGTATGGCTGGTGATCGCGCTGCCGGCGGCGTCGGTGGTGGGCGGCCTGGCCACCCTGGCGATCGCCATCACCCACGCCGACGCCACGGTGGCCGATCACTGGTACCAGGACGGCAAGGCGATCAACCGGTCGCTGGAAGAGGAGCGGCGCGCGGAATTTCTCGGCCTGCGGCTGGAAATCGACCGGGCCCGGGGTATCCGGTTGCGCAGCGAAACCGCCCTGCCCTGGCCGGACCAGCTGGACGTCACCCTGCGCCATCCGGTGTTCGCCGAGCGCGACCGGCAGCTGCGCCTGAGCCATCGCGGTGACGGCGGCTACGGCCCGGCGGACCCGATGCCCGCCGGCGGCGACTGGACGGTGACGGTGAGTCCGCCGGACGGCCGCTGGCGGCTGAGCCGGCGGGTGGACCTGGACGCCGGGATTGTCCACATCCTGTCTCTTATACACATCTGACG
>OJHI01000311.1_pt1 | contig 11227 bp, 7 predicted proteins | sample 1595181 | NCBI WGS metagenome assembly OJHI01 (sample SAMN05416830, study PRJEB24817) | seawater metagenome | isolation source: Sea water | place: Canada:Atlantic | collected 2013-07 | reverse complement strand
CGAGATCCTCTCTGGTCTCGTGGGCTCGGAGATGTGTATAAGAGACAGATCCCGGTCTCGCCATCGGTTGTCGTGTTCTGGATCAGACCGCCGAGGACCACCGTTTCGCCATCCTTGACCGACAGCTGCGTGTCGAGTGTGCGGTTGGAAATGGTCGGGCTTGCGATCGAGGATGCATTGTTTGGAAGCGCGGTTGAGACTTCCTGCGAAATCGTCAGGTCGACCCGGTTATCACTGAAAATGATGGGTTCGATGGACATCAGGACACCGGTCTTGCGGTATTCAACCTGCTGGAGCACGTCCGTCACGCCATCCCCGTCCTGCGCCGAAGCAGCGCGCTGAGAGGTTATGACAGGCACGTCAGTGCCCACCTGCAGGCGCGCGGCGCCGCCGGAGCGGGCAATGAGTTTGGGCTTCGAGAGCACATTGACCTGTGAGTTGGACGCAAGGGCATTGATCGCCACTTCGACATTTCCTGAAAATATACCGACATTCAGGCCCGAGGAGCCAAGGCCGAGGCCGGAGGTCCCGGAAGTCGCCCGGAAATCCTTGTTCCCGATGCTGTCGACAAAGAACTCAAGACCGTATTTTGTCTCGTCAGTCAGTGTGATCTCGGCAATGGTCACAAGGATCAGGACTTCGCCAGGCGGACGATCGAGCTGTTCCAGCAAGGGTTTCAGGCGGGCATAATCAGACGGCGCGCCCGAATAGATGAGCCGGTTTGAGATGACGTCCACAACAAGCGACCCTGGTATATTGCCGCCGCTCAGACTGGTTGCTGTCGTCGAGCCCGTGGAGACGCCTTGCGCCGATTGAAACTGACCGTCGGCGTCTTGCGGGTTGGCGCTGCGCCGGGGTGAGCTTCTGCCGCCTGAAAGGACGGCATTGACCGTGTCGGCAAGGGTTCCGGCATCGACATTCTGCACGGTGTAGACGAAAAGTTGATCGACATCGCCGGTCTTGGCCGGCTTGTCGAGTTCCTTCAGCCAGAATCGCGCCCGCTCCAGGGCGACCGGGCTCTTGGAGAAGACAAAGAGGTCATTTGTAAATTCGACCGGTATCGTCACGATCGTGCGCTGGATGCTCGGGTTTGAACTTGATTGCCACCCTTCGATCGTCAGCAGTTTCGCCATTTGTTCGGCAAGTTCCTTGGCGCCGACATATTCAGGCGAGTAGCGCAGCAATTCTGTCCCAGCATAGGCAAGTTCATCCATCTCATCGATGATCTTCAGGGCCGCATCGACATCTTCGGGCAGGCCATTCAAGGTCAGCACATTGATTGACTGGTTCGGCTCAATGGTCAGACGTGATTTGTCGGGAAAGGCCTGTTTCAGGATCGTTGCCATGTCTGCTGCGGAGATCGCATCAAGTTCGACGAACATGACCAGAGGTCGAAGCGCACTCGGCGTGTCTGGCGCCGTGCGCGATCTTACAAAGCGCGGCATGCGCCCCCGAAGCGAAGCATCGTCGAGCACCTTGTAGACCCCGTCTTCGGCAACAACCGAAACGCCGTACTCAGCGAGAGCTCCGGACACGAGCGCGAGGAAATCGGCTGATTTGAGCTCGCCGGAGGTGCGCAGCTTGATGATGACATCCTTGCGCTCAGCTACACCGGGGCCGGTATAATAGGGTACCTGAAGCATCTGTCCGAAGACGGTGTCGATAAAGTCAGGGAGGGGAAGCTCCTGTACGGCGGCATCGACGGTCTTGGTATGCGGGGCAGGGGGCCTGGAGCCCGCTCCAGAAGCGGCCGGATCGCTCGAATTGGCAATCGAGGGCACCGAAAACTCCTCGGACCCGACAGATGTGTCCGATGCGCGTGGACCATTGCCGGGAAAGACCAGTGCGCCATTGACTTCCGTTGCCTTGTAGGGATTGACCGGATCAACGCCGATCCGACCCGTCATCGGCTCAGGGCGGCGTGATGATGTGTGCGAGCATCCGGGCAAAACCAGCAGAAAGGCCGCTGCGCCGACCAATAAGGCAGCCGCGCTTGCACGTTGAACGGTTTTTAAATCTACAGTCATGAGCGGTTTCTTCGTTTGAGCCTGACCGCCGTGGACGGAATGGGCCTCACTATTGGAGCGCTTGGCAGTCTGACCACCTTATGGTCCTGATGGCACGCGACCAATATCGGTGTCCAGTCCGTTACCGCCAGGTTGCTGATCGGCGCCCTGAGAAAAGACAAAGGGTGTCCGGTCGAGCCCCCCTTCATCTTTCAAGGGTGGGGCATAGCGGTAAGGCTGGCCCCAGGGATCGGTTGGCAGTCCATCATCCATATAGGGTCCATACCAGGTGGCAGCCGCCACCGGGTCTGTCGGGCGCTGGATAAGCAGGCTCAGCCCTTCGTCGGCCGTCGGATAACGCCCGATATCAAGACGCATCGTGGAGAGCGCAGTAATGAGGGCTTTTGTCTGGGCTTCGGCGACCGTCTGTTTCGATTTGTCGACCTGATTGAAGAGACGCGGGGCGACCATCGCAGCTATGATTCCCATGATGGCAAGAACAACCAGCATTTCAAGCAATGAGAAACCGGCGTCGCGCCGCGACGTGTTGCCGGTATTCTCTTTGGTCTCGCGTGTTGGGTGGGGCTCGGTCATGGGGCAATCTCGTAAAGGCTGGTCATGGCAAGGACAATGCTGATAACAATCGTGCCGACAATAAGCGATATCGATACAATCGCCAGCGGTTCTACCAGCGCGGTCAGTTTTTTTGTCCGCTCTTGTGTTTCCCGGCGATAGATTTCGGCCGCAAACAGCATCATGTCGGCCAGCTGCCCGGAGGTGCGACCGGTCCGGATCATGTCGATCGCAACACTGTCAAAGCCCGGGATATTGCGCGCGATCGCTTCATCAAGCCCTTCGCCGCCGCGCACCGATGTGCGGGCAGCCGCAAGGCCTGCGCGCAGCTGCGGGGCATTGACACCCCGCTCGGCAAGCTCCAGCGCAGGCATGATGCCAGAGCCCTGCTGAAGGGCGCCGCCAAGTATGCGGCACCAGCGCGCCAGTGTGCTGACGGCCTGGTACTTTTTGATGATGGGAATATGTTCTGCAATGCCTGCAAGTCCGCCCTTCATGGAGCGCACCCCCCAGTAGAAGAGCCCTCCCAGCATGGCTGCGCCAATCAAGGCAAGCAGCCAGTGGGTACTGAACCACATGGAAAAACCGATGACCCATTTGGAGATCGTCGGAACAGACGCATTCGATTGCGACACCAGATCAGCAAACCGCGGGACGACAAAGACGAACATGATGCTGACGATGACGGAACCGGCGCATAGAAGGAAAAGCGGATAGGTCAGCGCCGAACGCACCTCACTCGCAATCTCCTGATCATAATCGAACTGGTCGGCCGCTTCCATGAGCGCCGGTCCGAGCCGTCCCGTTGCCTCCCCGAGCTCTGCCATCTGAGGCACGTAGGGTGGCAGGGTCGGAAACTCGCGCAGGAGACAGGCAGAGAAGCGCTCGCCAGCCCGAAGACTGGCGCGGACCCGGCCGGCCCGCTCGGCCAGCGCCGGATGCGAGGCTCCGTTGGCGAGGCTCGACATGGTTTCGGTCAGACTGATACCAGCCGATAAGAGAACGGCAATCTGGCGCGTCATCATCGCGAGATCCTTGGGGCGGATCCTTTTCAGCCGGGAAAGGCCAAGGCCCTCGGTACGCGCCTGCACCGAAATCGGGCTGAGGCCACGGCCAATCAATGTCGAAAAGGCGCTGTTCTCGTCGCGGGCTTCAAGTTGGCCATTGACGTTCTGGCCGAGGCTGTCGAGGGCGCTGTATTTAAAGTTGACCACCGAAGGCTCCCCTGCCGATTTGTCTCGCTCATTGTGGCGTGTTTTAGTATGAATGCCAGCCTATCAGCAAGCTACGACAGAATTGCCCGAATTGATGATTGAAAAACGCATAGGTGAACTGCTGATTGCCCGCGGTCTGGTGACGGCCAAGGATGTCGATCAGGCAATCGCCGCCCAGTCCGAAATTGGCGGCTATATCGGTGAGACCCTGATCAAAATAGGTGCGGTCTCTGAAGATGACCTCGTTGGCGTGCTGGCAGATCAGATGGGCGTCGACTTGCTGAAACCGGACGAACTGCCCGAGGCGACAGAGCAGATCACGGAAACGGCAAGGACGCTCGGCCTCACATCGCGCTGGCTGAATGCGCAGAGCGCCGTCCTCTGGACAGCAAACCATGCTCCCGGGCGACTCATCGTCGCCAGCCTCCACCCCCTTCAGCCTGAATTGCGCGAGACTATCGACGCAGCGGTCCTCCAGACCGAACTGGACATGATGCCCGAGGCGATCGCCTACCGGCTTGCAACACGCGTCCAGCTTGAACAGCTTCAGTCGGCCATGGGCATTGATGAACCGGCAGAGTTTGCCGGTGACGATGTGAGCATGCAGCGCCTGAAGGAAATGGCGCAGGAAGCCCCCGTCATTGACTTTGTGAACAGGCTTTTTGAGGCCTCGCTGAAACGCAACGCGTCTGACATCCATATCGAGCCCTATGAACATGCGTTCGAGGTCCGCCTGCGTGTGGATGGCATCCTCTCCACGCTCGCGACCCATCCGCGGGGAAAATTCAACGCGATTGCCAGCCGGATCAAGCTCCTGAGCGGAATGGACATTGCCGAGCAAAGGTTGCCCCAGGACGGACGCCAATCAGTCAGGCTGGGCGGGGAAAACCTCGACCTGCGTGTCTCTTCCTTGCCGGGAACCTGGGGCGAAAGCCTCGTCTTGCGTTTGCTGCGAAAGGAAAAGTCCCTGCCAGATCTGGTCGGGCTCGGCCTCAGTGGGCAGCCCGCCCGCGCCCTCAATGCGGCGCGGCAGTTCCAGAACGGCGTGATCCTGGTGACCGGCCCGACCGGATCGGGCAAATCGACGACCCTCTACCGGATGCTCGAGGACCTGAATGACGGGTTGCGGAAAATCATCACGGTTGAAGACCCGGTCGAGTACAATATGGCCAATATCACCCAGGTTCAGATCCGGGCCGATATCGGCTATACATTTGCCCGTGGTTTGCGCGCGATCCTGCGCCATGACCCGGACATTGTCATGGTCGGCGAAATCCGCGACGGCGAAACGGCTGAAATCGCAGCGCGCGCCGCCTTGACCGGCCACCTTGTTCTGTCGACCCTGCACACCAATTCCGCCCTCGGCGCCATCGAACGCCTGATGGACCTTGGGCTCGAGCCTTTCCTGATAGCCTCCTCGGTCAGGGCCTTTGCAGCGCAGCGCCTGGTGAGGCGCCTTTGCACCCATTGTTCCAAGCCCGCGGATAATAGCAGTCTCGGCCAGCAATTGCTGGCTGAAGCCGTTCAGAACGGGGCCGATATCGCGTCTGCCATGAGCGAGGCGCCCAACTGGCGCTCCCCCCAGGGATGCGACATGTGCAATCAAACCGGTTATCTGGATCGTCTTGGCCTGTATGAGGCCGCGCTGGTCGATTCCGAATTGCAACAGGCCATAACGCGCCGGGCGACGATGAGCGAAATCGTCGAGACCGCCCGGCGCAAGGGTTTCCAGACGCTGATGGAGGACGGGCTCCTCAAGGCCCGGCGTGGTCTCACATCGATCGAGGAAGTGATGCGCGTCGTCGGCGCGCGGACAGAGGAGGCGGTGGCATGAACACATCCCCGCTTCTGATCCTCGGCATGCACCGGTCGGGCACCTCCTGTCTTGCAGGTTGCCTCGAAGCCGGCGGGCTGGCGCTCGGCAAAGTCAACACGGCGGCGGGTTTCAATAAGAAGGGCAATCGCGAGCACGAAGGCATCCGGAGCATACATGACGCCCTTCTGGCGCATCACGGGTTCAGCTGGGACCGGCCGCCTCCCGGCCAGGTCGCCTGGCGCGATACCGATCTGGAAGCCCTTGACCGGGAAACGCGCGCGCTGAGCGAGGAAGCCTCCTGGGGAATGAAAGACCCAAGGACCGTTTTCTGCATGGATGGATGGCGGACACGCTTCACGCCCCGCCTTGTCGTCACCTTTCGCCATCCCGAAGCGGTGGCCGCCAGCCTGATGAAACGCTCCATGGCGTGGAAACAGCCGATGACCCACCAGGCGGCGATCAGTCTCTGGCTTGCCTATAATGGAGAAATTCTGCGCCTCGTCTCAGGATCAGATATCCAGTGCATCCGCTATGACATCGAAGCGGACACTTACCAGGCGTCTGTCGCTGATATTGCCGGGCAGTTGGGACTGGATGCGCGCGCCGCCGTGAGCTTCTTCAGCGCTGAGTTGATCAACAATGACTGGGCCGGGCACCCCGTTCCGGAAATCTGCATGCCCGTCTGGGACAGGCTGACGGCCCTCAGCGCCCTGAAAGCGTCGTCCACCGTCACATAGCGCGGCAGAACGGGGGTTCCATCGTGTAGCTCCATACGCGGTCATTCGGTGAGCGTATCTCGACGACCCCGCCGCTGCAGATGCCCGTATCGGCATAAAAGATCTCGTCTTCAGCGCTGATCGTCCACCCTTCCGGCAGGATGACGTCCGCGCCAATGGCGTCATCAAGGGTAAAGGCGCGCCGTGACGCATGTGCTTTCAGCGGCAGGGCGCTGACCTGGTTTCGGATGTTGCGTTCAGCAAGAGAAAGCTGCCAGCGATCCAGCATGGTGACACCTGATTCAGCCACCAGCGTCAGCAACATTGCACCGAGGAAAAGAGCGACCGTCATCTCCAGCAGGGAAAAGCCGGATTCCGGGTCCGTTGCCTCAAAAGGGGTGACGCCGGTGAGGCCATCGGGGCCTGTTTGCGGGTCTGCCTGCAGGTCCTGCGGCGCCCGGGCAAAGATATTGAACCCGGCGCGATTGGGCGAAGGCGTCTGAGCTCTGCTATCGGTCACGCCTTCTGGTCCTCTTGTACTGCTTCTGGTGCGCTTAACGGCCGCGGGATCTGAAAACCGGGGCCCGGGCGTTTTTGTCCCGCGCCGTCCATGGCGACTTTACCGCTTCAGGCGGCGCAGGCCAAGCGTGCCTGTGACCGAGCCGGCTGTCTAAGCCAGACCGCTGATGGACTTGATCGCGGCAAGGGAAATTTTGCTGCATTGCGGCCGGTGCATGCCGAAGAGAACAGGGAGCCGCTCCGGAATCTTCCAGGGGCGGGCCCGCAGGGCTTCATACTGGTCCGTGTATCGTTGGAAGGTCGTGCGTCCATCCGCTTCGACCTCGCGAACCGACCGCGATGTTGTCACGCCGCCATGGATCTGATGGAATGTGCCTTCACCCACCAGCATGTAATAGGGATGCTTCCCGTTTACGGCGCGCTCAAAGAAATCCAGGTTCACAAGTCCGCCGCCCGGGATGTCGAAGGCGGTGTCATATCCTCCGAGCTCTTGATAGCGCGACTTGTGAAGGAGCGGAGCATTTGATTCCGACGCGCCACCAAACCAGGCACCGCCCGCCGATCCTCCAGGAGAGCAGATCTCGAACAGGCGATAACCATTGCGTGGCCAGGCAATTGACGCCAGCAGGGCGTCTTCGACCTGTTGGTTATATCCCGACAGAACGGCAATGGGCTGGCGTTCCGAGCCCAGATGGAAGCCTGTTGTTCCGACAAATGCATCAGGATCAAGACGCAGCGCAGCCAGTCCGTAATGAAGCAGTCCCGGAGATGCCATCCGAGCCCCATCGATGACCGGCACCACCACGTCCGCCCTCGACATGTCCACACCGAGATTGAGCGCTGCCGCTGGCGAGGGGGAGGGGGAGGGAACCGTGACATAGCGCACAGAGGCTGGCCAGGCTGCCCGGACATCCTCCGGAACCGGTTCGGATGAGCCGTTCTCCATGACGAGGATTTCAACATCGCCCGGTTCGAGCTTTTCCTGATAGGGCGGCAGGAATGACTGCACGGTCCGGGGTATTTCCCGGGCCATGTTATAGGCGACGATAATCACGGATACTTTGGGCATCATGCGGTCCGGTGCTGGCGACACGTTTATCTGTCTGATCGGCTGGTTCTTAAATTATCGCGCAAGGATGCGTCCATAGCCGTCCCTCAATTTGTCGCAAGGCAAACTGGACTCGACGGCGCCCCCCTTGCAAGTGATGCCGCACGCGCCGGTCAATTGCCAATGATACGCCGTCTGGCTTGCGTCAGCCTGATCTGAAGCCATGCCAAGCGCCGCGACAGCGTACCCGGGCGTGATGTGGAAAAAGCTGGCTCGGTCCAGAGGGGTGAAAGACCGTATTCCGCTGCGCCATGGGTCAGGAACCAAGCATGAAAGAGATGCCTGCCCTCTGCCGTGGACAGTGCAAAGAGTTCCCGGAGGTCTGGTCTGCTCTCGTAGATGCTGAGCATGAGACGGGTGATGATTTTCCCGGAGGTCTGGTCCACCCGCTCTGAGGGCCCGTTCCAGTAGGCGATATCGCTTTGCGTCAGCGGCGCCCTGATCGTGCGCTCCCGTGGCAGATAGCGCCGGATCGGATCAGGTATCCGCGTGCCGTCCGGACCCGAGCTGAAGGCATAGAGGATTTTCGACCAGTGAAGGTGGTCGTGGGCCGCGAGCTTTTGCAGATAGAGATCGATGAGGGGCTCTACACCGGCAGATCTGGATGTCGCAAAACGGGTCTGATGTTTTGACAGGAGATCGGGCTTCCCGGCAATGATGCCGCTATAGTGAAAGAAAGTGAGTGGTTGACCATTGACCTGCCAGTCGGTCCCTGACCGGTCGACCGTGCGGTGCATGAGATTCCAATAAGCGACATTGTAGCCAGGATCGCGCAATATGCTGAGCGCGCTGATGAAACTTGGCGCAAATTCGGCGAATTTCTGGTCGACAAACAAGCCCTGGGCGAGGTCAACGAAACAGTGTTCGATCAGGCGGTCAGCCCACCAGGACAGGAAGTTTTCTGCCTCCGGCGTTCGGGCAAAGGCTGCAAAGCCAAGGTTGAAGGTTCCAGATCTCAGAATATCGAGGTCGGAGGGGCTGTCATCATCCCGGATCGGCTCAAGTATATGGGGTGTAAGGACACATGAGGCGCCTGACTGAAGATATGTGTGCACCAGCGTCAGCGGTTGGAAGACTTCAATGTCCGGATCGAGGTATATGGCCGCCTCGAAGTCCAGTTTCCTGAAAAGGTGTTCAAAACAGAAGGGTTTGATCGCCGTATTGAATTCCATGATCGTGTAGCGCAGCGCCATTGACGCAATTTCAGGTCGTTCCAGTTCGGCAACCGGAATGACCTCTATACCGCTCAGACGATCTGCGTCCGCCGCCTCATCCGCCAGGAAAATGTAAAACGCACGATCAGGTTCGGCTCGCAAAACGCTCTCGCGCAAGGTAAGGGCGAAAGCGAGATAATTTCTGGAACATATCGTGAAAAAAGCAGTCTTCATCGACGGCATCTAGCACTGCTGAAGCGCAAGTTCCAACCCATGCTTATGAGGATCCTGCTTGAAGCACGGGTGCGATAGTGGAAGTGAAGGCGGCAGCAAACCGACAGGTGATTTGCAGGTAGCTGAGGCTATGATTGCGGCCCCTCAGAAAGGCATGGGAGAGACACGAAATTGGCGAATGCACTCGTCCAGACTATACGCCGTCAGGCCTCGCCCTGGCTGAGGCGCGTGTGGCGTGTCCTTCCCGTTCCGGCCAGTACCAAGGACAAGGCGGCCGGGATCGTGTTCCGCCGCGCTGCCTGGCTGGTGAGCTGGAGCGCGACCTATAAGGGCTGGAAGGCTGAACAGGATCGGCTGGAGGCCTATATAGCCCAGTTGCAGGAGAAGGCCGGCTTTTCTCGCCAGCATGCAGGTTACAAGGAGCTGTCCGCCCTGGGGCGTCCCTCCAATCTGCTGGCGCGGGCGATCGCGTTCTATCTTCCGCAGTATCACCCCATTCCGGAAAATGATCGATGGTGGGGGAAGGGTTTCACCGAGTGGACGAATGTCCGGCGCAGCCTGCCTCAGTTCGAAGGCCACGCGCAACCGCGCATACCTGGCGAGCTTGGCTACTACGATCTGGTGGAGGATCCGAAGATCCGTCGGCGTCAGGCTCATCTGGCCCATCAGTACGGTCTGTCGGGATTCTGCTTCTATTTTTACTGGTTTGCAGGAAAGCGATTGCTGGAGACCCCGGTGAGAGCCTACGCAGATGACGAGACGATCACATTTCCTTTTTGCCTTTGCTGGGCCAATGAAAACTGGAGCCGCCGATGGGACGGTCGCGATGACGACGTCCTGATTGCGCAAGCGCATTCGGCCGATGATGATGTCGCCATCATTCAGCATCTGTCGGATTATCTCCAGAATTCCAAATACATCCGCATTGACGGGCGACCGCTGGTAATCGTCTATCGCCCCGGCCTTTTGCCGGACGCCAAGCAAACCGCCCTCAGATGGCGGCGCTGGTGTCGCGAAAACGGGATTGGCGAAATCCATCTGGCCTACACGCAATCCTTTGAAACACTGGACCCGGCCACGTACGGGTTTGATTCTGCGATTGAATTCCCACCCAACAATATGGGGCTCGAGCGCCAGAGCGATATCGTCACGCCTGTTTCCGACGCGTTCGATTGCCGGATATATGACTGGGACGATCTGGCCCGTCGCGCAGAGACCTACGACGATCCGGGCTATACTTTGTTTCGCGGTGTCACACCGCAATGGGACAACACGCCCCGGCGCATGAATTCCAGCACCTGTCTGATCGGGAGTTCACCGGGTGCCTATGAGGTCTGGTTGAGACAGGCGGCCCTGGATGCAGCCAGGCGACGCAAGAAGTTCAGTGAGCGGCTTGTGTTCATCAATGCCTGGAATGAATGGGCGGAAGGTTGTTATCTGGAACCTGATGCAACCTTTGGCTATGCCTGGCTGGAGGCGACACGCCGGGCTCTGGCAGAGGATATACGTGAGGTCCTGGTCGAGCCCTCCGAACTTGTCGCGTCGGAACAACCGGCGCCCCCACCGCAGGAGCGCAAAATCATCGTGATGGTCCACGATCTGCACCGCAACGGAGCGCAGTATCTTTCCTTGAATTTTGCCAAATCTCTGAACACGGACTTTGGCTATGAAGTTGTCATTATTACCTCGGGTGACGGCGAGCTTGGGCCCAATTTTCGGTCCTATGGGCGGATCCATGCCCTGCATCAGACGCGCCATACGCGCGAGGCGATCCTCGCCGAACTGACGCGGCTTCACAGTGATGGGTTCGATCGCGCTATCATCAATTCGTCCGCATCTGGCTGGATCGCGCCCTATATGGCCTGTCTCTTATACACATCTCCGAGC
>OJHI01000302.1_pt1 | contig 11542 bp, 17 predicted proteins | sample 1595181 | NCBI WGS metagenome assembly OJHI01 (sample SAMN05416830, study PRJEB24817) | seawater metagenome | isolation source: Sea water | place: Canada:Atlantic | collected 2013-07 | reverse complement strand
TACGAGATCCTCTCTGGTCTCGTGGGCTCGGAGATGTGTATAAGAGACAGCTGGCGGGACGACGAAATGGCGATGAGGTCTGGGACCGATTCAAAATCAAGAAAGATGATCCGGCCAGCGGCGCTACCAGACGCCCTCGGCCAGCCCCGCAGATCGGACATCAGCGGCTCATCCCAGATAGGGGAAGAAAGCGGCGTTCGGCTTTGTTTGCGGGTGATCTTTGATGACCCAGAAGGGCCGGAGAGTTCTTCGTCCACATCCGGGCCCTCGTAGAACCGCTGGGTGATGATGTGCATTTCAAGCCCGAAAATGCCAAGGATCACGCCTTGAAAATTCGTATCCGCCGCGACCACGGCATCACCGACACGATACTCAGTGGTGTCGTCCACGGTGATAACCCAGCTCGGCGGGAGCTCGTTCATGACATTACCGCGGACAACTGTGCTGCTGATCCGCTCGGTGATCTCGATCTCTCGACCACCATATCTGATCCGAAGACCAACATGGCTCGATGTCCACAGGCTTCTGCTCGACGTGATCGTGATAGACCCATTAAGCCCAGAGGGCCGAAGCGTTACATCATCCTCAAAGGACCAATACGGCTGGGAAAGTTCGCCGCCCGTTGCATCGGTGAAGGAAAAGGGCTCGAAAGACCAAGACCCATCATCGTATTTCAGAACATGGATGCCGCCAGAACCTGAACCAATGACAGTTTTCTGGCGGAAGGGGTTGTGCCAGACATCATTCGCATTCGTCCAAGGCACAGATGCTTCTGAAAACACGACATTGCCATCTTCATCAATTACTTGGAGGCTGGTGTCGTAAATGATGAGCCCAAATTTCAGGCCGGTTGCAGGCCGGATTTCTATGATGTCATCTGCATCAGGCAGCGCGTTGACATGGTGCATCCCCGGTCGTGCTTCCATCGCCCCGGTTTGGAGAACCTTCATGTTGCGGGCATTTCTGAGCGATTGGCTTTTGATCGCCACGTCATCCCGCTCAAGGAAGTCCTCGCGCAGTTCCATAAAGGTGAAGCTGCGCTGCATGATGCTTTGGGTTTTTCTAGCCACGCCGCATCCTCGCAGACGCAATCGGCCCTTTTTTGTAGAACGGCTTGCCCGAGCGGGATTTGCTGGAAATGGTCCGAGCGCGCTGGAAGTACATCTCGGCGGCTGAATCGAGCGCTTCGGCTTCGCTAAACTCTTCCTTAATCGCGCGAGAAATCACGGCCTCCATGCGCTTCTGGACGCCGCGCACAAAGTTGGCACCCCAAAGGTCCGGTTCAGGGCAAACCACATATTCGATCCAGCACCCATCCGAATTGTTCAGATAGACGCAGGTTGCATCTTGGGTCCAGGTCAATTCGTGCCGCTGCCCGCTGTCCGATTGAAGCCATACCTGACGGACATGCAGCGCAGCGTCAGGCACAAGATAGCCATCAGCAAAATCGAACTTACCGGGCTGACGAGAAACAAGATGCGCCTCTTGCTTGGAGTAGCGGTAGGCCCCATCCTCAAGCTCTGCCTCGACAATGCCGGGCCAGTTGCGCGCCATAAGGCGGTATTCCATCGAACCATCGTTCTCAGAAACGATCTCTTGCTGGCCTTGGGCCAGAAGGGCGGCGTTCATGATGGATAACATGCTGAATTGTGTGCTCATAGCCGGGACATTCTGTCCAAAGCACGCCCCGCCAAATGCACGGCAGCAAAAAGGGCCACCCGAAGGCAGCCCCTTTCTTAACCACGGCAGCTCAGGAGGACACGAAGCCGGGGTTATTCCTCTTCGTCTTCCTCGGCTTCTGCAATCTCGACCAACCGGCCCATGATGAGGCGTTCCACATCTTCGCGCTTCATCTTCTTCTTGTTGGTCTTGATACCAACCTCGGCCATCAGAACCTTGAGCTCTTCCGGCTTCATGGTGGAAAGGTCGACGTTGTAGCGCTGCCGCGGGTCGATCTGCATGATCTCATCGGCGGTCTTGGCGCCGGGGATCATCCAATTCTCGGAATACGCCTCTTTCTTGATCGTGTGACGCGACCCCGGTTTAACCAGACCCTTCCCGGCGATGATGCCGGGTTGGGTAACGATGATGTCGATCATCTCAGGCTCAACCGATTCCTCGTCCTTTACGGCTTCATCGGTCATCAGGTGTTGACCTCCGTTGCTACGGCGGCGGTGATCTTGCCAGCAGTGGCGTCGGTGCCGGTGACGGTGTAGCGCAAGCCGAAGTATTTCTTCATCTCGGCATCAGGGATGAACCGGGTGAAGGCAGGACGGAAGCCCGCGACCAAGGAAGCCGCGGGGATCGCGCCAGACGAAGCCATAACCGTCGAAGACGACAGGTCGGCATTGTCCGAGGTTTCCAGCGTGATAGTCAGGCTGGTCAGCGTGGCGAAGTCCTCGACCACCTGCATGAGCATGGGGATCGGGGTGCCGGAGCCAAGGTTGCGGTCAATCGGCCCGCCTTCGCGCGGGGGCGTGCCGTTGTCGGGCCAGCCGATGACGTTCTCCGAGATGGCGGTCGCAGTGACCGCCTGATTTTCGGAGAGAGTGAGGTTCTTGTTCAAGATCATGGGGAAGTTCCTTTCCTTGCGGGGCCGATTAAACCACCCGCGCTTCTGTGTTGAGGATGGCGTCGGTCTCGCGCAGCGGGATGTTGCGGTAGCTCATCACCTCTTTGCCCTGAATTTCAGTGGGGCGCAGACGGATGAAGTTGTCGGTCGCATCGGAGTTGGTGCCGATGGCGTCCAGAGCTTCGAGAACGTCCGTGTTGCAGTAGATCGCAATCCGGCCCGGTGCCTTCTGATCCATGATCTTGTTCACGCGGCGGGATTTCAGCTTGTAATACGCCTTGCGCATGAAGCCGTAGATGTCGACGTTGCCGGCCTGCATCTCGCTCACGTCAATGTTGCGAACAACGGAAACGCGCTGCCAATCCCCAATCGAGAAACCGACATGGGTGCGGAACAGCTCTTCTTCGACGTAGTAGGGATTGCCGTTGTCATCGAGGACACGCTGCGAACCCTTGTTCTCCCGGTGGATACCCATGGTCGTACCCTTCGGGTAGATCACAGAGAGGCCATCGAAACCCCATTCCACGAACCAGATCGAGGTGTTGTCGGAGCCGGTGCCGCCTGCGTCGACAATCTGGTTGCCTGCGCCTTTGTTGGCCTTCACGCCATAGCGGGCACCAAGACCTTTGGGGTGACGCGCGTTGGTTTCCGAGCTGTGGTAGAACAGCGCTGTCATCAGTTCCTGCGACATGCTTTCCATGAAGGTGCGGCCTTCGGCAGAGCGGATCGCCACCTTGTTTTCGGCGTAAAGATCAAGCTGGCGCTGGTCGACGGAACAGATGCCTTCGACAAAGCCGGTGGTGTCATCGACCATCTGCTTGCTGGATTTCGACTGAGGGATACCCTCGTAGAGAGCGCCCCAGGATACCGAAGGCAGGCCAGTGCGGATACCGCGGGTGTGCTTGGTGCCGGAGTTGCATTCCATCCAGGACCAATCGTCCAAGATGTTTTGTGACGTGTCGTTGAGGGTTTCGATCACGTCGATGTATTTGCCGTTGCCGTCGATGCCCTTGAAGTGCTCGATCATCGACTGCGTGGATTGGTTCAGTGTCGCCATCTTTTAGGCTCCTTAACTTGCTGAATTGTAATAATCCGCCAATTCCTGATCGACGGATTTTTCGGTGGGTGCTGGGGTTGGGGGTGAGGTTTTCATGCCGCGCGGTTGCAGCAGTGCCTCAAGCGCTTTGACGCCGTTGGCGGTGGTGGCGGCGGCGCGCAGGGCGTCAGCCTGATCGGCGGGCAAACGGGAGGTCAGTACCCGGTCGATGTTCGCAATGCGGGAGTCGGCGGAAGAACCGAGCGCCTTCATCTCGGCCTTGCTTTGCGCATAGAGGGGGGCGTATTCAGCGGCGCGATACTTCGCCATCAGGCCCATGAAGTCTTTGGCCGCATCTTTGGGAAGGTTGTGCTTGTGAAGTACGGCGCCCAGCTCATCGAAAACAGGTTTCAGCGCGGGATCGTCGGTTTTCAACTCGAAACCAAAGCCCTCGGGCAATTCCAGATCGCCATAGTCGATGTCGTCAGGAATGATGAACTCGTAGCCGCTGGCGTCCTCTGGCACATCCGCCAGCGCCTCTTGGTGCTGCGCTACCTGCGTGGCAAGCTCGTCGTACTTTGCGCGGAAGCCGTCGATATCGGTGGCGCCATCCTGCCGGAACTCATCGGGCAGAAAGGAATAATCGACTTCCCCTGCCGGGGCGGGATCGACGGGGGCCGGGTCGGCGGGCGCAGGGTCGGGGTCCGCCGCGGGGGGCGTATCTCCTGCGACCGGCTCAACGGGTGGCGTCCCGGTGTCGTCGGCTGGTGCCCAAACGGGGCGGGGAAGGTTCAGTTTTTGCATCAAATTCATCGCTCAAGATCCTCCTAAGATCGAGGGCGATAAAACTCTGAGCATTGTTTGCATCCAATGCACGGGGATCGGAGGCGATATCTACCGATCTCTCAAGGATCGCTTTATCAAGCAATTCCAAAAGTTTAGCCCCATCGGGGGAACTAAGTGCCGATCTGATGGTGCCGATGGCAAAATCCGCCTTCTTCTTCATCCCGGCACGCTGCAACTCAGCGATGTATTCGATGATCGGGCCGGGGCTACTCAGTCTGCGGGGGAGCTCCATTCGGCGCGTCTCCTTCTGGTTGCTGCTCTTCGGTGCGGATTACGGTGATGTCATCGCCGGAGGTTTTGACGATGTTGCGGAAGGTCGCCACGGGATCGACAAAGGCGCCGACCTGATCTTGGAACACCTCAACGGCAAGGCCGAGGTTTGCCTTGGCAACCATCACCTTGTCTTGGTTCTGAGCTTTTTGAAGCGGCGAGATCGGCTGGACGGAGATGGCCGCCTCGTTATGCGTCAACGCTTGATCCATCTTGCCAAGCTCGATGGCGAGGTATTCGACGCGCTGGACGAACGGCATGAAGAACTCGCGCCACAGAGGCGACGAAGGCTTGCCGAGGCGCTGCTGCACACGGCGGCGCTCATCAATCCATTGCGATGCTGTCGGGGGTGTCTCGCCGCGCTGGCGCGGGCCGTCCTGGTAGAACCGCTGGCGCAGGCGATCTTCCAGCCGCTCTTCCGAATACCAGCCGGTGTCGAGATTGGCGTTCTTTTGCAGCTCGTAGATTTGATCGCGGGTAAAGCCGCGCGCCGCGGGAACGGCAGAGCCGACCGTGATACCTTCCTCAAGGTCGATGAACCCATCATCGGCATAGATGATCGTATTGCGGAGCGCCTGATCCAGCCCATCCAGCACCGCCTCATCCACGGCGTTGTAAACGCGCATATCGGGCAGAGCCTTCCACGCCGGGCCGCGCCCCCATGGGCGGTTTGGCTGCGGGTTGAACCGGCCAACCAAAAGCGGGCAAGACCCAGCATATTCGCCAAGGGTCAGAGGCTCGTCGGGGGTGATGCGGTTGCCGTCGACGGTGATCTCGCAGCGCCACATCGGATTGCCCGGATCGGCCCAATCCAGCCAGAAACCCCAGCATACTTTTGCTGTGGCGCCGGGCCGCTCGATTTTCTTCTGAATCGACGGAATATCCAGATCGACATCCCAACCATTGAACAGCGCGTTGAGCGTTGACGCCTGCACCGGCTTTTCGCGGAAGCGATCGAGGATGCCGAGGTGGCCGGGTGTGATGAGCAATTCGCAGGGTGGGACGGTTTCGCAATAGACGGGCTGGGTCAGGTGAGCGCTTTCAACCCACATCGCGATGGTGCCATGCGCGGCTTCAAACATGACCTGCGGCGCGACATCATTGTAATTCGAGGATTGGATCATATCGAACAGATCTTCCTCGCGCGCCCCGACGATCTCCGAAACTTCGGCCACCGCCTCTTTCGGAACCGGTGTCGTGACCATGTACTCGGTCCACATGCTTTCGGCGGGCGTGTAGTAGGTCACGATGTCTGAGGCGAAGTCGCTGCTCAAATCTTCGGGCAGAGAGATGAAGGTTTCAGGCTCGTCATTCCGGGGCGTGAAGATGTTGGTGTCGAACTCATGCTCGCGGCCTGGGCAGATGAAGGAATAGATTTCCTCCAAAGTCGGACGCACATTGTCGCGCCATTTCTTCGCCGCAGAATACCGGGTCGAGAAATCTTTGCTGGGTTTGCGATCTACCATATCAGCGGCCGTTGACCTTGGGTGCTTTTGGCGCCGGGGGTGGGGCTACCGAAGTGCCGCGCCTGCCGAACATGGACAGGCCGCGCAGGCCATAGACGGCGCGAAGGTCCGATGTCAGGCCACCAGCGGTTTCCTCGGCTGTTTCGCGGCGATCAAGAAGGGACAGGCGGCGTTCCCGCAGGCGGTCCTTCTTCGCGTCTGGATCTTCTTTCGGTCCCATGAACGATTACTCCTTTTTCTTGGAGCAACCTCTTGCGGAACCCATTTGGCGTAAATGCACGGATACCGACCAGAGCGGCGCATTGGGTCACGCAATTCATGGGGAAATGCAGCGGGAAGGCGAAGCGGCTGGTGGCTTCGATCTTGATGACCTCGCGTGCGCGGGAGAACTTCTCCCCCATGATGTTTTCGACCTCATCATGCAGATGGGTGATGACCAGTTGAGACCGATACCGGGCTGGGTCATAGAAGAACCATGTATCGTCAATCGTATATCCCATTGCCTCCACATGCCCGAAATACTGCGTCCATGTGGCCGCCCCAGACCGGATGTCAGCGATGCTGGGGCGGTGGTGGAAAACGAAATAGAAGAACTCAGGCTCCACGGCGCAATCTCACTTTCCGAGGCTGGGGCTGGGAGGGCTTTCGACGCTCCCTCGTTGGGTTGGTGACCAAGGCAAACCCCTCGCCGCCGCCGATAAGGCCGTTCTCCATGGCGTCGACAGGGTGCGAGTATGGCCCCTTTACCGGAGATGGGGAAAACATGCCCGGCGCTCCCTTGATCTTGCGGTAGTGGTGGCCGCCTGCCATGCCGCGGCGCAGGATGATGGCTTTGGGGTTGATCTTGAACCCATTGCGGCGCTCCAGCACCAGCTCGACGGTCGACCGGCGAAGCTCGATGTTGTTGTCTGACGTGGCGGGCAGCACGCGCATCCCATATTTCATGAACACGTCAAAACCTGTCACCTCTGTTGCCTGCTGACCGTCACCGCCCCGCGGATCGCCCCAATACTCAAACGAAAATCCGGGGTATTTCTGGGCGCCATGCCGCTTCACCTTGGGGGCGAATTTCTCGGCACTCTCGTTATCCCCTACTTCCTCGGAAAACACTGTCCAGACCCCGTTGACCTGCTGCATGAAGATGGCGGCTGGGGATCGCCCAAAGTCCAGCCCCACGGTGATGGGGATGCCCTCAACCGGGTAGGTGTCCTCGGGATTGCAGTGATCGACCTCGGAGAATGTCGGGTAGACGGGCTTACCGGCCATGTAGAGGCCGACCTTGTTCAGAACCCGCCGGTCGATCCAAGAGCGCGCCTTGCCCTTGATCTTGTCCATGTAGCTCTCGCGGAGGTTTTTCTGGTTCTCAGCCAGCGGGTTCGGCTCATAGACCGGGCGGCCATCCACGATCTTTTCGATAAGGCCGGGAGGCTGGACGATGAAGGTCCAGTTGTCGGGCTTCTTGAAGGCCGATTTCTCGTCATCGCTCATCTCGGGCGGCAGGGGGATGTCACCGCGCATGTACGGCACCCAATGCCCCTCCACGGGCGCGTTCATGTCCATCCAGCCGCCGAACCATGTGGCGCCAGAGCCGTTCTTCATGGAGGGGTAGCGGGCGCATCGAGATAAGATCTCGTCAATGATCTCTTTCTCGGTGAACTGGCCCTCGTTTTTGAAGAACCCCGTGATCTCGTAGGACGCCAGCACGGCCTCCGCGGTGTCGACATCGGGCAGCGCCAGGAAGATAACCTCGCAGTCGATCTTGGTCCCATCGCCAGATGGGTGGTCCCGCTTGAGGTGGTGGAACATTGGTTCGGCCCGGATGAAAGGGCCCCAAATTTCCTCGGGGAACCATTCGAGCCATGTCTTGACGGTGGTTTCGCGCAACTGCTTGTAGGTTTCGCGCGAGATGATCCAGCGGGTCCGGCGAACGCCATCCCAATCCGGTTCTTGCTCACAGGCCAGCCGATAGATCTTCATACACGATGCCGTCGAAGTCCCAGAACCAATCGGACCCTGCACGCAGCAGAAGTGATCCGTATTCCAGAAAAACTCGGTCAGCTTTACGCCGTCAGGTTCATAGACGTGATTGCCTTTGTCCGTTACGCGCAGCATCAGAAATCGTTGTCCTGCATCAAGAGATGGTGCTGGGCGATCTGCAGGCAGCCGATACTGCTAACCGGCGATAAATACCCCCCAGCAGCCCAACCAGCAGAGTGATCAGCAAATTGCTCAATGGCGATGATACCGACGATCTCGCCAGAACGCGCACGCGCCAATGCTTCCTCCAAGACCTCGATGCAATCGGGATCGGGCGTGCTTTGCACAGTCTCGCGGGTTGAAGTTGAAAGATGGATAATCTCAGACATCTCGACCTCCTGATCTGATGCCACAAAGATCGCAGCGGTAGTCAGGGGGCCAAATGCAACGTCAGGCGGGGTTTTTAGGACTGGTCGTTTAGGACGCGCGTGACAATAGCTTTCATGGTTCTGGCAGCACTTTCGAAGTAGCCGAAATCCACGGCAACTGCGTCAATTTCCTCAAGCGCCATTTCGAGCCGCTGAACCTTTGCCTCCAGCGTCTCTATGACTGCGCCCCGTCGATCCATCTCCGCCGCGATCTCGTCAACTGATGCTGTTCGTTTCGAGTGAATTGTGCTCATTGGTTCCTCCGGGGTTAGCTGGGCATGGTTTGAGCGGCTTCGGTTTCACGCACCCAACCAATGCCGCGATCAGCGCGAAGCGCCTTTGCTTCTTCACCCGCTCCATAGTTCAAAAGCCATGTGTTCCGCCCGTCATGGTCAACAGGAAGTTGAGAGATAAGCCCTTCAGCGTGACGAATACGGTTTAGGCCGCTCTGTGCTTCTACAGGTGTTGGTTTGTACATATCGTTTCCTTTCGGGGGTTTTTAGGATTCAGGACTGGTGGTGCGCGAAGCGCATTTTCTTCGCGATTGCATCGTCAGGATCGAGGCCGCCACCGACATTGAAATCCGAGTCCATCATCTGAATCACGGCCAACAGGTCGCATACTTCATTTGCCAGCAGGTCGCGGTTTGTGTCGGTCGGGTTTTCCGGGTGATGGCTCTCGTATCCGTGCCGCAGAATCTTTCCGACGACTTGGACGATCTCGCCGCATTCCTCGGCCAGCATCGCAAGTCTCTCGGCCTCTGCGGGGGTCAATTTGTTAAAGTGCTGCATTGGTTCCTCCGGGGTTAGTTGGATGGGATTTCGTAAACGTATGAGCCGGAGGCGCGGCGGGTGCTGCCGAGGCTGCGCGGACTGATGCGGATAAGGTCGCGCATCAGAGCGGCGTCGATCTGCGCCTGCACAAACTCGGCTGGTGTTGCGCGAAACCATTTGACGATCTGCGCGGATGTTACCGGCGTCTTTCTTGGGGCGCGGATGCCGCGAACAAAGCGGACGATTTCACCTTGGCAGGCTTTCGCGCCGTCGATTTTGAGGCCGGGTGCGCTGTAGTCGATTGCGTGTGCGGTTTGCATTTCGGGTTCCTTTCCTCTTGCCATTAACTTACTATTGTAATACAGTGAAGTCAATAGAAGTGAGGTAAGACAAATCCAACAATGAGCAAAATTTGGGGCTATATTCTCGTCGCACCGGGCCGACCGGCAGCGGCACAGCAGCGCAAGGCGTTGGATATTCTGGGGTGCGATACAGGCCCGATAGGCACGGTGTGGCAGGACACGATCAAGCGGGTATCGACGCGCCCCCGTGGGCAGCTTGCGGAGCGCGAGGCAATGCTTCTGGCGGTGCAGCCCGGCGATACGGTCGTATTTGCCAACGCGCTCTGCATAGGTGCGGGCGTCAAAGACGTGGCTTGGTTCCTGCCGGAGTTGCAGGGCAAAGGCGTCTCGATCATCGTCAACGGTGATATAGCGCGCATTGAGCCGGGCGGTGATCTTGAGGCGCTGCAAGCCCGGTTTGCCAGTGCCCAGAACGTGAGCAACAAGCGGCGCTCTCTGCGCGGCGAAACGAAATCTAGATAGGAGCGCGACATGGCTGAAACATCTGAAATTGATATGCCCAAGGACGCGGCGGTGCGCGGCATGTGCCAAGACCTGCACAAGATGCGCGAAGGGCTGGCGGCGATGGGGCTGCACGCGCACATTCTCGATCAGGTGAGCGACAAGCTGAAAGAGCAGGCGTGCGAGATTGAGCGTTACAGGTCGGATCGTTGCTACGTTCTCGGCCACAATGACGGATGGGATGCGGCAATGGCTACCGGCCTTGCTGGCGATCAGTCTGAATAGGAGCAAGGTTATGACGTTCTTCCAATTACTTCGCGGCGCGGGGATTGATCCACTTGGCGACGACTTCAAGGCTTCTCCGTTCGTATCGGAGGCCGCGACGAGAACCGCTGAAATCATCCGAGACACGCGCAACGGCGACCTCTGGCACCTCGACATGACCGGTGACGCGCCGGATGGTGATGGCCTACATGATGCGCCTGCCCGCAAGGCTTCGGAGCAGGAGGTCGAGGACATGCACCGCCAACGCAGCCGGGATGGGGCCCCGAGTATGCGCGGCTTCGCTGAGTTTGAGCGCGCACGGCGCAAGGTCTAACAAAGGAGGGCGCCCCCTAAAGGGCGTCCCTGCGGGCCCGAAGGTCCGATATGATCCTCGCCAGCCGGTCAGAGCTTCGACCATGGCCCAGAAGGATCGTCTGCCGCCGCTCGGCAAGAGCCAGCGTCTCTCCAAACTCGCAATCCCAACGCCAGCGTCGATAGCGCCGCCATAGAACCCTCATGTCGCCACCAGATGACCGTCGACAACAGCAGCAGCGCCAGACGACAGCAGCAGCTTCTCAGCGTTCGCATACCGCAGCCCCAGCCAGCCCATCTCAGCCTCAACCTGACGCGATGTAAGGCGCTTGGAGCGTATCACCCCCAAAACAGCAGCAGCATCCGCCTGACGGCCAGAAGGCGCAGCAGCCAGCTTGGGCTTCACCTCAGTCTTATCCGAGGGCGGAACAATCGAATTTTTTTTCTGGGGAACGGCTTTCCGAGCAGGAATACTTGCCGGTTTTTCAACCAAAGTTGTATCGCCGCCCAAAGCAGCCTCAACAGCATCACGGATAAATTCAGAACGGTTCGACGCAACAGCATCAATCCGACCCAAACAACCCTCAGGCAGCTTCAACAATATCTTCTCAGGGTACTTCATCGACATAATCCTCAATCAGTCAAAAGGTATATATCGAATGGCAGGGTATATATCGTTTCCCAATGCACGGCAGTATATACTCAACGCAGGGTATATATTATTTCAAAAAATTGAATGGCCCGAGAGCTGTCTCTTATACACATCTCCGAGCCCACGAGACCAGAGAGGATCTC
>OJHI01000296.1_pt1 | contig 11773 bp, 9 predicted proteins | sample 1595181 | NCBI WGS metagenome assembly OJHI01 (sample SAMN05416830, study PRJEB24817) | seawater metagenome | isolation source: Sea water | place: Canada:Atlantic | collected 2013-07 | reverse complement strand
TCGGCAGCGTCAGATGTGTATAAGAGACAGGAACAGACAGCGGCAAGCTGTAACGCAAGCGGAGCACGGCAACCCCTCCGAAAAAGTGTCAGATTTGTAAGGCGGAGGGGAACTTATAGTTAATGCGAATTATTGTCAATATCGTTTCAGTTGCCGGGCCGGGCCCGGCAAGGTTTCAGGGATTGTTGCTCGCGGTATTCAGCGACCAGTCGTAGTCCAGAAAGCGGACCGGCAGATCGCCGGCTTCCAGATTCCGGCGGGCTTCCGCCGGCAGCGCCAGAGCATCGGCGTATTGCAGCAGGTAATCGCCGAGGCCGCCGGCGCTGTCCTCGAAGTCCTCTTGGTACCAGTCGAAAATGGACGACACCCTCAACACCCCGGCCTCCGCGTCATAGCGGTTACGGCGCCGGTCGGAAAGAAAGCGCCGGGTGCTGTCGGCGAGCTGCGCGTCCAGCCACTCGCCGGTGTAGGCTTCCGGGCGCAGGGCCGGGCACCCCACCGAGGCGCAGTTCACCGCGAAGTGAATGCGCGGGTCCATCAGTGACGGATTGCCGCGGATCATCTGGTGCTCCAGCTCGTCCAGGGTGCGCTCTTCGCCCAGCAGGGTGAAAAAGCGCTGGCTCCAGGGGCCGGAAAAAATCGAACCGATGTCGCGGATCGAATCCGGCCGGCTGTCCTGCTTCAGAATCAGCTTCACGGTGAAGGCGTTGTAGGCGTTGATCAGGAACGCCAGCTTCTGGTCGTTGCTGAAACCCTTGAAGGTGGCCTGATCCACGGCGCTGAGACGCGCCAGATAGTCGTCCAGGGCAGCCTGGTCCGCGGCCATGCCGTCATAGTCCACGGCGCTGGCGACCCCGTCCCGGTGCTCGCTGACATGCGCCTGAAGCAGGTCGTCCCACGGCTGATGGTCGAACGCCAGCGCCGGTGTCGCCAGCACCGCCATGACGGCGATCAGCGCGCCCAGGGCGGCGCGCAACGTGAGTTTCAGCATGATCTCACCTCCTGTCGATTCAGCGTTGCCAGGCGTGGAAGCGCTCCACCCAGCGCAGCAAGCCCTCCGGTTTGTGCGCCTTCTTCCACTCGCCGGCGGCGAATTTATTGGCCTCCGCCATGGTCGGGTAAATATGGATGGTGCCGAGGATCTTGTTCAGACCCAGCCCATGCTTCATGGCCAGCACGTACTCGCTGATCAGATCGGAGGCGGACTCGCCGACGATGGTGACGCCCAGGATGGCGTCCTTGCCCGGCGGCGTGAGCACTTTGACGAAGCCGTGGTCGGTGCTGTCGGCAATGGCCCGGTCCAGGTCGTCGATGCCGTAGCGGGTCACTTCCACCTCGATGCCCTGTTCGCGGGCCTCGTCCTCGCTCAGGCCCACGCGGGCCACCTCCGGATCGGTGAAGGTGGCCCAGGGGATCACCCGGTAGTCCACCTGGAACTTCTTGAAGCGGCCGAACAGGGCATTCACCGAGGCGTACCAGGCCTGGTGGGCGGCCACATGGGTGAACTGGTAGGGCCCGGCCACGTCGCCGCAGGCGAAAATATTGGGGAAGCGGGTGCGCAGGAAGCCGTCCACCGCCACGGTGCCGTTTTTCTCGGTGGCGATGTTCATGGCCTCCAGGCCCAGGCCGTCGGTGTTGGCGCGGCGGCCCACGGCCACCAGCACCGCGTCGAACGGCAGGCGTTTCTCGCCGTCGCCCGCCTGCACGTACAGCACCTTCTCGCCGTCCTCCACTGCGAAACGCGCCGCCTTATGGTTGGTGAGCACGGTGACGCCGCTGTCGCGCAGGGACGCGGTCACCAGGGCGGCGGCGTCTTCGTCCTCGCGGGGCATCAGGCGCTGCAGCATCTCCACCTGGGTCACCTCGCTGCCCAGGCGCGCGAAGCTTTGCGCCAGCTCACAGCCGATCGGCCCGCCGCCCAGCACGATCAGCCGGCGGGGCTGCTCCGTCAGGGTCCACAGGTTTTCGGAGGTGAGAATGTCGATCTGGTCGATACCGGGGATCGGCGGCACGAACGGCCGCGCGCCGGAGGCGATAATAATATTGCGGGTGGTCAGGGTGCGCTCGCCCTCGGCGGTGTCCACGGTGACTTCCCAGGGCGAGGTGATGCGCGCGCTGCCCTGCACGCAATCCACGCCCAGCTCGGTGTAACGCTCCACCGAATCGTGGGGCTCGATCTTGCCGATCACCTTATGGATGCGCGCCATGACGTCGGCGAAATCGAAACGCGGCGTGATGCTGGTGAAGCCGTAGCGCTGCGGCTTTTGCTCCAGGTGTGCCAGCCGCGCGCTCTTGATCAGTGCCTTGGATGGCACGCAGCCGGTGTTCAGACAATCGCCGCCCATCTCGCCTTTCTCGATCAGCGTGACACTGGCTTTCACCGTGGCGGCGATATAGGCGCTCACCAGCCCGGCGGAGCCGGCGCCGATCACCACCAGATTGCGGTCGAAGTGCTTCGGCTTCCGGTAACCCCGGTACACTTTGCGCGCCTGCAGAAACGCCATCACCGCCTTGGCCAGCCAGGGGAACAGCCCCAGCAGCACGAAGGCGCCGATCAGATCCACCGACAGCAAGCCGGACAGGCTGTCCAGCTCGCCCAATTGAGTGCCCGCGTTCACATACACCGCCGTACCCGCCAGCATCCCCGCCTGGCTGACCCAGTAAAACGTCCAAGTCTTCAGCGGCGTCAGGCCCATCACCAGATTGATCACGAAAAACGGAAACGCCGGAATCAAACGCAACGTAAACAGATAAAAGGCGCCGTCCTTCGCCACGCCCGCGTTGATCTTCTTCAGCCGCTCACCGAAGCGGCTCTGCACCGCGTCCTTGAACAAAAACCGCGACGCCAGAAAGGCCAGGGTCGCGCCCACACTGGACGCGAACGACACCAGCACCAACGCCACCCAGAACCCGAACAGCGCGCCCGCCGCCAGCGTCATGATCGCCGCTCCCGGCAAACTCAACGCCGTCACCGCCACATACAACAAAAAGAACCCGCCCAGCACCAGCACCGGCTGCTCCGCGGCCAGCGACTGAAACGCCCCGCGCTGCGCCTTCAAATAATCCAGGCTCAGATACTGCCCCAGATCAAACACAAAATAAGACGCCACCAGCGCCGCGATCACAATCAAAAGAGCCAGCTTCTTAACGTTCATCAAATCCTTCCTTGCGTATGCGGCGGCTGCTTACCCGGAACCTTTCGGCCGACTCCGGCGCGGTGTGTGTTGGTGACGTCCAGAACCGTATGAGCGCAGGGATGCGCGAATCGAGCCCCCAGGGACGGGTTCACGGCGTGTTCTGGACGTCACCAACACACACCGCGGCCCGTCTGGAGAGAAAGTCAGCAACAACTGCTACCAACGGCAGCATCCGAAGAACCATCCTCAAAGGGCATATTCAACCCACACCCCTCAAAAATCCCAAAGTGCGAATCAAAGTTACCAATAAACTCGAAATGCTCCGCGAACCGGCTCTCCGCCAACATTAACCAGGTATTCCCGCACACCGGGAACACCTTGCCGGTCTCAATCACATGATGATCGTCCAGCACGAATGAATGAGGATGATGGTCCACCGTGCCCTTATAGATCACCGCCTGCCCGTAGTCCTCGCAGGCCGGCTCCAGCGCATCAATATTGAACAGCCGGTAGGTGGCCGAGTAGAAGCGGATGTTCCCCAGCTTCGCCTCAATGGCCGGGTTCTCGATGGTCAGCCGGCGCGACTCCACCAACCGCGGATCGCCGAACCCGCACCCCTTGGCCAGGTTGAGGAAGTCGTTCCAGTACAAGGCCCCGGACAGGCATTCCCCGTAGAGCACCGGGTCGGCGGTCAGCGCCGCCGGCACCCGCCGGTCGGCGTACACGTCGGAGAAGTAGAACTCGCCGCCGGGCTTGAGCAGCCGTTTCACATCGCCGATCACCTTGGCCTTGTCGGTGCTCAGGTTGATCACGCAGTTGGACACCACGATATCGAAGTAGCCGTCCTGCAGATCAAGCCGGTCCAGCTCTTCGATATAGCCTTTCAGGAAACGCACATTGCTGCGCGCGTGGCCGAATTCCCGGCGGTGGTACTCCTGATGGCGTGTCGCCACGGCGAGCTGCTCGTCGGTCATGTCCACGCCGACCACCTCACCGCTGTCCCCCACCAGGGCCGAGAGCACGTAGACGTCCCGGCCGGAGCCACAGCCCAGGTCCAGAATGCGCATGCCCTCCAACGCCGCCGGCGCCACCAGGCCGCAGCCGTAGTAACGGGTTACCACCTCGTCATGCAGGCGCGCCAGCAACGGCTTCAGGTGCTCCGGCGGCGCCTGATCGCAGCAGGCGTTGGTCTGCAGATCGTCGCTGCCGGTAAGTTGCTTGCCGTAGTAATCCTGAACCTCTTCACGCATGGTTGAGCCTCTTCAAGTGACACCCGCTCCAGGGAGTATGCTTTAGATGGGAGGGTCGCATCGCGGTCATTTACCCTCCGTGAAGGCCGGGTCACGGGGGCTTTGACGACGCCGGGCGGCCCGCGCGATCCAGTGGTCGACGCCCACATAGCGCCCGGCACCCTGGAAAAACAGCACCAGCAGCATGACCAGGTAGGTCACACCAAACTCAATGCCGTTGTTGAGCACCACGTAACCGCCTTTGGCGGTGAGCCAGTCGTACTGGCCATGCTCGCGCAGTAGCGCTCTGGCTTTGCTGAGACGCTCGCCGACCTGGGCGCTGTTTTCCAGGCTGGCCTGAGCCGCCGGCAGGCCCAGTTCCGCCAGTGGCCGCGCGGTGCTGGTGGCCGGGTCGGAGGGTGCGATCGCGAACCAGCCGTTGCCCCAATGTACGGTGAAGATCGCCACCAGCATGGTGATCATCAGCGGCACGCTGACCCAGCGGGTGGCGAACCCGATCAATAGAAAAATGCCGCCCACCAGCTCGGTGACCGTGGCCAGTAAGGCCAGCAACCAGGGGAAGGGCAGGCCCAGGCCCCAGTCGGCGTTACCGAACCAGGCGACGGTGGAATCGAACGCCAAGGCTTTATTGAGTCCCGCGCTGAAGAACACCGGCGCCAGATAAAGACGCAATGCCAGCGGTGCCAGAAAGTCCAGATGGCGGCTGTGATCAAGCAGTGCCTGTACCTTTTCGCCGCTGTTGATGAGTACGGACATGATGTTCCCCCGTGTCGCGCCCAGGGGCGGCGATCACTCTGATTGGCGGTCCACGATCCGCTCGACCAGCGCCTCGGTGTGTGTGTCCGAAAGCGGGGCCGGCGACCTGCGCAGTGTCCGCACCAGAGCCTGCAACTGACGCAGGTAGCGTCGGCAGTGGCGGCAAATCATCAGGTGGGCCCGTAACGCCAAATGCTCGCCAAACGGCAATCGTTCGCCGTCTACCAGGGCGTCGGCGCGTTGTTCAACGTGCTTGCATTTCAGCATTCGCCGGTCTCCTGGAAGCGGTCCACCATTTCGAACAGTCGGGCGCGGGCCCGGTGCAACAGTACGCGAACGTTGGATGCACTGACGTCCATGATGTTACAGATGTCGTCGAAATCCAGGCCCTGGATGTCGCGCAGCTGCAGCGCCAGGCGCTGGTTGTCCGGCATCGCCGTGATGTGGCTTTCCAGGCAGTGTTGCAGCTCGTCGCGGGTGAGAAGGGCGTCCGGGCCGCTCAGGGCCCAGGCCCGGGGCGGCTCCTGCCAGTGGCCGTTGGCGTTGAAACGATGCGCCAGGGCGTCGGCGGCGCCTTCTTCGGTGGGGTCGAACTGAACTTCCCGGCCGCCCTTGCGCAGCTGCATGCGTGCCTGATTGATCACGATGCGGGTGAGCCAGGTGAGCAGGGCACTGCGGCCCTCGAATTTGGGCAGCGCCCGGTGGGCGGCGATCCAGCCGTCCTGCACCGCCTCTTCCGCGTCCGCCGGTTGCAGCAGGGTGCGCGCGGCGCCCAGCAGGCGCGGGTGGTAGTGCTTGACCACCAGGGCGAACGCGGCCCGGTCACCCGCCCGCAGGCGTTCGATGAACTCGGGGGTTTCCAGATTCGCATTCGCCATGGGCTTTCCGCCGCTCTGGGTTAGACCTCGATGCGCTTGTACTTCATGCGCTTGGGTTGCAAGGCCTCGTCACCGAGCTGCTTGCGGCGGTATTCCTCGAACTCGGTGTAGGAGCCCTCGAACCACTCCACCTGGGCGTCGCCTTCGAACGCCAGGATGTGCGTGGCCACCCGGTCCAGGAACCAGCGGTCGTGGGAAATCACGATGGCGCAGCCGGGGAACGTCAGCAGCGCTTCTTCCAGCGCCCGCAGGGTTTCCACGTCCAGGTCGTTGGTGGGCTCATCGAGCAGCAGCACGTTGGCGCCCTGCTTAAGCAGCTTGGCCAGGTGCAGGCGGTTGCGCTCCCCCCCGGACAGGTCGCCGACCCGCTTCTGCTGGTCGCCGCCCTTGAAGTTGAAGCGGCCCAGGTAGGCGCGGCTGGGCACCTCGTAGTTGCCGATGCGAAGGATGTCGTTGCCGTCGGACACTTCTTCCCAGACGGTCTTGTTGGCGTCCAGGTCCTCGCGGCTCTGGTCCACGTAGGCCAGGTCCACGGTGTCGCCCACCTCGATGTCGCCGGAGTCCGGCGTTTCCTCACCGGCGAACATGCGGAACAGGGTGGTCTTACCCGCGCCGTTGGGGCCGATGATGCCGACAATGGCGCCGCGCGGCACCGAGAAGCTCAGGTCTTCATAGAGCAGCTTGCCGTCGAATTGCTTGGAGACGCCGTTGATCTCGAACACTTTCTCGCCGAGGCGCTCGCCGGGCGGAATGTAGAGCTCCTGGGTCTCGTTGCGCTTCTGGAAGTCCTGGCTGGCCAGTTCCTCGAAGGCGCTCACCCGGGCCTTGTTCTTGGCGCGGCGGCCCTTGGGATTCTGGCGCACCCATTCCAGCTCTTTCTCCACCGTCTTGCGGTGGGCGCTTTCCTTCTTCTCTTCCTGCTCCAGGCGCTGCTCCTTCTGTTCCAGCCAGGAGGAGTAGTTGCCCTTCCAGGGAATGCCGTGGCCCCGGTCCAGTTCCAGGATCCACTCGCAGGAGTTGTCCAGGAAGTAGCGGTCGTGGGTCACCGCCACCACGGTGCCGGAGAACTCGTGCAGGAAGCGCTCCAGCCAGGCCACCGACTCGGCGTCCAGGTGGTTGGTGGGCTCATCCAGCAGCAGCATGTCCGGGGCGCTCATCAGCAGGCGGCACAGCGCCACGCGGCGGCGCTCACCGCCGGACAGGTTGGCTACATTGGCGTCCCAGGGCGGCAGGCGCAGGGCGTCGGCGGCGATATCCAGGCGGCGCTCGATATTGTGCGCGTCGGTGGCCTCGATAATGCCTTCCAGTTTCGCCTGCTCCTCGGCCAGCTTCTCGAAGTCCGCGTCTTCCTCGGCGTAGGCGGCGTACACCTCTTCCAGGCGCTCCTGGGCGCCGCGGATCTCGGACAGGGACTCCTCGACGATCTCGCGCACGTTCTTGTCCGGGTCCAGCTCCGGTTCCTGGGGCAGGTAACCGATGTTGATACCCGGCTGCGGGCGCGCCTCGCCCAGGTAGTCCTTGTCGATGCCGGCCATGATGCGCAGCAGCGTGGATTTACCGGAGCCGTTGAGGCCCAGCACGCCGATCTTGGCGCCCGGGAAGAAGGACAGGGAGATGTCCTTGAGGATCTGTTTCTTAGGCGGGACGACCTTGCCCACCTTATCCATGGTGAAAATGTATTGGGCCATAAAAAGAGAGATGCCTGAAAACGTAAGAAAAGCCCGTATGACGGGGCACGGGCGGGTTGGCGCCTAAACTAACCGAACCCGGCCCGGGATGAAAGGGTGCCCTGTGGCCCGGGCCGCCGGTACCGCGCCCGACCGGGCTCAAGTTCGCGCACGCCTTGCCGATATCAGCCACGGAACATGATTTTACTTTTGGGCCCGAGTCGCCCGTTCGCGCTGAGCAGGAGTTGTGCTGTGTTCGCTAAATTCAACCGCATCAATATTAAATACGGCGCCGCCTTCATTGGCGTGGCCCTGGCTTTGCTGGTGGTGGTGACCGCCAACGCCATGCTGGTCAACTCGGTGAAGGATCGCCTGGAAGAGGTCACCTCGACCCTCAACAGAGCCATCTCCCTGGTGCTCAACGCGGACCGCGATCTCTATCAGGCGCGCATGGCTGAAATGGCCTACCTGCGTGGTATTCCCGGTACGCCCGAAGCCGAGACGCAGATCGCCACCTATGAGGAAAACGCCGCCCAGGCCCAGGAGCGCATCCAGCAGGTGGCCGGTCTGATGGCCAACTACGGCGATGTGTCCGACAGCGTTAACACCTTCAACGGGCTGTATGAGCGCTGGCGGGAAGAGTCGGCGCGTTCGATCCAAATGTACAAGGACGAAGACATCGGCGGCGCCATGGAGCAGATCGACGGGGCGTCCCGGGAGAGCTTCGAACAACTGCGCGGCTTCTACGACGCCACCGGGCAGTCCGTGGACGAGCGCGTCCAGGAGCTGGAGGCCACCACCCTGGCGCAGATCAACCGCCAGCAAACCCTGGTCATCGGTTTTGCCGTCCTGGTGGGTCTCGTGGCGATCGCTATTGCCCTGATCGGCCCGCACCTGATGTCCAAGGCGATCCGCCAGGTGAGCGCTCGGATCCGCGAGATCACCGACGGCGACGGCGACCTCACCGCCCGCATCCAGAGCCACCGCAAGGACGAAATCGGCGAGCTGGCCGAGCAGTTCAACCGCTTTATCGAGCGCATCGACACCACCCTGCAATCCGTGCGCACCAGCACCCTGAGCGTCAACACCGCCTCCGACGAGATCGCCAAGGGCAGCCAGGAGCTGGCCTCGCGCACCGAGCAGTCCGCCGCCAACCTGCAGCAGACCTCCGCCTCCATGGAGGAGATCACCACCACCGTGCGCAACACCTCCGACGCCGCCCGTCAGGCCGACGAACTGGTGCAGTCCACCGTGCAGGTGGCCCGGCGCGGCCAGGAGGCCATGCGCGAGGTGGAAACCACCATGGGCGAGATCAGCGCCTCCTCGGAGAAGATCAACGAAATCATCACCCTGATCGACGGCATCGCCTTCCAGACCAACATCCTGGCCCTGAACGCCTCCGTGGAAGCGGCCCGCGCCGGCGAGCACGGCCGCGGCTTCGCCGTGGTGGCCCAGGAAGTGCGCACCCTGGCGGGCCGCTCCGGCGACGCCTCCCGGGAGATCCGCGAGCTGGTGGACCGCTCCGTGACCAGCACCCAGACCGGCGCCGGCCTGGTCAAGAACGCCGGCCGCACCATGGAAGACATCGTCGCCAGCATCGACAAGGTCACCCGCGTGATCAGCGAGATCAGCACCGGCGCCCAGGAACAGAGCCAGGGCATCGGCCAGGTCAACACCGCCGTCGCCGAGCTGGACACCATGACCCAGCACAACGCCTCCATGGTGGAAGAAACCAGCTCCGCCGCCGAGGAGATGCGCCATCAGGCCGAGCAGCTGGCGGCCCTGATCGCCAGCTTCCGCCTCAGCGGCCAGACCGATGACCACGGCGGCGAGCGGGTGCCGGTGCTGCGTGCCGTCGCCGCCGACCGGTACGACCCGGAAGGCCGCGCCGCCTGACCGGCGTGCCCCTTTTCAGAGCCGCCGGTTCAAACCGCTGTTGAGCAGCAGGCGCACCACGTCCTGCTGCTTGCTGACGCCCAGCTTGCCGAAAATGCTCTTTAACTGGCTGCGCACGGTTTCCCTGGAGACCTGATGCCGTTCGGCGATCTGTTCCACCGACAGCCCGTTGACCAGGGCGCTGGCGACCCCGCTTTCCGCCCGGGTGAAATGGAACAAGGCGGCCAGGTCCTCTTCGCAGGCAGCGAACGGGTGGCCCGGGTCGGACACGTACAGGACGATCTCACCCTCGCCGTAGACACCGGACAGGGACTCAGGGGCGTCCTCCCGCAGCGTCGCCAGGACGATCAGCGGGTGCGGCCGGTCCGGATGGTTCAGCCCCACCGCCTGCTGCCTGGCCTTGCCCTGCCGCAGGCCGGCCACCGCGGCCCACAACTCCGCCGCGTCGCTTGGATACCAGGTGCGAAGTCTGGCGCCATCCATCAGCAGCCCGGCGTGCCGCGACAGCAGGCGCTCGGCGGCGGCGTTGTGGTAGGTCACCTGGTCCTGCCCGTTCAGCACCACCACGCCATGCATCAGCTCGGACAACACCGACTGCAGTGAGGCGGCCCGGTGTGTCGCCTGCTGCAACGCCTTGTCGATGCGCAGCGCACGCTGAAAGTGCGGGGCCAGCACGTCCAGCAACTGCAGCTCCCGGTCGCCGAACGGCTCGGCCTTGAAGGACCGGTGCACACCGATACCGGCATGCCATTCCTTGTCGTTGAACAGGCTGATGGCGGCGACATAGCCCAGATCGTTGGGCTTCATGATCAGACGGTAGTAAAGCGGGTTCTCCGCCACCTGCTCGTCGTGCCGCACCACCAGGGCCGCTTCCGCCACCGGGCGCGCGGCCTGAATACGGTAGACCGGATCATGCCTGGAGAGACCGAGCCGGTAGGTCGCTTCAGCGAACCGGGGCAGCCCGTGGTTGGCCAGCAGATACCGTTTGCCCGAGGCGTGATCTTCCACGTGGATGCCGCCGGACTTGGCGCCCAGCAGCCGGCAGAGGCGGTCGAGGACCGTGCCCCAGTGGCCGGGCCGGTACGACGCCTCGTAAATGTCCCCAATGAACGACAGCAACCCTTCTTCGGCGGCCAAAAGGTACCCCGCGAACCCAAACCCCGTTATTCCTTAAGGGAATAGCAAAAGTCGTTTAGGGCGTCAAATATGTGAATGGCATCACATCCGCCCGGCGGCGGGCGGCGCCTGCTCCGTGAGCGTGGCTCCTGCCGGAATGAGTGCAACTCAAGTGCCAACCGGGCCCCTTTTTGGTTAGAATACGCGCCCCTGATCCCGCAATCCGACCCACAGGTAGCCCATGTTCTCTAAATCCATGTCCATCGCCGAGTTCGACCCGGAAATCCAGGCCGCCATCGACGCCGAGCGCGAGCGCCAGGAGCAGCACATCGAGCTGATCGCCTCCGAGAACTACGCCTCGCCCCGGGCCATGGAAGCCCAGGGCTCCGTACTCACCAACAAGTACGCCGAGGGCTACCCGGGCAAGCGCTACTACGGCGGTTGCGAAAACGTGGACGTGGTCGAGAACCTGGCCATCGAACGCGCCTGCCAGCTGTTCGGCGCCGACTGGGCCAACGTCCAGCCCCACGCCGGCTCCCAGGCCAACGCGGCGGTCTACATGGCGGTGCTCAAGCCCGGTGACACCGTGCTCGGCATGAGCCTGGACGCCGGCGGTCACCTGACTCACGGCGCCAAGCCGAATTTCTCCGGCAAGATGTACAACGCCGTCCAGTACGGCCTGGACAACGACACCGGCCTGATCGACTACGACCAGGTGGAAAAGCTGGCCCGCGAGCACAAGCCGAAAATGATCGTGGCCGGCTTCTCCGCCTACTCGCAGATCGTCGACTGGCAGCGCTTCCGTGACATCGCCGACGAAGTGGGCGCCATCCTGCTGGTGGACATGGCCCACGTGGCCGGCCTGGTCGCCGCCGGCGTCTACCCCAGCCCGGTGGGCATCGCCGACATCACCACCACCACCACCCACAAGACCCTGGGCGGCCCGCGCGGCGGCCTGATCATGGGCAAGGCCAACGAAGACCTGCAGAAGAAGATCAACTCCGCCGTCTTCCCCGGCGGCCAGGGCGGCCCCCTGGAGCACGTCATCGCCGCCAAGGCTGTCTCTTATACAC
>OJHI01000293.1_pt1 | contig 11891 bp, 16 predicted proteins | sample 1595181 | NCBI WGS metagenome assembly OJHI01 (sample SAMN05416830, study PRJEB24817) | seawater metagenome | isolation source: Sea water | place: Canada:Atlantic | collected 2013-07 | reverse complement strand
ATCTACACGTAAGGAGTCGTCGGCAGCGTCAGATGTGTATAAGAGACAGTTCTAGCGGCTCGCATCCGGCCGCGCCTCCACGCTCACCATCATGCTGCGTTCCAGCAGCCAGCCGCGCAGGCGGCGGGGCAGCAGGTTGGTGTAGACGGCAATCTTGTTCAGCAGGCCGGGGACGTACACCACCTTGCCGGCGTACATGGCGTCCACGCAGAGTTTGGCGACTTCGGGGGCGGTCATGATGCCGGTTTGTTTTTTCACGGTTTGGCCGGCCTGGTCCAGGAAGGGCGTGAGCACGCCGCCGGGGCAGGCGGCCGTGACGCTGATGGGGCTGTCGCGCAGCTCGTAATCCAGGATTTCGGTGAAGAACCGCACATAGCCTTTGGTGCCGGAGTAGGTCGCGTATTGGGGCGTGGGCAGGATGCCGGCCAGGGAGGCCACGTTCATCAGATAACTGCGTTGCCCGTGGGCGCGGGCGCGGTTGATAAAGCCGTGGCTGAGGGTGGTGAGCGCGGTGACGTTGAGGTCGATATCCCGCTGCAGGCCGGCCAGGTCCTGGTCGGCGAACGGCGCCCAGAAGCCGGTGCCGGCGTTGTTGACCAGCACTGTCAGGTGGTCGTTGTGCTTGGCGAGGGTGGCATCCACGTCATCGAACAGCGCACCCAGACTCTGCCGGTCGGCCAGGTCACAGGCCAGTGCCGTGGCGGTAATGCCGTGGCTGGCGGCCAATTCATCGGCAAGCGTGTCCAGCAGCTCTTTGCGGCGGGCGACCAGTATCAGGTTCAGGCCGCGCGCGGCCAATTGCCGGGCGATGTCCAGGCCGATGCCACTGGAGGCCCCGGTGATCAGTGCGGTGCTCATGCGTGCTTCCTCGCGTCGGGTTGGGCGGCAAACCAAGAATCCCACTATGCCGCGCCCTGCGCGTGAAAGGCATTGGCCTGAAAGTACAGCCTGAAAGACACCAGTGCGCATAACTGGCCGGAATGCCAGGGACGCTCAGGCCCGCCGGGCCCCCACCAGCGCGAACAACGCACCCTGAGGGTCAAACCCTTTGACGATAACGTCGCCGCCGGGGATCTCATCCGGGCCGTGCAGGATTTCCCCGCCGTTATCGGTGATTGCCTGGATCGCGGCGTCGATGTCGGCGACTCGGAAATAGTAGTGCCACATCGGCACCGGCATGTCGTCGGGCTTGGGCATGATGGCGCCGATCACGCCGTTATGGCGGATAAATTCGTAGGCGCCCATCGGGCCCATGTCCATCTCCCCGTCCTTGGTCCAGCCGAACGCCTCGAAGTAGAAGGCTTTCGCGATGCCGGGGTCGGTGGTGCCCAGTTCGTTCCAGGCGCAGTGGCCCACGCGTGGGCGGTCGGAGGCGAACGCCAGGCTTGTGTGGTCGCTGTGGCCGCGCATCACATAGAAGGGCGTGCCTTGCGGGTCGGTCACCATGGCGAGCCGGCCCACGTCGGGGATGTCCCTGGCGGGCATTTGCACGCTGCCGCCCAGGGCGGTGACCCTGGCAACGGTTTGATCGACATCGTCGACGCCGATATAGCCCAGCCATATTGGCCGGGCGCCACATTGTTTCATCTCTTCGCTAAGCGGCATCACGCCGCCTATGGGGCGCTGTAATCCCCCCATTTGTAATCGCCAATTTGAGTAGAGGGTTAACCGGTTTGTAACAGCCGGGCCGGCGGCACGCCGCCGATAGCCGAGTTCGGTCGCTCGTGATTGTAATGCCAGAGCCATTGAGTCGCTAATAGCTGGGCGTGAGCAACGCTGGTGAACTCATGTAGATCCAACCATTCGTGCCGTGCGGTTCGGTTGAACCGCTCAATGTACGCGTTCTGGGTCGGTTTGCCTGGCTGGATGTAGATCAGTGTAATCCGCTGCCTGTTGGCCCACTCCACCAGCGCCTGCGAAATATATTCCGGGCCGTTATCACAGCGTAGGGCAGCGGGCTTTCCTCGCCATTCGGTGATCTGGTCAAGCGCACGTATTACTCGTTGTGCAGGCAGTGACAGGTCAACTTCAATACCGAGCCCTTCGCGATTGTAGTCGTCGAGCACATTGAATGTTCTCAACGATTTGCCGCTGACCAGTTGGTCGCCCATGAAATCCATCGACCAGACCTGATTCGGCGCCGTCGGCACCGCCAATTCGCCCGGATAACCCCGCTTGATCCTCCGCCGGGGCTTGATCCGCAAGTTGAGTTCCAGCTCCCGATAGATCCGATACACCCGCTTGTGGTTCCAGGCATAGCCTTTCACGTTACGTAAATACAGGAAACATAACCCGAATCCCCAGCGCTTGTGGGCCTGCGTGAGCTTAAGCAGCCAGTCCGCAATCAGGGCGTTTTCGCCGCTAAGCTTTGCCTGGTAGCGGTAGCAGGTTTCACTAATGCCGTACACGACACAGGCGAGCCGGACACTGATACCGTGCTTGGCAACGCCCTTCATGGCCATCTCCCGGCGTTGAGACGGCCTTACAACTTTCCCTCCAGCGCTTCCTGGCGCAGTTCGGCTTTGAGGCGCTCCTCAGCATACATCTTCTTCAGACGGGCGTTCTCGGCCTCCAGCTCCTTCAGACGCTTCATCAGCGAGGCGTCCATGCCGCCAAACTTCGAACGCCACTGGTAGATCAGCGCTGTACTCACGTTGTGTTCGCGGGACAGTTCCGCCACCGCAACCCCGGCTTCGTGCTGCTTCAGAATCGCCAGGATCTGGCTGTCGGAAAATCGAGACTTCTTCATACGTCGCTCCTCAATGCGATCAGTGTAAAAGTCTCTACTCAAAACCTCGATTACTTTTCGGGGGGATTACAGCGCCACTCGCCGGTGTCCTCGTCGGGGGCGTGGAGAATCCGGTAATCCACGCCGGGCTGGCCGCTGTCGGTGACCCGCCAGCCGAGAATGGCGCTGTAGAAGTGCTGGGCGGCGTCCGCGTTGTCGGTGGCCAGTTCGTACCAGATAAATTCGCCGTGTTGGTTGGGCATGGTTCGCTTCCTATCGGTTGTGTGCCCGATAGTCGATCCGACCGGTCAGGCATCGACAGCCTGAAGCTCCGTTCTTGCTTACGCTAGGAATGGTCTATAAAGTAATCACTGACTTTATTTATGACTTATTAATGGATCATGGCCAAGCCCGATAATCGCCCATATTCACGCTACAGTCGCGATGCCGCCCAGCTTCTGGGCCGGCTGATTCGTCGTGCTCGCATCGAGCAGGGTCTCACCGCCGAGGCCCTGGCCGAGCGCGCCGGGATCTCGCGCGGGCTGGTGCAGCGCATTGAGCGAGGGGAAATGGGGTGCGCCATCGGTGCCGTGTTCGAGGCGGCGGCGATTGTCGGGGTGCCGTTGTTCGAGGCCTCGCCAGCGGAGTTGGCGTCCCGGGTGGCGGAGACGGAGTACACCCTGCGGCTGCTGCCCCGGTCGGTGCGGACGTCCGACAAGGATGTGAAGGATGACTTCTAACGATCACGAAGCCTACGTTTGGGTGTGGCTGCCCGGCCGGAGCGAGCCGGTGGTGGCGGGGCGCCTGTATCAGGAAGGGGCTCGGCTGGCATTTAATTACGGCCGCAGCTATCTGGACCGTGATGACGCTATCCCGTTGTACCTGCTTGAGCTGCCTCTGCGGCGCGGTGCCATCGCCCCGTTGCCGGGGCTGTCGATGCCGGGCTGTTTGCGTGACGGCGCGCCGGATGCCTGGGGCCGGCGGGTGGTTTTGAACCGGCTGTTGGGCCGTCCGGGACGTGATACGGACCCCGGGCAACTCGGCGAGCTCACCTATCTGCTTAATTCCGGTTCGGACCGCCCGGGGGCGCTGGATTTTCAGCGCTCGGCTTCGGAGTATGTGCCGCGTCAGTCCGGTGGGGCGTCTCTGGAACAACTCCTCGAAGCGGCGGCTTTTGTGGAGGCGGGCAAGTCCCTGCCGCCGGCGCTGGATCAGGCGCTGTTTCACGGCAGTTCCCTGGGCGGTGCCCGGCCCAAGGCGGAGATTGAAAGCGGGGACCGCAAGTACATCGCCAAGTTTTCCTCCAACACCGACACCTATGATGTGGTGAAGGTGGAGTATGTGGCGATGCGTTTGGCGGCGGAGCTCGGGCTGCGGGTCGCTCCGGTGCAGCTCAAGCGTGTCGCCGGCAAGAACGTGTTGCTGGTTGAGCGCTTCGACCGTAGCAAGGTCGGCAGCGGCTGGGCCCGCAAGGCGATGGTGTCGGCCCTGACCCTGTTCGAGCTCGATGAGATGATGGCGCGCTACGCCAGCTACGAAACCCTGGCCGAGATCATCCGCCATCGGTTTACCGAGCCGACGGCCACGCTGCGCGAGCTGTTCGGGCGTTTGGTGTTCAACGTCCTTTGCGGTAACACCGACGATCACGCGCGTAATCACGCTGCTTTCTGGAACGGCGATTCGCTAACGCTGACGCCGGCCTATGACATCTGCCCGCAGGCGCGCACCGGCAACGAGGCGTCCCAGGCGATGCTGATCGACGGAGACCGGCGCCTCAGTAACCTCAATGTCTGCCGTGGGGCGGCGAGACATTTTCTGCTGTCCGAGGACGGCGCCAACGAGATCATTGGCGAGCAGATCGCCGGTATCCGCGAAAACCTTCCGGCTGTGATGGAAGAAGCGGAACTCAGCGAGGTGGATCGCCGACTGGTGAGCCAGCGTATGTTTCTGAACCCGGCGGTGTTTGAGAGCGTGGACTGAAGCGGGTAATCCAAACCCCATAGCCCACCGCCAATACACCCAGCCCACCACCCAGCAGGCACACACCCAGCCAGCCGGCTTGCTGGTAGGCGGCGGCGGAGCCCAGCGAGCCCAGGGCGCCGCCGACGAAGTAGAGGAACATGTAGCCGGAATTCAGCCGGTTCCGGGCCGCCTCGTCCAGGTTGAAGATCATGTTCATGTTGGTGATGTGCACCGCCTGCAAGGCCAGGTCCAGCAGCACGATGCCGGCGATCAGGGCAATCAGCGAGTAACCGCCCAGCCCCAGAAGGCCCCAAGACACCAGTAGTGCCACCACGCCCAGCACGGTGAGCCGGGCGCCGTGGCCCCGGTCGGTGAGCACGCCGGCGTGGCGGGCGGAGAGCGCGCCCATGGCGCCGGCCAGGCCGAACAGGCCGATGGTGGCGTCGGAGTAGGACCAGGGTTCGCTGGACAACAGGAACGCCAGCGAGGTCCACAGCACGCTGAACATGGCGAAGATCAGGCAGCCCAGCAGCGACCGTTGTCGGTGCAGCGGGTAGCGCGCGAACTGGGCGAATACGGAGCCAATCAGCTGCCCGTAGTGCATGCGGGTGGTCTGGGCGTAGCGGGGCAGGGCGCGCCACAGGGCCAGGGTATTGAGCAACATGAGCGCGGCTGCCACCCAGTAGACCGTGTGCCAGTCGCCCAGGCTGGAAAGTGCGCCGGCCACGGTGCGGGCCAGCAAGATGCCCATCAGCAGGCCGCTCATCACCGTGCCCACCACCTTGCCGCGCTGCGCCACCGGCGACAGGGTGGCGGCGAACGGCACCAGCACCTGAGCCACCACGGAGAACGCCCCGGTAATGGCCGTGCCGACCAGCAGGGCGGCCAGGGATCCGGCGCTGGCGCTGACCACCAGGCCGGCGGTGGCGAACAGCATCATGGTGACGATCAGGCGCCGGCGCTCCACCAGGTCCCCGAGCGGCACCAGCAGGATCAGGCCCAGCGCATAGCTGGCCTGGGCCACCGTGACGATGATGCCGGCCTTGGCGTAGGACAGGCCGAGCTGATCCGAGATGGTGTGCAGCAGCGGCTGGGCATAGTAGTTGCTGGCCACCACCAGGCCGGTGGTGGTGGCCATCAGCAGTATCAGCCAGGTGCTGAGGGCGGAATCGGTGGTGTTCTCGGCGTGCCTCATGGTGCCTCCTCCGGGTGAGGCCGGGAGTGTCGGCGACTCGGTGCCATCGGGCAAATGTATTATTATGATGCCAACTATCGTTTTTCGAGATGCATGCCATGAAGCTGAAGCAGGTGGAGTATGTGCTGGCGGTGGCCGAGGCCGGCAGCTTTACCGGTGCCGCCCGACAGTGCCATACGGTCCAGTCCGCGCTCAGCCATCAGGTCGCCCAACTGGAAAGCGAGCTGGGCGTGACGCTGTTTGAGCGCAACTCCCGCTCGGTGCGTCTGACCGAGGCGGGCAGAGTGTTCGTTCAGCAGGGGCGCCAGGCGCTTGAAGCGGTGCAGCGCATCACCGATGAGGTGGTGGCGTCCACCGGCGAGGTGCGCGGGCGCCTTTCCATGGGCACGATCTCCACGCTGACCAGCCCGGACCCGATTGAGCTGCTGGCGCGCTTCCACCGCCGCTTCCCTCACGTGCATGTGGAACTGGTCATGGAGGGCAGTGAAAAGATGCTGGCCAAATTGGAAGAGCGCCGCCTGGATGTGGCGTTCATTGGCGTCTGGCCGGGCGAGACGGTTCACAGTAGCCTTTGTAGCCGGTCGCTCTGTAATGAAGAGCTGGTGGCTTTGATGTCGCCGTCACATCCGCTGACCGCTCACGACACGGTAACCCTGGGCCAGCTAGCGTCTTGCCCGGTGGTGGATTTCCCCGTGGGCAGCAGTGCGCACCGCCAGTCCGCGGAGGCCTTCGCCGCCCAGGGGCTGGAATATACCGTACAGTTCGAGGTGAGCACCGTGCAGCATCTGGTGGCGATCGTTCGCCAGGGGCTGGCGGTGGGTTTGATTCCGCAAAGCCTGTCGCGCCAATTGACGGATGTCAGCACCAGAAGGGTGCACAATGCGCCCCAGCGCTCGGTGCGCGTGGTGTGGCCAAAAAACGCCTCACCCGCCACCCGGGCCCTGCTGGCGTTGCTGGCGGTGGAAGACGAAGGCGCGTACAACGGGCCTGCGCCATCCAGCGAATAAAACAATGAAGCCGGCACAACGCCGGCGGCAAAAAAAGGGAGAGAAACCACGTGTTCAACCACATCATGATCGGTTCCAACGATATCGAACGTTCCAAGCGGTTCTACGACGCGGTACTCGGCGTGCTCGGCGCCGGCGAACCGATCCGTAACGAGACCGCTTCCGGCATCGTGCGGCTGTTCTACCGGCACGACGGCAACACCCTGGCGATCACCCAGCCGCTCAACGGCCAGCCGGCCACCGGCGCCAACGGCGGCACCATCGGCTTCAAGTGCGACTCCCCGGAACAGGTGAAAGAGCTGCACGACGTGGCGGTGGCCCACGGCGGCACCTCCGTGGAAGATCCGCCGGGCTTGCGCGAAAGCGCCATGGGCGCCATGCACCTGAGCTACGTACTCGACCCGGACGGCAATAAGCTTTGCGGGCTCTACCGCGTAAAGTAAAACCTTATCGGCATGGAATTGGCCGCCGGAACGGGCCGGTTTGATTGACCGGCCCGTTCCACATCACAGGGAGGCAAGATGTGGGAATTCAGTAAGATTCTGGCTCAGGGGCTGGAAAAGGGCGATGTCCTGCTGGTCATCGCGGCGACCCTTGTCCTCGTGGTCATGAATGTCCACAAACTTTCCTCCTTTCTTCTGGAGCGTAAGCGGCACCGGCTAAAGAGCGTGGAGGCCGCTCTACAATCCGAGCATGTGCAAGGCTTGGAAAGGGAGTGTTTGAAAGAGCGGGCCGCCACGGAGCATTTCTATGCGGCCACGGGCATCATGATGGAGACCGCGCCGCGTCAGAGGCTGCTCAGAATCTACGAGCGCAGCGGCGGGCGCGTGCAGTTTGTTCACTTTAAGCGTGCCGCCTCATACTTTCACTATGAGGATGGCAGTTTTGAGGTGCGGCTTGGCCGTTTTGAGCGTTGGCTCATGCGGTTGGGTCTGAGTGTTGGTATCCCCTTGTTCGCCTTCTCCCTCGCACTGCTTTTCATGACCCTCTTTTGGGTGTTCCTACTGGGTAGTGAGCCATGGGTACCTTGGAGTACCTGGTTGTTATTCAGCGTCGTGGGTTGGGCCATGGTTATATCAAGTCGGTCAGCCTATTCGGCGCACTGCATCCTCAAGGAGATGAAGCGCCAATCCGAGATGGGCAAGCCTGATGAGGGCGTAGAAGTTACAGGGAGTTAGCGGGTATGGAAGCGATCTTTTTCAACGGCTGGTCGGTGCTGGGCCGCACACTGCTGATTGGCGTGCTGGCCTATGTGTCCCTGGTGTTCATGTTGCGGGTGTCCGGCAAGCGGACGCTGGCGAAGATGAACGCCTTTGATCTGGTGGTCACGGTGGCGATCGGTTCGACCCTGGCCACCATCGTGCTGAGCAAGAGCGTGGCGCTGGCGGAGGGTCTCCTGGCGTTGGCGCTGTTGATCGGCATGCAGTTCGCCATTTCCTGGTCGAGCACGCGCATGCCGTGGCTGCGCCGGGTAGTGACCGGCGAACCGCGCCTGCTGTTGCGCGATGGCACCATGCTCGACGAGGCGCTGCGCGACGCCCGGGTGACCCGGGAAGAAGTGCGCGCGGCGGTGCGCTCCTCCGGTATCGGCGCCCTCGGCGACGTCGCCGCCGTGGTGCTGGAAACCGACGGCTCCTTCAGCGTGATTGCCGGCCAACCCGGCGCCGCCCTGTCCAGCCTGGACGGCGTCAAATAGCATGGCAGCCGCTTAAAACCGATCCGCCCGATAGGGCGCCATATCCACCTCGGTCGGCTCCCCATCCATCATCTGTCCGAGCAGCTGGCCGGTAATCGGCCCCATAGTGAAGCCCTGGTGGCCGTGCCCGAAGGCCAGCCACAGCCCGGGCAGACCGGGGGCCGGGCCGATCACGGGTTTCATGTCCGGGGTGCAGGGGCGGGCGCCCATCCAGGGTTGCGGGTCGAGCCGGTCGCCCAGAGGGAAGAGCGTGCGGGCGACGGCTTCGGCGGCGGCCAGTTGCCGGTAGTGGGGCCGGGCGTCGTGGCGGGCCAGCTCGGCGCCTGTGGTGAGGCGGATGCCGGCGCGCATGGGGGCGAGCAGGTAGCCGGTTTCGGAGTCCATCAGCCAGTGGTGCAGGCGGGCGTTGTCGCGGGCGCCGTAGTGCATGTGGTAGCCGCGTTTCACGAACAGCGGCACGTTCAGGCGCTGTTGGTCGAGCCATTGCGTGGACCAGGGGCCGAGGGCCAGCACCACCTGCTCGGCGAAGAACGTGTCCCCGCCGACCACGGCCTGCCAGCCGTTGCCGTGGCGCGACAGCGTTTCCAGTGGCGCCTGGACGAAGCGTCCGCCCTGTTGCTGGAAGTGGTCGGCGTAGGCGGCCACCAGAGCGCCGGGGTCGGTGGCGGTCCAGGGCTGGGTCCAGTGGATGGCGCCGGCGAGGCCGGGGGCCAGGTCCGGCTCCCGTTGGGCGAGCGTGTCGCTATCCAGAATGTCGTGGGTGACGCCGTACTCGTCGGCGTCCTGTTCCGCCTGCCGGCATTCCGCGTCGAAGGCGTCGGCGGTGCGGAACACTTCCAGGTAGCCTTCCTGACGAATCAAGTCGTCGGCGCCGGCAGCGTCGATCATCGCCGCGTGGGCATCCCGCGCCCGGGTGATCAGCGCCGCGTATTCCGGGACGATGCGCGCATAGCGCTCCGGCGCCGAATTGCGCCAGTACTGAAACAGGGGCAGCGCGGCTTGCGCCATGCCGGAGGGTCGATAGCGGATATCCACCCGCCGGTTGGGCAGCACCCGGGTCAGCGTGGTCAGATCGCGCGGGAAGCGGTAGGGCCGCACGGCCTCGCGCTGGATGATGCCGGCGTTGCCGAACGAGGTCTCGCGCCCCGGCGCGTTGCGGTCCACCAGGGTAACCCGGTGGCCGCGTTGCAGCAGGTGCCAGGCGGTGGAGACGCCGACCATGCCGGCGCCCAGAACCAGAATATCGCGGGCCATGTTCGCTCCTGTTATGAGTCACCAGGAAAGCATAGAAAGCCGGCCCGGCACTAGCGTCTTGGTGCGCTTGCCCACCGGTCCGCGCCGGCGTTTCAATGACCCTCATCACCGGCCACGATCGCAAAGGAGTGTTTTCATGGACACGGCGTTACAGAAGCGGCTGGAACGGACGCTACGCGAACAGGCGCCCGGCCTGTTCCATTTCCCGGAGATCTACGGCCGGGGTTGGGGTGAGCTGTACATCGGTGATCGCGTTAAGCTCGGCAACGACTTTCTGAGGCTGGTCCGGCAGGGCCGCTTCCAGGGCATCGAGGACACCGGAGAAAAGAAAGACGGCGGTCGGGTTTACCGCAAGCTGAGGTAAGGTCGGGACAGTGACGGTGCCGGTAGAACAGTGACCGTGCTTCTGGCACGCTTCGAAGCACCCCTCCAAATCGAAAGGCTGTAATGGACGATGGCGAATAAAGAAACCCGCTCCACGTTCAGCGCCAAATTGCTTCGCCCGAAAAAGCCGGGTGATGGCGAAGAGTGGGCCTTCGTGGTGCTGCCCAAGGAGGTCAGTGCCAAGCTGCCCCGGCGTGGCCGCACTTCCGTGGACGGCACCCTCAACGGCCAGCCCTTTAATGCTCTGTTGCTGGAGCCGGACGGCCGGAAGAGCCATTGGCTGCGCATCGACGAGGCCTTGATGGCCGCGTCCCATACCGCGCCGGGCGACGTTGCCGAGTTCGGGATCGCGCCCGTGGCGCGGGAGCCGGAACCGGAGGTGCCTGAAGATCTGCGGCAAGCGTTGCAGGCGTCGCCCGACGCCCTTGCCACCTGGGAAGCCACCACCACCCTGGCGCGGGTGGACTGGGTTCACTGGGTGGTCACCGCCAAGCAGGCAAAGACCCGCGCCAAGCGGATCAACGACGCCTTGGACAAGCTGGCGTCCGGCGAAAAGCGGGTCTGCTGCTTCGATCCGTCCGGGTTCTACAGCAAAGCCCTGAGCGCGCCTGAGGCCGAGACGTAACCGACGCGGGTCATGTTCCCGCCATCCGGATTGCGGCACTATAGGGATACCCCTTTACCGACCGGAGACACACAACAATGATAATGCTGATTCTCGGTTTAGTTCTTTTTCTCGGTATCCACTGCGTCGGCTTCTTCCCGGAATGGCGGCAGCGGCGCGTCGACAGTATGGGGCTTTTGCCCTGGAAGGGTCTCTACAGCGTCATCGCCCTGGCCGGTTTCGTGCTGATTATTCTCGGCTTCCAGCGGGCCCGGCTGGACCCAGTGGTGCTGTACACCTCGCCGGCCTGGCTGGGCCACCTGAATGCGTTGTTCACCCTGGTGGCGTTCATTCTGCTGGCCGCCGCCTACGTGCCCGGCAACCGTCTCCGTGCCCGCATCGGCCATCCCATGGTGGTGGGCACCAAGGTCTGGGCGTTCGGTCATCTGCTCTCCATCGGCTTGCTGCACGACGTGGTGTTGTTCGGCGCCTTCCTGGTGTGGGCGATCGTGGCGTTCGCCCGGCTGCGTCGGCGTGACCGTGCCCAGGGAGTGACTTACGCACCCGGTACCCTCAAGGGCAACATCATCACCGTGGTGGTGGGCGTGGTGGCCTGGGCGTTGTTCGCGTTCTGGCTGCATGGCGCGCTTATCGGCGTGCGGCCGTTCGGCTGAGTCGGTAGGCCGTAAACGACAATGAACTGAAGGGGAGGCCCATGTCGGTTGAAGTGCAAGTCGTGAATGCGTTCGTGGACGGCGACACCGGCGGTAACCCGGCCGGCGTGGTGGTCGACGCGGATGCGCTCACGGCCTTGCAGAAGCAGAGCATTGCCCGTCAGGTAGGGCTGTCCGAAACCGCCTTCGTGTCCGCGTCAAACACGGCCACCGTCAAGCTCGAGTTCTTTACGCCCACCCGGCAGATTCCGCATTGCGGTCACGCTACCGTGGCGACCTTTTCCCTGCTGCGTCAGCGCGGTCTGATTGGCGAGGGGCGTTTGAGTAAAGAGACGATTGAAGGCGACCGCCATATCCTCGTCGACGGCAACCGGGTGTACATGGAGC
>OJHI01000288.1_pt1 | contig 12114 bp, 8 predicted proteins | sample 1595181 | NCBI WGS metagenome assembly OJHI01 (sample SAMN05416830, study PRJEB24817) | seawater metagenome | isolation source: Sea water | place: Canada:Atlantic | collected 2013-07 | reverse complement strand
ACGAGATCCTCTCTGGTCTCGTGGGCTCGGAGATGTGTATAAGAGACAGCTGTAGGTCCCGATCACATTTGTCTCAATGAAATCGCGCGGTCCCGAAATTGATCGATCGACATGGCTTTCGGCGGCCAGATGAAGGATCTGGTCTGGCTGATACGCGCCAACGATCGCAGCCATTTGCTGTTGATCGCAGATATCGGCAATGGTCAGGCGGCATCGTCCCGTGGGCTCCACCGGAGCCAGGTTCGCCCGGTTTGCCGCATAGGTCATTTTGTCGACCACCAGGACATCTGCCCCTTCATTGGCAACAAGGTGGCGTACAAGGGCAGACCCGATAAAGCCAGCGCCGCCGGTGACGATGATTTTCTTCATGCCGTTTTCCATCCAATCCAATTTGGGTCTTGCCGAGACCGCATACGCGGAACCCGGTTTAACGCGAACTCGATTTTTGCTGCGCTTCGTATTCGTTCAGTATGGCTTCGACATCCCCGACCGCGCGTATTCTTCCCTCGTCGAGCCACATTCCCTTCTCGCAATTGTCCAGAAGCAGTTTACGGCTGTGCGAAGCTAATACGAGAATACCTGCCTGCCCAACAAAATCCTGCATTCGTGTTGTTGCCTTCTCCTTGAAGGAGGCATCTCCGGCGCTCAGCCACTCATCGAGAATCAGGATTTCTGGCTCGAAGGCGGTTGCAATTGCGAAGGTCAGACGCATGCGCATACCGGCCGAATAGGATTCCATGGGCATGTCGAGGAAGTCTCCAAGTTCCGAAAACTCGGCAATCTCCCGACGACGCAGTTCAATATCCCTCTTTGAGTATCCGGCGGCCAGGCCGCGCAATGTGATGTTGCGATGTCCGGTCGCCTCGATCTGGATCCCGAGATTGATGTTGATGAGACTGGTCACTTTGCCAATCGATATAATTTTGCCGACCTCTGGGGTAATGATGCCCGCAAGCACCTGAAGCAGTGTTGTCTTGCCCGACCCGTTCTTGCCGATAATTGCCAGCCGGTCGCCGCGCTGAAGGTCGAACGAGACATCATGGAGCGCGCGCACACCGACCAGACGACCGGACTTGTTCCATATAAACCGCTGATCTGCCTCGGCATGGGCCGACTGGCTGATCGCTGCACGCGTCCGGAATGTGACACTTACGCGGTTGGCCGCAAGACTGACGTCACCCGGCATGATGGCACGCTTCGCATCGAGTTTGGTGGGATCGAAAAGGTTCATCCATTCACACCCAGTACGGCAGACGTCTGTGAGAAAAGCCGGTGACGACGAGGGTTGTAACCAGCATCACAAGCGTCAGGACGCCAATGATCAGCCAACTCTTAGGGTCTGGCATCTTACCCAGAATCGGCGCGGAAAATATCTCAAGGGCATGGGTGAAGGGATTGAGTTCCGAAATTGTCGTGCGCAGCCCGGGCGCGGTATGTTCATCACGCACCCACAGGACCGGCGTTGTGAAGTAGAGAATTCGCATCAGCGACTGCATGAGGTGGTCAACATCAGGGTAGCGCGCGGCAATATAGCCAAACGTTGTCTGAACCAGCACGGCGTTGATAAGCAGAACGACCAGAGCCGGGATCGCCAGCAGGGCCAGAAAATGAAGCTGAAACCCGAAAATATAGAGTATCATCAAGGCCACAGCCAGATTGATTCCGAAGACGAAGAGGGACCGGGCAATGCTCTTAAAAACATAGATGGAATGCGGCAGGGGCGCGCTTTTTATCCATGATTTCGAGACCCTGAAGACGGCGCAGCCGTCGGTGATATTGCCCATCAAAAACATGAATATTGCAAAATTGATAGCGACATAGACCGTAAAATGGGCGTGCCCCAGGTCAGAGAAATTGCCGAAAAACAGCGATATGGTCGCAACGAAGATCACATAGGAAATGATGATCCATGCAAGACCGAGTTTGCTTCGTCTGTATCGCTGCTGAATTTCGTCAGTTGCAAAAGCAATCCAGAGTGCAGGCTGGCGCGCGCCCGCCAGTAGATCACGGAACGCAACCCTCGGATCAAAAACATAGCGGGTTCTTGCCACTTGGTCTTCCAACACTGAACATACTCCACGTGCAGTCGTCTGGCCCACCCTGACCAAAGTAAGGCGGTAAATAAAAACCTGATTTGTAGCAAGTGAAGAACCCACACCCCGGGCGGCATCTCAGCGTTTGAAACTCACCAGAACCTCAATGTACTCGGCCTGAATTCCCCGATCCAGATCATCGATCGTGATCATATGCGTCGCCATGGAGCTGCTGTCTCGAATGAAGGACAGGATGTCATACCCCCAGTCAAATGTCACAAGGGCGCCCCGTTCGTCGATCGGGTTTCCGTGATACTGAGGCTCCTGGAGAAACGATATATTACCGCTGTCGTCACGTTCGGCACGCCGCACCGTCGGCTTCTCCTTGTTGACCAGGGGCGCTGTAAAGACATGGGCTCCTCCAGGCTTGAGAACGCGGGAAATCTCCCGAAAAGCAGCGTCCGGATCAAGAAGATGTTCGACAACATCCTGCGTGATGACGAGATCGAATGAACGATCAGGAAACGTCAGCGCCTCAAGACTCTCGCAGCGTTCATTGCGCTCATCGTGCTGGGCTCCCAGAGCTGTGCCCGGAAAAAAGTGCGAATAAGTATACCGTTTGCATTCCCGCGCGAGCTTTGCCGATACTCCGCGATCACCGGGCGATGATTCATGGATCGCGAGCGATTTGTACTTCGGGAAATACCGGCGCAACACAGCCATCAGCGCGCGTTCCCGGGGTATCGAGCCGCATCCAGAACAGAGAAGATGATCCCTGAACCAGGCGAATTTGGCGTCAAAGGAAACGGCCCGTTCGCAAATATCGCAGTAGCCCTGATGGCCAAAACTGAAAGACGATGTCATTCCATCACAACACTTAATCGCGTGGATCTTTCAAGAGCAAATGTTTCGCATTGTCCGGCTCTGGCGGATGGTATCAAAAGGTCTGACATGTTTCGAACCTCGGGCGATAATCTGCCAAAGTTCCGATCTGGCACTGCGAATGCAAGGTAGAGTATGACGAAATACGGTATTCTCTCGATTCAGAGGGCTGTTGAACAAGAGCAGGTCACGACATTCGATAATTTGTACCACCTGGTAGGTCAGAACACCGGAAACCTCCTGTTTACAAATGCGGTCTGGAACCACATTGGCGGCGAAAAGGTCAGGGTGGGCTTCACGTTCGATCCCGACGAGATAAACGAATCGCTGGACGCACTCGTTATCCCGGCGGCCAACTGGATGGGCGCAAATGTCGACTTCTCCAAACTGGCTGATCTTGTCGAAAGGGTAAGAATTCCAACGGTCCTGATCGGACTTGGGGCTCAGAACGGCTCCTTTTCAGATGAAATTCAAGTTCCTGCCGGTACGCAAAGATTTGCCCGGGCGGTTGCAGAGCGCTCCCACGCGATATCGGTGCGCGGCGAATACACAAGGCAAGTCCTCGCCGGGCTCGGGATTTCCAATGTCGTGGTTACAGGCTGCCCCTCATTGTACAATGATTTCCGATCATATGAAGCACCGCGCCGCGTGCACGTTCGCCCGGAAAGAGGTCTTCTGCATTCGACCCGCTTTTCGGCAGACCACGCCCCCTTTGCGGATACACACTCGCCGCACCGGCAGATCTTTCGTCTCGCGTTTCAGCACCGCATGGATCTGTTGCTGCAGTCCGAGCGCGAAGAGATGCACATGCTGACCGCGCCTGACGCATCTGCCGGTTTCGACGAGCGGGTGAAGGGTCTTCTGATGAAAATCTACGCTTCACCGAGCTGGGGAGCACTGGAAACCTATGTCAAAGCGCATGCCAGACTATTCTTCCGGGTCGATTATTGGTCAAAGGCCCTTGAGTCATATGACTATGTCTTTGGTACGCGTCTGCATGGCACGGTCATGGCTCTGAATTCGGGCGTCCCGGCCTTCATGCTCCACCATGATAGCCGAACGAAAGAACTCTGCGACTTTGCCGGTATTCCCTCAGCCGATTCGCAATCGTTTCGGTTAAGCCTGTCCGGCATTCAACGATCTATCGAACGGACTGATTTTAGCGCCTACTACACACGCAGACTTGCCAACAAGCAGACCTACAAGGCCTTCCTGCACGCAAATGGTCTGGCGCTGAATGAATTCTGAAGATGGAAGTGCCCCTCCGCGAACAAAAGCGGCGCCCCATTCGCCTGATTGATCATAGAAGATTGGATGCCTAGAAAGGCCAGAACCGATAGGTTGGGACCAGAATTGTCAAAAGTAGCAAACCATACACACAGCCAGCCAAGCACACTATCTGAAGCGCCAGCACAGATCGTCATCCTTGGCATGCACCGTTCAGGAACTTCGGCTCTGGCCGGCGCCCTTCATGCCATGGGCGCATTTGTCGGCGAGCCCGACGCGATGACCGGCAAAAACTGGGAAAACCCGCTCGGATTCTTCGAACGGCGCGACACGCGGGTGATTTGCGACGCCATACTCCACGGAAATCATGCTGACTGGTGGAAAGTCGCCAACTTTGATGCCGACCGGGTCCCCTACACGTTTGCACGCGCGCGCCATGCTGAATTCAGCAAGGTCGTCGCCCGGCTTGATGAAGGGGCGGGCAAGGACGGTGCGTGGGTACTCAAGGAACCGCGCTTCTGCGTTCTCTTTCCGATTTTGCTGCGGGCCCTGATCAATCCCCATGTTGTTATCATCACACGCAACCCCGTGGAGGTGGCAAAATCGCTGAGACGGCGCAATGGCTTTACAATGGACGCAGGCCTGGCGCTCTGGGAAGCCTACATGGTTTCAGCCCTTCGAAATTCGGGGTCATCCAATCCAATTCTGGTCAGCTATGAAAAGCTGATATCGGCTCCGGAACAGACTTTGGAAAAACTGGCGGGTGACCTCGCTGCAAGAGGTGTGAGCGGACTTGACGCAGAGGCAGGCGCTGGCGCCGTTCTCGCCAGCCTGCGCCGGGAAGACGTCGGAGAAGAGGAAAGCGACCAGCAACTGACGCCAGCCCAGGCAAAACTCTGGCAAGCCTTTCGGGCCGATACGCTACCCGAAGGATCGGTTCGCCTCTCTGATGAAGCGCATGAGACCCTCCTCGACTTTGAATCAGATGAAACAGCCAAAAAATTACTTGAGGCTGAGGTCAGAAGTCTCCGGCAAGCTCATAAGGCAGCAGAGACCCTGGCGGCAGAGCTGAAAACCACCACCGAACGCGCGGAGACTCTTGCAGAGGACGTCCAGATCAAGTCGGCGAGGCTTGAGGAAGCGGAAAGACAGTTTGCTGAGACCTCCAAACACAACGAAACGCTGACAAACTTCGTACAGTCACTCGAAATTCGTTTGCAGCGGGAATCCGAGATCGCCGATGGCGCCCGGGACCTTCAGAAACAGCTTGAGGCGGCGCAAAACGATTTCACGCAGACAATGATGGACGTCAAAACACTGCGCGAGCAGAACAAGGTGCTCGAGGACCAGGTTCAGCGCTACGAGGCCAGTATCGCACAATCGCGGGCGCGTATCGAACGACTTGAAGGAGAAAGCCTGAGCCTGCGCAAGAGCTTCCAGGCTTCAGTCCGCTGGCGGATCGGAGACATGGCACTGGCACCTCTTGAACCTATCCGGCGGATCCGAAGACAGCTGGCCATTCGAAAGCACCGCTCGGACAAGCTTCTGGTCCAGGCGTCCGGGCTTTTTGCCGCTGATCTTTATGCGGAAAAGAACCCCGACATTCGCGATAGTGGCTTGCCGCCGCTTGATCACTTTCTGATGACGGGCTGGCGCGAAGGCCGGGAGATCGGGGAGGCGTTTTCGCCAAGGGCCTATCTGGCAGCCTATCCGGATGTGGCGGCTCTCGGCGCAAACCCCCTGCTGCATTACATCAAGCACGGCAGGGCGGAAGGCCGCTTGCCGGTTCCCGAGGCGGGATCAGCCGAGGCGCTGGACGGCGACACCTATGCCCTGGTGAAGGCGTCAGGATTCTTTGACGAGACTTTCTACATGTCGCATTATCCGGATGTCAAAGCCGCCGGCATGGACGCTCTGGAGCATTTCCTGTGCGCGGGCTGGGCTGAGGGACGCGATCCGGGACCGGCCTTTTCATGCCGGGCCTATCTGGAGCACAGCCCGGACGTCGCTGCTGCACATGTTAATCCGCTTGTTCATTATCTCACGAACGGAAAATCGGAAGGCCGGGCCATCCTGGCACCTGACGATTACAAGGCCAGTTCGCCCAGCAGCAATATGTTGTCGTCCTCTCCCCCCGACCTCTTTGCCTTTCGCGCTGCGCGTCGGACGTCGAAGCGGCTCGTCATATTTACCGCGCCCGACCGTGACGCAATTGACCGTATCAGAGCATCCGTCCAGGCCTCGCCCCTGAACGCCGATATTGTCATCCTGCATCCAAATTCGATTGCCACTCCGCGCCCTGCAGTATCGGCAACCGAGCAGTCCAGTCTTTTTATTCTTGGCTACCCCCAGTCATTCCTGTCAGCCAAGGCGGTCATTAATCTGATCAATCATGGCCCGGTCACTGATTATGAACAGGTTGTATGGGTTCGCGCCATCACACCCTCCCCTCTGGAAAGCGAGGGAATCCGATCCAGACTGGCCACGTGTCTTTCAGATAGTTTCGACCTGCGCGCTCTTGCGGCAGACACTTTTGACGTGGTTGACACGGAGAACCACCCAGCGGTGCGCCGTGCACTGAGCACCTATTTCTTCCGCCTTGGTAGGGCACTGAAGCGCGACCGGCTTGACGTGCCGGGCGGCAACATCATCTCGCTTCCCGCTTTGATATGCCACCAAATCAGGGCTTACAACATCAAGGCGCATGAGTTGCAGGCGGGCGAAGAGGCTGACAGCATTCTCACTGCACTCATTTCTGCAATTACCGAAGAGGCAGATCTGAACACGGTGCCCCTTCATCAGGAAGTCCTTCCCGCTCTTGCATCCGGCGATGGCCGGACCGTCAAGGCAATCGCCTTCTACCTGCCGCAGTTTCATCCCATTGAGGAAAACAGCCGGTGGTGGGGCAAGGGTTTTACGGAATGGACCAATGTCACCAAGGCCCGGCCCCTGTTTCGCTGGCATCACCAGCCCCAGCTTCCAGCCGATCTTGGATTCTACGATCTGAGGCTGCCCCAGGCCCAGTTGGCCCAGGCCAATTTGGCCCATGATTATGGGCTGCACGGCTTTTGTTATTATTATTACTGGTTTGACGGCAAGAAAGTGCTCAACGAGCCGATCGAGCAGATGCTCGACTCCGGCAGCCCGAACTTCCCCTTCTGCGTTTGCTGGGCAAATGAGAACTGGTCAAGAAACTGGGACGGCCAGAACAAGCATGTTCTGCTGGAGCAACATTACTCACGGGACTCAAACCTTGAGCTCATTCACGAATTCATCAAGCTGATGCGCGATGTCCGGTACATCCGCCACAATGGAAAACCGGTACTGCTTGTCTATCGCATTCGCATCATTCCAAACTGGCTTGAGACAGCACAGATGTGGCGGGACGAATGTCGCAAGGCCGGGATTGGAGAAATCCACCTGTGTGCCGTCCGCTTCGGGCTGGAGCCTCTCGATGGACAGCCTGCAGAATTCGGTCTTGATTCTTTCGTGCTTTTTCCCCCGCATGAGTCTGAAAAAGTCGCTGTGCGCAGCTCCGTTCGTGATCTGGCGCCGGATTTCAACGGCACAATTTTCGACTATGATTCAGCCATGGAAATGGACCTGGAGCGCTTCGACAAAGGGTATCCCTGGCCGGTCCATCGCGGTGTCATGCTGGGATGGGACAACACCGCCCGCAGGCCGCGCGATTCCCGGATATTCCTCGGCTCGACGCCTGCAAGGCTCCACCGCTGGCTGAAGGCGATTGCGGTCCAGGAAGACCGGCACAATGACAATCCTGAAAGCCTTGTCTTCATCAATGCCTGGAATGAGTGGGCGGAGGGCACGAACCTGGAGCCGTCTGCAAGATTTGGGCGAGGGTATCTTCAGGCCCTGCGCTCCGCGCTGGGCCCGCTGGTCGAGAAGACGGTACGCCCCTCCCCGATCGTGGCCGAGCGTATCCTGCCCCTCGAACAGGCAAGCATGATCACGGCCCAATGGTTTGAAGGCGCCAGGCCGCGCAAGCCTGATGCGCCAAGTGTTCTTGTCTGCGCGCATGTGGTCAGTCATCATCTTTTTGGCGCCGAGCGCAGCTTCCTCGACATGCTCGATGCGCTGTCAGAGCTCAACGTCAATATCATTGTTGCCCTGCCCACCGACGTCCATGCCTTCTACACCAGGCTCTGTCAGGAAAGGTCCTGCGGCGTTGCGGTATTGCCTTACAGGCAATGGCGCGACAACCGGGCTCCAGACGGCGATATTGTGGATGCTTTCGAAGCGCTGATTGATGCGCAGAGGATCGACGCTGTCTATGCCAACACGATCGTGCTGCTCGAACCCCTGATTGCGGCCCGCGCGGCCGGGTGCGCCACACTCGTTCACGTACGTGAACTGGTTGACCGCGATGAAGGCCTCGCGACACAGATCGGGCTCGACCCTGAATCGATCGTGCGCAAGGTGGAAAGCCTTGCCGACGGCATAGTCGCCAACTCGTCTGAAACTGAACGTCTTTTCGGAAATCACGAAAACCGGTTCTGTGTACCAAACGTCATCGACCCGGATGAACTCGACATGGCTAACACGGTCGGCGACAAGGTGAAGTTCGTCATGGCCAGCAGCAATATTCCGAAAAAGGGCCTCGATGATTTTATCGCGGTCGCAAGAGCTTGCGAGCAAACTGTTCCGAACGCGGAATTTGTTCTCGTCGGCCCAGAGAATGCGCACCTGAAAGCAGCCAGGGCTGATGCCCCCGGCAACATCGTCTTTGCCGGTTATGCGAAGTCGCCCGCCCATGCCATGGGTCAGGGCAATGTCGTCCTCAGCCTCTCCCAATTTGCCGAATCCTTCGGACGGACGGTCGCCGAGGGACAGGCAGCCAGGCGACCGGTGATTGCCTATGACTGGGGCGCTGTACCGGAATTGATCGCACATGGAGAGACAGGCTTTCTGGCGCCCTATCGCGATATCGAGGCCGTCTGTACCTATGTGAAACTGATCTGCGAAAATCCTGACATGATTTCCCGCATGGGCGAGGCAGGAAGGGTCCGCATGCTGGCCAGCTACACGCCGCCTGCTTTGGTGAACGGATTGTGGCGGGCTCTCGAAGCGACGCTCAAGCAGCCAATAGGTCGCCTCCGAGCCCCCCGCAGCGTTACGGTCATCGTTCCGGTTTTCAACGCCTATGAAACGACCCGGGCATGCCTGGAAGCGCTGAAAACCCATACCGACCCTGCAGAAGCGGTGCGGATCGTCATGTTAAATGATGCCAGTACAGATTCCCGCATAGCCCCCTTGCTCAATACGTTTGCGCAATTGCCCGGCTTCCATCTCCTGACAAATCCGGTCAACAAGGGATATACCAGAACCATAAATGCGGGAATTGAGTGGGCCGAAGGCGATGATGTCGTGCTCCTCAACAGCGACGCTGTGGTGACAGGCGGCTGGCTTGCCGGTCTTGCCCGGGCCGCCTATTCGGGGACGAAGGTCGCAACGGCAACGGCCATGAGCGACAATGCCGGCGCCTTTTCCTTTCCCGTACAGGATGCGCACAACCCGAAACCGGATGATAAGAGCTTTGACGAGTTTGCCGAAACGATCGTTACGCACACGTCCCGGCTTGCCCCGGTTGATGTGCCGACGGGATCCGGATTCTGCATGTATATTCGGCGCGATGCACTGAGTGTGATAGGCCTGTTTGACGAAGAAGCCTTCCCTCGAGGCTATGGCGAGGAAAACGATTTCTGCATGAGAGCAATCACGTCGGGTTGGCGCAACGTCATTTCCCCTTATGCCTATGTTTTCCACGTGCGCAGCGCCAGTTTCGGAAAGGAAAAGGAAATCCTGATCAAGGGCGCGGTGGATACGGTCACAAAGCGCTATCCGCAATATGCCCGTCTGGTGAAGGAATCGTTTGGTTCAACCGAGATGCAGGCGCTCAGACAGGCATCACATGATGCAACAATCCAAATGTAGAAAAAGCGCAAGGAGCCAATTTTGGCCGACGAATTTCTTTTAACCTATGACGGCACTTGCCCCATCTGCGAGGCACCAACCACTTTTGTCTCGAAAGATCGATGGCTGCGAGGCGGTTTAACCTGCAAATCCTGCACCAACGGCTCTGTCCCGCGGGAACGGGCGCTTGCATATGTCCTCAACCGCATCCGTCCAGATTGGCGGAACCTGTCTATTCACGAATCTTCTCCGGTTGACCGGGGCATTTCCTGGAAAATGCGTAATCAGTGCACGCGCTACACCGGTTCACATTACTTTCCCGATAAACCTTTTGGAACGACGGTCGAGGGCTACCGGAATGAATCGCTGGAAGACCAGACATTTCCAGACAATTCATTCGATATCGTCGTCACCCTGGATGTTTTCGAACACGTATTCCAGCCCGGTCAGATGATCAAAGAAATATACCGAACGCTGAAACCGGGCGGATTGTACCTCAGCACTTTTCCAATTCGCAAGCACCAGGTCACGTCTCACAGGCCGCGTGTGCGCAAGGAATCCGACGGGCGGCTCACTCATCTCGATACGATCGAGATTCATGGCAATCCGGTCAGCGGTGATGGCGCGCTGGTTACGTTCGACTATGGATACGATATCCACAATATGCTGGCATACTGGGTGCCTTTTGAAGTGGAGATCTCCCGGTTCAATATGCGGCGCTTGGGTATACTTGGCGAATATACTGAAGTCATCTCATGCGAGAAGTCGAATGGATAAGACTGGGGCACCCCCAAATTGTAATTTATGCGGCTGCGACACGTTCAGAGATATGGGCAACCGCAAGAACTGCATTTGCGTCAAATGTGGATCCTACGAGCGCACGCGAGTAATGAAACTGTTTCTGGATTCAAATCCCCATGTTGCCGGCGCCTCAATATTGCACCTTGCGCCTGAACGCGGCCTCTATGCGCATCTGTCACAAATTGCAGGGAATTATATGACCGGGGATATCGATTTAGAGCGCTATTCTCATATTCCGTCGATACACAAAATTGATCTTTGTGATGATTCGACTTTTAGAAAATTGGGACGCTTCGACTTTATTATTCATTCCCATGTTATTGAACATGTGCCCTGCAACTATACTGCGGTTTTGGTAAATCTGCATCGGTTGTTGAAGCCGGGCGGCATACACATGTTTGCTATGCCGATCTACGGATCGGCATTTGAGGAAGATCTGGGGCAAATCAGTGAAGCAGAAAGAGAGCGTCGGTTTGGACAGTTTGACCATTGTCGCCGGTTTTCGTCCGTCGATCTTGATAAAACAATCGGTGCGATTTTCAGCCTTCCTCTAACATACAACCTATTGGACCACTTTTCAGAATCCACGCTTAATGACGCTAATATTCCTAAAATCGCGCGCGAAGGTTATACGGGCCATTCCGTTTTTCAAATACCAGAATGTGCATTAAGGTTCTGAAGAGTTCGTTCAAGAGTAGCTTTCATCCACGTCGCCGATGCGCGCTGCAAGGAGCGTCAGATACTCTCTCGCTTTAGCTCGGAATTCTTCCGGAACCTCAGCGACGCGGATAACCGATTTCTGCATGCGTTCGATTTCGTCCCATTCCTTTTGTCCAAAACGGGAAATCGTTACACTGGCCTCATGGCGGCGATGGTAGTTGAGCGGGCGAGGGTCGAACGCAAATTTCCCCTGCAGCGCCAAGTGCATATAGGCGCACCAGTCTCCCGCCACGCGGTAGGCGGCAATCTCTGAAAAATGATCATTGAGCACGCGCGCTAGCGCCCCCCGGAGAAACAGTACGCCACTGACATTTGGAAGTGTATTCTTGACCGAGAGGCCCTCTGTCAGTTCCTGCATGCCCTCGGTTACGAACGCTCGCCGCCACCGGTCAGGATCAATATCGCGCACGTAATCGAGATAGTCTGGGCTGATAATCTCGCCAAGTTCATTGACCTGATGTGACTGGGTATCTGTCTCTTATACACATCTCCGAGCCCACGAGACCAGAGAGGATCTCGT
>OJHI01000283.1_pt1 | contig 12287 bp, 10 predicted proteins | sample 1595181 | NCBI WGS metagenome assembly OJHI01 (sample SAMN05416830, study PRJEB24817) | seawater metagenome | isolation source: Sea water | place: Canada:Atlantic | collected 2013-07 | reverse complement strand
ACCTGGGTGAGCTGCTGCAGCGCGACCCGCGCTTCTCCCGGGTGCGGGTGGTGGACGACCTGGCGGCGGTGCAGCGGGCGCTGAGCGAAGACGACAGTGGCCATCTGCTGGTCAACGGCGTCAGCGACGGCGTGCTGCTGGATCAGGGGCTGCGGCCCGCCCGCGAGCGCCACGCCGGGCTGCGGCCGGTGTTGCTGTGCGGCATGCGCGAAAGTGGGGAAGTGGTGATGCGCGACGACGTCACCCTGGTGCGCCGCGCGGTGCTCACGGTGACCGAGCTGCAGCAGCTGATCAGCGACAGCGGCCCGGGCCAGGTGCCGCTGCTGTCGGAACGGGAACCGGTGGACACCCAGGGCGGCCTGCGCGTGCTGGTGGCCGAGGACAACCCGGTCAACCAGATGGTGACCCGCGGTTACCTGGAGCGCCTCGGCGTGCCCGGCCCGGTGCTCAGCGACGACGGCCGCAAGGCTCTGGAAGCGTTCACCGCCGGTGAAGGCCGCTACCGGCTGGTGCTCATGGACCTGGACATGCCCGACATGGACGGCTTCGAAAGTGCCACCCGCATGCGCCGCCTGGAGCAGGAGAAAGGCTGGCCCCCGGCGGTGATCCTGGCGCTCAGCGCCCACGTCCTCCCCGAATACGCCGGCCGCATCCACGACGCCGGCATGGACGGACAGTTGATCAAGCCGTTGACGCTTAGTGCCATGCAAGCGGCGCTACACCAATACCTTACGGACAGTTAACAGTTAAGAGTTAACAGTGAATAGCTAAAGCCCTTTGTAGATACGCAGGGTGCTATTGTGAAAACGCAAACCTGTCTGCTACGCACTGTTTTCAACTATTAACTGTTCACTGTTCACCTTTAACTGGCGCGCAAGCGCCCCATCCTGAGGCGGCGCCAGCCGATCAGGCCGGCGACCTTGACCAGGGAGGTGAGGCCGCCGGCGTCGGCGAGGGGGGCTTTGCCGCGGGCGATGCGGGCGAGCTGCAGGGTGTACCAGGACACTTCCATCATCGCGGCGTTGTCCACGGCGCGGATGCCGGTGCGGATCGGCGCCACGGCGCTGACCGCGTCTTCGCCGGCGAGCAGGCGGTTGCTGAACGCCGGGTCCAGCACCAGCGGCCGGGCCACGCCGATCACGTCGGTGGCGCCGTCTTCCAGGGCCGCCGCCATGCCTTCGCGGCTGCGGAAGCCGCCGGTCACCATCAGCGGGACCTTCACTCTTGAGCGCACCTGTTCCGCGTAGCTGAGGAAGTAGGCTTCCCGGCGGCGGGTGGATTCGCGCTGGCCCTGGCCGGCCATGCGCGGGGCCTCGTAGGTGCCGCCGGAGATTTCGATCAGGTCGATGCCGCGGGCGTCCAGCGCCTCCACCACCGCCAGGGATTCCTCCTCGGTGAAGCCGCCTTTCTGGAAGTCCGCCGAGTTGAGCTTGATCGATACCGGGAAGTCGCCGCCCACCCGGCGGCGGATCTCGTCGTAGACCTCCAGCACGAAGCGGCGCCGGTTTTCGGCGCTGCCGCCGTAGGCGTCCTCGCGGCGGTTGTGGCGCGGCGACAGGAACTGGCTGACCAGATAGCCGTGGGCGCCGTGGATCTGCACGCCGGAAAAACCCGCTTCCTTGGCGAGCGCGGCGGTTTCGCCGAAGCGGCGCACCAGGTCTTCGATTTCCGCCACGGTGAGCGCCCGCGGCACATGGAAGAAGCGCTTCAGGTTGGGGTCGGAGAACGGTACCGCCGAGGGCGACACGGTCTCGCGGTTAAGCGCCGCCGGCGCCTGCTTGCCGGGATGGTTGATCTGCATCCACAGGTGGGTGCCGTTCTCGCGGCCGGCCCGCGCCCAGGCCTTGAGCCGGTCCATGTCGCGGCGGTCTTCCAGCACCACGTTGCAGGGCTCGCCCAGGGCGCGCCGGTCGATCATCACGTTGCCGGTCACCGACAGGCCGGTGCCGCCCCGGGCCCAGGCCCGATACAGGCGGGTGAGCTTGGCGGTGACCCGGTTGTCGGTGGTGCCGAGGGTCTCGCTCATGGCGGACTTGCCCAGCCGGTTCTTCAGCGTCGCGCCGCAGGGCAGCTCGAGGGGTTGGTCCAGCGTCACGGTCATGGGGTTTCCTTACATCGGGCAATGGGAATGTGCACATAGTGCCTGCTTCCTTGGTGAATGCAGTGTCCATACGGGCCAATCTTTCTTAGCTCTCCAGATACACCGCACTCTCCAGAAAGCCTGCACCGGGATCGGGTGTGCCCGTCCAGGACACGCTGCGAGTACATCCCTGTAAGCTCGACTTTGGCCCTCCCTGGCCAAAGACGGTCCTGGACGGGCACACCCGATCCCGGCGCTCGCTGGGTAGATTCCACCGCCCCGGGTTATTGCTACCGCCGAACCTTTCGACGAAGCCGCGCTGGGCGGCTGGCACCCTTCGGGAGGTCCGGTCTCGGTGCCCAGTGTCCAGGACTGTGTGAGGCAGGGAGCCGAACACAAGCCTCCAGGGATGGATTCACGGCGGGTCCTGGACACTGGGCACCGAGACCGGACCGGGCTACGGAGTGCCAGGGCATGAGGCTATCGACTCTTGTGGCGGCGGGCCGGCGCCGGGATAATCCGCGCCATGCTGGATACCTATCTGAATGAACTGGACGCGGCGCTGCCGTCGCTGCTGGGCGAGGGCGGCGCGCCGGTGGCGGCGTTGACCCGCCACCGTTTGCTGGACAAGCCGCACGGCGATCTGCCGCGCTGGCATGACGCCGTGGCGGCGTTGCCGCCGGGGCCGGCGCCGTGCCGGCTGGACCGGGACCGGGTCACCATCGGTGAGCCGGGGGCGGTGGACCCCGAGGCCCTGGAGGCGGCCTTGCGCGGCTTGATGCCTTGGCGCAAGGGGCCGTTTGAATTCTTCGGTACGCACATCGATACCGAGTGGCGCTCCGACTGGAAGTGGCAGCGGGTGGCGCCGCACCTGTCCGATCTGCGCGGGCGGCGGGTGCTGGACGTGGGCTGCGGCAGCGGCTACCACGGCTGGCGCATGGCCGGGGCAGGCGCTGCTCAGGTGCTGGGCATCGACCCGACGGTGCTGTTCCTGATGCAGTATCTGGCGGTGAAGCGCTTTACGCCGGAGACGCCGTTCTGGTTCGCGCCGCTGCGCATGGAGGAGCTGCCCGCCGGGCTGGCGGCGTTCGATACGGTGTTTTCCATGGGCGTGCTGTACCACCGCCGTTCGCCGCTGGACCATCTGCTGGAGTTGCGCGATGCGCTGCGCCCCGGCGGCGAGCTGGTTCTGGAAACGCTGGTGGTGGAAGGGGACGAGCGCGCGGTGCTGATGCCCGAGGGGCGTTACGCGGCGATGCGCAATGTGTTCTTTTTGCCGAGCACCGAGCATCTGGCGGTGTGGCTGCAGCGTTGCGGGTTCGACCGGGTGCGTTGCGTGGACGAGTGCGTGACCACGGTGGACGAGCAGCGGGCCACGGACTGGATGCGCTTTCAGTCGTTGCCGGATTTTCTCGACCCGGACGATCCGACGCGCAGCCGGGAAGGCTACCCGGCGCCACGCCGGGCGGTGATGATCGCCCGCAAGGCGTAGCGCGGCGGCCCGTTAATGGGGGATCAGCGAGGCTTCCAGAAGCTGATCGATCAGCAGCATGCGGGTGCGCTCATCGAGCCGCTGCAGCGCCGGGGAGAGGGTGCTCACCAGGGTGGTGTCGTCGTCGCGCAGCTGATCCACCAGGTCCTTGAGTTGTTGCGGCGAGGCGTGCCCGTTGGCGGTGTCGTCGCGGCGGCGTTGCGGGCGGCCGTTCACGGGGCTTTCTTCAGTCGCTTCAGCCGCTTCACCTGCTTCGCCTGCCTGGTGGTTGATCGCCGGTGCGTTGTGGCTGTCGTCCAGGGCGCGCCGTGACAGCGCCGGGCCGTCGCCGTGTTCGTTTTCGGCGGCGAGCAGGCAGAGCGTGTCCATAAGCAGTTCGCGCACGTTTTCGCGGGCCTGCTCTTCGCTTTGTTCCGGCGTCGGGTTGGCCACGTGCACGGCCATGGCGGTGTCCAGCTGCACGGTGAATTCGTCCAGGGTGAAGCGGGTTTTCTGAAACCACTGCTCCAGCCGGCGGGCCACGCAGGCGGCGCCGGCGGCGCGGGTGCCCGGCAGGCAGAGCACCAGATAGCCCCGTTGCCAGGCGATCAGCGCGTCTTCCATGCGGGTGCGTTGCTGCACCGCCTGGCCCAGTTGTTTTTGCAGACGTTGCAGGCGGTCGCCGCCCAGTTGTTTGCTCAACGACGCCACATCCTTAAGCTGGATGGCGAGCAGCGAGAGCGGTAATCGGTAACGCTGACAAAGAGACAGCAGTTGCGCCAGCGGAGTGAGACTATGGCTCTGAGCGCGGATCGAGGTAGTCCCGGCAGTCATTCAAATATCCCGTGTCGAGTTTATTATCATGCTCCTGCGTATACACGGGCTGTCCTTAGCACTGTTTTTGCGCCATAAATTGGCTGTCGCAGAAAGATAGTAATTGTTTTGCTGAGCAATACTTCCGATTCGTACCAATGGTTACAGTAATGCCCGGCGCTGTTACAAAAGCGGTATCGGGTTGAACCGAAGGGGAACATCATGACCGCGATTTTGCTGTCCGCCGTATTGAGCGCGGCCATCACCTTGACCGTGGTGGCTATTTGGGGACAGGTCTATTTCTTGCCGCGCCTGCGCCGCACCGTTCGTCAGGACATCGACGAGGAGGCCCGCAAGGCCGCCGACCTGATCGCGGAGAGCGTGGAGGAAGCGGTCAAAAGAGGTATCAACGAGGGCGTGCGCAATCTGCCCACGCGGGAAATGCTGGAGGAAACCAGCCGCAGCCTGGCGCGCTCCAGCACCGAAATTGTCGGCGAACGTATCGGCCGCTTCTTCGGAAAGAAAGATCGCGACTAACGCGGTGCTATGAGCGGGCCTTTGTGGGAGCGGGCCCTGCCCGCGAAAGGCCGGTGCAGCCGGCCGGCAGGATGCCAGAGAGATATCTAACGGGAGCACAAAAAGCGTCTCTGGCATCCTGCCGGGAGCTTCGCTCCCTTTCGCGGGCAGGGCCCGCTCCCACAAAGCCGTTCCCACCAATCCAGCTTCGTAGAAAGGTGAGGCGTCAGCGATAACGCGGAGCCGTGGAACCTTCCACTGGAGCGGGTCTGTGTTCTGCCCTTCCGGGACCCTGGAGAACAGGACTACCTCCTTCGTCGAATAGCCTCCCCGCCCGCTTCGTGGTTGTATGAGCCTGAGCGTCCCTTTGGGCGCGGCGAATAACAACAAGCAGCGACGACGGCGAGGAGCGGAGCATGAGTTACGCGGAAGCCTACCAGCGGGCGCGGCAGGACGCCGACGGCTTCTGGGCCGAGCAGGCCCGGGCCGTGGCCTGGTACCAGGCCCCCACCCGCATTCTGGACACCCTGCAGGACGGCACCCACCGCTGGTTCGGCGACGGCGTGCTCAACACCAGCTACCTGGCGCTGGACCATCAAATCGAACAGGGCCGCGGCGAGCAGCTGGCGCTGATCCACGATTCCCCGGTCACCGCCAGCCAGCAGCGCTTCACCTTCAACCAGCTGAGGGACCGGGTGGCGGAACTGGCCGGCGCCCTGGCGCGGCTGGGCGTGGGCAAGGGCGACGGCGTGGTGATCTATCTGCCCATGGTGCCGGAAGCGGCCATCGCCATGCTCGCCTGCGCGCGGCTGGGCGCGGTGCATTCGGTGGTGTTCGGCGGTTTCGCCGCCCACGAGCTGGCGATCCGCGTGGACGATGCCAAGCCCAAGGTGGTGCTGACCGCCTCCTGCGGCATCGAAATCGACCGGGTGATTCCCTATATGCCGCTGGTCAGCGGCGCCCTCGAGCAGGCGGCGCACCGGGTCGAGGCGGTGCTGGTACTGCAGCGGGACGCCGGCCCGGCGGACCTGACCGGCACCGGCTTCAAGGACTGGCGGGCGAAAGTCACCGGCAGCGAGCCGGCGACACCGGTGCCGGTGAACGCCGCCGACCCGCTGTACATCATGTACACCTCCGGCACCACCGGGAAACCCAAGGGTATCGTGCGCGACAACGGCGGCCACGCGGTGGCGCTGCTGTACGCGCTGCGCCAGGTGTACGGCATGCGCGCCGGGGAAGTCTGGTGGGGCTGCTCGGACGTGGGCTGGGTGGTGGGCCACTCGTTCATCGTCTACGCGCCGCTGCTGGGCGGCTGCACCACGGTGATGTTCGAGGGCAAGCCGGTGAAGACACCGGACGCCGGCGCCTACTGGCGGGTGGTGCAGGAACACGGCGTGCAGGGCCTGTTCGCGGCGCCCACCGCGTTCCGGGCGATCCGCAAGGAAGACCCGGACGGCGAGGCGTTCAAACGCTACGACGTGAGCAGCCTGCGGCATCTGTTCGTGGCCGGCGAAAAGCTCGACACGCCCACCTATCAGTGGCTCAGCGAGCTAACCGGCCGGCCGGTCTACGACCACTGGTGGCAGACCGAGACCGGCTGGCCGGTGACCGCGCCCTGCACCGGCCTGGGCCAGACCGAGGTGCGCGGCGGCTCCACCAACCGGCCGGTGCCCGGCTACCAGGTGGAGGTGCTGGACGCCAACAGCCGGCCGCTGGGGCCCGACGAGGAAGGCGCCATCGTGCTGCGCCTGCCGCTGCCGCCGGGCTGCGCCCAGACCCTGTGGAACGACCACCCGCGCTACCTGGACGCCTACCTGAACACCCATCCCGGCTACTACCACACCGGCGACGGCGGCTATCTGGACGCCGACGGCTTCGTCTACATCATGGGCCGCACCGACGACGTGATTAACGTCTCCGGCCACCGGCTCTCCACCGGCGTGATGGAGGAGCACATCGCCACCCACCCGGCGGTGGCGGAATCCGCCGTGGTGGGCATGCACGACGAGCTTTGCGGCGAAGTGCCGGTGGGCCTGGTGGTGCTCAAGGACGGCGCCGACATCGACGAGCCGCGCCTGGAACAGGAACTGGTGGCGCTGATCCGCGACCAGGTGGGCGCCGTGGCCCGCTTCCGCCGCGCCCTGGTGGTGCCGCGCCTGCCCAAGACACGCTCCGGCAAGACCCTGCGCGCCGCCCTGCGCAAGATGGCCAACGGCCGCGACTTCCCGCTGCCCTCCACCATCGACGACCCGGCGATTCTCGATGAGATCGCCGTGGTACTCAGCCGCGACGGCCTGGTGCCCGCGCCGGGCAAACCGCAATAACGGAGGACGCCGTCATGGCCCTGAAGAAAAGTGTCTCGGAACTGGTGGCCGCCGCCGAAGCGCGCATTGAGCGCCTTACGCCGGAGCAAGCGCGGCAACTACTGGAAGACCCGGACGTGCGCTTCGTGGACATCCGCGACGTGCGCGAACTGAAACGGGAAGGCACCGTGCCCGGCGCCCTGCACGCGCCCCGCGGCATGCTGGAATTCTGGGTCGACCCGGATTCGCCCTACCATAAAGCCGACTTCGCCAGCGGCCAGCGCTTCGTGCTGTTCTGCGCCCTCGGCCACCGCTCCGCCCTCGCCACCGCCCAGCTCATGGATATGGGGTTTGGGCCGGTGTGTGATATTGAAGGAGGCTTTGAAGCGTGGCGTGGCGCGGGCGGGAAGATCGAGGAGAAGAGTTAATAGTTAACAGTGAATAGTTAATAGCGAAAACACCGTTTCAGAGAGGCTTGGCGCGAGATCCGGCATCCACCTCTCGGCTACGCTTTGTTTTCGCTGTTAACTGTTAACTATTCACTGTTCACTGTTCACTGCGCCGACGGCAGTCGGCGCGGACTTCTTGAAGTCCGCGTTCGGCGATCAGGCCGTTTTGGAAGGCGTGCTGGGCCATCTCCAGGCTGTCCTTGGCGAGGATCATCTGGCAGCCGCTTTGCGCCACGCGGTCGGCGAGCGCCTGGATCGCCTGATCGCGGTCCTCGCCTTGATGCACGTGGCGGATATAGATGGTGTGGATGCGGCCCGGGTAGCGGGCCACCAGGTCGGCGTACACTTCCGGGTCGTGCTGGCCGCTGTCGCCGATCAGGACGAACGGCAGCTGCTGGTAGAGCGACAGCATGCGCTCGATCAGCATCGCCTTGTGGTCCTTGGCGCGGATCGGCAGCGGCCGCTGCAAGGTCACGCCCCATTCGCGCAGGAACAGCACCGGCCCGTGGGGAATGTGGTTGAGGCGGAAGAACTCCACCAGCACGTCGTAAATGCTCCAGGGGCCCCGGGACACGTACAGCATGGGGCGGCGGCGCTCGCCGCTTTCGCCGTGGAACAGCGCCCGGTAGAACGCGGACACGCCCGGAAAGGCGGTGCGGTGGCGGGCCTTGGCGATAAACAGCTGGTACATCATGGTCAGCTTGCTGGCGACGCCGGTGTAGATCACCGTGTCGTCGATGTCGCTGACCACCGCCAGGTCCACCTCACGGGGTGGAATATAGATCTCGGCGGTGGCGGCCACGCTGCGTTCGCCGGACGGCGCGTCGCCCTTATCCGACGCGGGCAGCAGCTCCAGCCGCGCCTGCTGCCAGAAAGCGCCGTCGGGCAGCGGCTCCTCGATCGGCAGTTGCACGCTGAAATAACCGTCCCGGTCGGTGGTGACGCTGGCGCGCGCGTCGCCCACGGTGACCGCCACCCGGGCGTCGCGGATGCCCCAGCGGGCGGTGCGGCGGGCGATATTGACCAGGTCGTCGAGCGGCCCCTCGCCCAGCTTGAGCCCCAGGCCCGGCTGCCGGAACACCCGCCCCATCAGGAACACTTCGTCCCGGGAACCGTAACCCCGATAGGTCTGGATCACCGGGCCGCCACGGCTGCCGGCGCGCCGCGCCGGGCGCGCCAGAAAACGCAGCATTTTGCGCAGACCGCGATACACGGCCCGCGGCGACGGCAAGATCATCATCCGGTCCTTATCAGGCGATCGGCGGTTCGCCGGTGAGCCCCGGCCCGCGTTCGATATCCGAGGTGAAGACTTCCAGATTCTGCGCCACTTCGCGCACTTCCTCGAAGCGGGCGATGTGGTACAGGGCTTCGCCCTCGTTGACCAACGGCAGGTTGTTGCGGCCCACCAGGATACCCGCGCAGGGCGATTCGATGGTCACGTCCTCGCCGCCGAACGGGCTGGAGATGCGGCCGATCAGCTGGCCCTTGCGCAGCCAGGCGCCCAGCGCCACCAGCGGCAGAAAGACGCCGTCGCGCTCGGCGCGCACCCAGCTCGAGGAGCGGGCGATGTGCGGCTCCATGGGCGCGCGGGTGCGGCGCGGGCCGGTCATGCGCAGGTGGTGCATGATGTTGAGCACGCCTTTCACGCCGGCGCGGATCGAGCTCTCGTCGAAGCGCAGCGCTTCACCGGCTTCGTAGGTGATCACCGGAATGCCCTGGGCCTCGGCCACTTCGCGCAGCGTGCCCTCGCCGAGCACCGAGTTGATCACCACCGGCACGCCGAACGCGGCGGCCATGGCGGCGGTGTCCTCGTTGGAGAGGTCGGCGCGGATCTGCGGCAGGTTGGCGCGGTGGATGGCACCGGTGTGCAGGTCCACCGCGTGGGTGGCGCGGTCCAGCACCTGGGTCTTGAACTGCCAGGCCATGCGCGCGCCCAGGCTGCCGGTTTCCGAACCGGGGAACGAGCGGTTGAGATCACGGCGGTCGGGCAGATACCGGGTCTTGTGAATAAAGCCGAACACATTGACCACCGGCACCGCCAACAAGGTGCCGTTAAGCCGGTTGAGCGACGAATGGCGCAGCAGCCGGCGAATAATCTCCACGCCATTCAACTCATCACCGTGGATCGCCGCGCTCACCAGCAGCACCGGCCCCGGCCGCCGCCCATGAATCACATGAATCGGCACGTTCAACGGCGTCTGCGTGTACAACTGGGCCAGCGGCAATTCCACCTTGACCCGCGTGCCCGGCATCACCCGCGTGCCGTTCAACTCAAACGGCGCCGCCTTCTCTTCCTGTTTGTTCTTGCGGTTACTGCTCGTCATCACTCACCGGGGTGTTGTTTTAGCTATCAATTATCAATTATCAACTATCAACTGGGCGTCAGCCCTTCGCCCCTTTTGTCTGGGTACGATGCGGCCGAGCATGACTCTCAATAAACTTCACCACCATCCCGGCCACGTCTTTATTGGTGGCCGCTTCGATGCCTTCCAGGCCCGGCGAGGAGTTCACTTCCATCACCAGCGCGCCGTGGTGGGAACGCAGAATGTCCACGCCGGCCACGTTCAGGCCCATGATGCGCGCCGCGCGCACCGCGGTGGCGCGCTCTTCCGGGGTGATGCGGATCAGGCTGGCGGTGCCGCCCCGGTGCAGGTTGGAGCGGAACTCGCCGGGCAGCGCCTGGCGCTTCATGGCGGCGATCACCTTGCCGCCCACCACGAAACAGCGGATGTCGGCGCCGCCGGCTTCCTTGATGTACTCCTGCACCATCACCGAGACGTTCAGGCCCATGAAGGCCTCGATCACCGATTCCGCCGCCTTGCGGGTTTCCGCCAGCACCACGCCGATGCCCTGGGTGCCTTCCAGCATTTTGATCACCAGCGGCGCGCCGCCGACCATGTTGATCAGGTCGGGAATGTCATCCGGCGAGTGGGCGAAGCCGGTCACCGGCAGGCCCACGCCCTTGCGGGACAGCAGCTGCAGGGAGCGCAGCTTGTCCCGGGAGCGAGAAATCGCCACCGATTCGTTGACCGGGAACACGCCCATCATTTCAAACTGGCGCAGCACCGCGGTGCCGTACTGGGTCACGGACGCACCGATACGCGGGATCACCGCATCGAAGCCTTCCAGCACCTGGCCTTTGAAATGAATCTCCGGCTTGTGGGAGACCATGCTCATATAGCAGCGCAGGGTGTCGATCACGTGCATTTCGTGACCGGCGTCCTCGCCCGCCTGAACCAGACGGCGCGTGGAATAGAGGTGCTTGTTCCGGGACAGAATCGCTATCTTCATGGTTGATGCTCGTTGCCACCGAGTAAAAATGAAGCCTGGGGATGCACCACCAACTGATCCATGGCGGTACGCCCGAGCAACATGCGAAATTTCATGGTGTCACGGTCGGTGAGGGTCATCTCCACCGGCCAGCGGCGCCCGCCCACGGCGAGCAGGGTCTTGATCACCGGGCGTTCTTCCCGGTGACCGCCGGAATCCGTCACCACACGACGATCCAGCAGGGGCGCTTCGCATTCCCGGGACTGGTCGGAATCCTGAAACGGATGAATACAGAACCGGATCCACTCGCGCCCGTCACGCTGGAAACTGGTCACTTTGAAGGCGTGCAGCGCGGAGGTGCGCGCGCCGGTATCCACCTTCATCTTGATCGCCTTGATCCCCAGATCGGGCAGGCTGGCCCATTCCCGCCAGCCCACGGTGGTTTTATTCATGCGCTTGCTCTTTTGCCAGGAAGCCTTTGGATAATAAAAAACCCCGCCGCGCCCCCGGCACGCCGACTTTTCGGCAGAGTACACAGGGACGCCCGGCGGGGCCAGACAATAGCGTAAATTTTACCGGCGGGCCGCGCCCGCCGGGCGCTTCAGGGCGTCAGCCAGTTTTCCAGTATACGCCCCTCGCGGACCCGTTGCGGGTGGTCCCCCACGTCCAGCCGGGCCACTTCCTGGCCGCTTTCGTAGGAGAATACGGACATCTGGTCGGTGCCGCTCCAGGAGATATAGCAGTGCTCGCCGTCCCCACTGGTGGTCACCCAGTAGGGCTTCTCGCCGATGCCGGTGAAGATGGTGTATTCGAAGGTCTCCCGGGAGACGATCGCCACATAGTCGCTCATGGTGCCGGCCACGCACAGGGTGCTCTGGTCGCCGCTCAGGGCGATGCCGTGGTGGGCGGAGTCGTTGACGTACTTCTCGCGGGGCAGATTGGGCACCAGGTTGGGCAGGTGCGCGAGTCGGGTGATGCGGTCCTCCTCCATGTCGTACTCCAGGAAGCCGTGGAAGAACGACACCTGGAAGTAGAAATAGCGCTCATCGTCGGTGTGCGCCATGGGCCGGATCGCCGGGCTCAGGTGGGTGTAGCCCGCTTCGTCCAGCTTTTCACGCAGGTCGAAGCGCTTGATGATCTCGAAGGTCTCTGCGTCGACGATCTGGAACAGGCGCTCGCCCTTGGTCAGCTGCTTGACCACCCGGCCCCGGTCCAGCGGCGTGAACACCTGGCCGATGGCGGCGTGGAAGATGCGCTCGCCGTCCTCGGAGTAGATGTTCTCATGGGGGGAGTCCCCGGACGGGAAATTGCCCACCTCTTCGCCGGTGGCCACGTCCAGCACATGCACCACGCCGCCGGTGGAGGCGGACACCGCCACATGCTTG
>OJHI01000259.1_pt1 | contig 13669 bp, 15 predicted proteins | sample 1595181 | NCBI WGS metagenome assembly OJHI01 (sample SAMN05416830, study PRJEB24817) | seawater metagenome | isolation source: Sea water | place: Canada:Atlantic | collected 2013-07 | reverse complement strand
CTGGCGGCCTGCGCCACCACCACCGAAACCAATTCCACCTGGCAAACCAAAACCGACGAACCACGGCCGAGCTTTGCCCACCTGTATGTGCTGGTGCTGTCAGAAAACCCAGTGGCCTCTGCTGCTGTAGAACAGCAAGTAAAGAAGAGCCTGGCCACGCGCAAGGTGGAGACCACCTTAGGCAGCACCACGTTGCCGGCAACTAACCGGCAGGCAGCGGATTTTCGAAGCAAGGTTGAGCAGGCTGTAAAAGATAGCGACGCCGATGGGGTCATGGTGGTGACACTATTAAAGAGCCAAGAGCGTGACGAATACATGCCGCCCACGGTGGATTACCTGCCTATGGCTTCGGCGCCCATGTATCTTGGCTATGGCCCCTATGTAAGCTACAGCCATCGCGCGCTGTACCAGCCAGGTTATTATCAGAGCGCCACTGACTATTACCTGCAAACCCAGCTTTACAGCGTCAAAACGGCGAAGCCCGTGTGGCAAGCTCAATCTCGCAGCATGAGTCCCTACAGTCTGAAAAGCGGTGCCGAGGGCTACGCCAAGAGCGTGGTAAGTAAGCTTGACCGTGATGGCGCCCTGAAAAGATGATCTTGCCTAGCCGGGAGCCAGAGCCCGGCCTAGCCCCCCTTGCTTTGACTCTATCTCAAGCTCTACCTTCCGATTCTGATTCTGACCATTGGTCCCCCACCGTGATTCTATCTCGCTTGACGCTATGGCGATCACCATGCCGAGGGTATGATTAAGGGTACTAGTAAGTTTGCATGGGCCAGGAGGCCCGTTGAGGCCAGAGGGGACGGCATGCATTCAACCATGAAAACGCTGCTTGAGCAGATGCGAATCACCGAGATGGATATCGATGCTCGAAAGCGTCTGCTGGATTTCAATGATGATGATGTGGACGCGCTGCTACAGTGCCGACCCCATGTGGAGAGCCGCCTCGATGATATCGTTGAGATATTCTATGGCATTCAAACCAGCAACCCGGATATTGCTGCGCTGATTGGGGATGTCGATACTTTAGAGCGACTGGTGAACGCCCAGCGTCATTACATTCTGGACCTATTTTCCGGCGTCTACGACTTAGAATACACCAACAACCGCCTGCGAATTGGCTTGGTGCACAAGCGAATTGGCGTTGAGCCAAAATTCTACCTTTCCGCAGTGCATTTGCTGCACCGTTTGCTGGTAAAAAACATTACCGAAGCCATTGATGCCAGTGCAGAGCGAGACCGCGCCTTGAAGGCGCTGGACAAGCTAATTTACTTTGACGTCACCTTGGTGTTTGAAACATATATCTTAAGCTTAGTGTCGGAAATCGAAACGGCAAAGGATCGTACCGAAGAATATGCGCGGGCACTGGAAGAAACGGTTGCCATGCGTAATGGCCAATTACGTATCGATGCCCTCACCGGCCTGACAACCCGCCGTTACCTTAACGAAGTCCTGCACCGAACGGTGAAGGCCGCTCAACGCCGCAGAGAACCAGTAGCGCTGATTTTCGTGGACGTGGACGCCTTCAAAGAAATCAATGATCGGCGCGGTCATGCCTATGGTGATCGAGTCCTTGTTGAGCTTGGCAAGGTGCTAAAAGAAACCGCCCGAGGTGAAGATACTTGTGTGCGCTATGGTGGCGATGAGTTCTGCGTAGTGTTGGCCAACAGCACTGAAGAGCAAGCGGAACTTGCCTATTGCCAACGGACTCGGCGACTGCTGGCGGAGCGATTGCCAGAGGTCAGTATTAGCATGGGCGTGGTGCAGACGGGGCCGGATCATTTCGAAGACGTGGATGCATTGCTGTACGCTGCTGACCAGCGCATGTATTTGAACAAGCCTAGCCGGTGTGAACTAAACGCTGAGATCATACATGATGGCGACGTCGACCCCATAACACCCAGGCCATGAATACTCCCCGGGCTGCCATGAAGCCATTCATGGTTAACCACAGGCCATGGTTATCCCAGCCACGGGAGCATACCCAAAGCATAAAGAAGACCCCCACTGACGCCAGCATGGTGTTGCGCATGGAGGTACCCCAGGTGGCGCCGACAAAGATCCCATCCAACCAAAATCCGGCGCTAGCGGTAACGGGCAGCAATAATACCCAAGGCAGATACTCGATGGCCGTGTCACGGATCGATGGCAGGTCGGTGAGTAAACCAATCAACGGTGCGCCGCCTAAGCAGAACCCCAGCAGGCCCACCAGCGCACAGCCGATGGTCCAGCGGCCGGTAGCCGCCACGGCGTCTGCAAAGGCTTGGTGATCCTGCCTGCCCTGAGCTTCCCCCACCAACGCTTCCGCAGCATTGGCAAACCCGTCCAGCAGGTTACTCAGGATTAGTAGAAAGGTAATCAGTACCGCATTGGCCGCTAGCGTAGCATCGCCGAGCCGTGCGCCTTGGGCGGTGAAGAAAAAGAAACACGTCAGCAGCGCCAAGCTACGAATAAAAATATCCCGGTTCACGGCCATCAGTGCCCACATAGCCACAGGCTGCCACACGGTTTCCCTATGCGCGGGCGGTCGCAGGGCAGCGCGCAGCCAGAACAGACCACCGGCCAAGCCCACATATTCTGCGCAGGCGCTCGCAATGGCCACACCACGGACATCCAGATTCCAGACCTGTACCAGCAATATATCCAGCAACGCATTGGTACTGTGCATCAACACCGTCATTTTTAAGGGCACGCGGGTGTTGTGGGTGCCGATGGCAAAGCCAATAAGGGCAAAATTGGCCAGCGCGGCAGGAGCACCGAGAATGCGGATGTTGATGTAATCCCGCGCCAGCCCCTGCACCGCATCACTGCCGCCCAGTAGCCACAGGCCCGCATCGCGCAGCAGCGGTGACAACAGAATCAGGGCAAACTCGAGCAGGGTCGATAGCAGCAAGCCACGCAGTAACACCACACGGGTGTCCCGCTTGCCTCCCTGCGCTTGAGAAGCAAAGCCGGTGGTACCCATGCGCAGGAAGTTGAATGAAAAATACAAGAACATGAAGAAATTGCTGCCCAACGCCACCGCCGCCAGGTAGCGAGGATGCGCCAGATGGCCTACCACCGCCGTATCCATAAGCCCCAGCAACGGGGCGGTCAAATTGGACAACAACAACGGCCAGGCCAGCATCCAGATACGTTGGTTGAGGGTCACACTCATTCAAACTCCGGAAAAACCCTTCTACTACGCCGCTGTAGGCATTCTCATTCAGGGGCATGAATCTTGCTCAGCACGGCATCAACCTGAAGGCCCATCAGTCATGCCAGGGTGCGACAGGTTCAGACCGATATCCGATTGCTCGGCGAGGGTCTGGTTCGCACCTTAAGAGGTACTCCTACCAAAGAGGCTTGTCATGACCCCCTGCGCAACAGCGTCAGCACAAACAAGCTGCTGGCGGCCACCACGATGGATGGACCCACCGGCGTGTTGGCGTACCAACTTACCGCCAACCCGACCAGCACCGACAAGGTGCCCAGCACGCTGGCCACCGCAGCCATCTGTGCTGGCGTATGGGTCAGACGGCGGGCGCTGGCGGCGGGAATCACCAGCAACGAGGTAATCAGCAGCACGCCCACGGTGCGGATGGCACCGGCGATCAGCAGGGCCAGCAACAACATCAGTAATAGCCGGGTGCGTTGTACTGCGATGCCTTCCACCTGGGCCAGTTCTTCGTTGACGGTAATGCTGAGCAGTGCCCGCCACTGCCACAGCATCAGCATCAGAATGACCATGGCGCCTACCCACAGGCCGGTCACATCCTGCCAGCCTACGGCGAGCAAATCCCCGAACAAGTAGGCGAACAGATCCACCTGGATGCCGGTTTGCAGGCTAATGGCGATGACCCCGAGTGCCAGGGTGGTGTGGGCGACAATGCCAAGCAGGGTGTCTCCGGCCAGTTGCCGTTGCCGCTGCAGGCCGCTGAGGGCGGCAGCCAGCCCCAGGCACACCGCCACCACCGCCACATACAGGCTGATATCCAGCGCTAGCGCCAGCGCTGCGCCCAATAGCGCGCCGTGGGCCAGGGTGTCGCCAAAAAACGCCATGCGCCGCCACACTACAAAGGCACCCATGGGGCCGGAGACCAATGCCACGGCCAGCCCGGCCAGTAATGGCGGCAGTAACAATTCAATCATGATTGCAGGGCCCGTTGTGATCGTGGGAATGCGTGGCATTGCCGTGCAGATCATGGTCGTGATCATGATCGTGGGTGTATAGCGCCAGGTTAGGTGTACCGGCACCGGGGCCGAACAACTCGTGGTAGGCCGGGTCCCGGCTTACCGACTCCGGGCTGCCGGAACAGCAAACGTGGCGCTGTAAGCAAATGACTTCATCGGTGGCCGCCATGACCAGATGCAGATCGTGTGAAATCAACAGGATGGCACAGCCCAGCTCGTCACGAACGGTCTTGAGCAGGCCATAGAGAGCATTCTGCCCGGCCACATCCACGCCCTGGGCAGGCTCGTCCAGTACCAACAGATCCGGCTTGCGCAGCAAGGCGCGGGCCAGTAGTACCCTCTGCATTTCTCCGCCGGACAGCTGCTGCACCCCGCGCCGACGCAGATGGGCCACCCCGGCCCGCTCCAAGGCCGCCCGGCGGGAGGCCGTAGGCCCCGGTGCCGCCAACCACAAAAAACGGTCCACTGTGAGCGGCAGGCTGTCGTCGATCTTGATGTGCTGGGGCATGTAACCCACCCGCAGGCCTTTACGGCGGATCACCGTGCCATGGTTACTGTCTGGCTGCACTAGCCCCAGTACAAGCCGCGCCAGCGTGCTCTTACCGGCGCCGTTGGGGCCAATCAGCGTAGTGATGCGACCGGGGGCCAGGCTCAGGCTGACGTCAGACAGCACAGCGTTGCCTCCTAGCGTAACCGACACCGACTGCACAGTGACCAAAGGTTCTGGCATAAGAAAAGGGCCCGAAGTACAAAAACGTAATGATATACTGCCGCTCTTTCGCCTGCACTGAAGGGCGAGTTAACCGCAGCAAACGACAAGGCGCGCCAGAGGCGATGCAGGCTGCCTCCGCCAGATAGGGTTTCTGTTGTCGGTGCGGCTGAGTCGTTATTCGAGTGGAGCTACGCCCATCCCGCACCTTGCGACTTGGAGGTTGCTCCTGCTGCGTCATTTCAATTCAAGGAACCCCATGCGTCATTTCTGGTTAATCCTTTTGTTATTCCTTGGCTCCCCAGCCTGGAGTCAGACCGTGGTAGCCAGCGTGGAGCCGTTGGCGAAGGTACTGCGCAGCCTCTATGGTGAAAAAATTACGGTCACTACTTTAATGCAGGGCAACCAGAATCCGCATCAGCTGGCATTATCCCCTCGCCAAGCGATGGCGGTGCAGCAGGCGGATCTGGTGGTGTGGTTGGGCGCGGACGTGGAGGCTCCACTGGCGCCTCTGGTGGCGCGCCGCAAGGGCCGGACTGTGACCTTGCTGGAACTGGAAGGCGTGTACCGGCGCAAGGGTGAGCATCAGCACCATGAAGATCATGACCATGAGGGGCATGCTGCCAGCACCGACCCTCACCTGTGGTTATCCGTGGATAATATGGTGTTACTGGCGGGCGCCGTCGGTCAGCAATTTCCGCACGGGCTAACGCCGGGCCAGCCCCAATTGTGGCAGCAGGAGGCCAAGGCTCAGTTGCAAGCCGAGAAAAAGCAGTTGATGCCATTGGCGCAGGTACCCTGGCTGAGCTATCACCAGCCTTGGGGTTATCTAACCGAAAGCCTTGGGTTGGCCAACCCGTTGGTGGTATCAGAACAACTGGGGGCCGGGCCGGGTAGCCGTCGTTTTGTCACCCTGGCGGGGCAGGTGCGAGACCAGCAAGTGCGTTGCGCGGTTCAGGAACCGGAAGCTCGGGCCGGCCTGCTCAAACGTCTGTGCCCAGACTGTTACGTACAGCCGTTGGATCCGTTAGGACGCGACTCCTTACAACAGAAGTACCTGCCCTGGTTGTCAGAATTGAGTAGTGGGTTTGCTCAATGCTTACAAGCCGCCAAAGACACCTGAGATTCCAGCTCACCGAGGGGACGTGTGGCGCAACATTGTCCGGCGGTGCGGTGTCTGAGCATTGTTGGGCAATCTAAGCCAGACCTGAGGCCAGAAGGAATGCTGCTAGTACCATTTTAATGTTTGCGATCATAGTGTTACTGGTCCAGCCGCACTATTTAATGGTAATTCGTAACGCGCCATTTTGGCCATGTGTCGGGAAGTCAGGGCGGGTCAATAGAGGGTAACAAAGAGTTGAGTCATTGAGGCAACCTCCGAAACGAGTATGCTGATGCGCTTGATCTAAAAAACGGTAAGCCTGGATGTCGCATAACAACACACAATCATTGGCGATCGCCTGCTGGGATTTATCCTGGCTGCTTCAGCGCGATATTCGCGATGGTGCTTTTGCTTCGCTGGAGCGTGTGTTCGATGAGACTCAACAACGGGGCTTTAATACCCTGCGGTTGGACCCCTGCCCCCACTTGATCGCTACCCCTGAAAACGGCATCCATATGGATCGCTGTGAACTGATGCCCCAAGGTGCGCCTGCGACTGAGGTAAAAATTCGTCATCAGCTCCAGCAGGTATTGCAATCGGCCCACGAGCGGGGACTGAAGGTTTGGTTCAGCAGCCGTTTCATTAATGACAGCCGCGCCCGCCGGTCCTTTGTGCGGCGCCCGGAAGATTATGTCCGGGTATGGAGTGAAACCCTCTCGCTGATAGAGCAGTGGGGCTATCTGCACAATGTAGCAGGGGTTGATTTCTGCTACCAGTTTCCTTCCCTACCCTATGCCCACGGCGTGGCCAGGCGGGTTTTCAAGCGCTCGCCAGAGCGCTCGTTGCCATCGCACTGGTCCGCTGCCGCCGGCGAGCGACTGGAGGATTACCTGCGCGAAGTCCCCCGCGCGTTGCATGCCTTGTTTCCGTCGGTACCCGTCGGCCTGAGCACCACCGTGGCGCTCAGCGAACAGTTTCGACAACTGGACACCAGTGAACTGGATTTCCTCGATTTCAGTGTGTGGCTAGATAATGATCCACGCTATCGACTAGCCAGCGGCGACGCCCTGCCGGCTTCCGGCATGCTAGGCAAACTGGCCAACCCTATGAAGCAGCTGTTGCTGGATGCCGGCGGTATGCACTGGCAGCGGCGGCTGGAAGATCAGCTGCAACGGCGCATGGCTTTTACTCGCTTGCGTCGGCTACAACCGGTAATCAGTGAAGGCTTCGTGCGCCAGCCGCAGAATCTGCACAAGCTGCCTACCGGCTGGGCAGACCTGCACGAGATGATGGTAGTAAATGCCTTGACCCAAGGGGTGGAAAGGCTAACCCCGACCTCGTTAGCGTGTCCAAATTACCCCTGGTTGTGGCAGGAAGAAGAGTACCTCGCCCATCTGAATCACCTTATTCTATCTGGTCAATCATAGCCGCAAGCCACATCGTGCCAAGGTCTGGCTATTTACAATAGCCACTGGCGTCGCGCCAGAAACGTTAGGGCCTGTTTGCCATTGAAACCTGATCAAGCTGTTGGGGACCAAACACGCCGTCATCCAATATATTTGCCGCGTAGAAAGTCATAACCTTTATTTTAGAAGAACTAAAAATGCGTGGCGGTGAAAACGAAGCTTCTGTGAACGGCACGATCAAACCAACGCCGTTTGCCCCTCTGTTGGGCCGCCCAACCAGCATAGCGCCGATACTCGCACAGTGGGCGCAAGTCGTGGTGTGGGCACCGGAATCACCGGCCTGAATAGAAAAATCATCGTAAATCACCCCTCCAAGCATCTTTAAGATGCAATTTAGCTGTACACGAAGGAGGAATCCGGGTATCTTTACTCCCAGCTAAAAGATCGTACTTGAATCACGCACTTCATTTCGTTGTTTTCTCTGTATAACTCGTCCTGCAGTTCCGAAGTCCAAGTCCCCGTTTTTCAGCTACTTACGCCATTGAGGCGAAACTTCATTTTTTCAGGAATAGTGTTATGTCTACAGTTAAAGGCACCGTTAAGTGGTTCAACGAAGCAAAAGGTTTTGGTTTCCTAGAGCAGGAAAACGGCCCAGACGTTTTCGCTCACTTCAGCGCCATCACTGGTTCCGGTTTCAAAACCCTGGCTGAAGGCCAAGCGGTTGAGTTCACCGTAACCCAGGGCCCTAAAGGCCCACAGGCTGAGAACATCGTCGCTCTGTAAGCGATCGTTCCAGTTAAAAAAGGCGCCCTTGTGGCGCCTTTTTTGTGTCTAATTTTCTCTAACGCATAAGCATCTCATGGCATAACCCCTACCCACATTGCCCCATTTGGGGTATACCCTGACTTAACACCAAGCGCCATAATCATCATTGCATTCGCCTGAACACTTATCTGATAGGGAACTTGTGATGAAGAAACTCACCTACGCCACCCTGGCTCTGGCCATTTTTGCTGGCGCCGCAATTGTGTCTGAAGTGCCTCTGGTCGATGAAGCTCGCGCAGAATGTAGCAGCATCTGGGCCAGCTGTTCCGAATCAGAAACATCTGAGCTGCAATCCGAGCTAGATAATGCCGGCTGACCTCTCCGGGCCGCCCGCTTGGGCGGCCCATCCCCGCCAAAATGAAACAGTTTTTTTCTAGCAGAAAGTATGCAGAAGCGCGCCTTTTCCTTTTACTGATGGCGGGCTCTCTGGCGATTCTTTTCAACCATTTCTACCACGTAACCTATAGCGACCTGTCCCAGTGGAAAGGCGGAGGCATGGGCATGTTCTCCACCCAGGATGCCCCCGGCACCCGGGTAGTTTCGATTATGCTTGAAACCCCAGAGCAACAATTTCTTGCCAACAGCCAAGCTTTAGGTCGGCCACTTGCTCATTTCAATGCCATGCCGACGATAGAGAACCTTCTATCCCTTTGTCACTATGCAGCCAACAAAGTGTGGCTACCTAGTGGCACCGTGAGAACCGTTACCCTGAATGACCAAACCCTGCGCAGCTACGCTGTCGCCGGCCTTTCCGGAGACAAAACCAGCAGTCATCAGCCTCTAGCCGTAACAGGCTTGCAGCTGGTGGCATGGAAAACCTTGCTTGACGTGCCCACCGGCGCCCTTACCCGCACCCCTCTGGGCAGCGCCTACTGGAATAACGCGGAGGGCTGCCGTGTTAAACACTGACGCCATCAACCGGCGACTGAGCACCACCCTCACGTCGCCGCTATTGGAAAAGTTGTGTGGCCGGGAGCAACAGGATTTTCTTGCCGTCGTTGGGGCTTTAACTCTGGGCATCCTGATTTTTCATGGCTTTCCCCATGTCTATTTCGCCATCCCTTTCCAACTGTTGGTCATCAGTTACCTGGTCTGGCCAGCGCTACTGCGACAAGGCCCCTTCTGGTTTGTGGTCTTTTTATTCAGCTCCGCAGCCTTATGGTTGAACTGGACACACGCGGATAACCACAAATACCTGCTTTGTTACTGGGTATTCAGTCTGTTTCTAGCATTCGACAACACGATTGATCGGCCCGCTTTTCTAAGGCGCTGTGCTCGTTATCTGCTTTTCTTCACCATGATGATGGCCGTGGTACAGAAAACCCTCTCTCCGGATTACCTAAGTGGCGATTTCTTTGAGTTTATTCTCATGACAGATAGCCGCTTTAGTGCTCTGGGCTCACTGGTAACGGGGATGGATGGCGATATTTTCTCTGAAAACCGCCAACTTTATGTACGGGCACTAGACCCCTTACTTGCCGACCAACCCACCGCCACACTGCACAGCTCTGAGGCCTTGCATCGCTTGGCGTTGGTGATTACTTGGGTCAACTATGTAGACCAAATTGCCATTGCCGTCATGTTACTGCTTCCACTCTCCCGGCGCGGTGAAATTTTCAAACATCTGCTGTTGATGGCTTTTATCATTCCTGTTTACGCAGTAGCTCCGGTCATCGGGTTTGGCTGGTTGATCATCATTTGGGGATATTGTCTGGTGCCTAACGACGTGGCCGGCTTAAGGCTAGGCTACTTGGGGTTATTCCTGTTACTTTGTATCTACGAGTTTCCTTGGCTGAGCCTCTTGGTTTATTCCCCATGATCCCCAATCCAAACGACACCTATCTGGTTTACGATGGCGAATGTCCCGCCTGCCGTAACTATGTGCGCTTTATCCGTTTCCGTAACACGATTGGGCCATTACATCTAATTGATGCCCGCCAAGCGCCGCAATGGGTAGCCCATATGCAGGAAAAGGGCATTTCCTTGGATGACGGCATGGTATTACTCCTCAACGGTCACTATCTCCATGGCGCCGATGCGGTGCACCATATCGCCTTACTCAGCAGCCCAAGCGGCCTATTTAATTGCATTAATGCTTTTGTGTTTCGCTCCCGCAAGCTGTCTCGTTGCCTTTATCCTGTGCTTAAAATATGCCGCAACACACTGCTGTTTCTTATGGGGAAAAAGCCGCTAAATACCCACTAACCTCTACCCATTTACCCCGCTCCAAACCCCTTACCAGCATATCGAATACCGTGGTGCGCTAAACACAGATTTTTCTATACTTAGCGGCTCACCGGTTCAGGGCGGATCAAGACTCAAACAATTCTTTGATGGGCATCAAATCCGGGTATTGCGCCTGTTCTTTCTTCGCCTGGGCTTGAAAGGTCAACATCATATCGTCGGGCCGGAACATACCCGCTTGCCATGTAGCCATGTATTTCAGGCTATCCTCAACACTGTGGTCACGGCTGTAATTAAGCATTTCCTTGCAGCCCATCACCGCCAGCGGAGAATTCGCAGCTATATCCGCAGCAATGCCCATCACGGCCGCTAGCATGTCATGCGTATTACCGTAAACACTATTGACCAGCCCTTGCTCCGCCGCCTCTTGGGCGCCAAACTTGCGACCGGTATAGGCCAGCTCCCTCACCAGGCCTTGGGGCATCAACTTAGGCAGACGCTGAAGTGTACCCACATCCGCAGTCATACCCAGCGGGGTTTCCTTGATGGTAAAGAACGCGTCCTCTGTGCAGTAACGACTGTCCGCCGCACACACCAAATCCAATGCGCCACCAATACAGCCTCCCTGAATCGCTGCCAGCACTGGAATTCGCACCTGCTCGAGCACACTCAGACAATCTTGCAGCTGCAGCACCACCCGGCGAAGGTTCTCTGCCATTCGTCCCGGGTCCCCTCCCATTGGGGCACCACTAGGATCCGAAAACACCGCCAAATCCATGCCCGCAGAAAAGTGTTTGCCTGTGGAAGAAATCACCACCACTCGAGCATCAGTGCTCGCCTCTATATCCCGCAAGCAACGGGGCAACTCCAGCCAAAAATCCTTGTTCATACTGTTCAGCGATTCAGGACGGCTGAATTGCACGTGGGCAATAAAATTTTGCACGGCAACATCAAACGAGCGGTATTCAGGTAACGCAGACATGCGTCTTCTCTCCCATTGTTATAAGCACCATTGCCAATGGCTTCCGGCATTTGCAACACAGCCTTACCCAATCTGCCCACATTGAACAGATCCGATCACGCACTAAACTGTGCTCATGACGACATTTTAGAATTCGCCCCCCCACCATTAGTACCCAATCCATTAACCACCATTTAGTGTTCCTAGAAACACCATAAAAAACGGCGCGGGGAGCTGGCGCGCCGTTTTTCCTCTGCGTGCTTTCAAGGCACGCAATGATCAATTCATCTCTCATCCCCAAAGCAATAAGAACACCAGCTCGCACAACACCACGCTGGCCCCAAGCGTATCACCGGTATAGCCGCGTAGGTGTCGCCAAAGATATCCACCCCACAGCAACGCCACCACAACAACAGATAACAGCGCAGGAATTACCGCACCCGCCAGAGCCGCCACAACCACGGTCAGCGCGGTAGCCACACACAACCGCTGCGTACTAAACCCTTCTGCCACCGGTTTGCTTTTACTGGTATTTGGATCCGTTACATACGGCAAATATCGCATTAACCACAATGGCGTTAACCGGCTAACGACCGGGCTCAGCAATAAGGCAAGCCAGACCGTTTTCGCCTCCGCCAGCAACAGGCCCTTTAACCCCAACGCCATGATCAGCGCCACCGTCCCATAGGTGCCAATGCGGCTATCTTTCATGATTTCAAGGCGCCGGGCCACGGTATAGCCACCCCCTAGCGCATCCACGCTGTCCGCCAGCCCATCCTCATGAAAAGCCCCGGTGATCCACAGGTGGAACACCAATATTAGCGCCACACAAATTCCAGTGGCCCAGAAAGCATCGAGCAATACAAATAAGCCCGCGTACAGCGCGCCCAGCAACAGCCCCACCAGAGGAAAATACACGCTGGAGCGATTCATTAAGGTCTGGCTGTAATCAATACGTACCAGCATCGGTATTCGGGTGAGAAAACCCACCGCCAGCCAGAACGCCTGCCACTCTTCTTGCCAGTCTCTGTGGGTAAACCTTTGCTGCGCGTGGTGATGACTTTGATGCTTCTTCATTAGGCTTCCTGCTATCAATCACGATAAGGCTATCTCTTTTCCCGCTGCGCGACGCCATACCGAACAAGGCGCACAACTAGGCGCCCAGGCTAATGATAAAATGCGACGTGGAGACGAGAAAGAACGCCTTCCTCTCGCCCTCGGGGGCATCCCCCCGCTGGCCAAAACAACGCAACGGCCTGGCGCTGCGACACATTACTGCACGGAAGCGCGGCATAACTCCAGCCATCGTTCGATCCCCGGGCTACGGTACTTTTGGCGGTGCAACACAAAATAGAATTCCCGATTGAAGTCACGGTGTGGCACCGACAACTCCACCAAAGACCCTCGCTTGAACGCCTCTTGCAAGCACACCCGCGACAGACAACTAATCCCCAACCCTGTTTCCACCGCCCGTTTAATGGCCTCAGTGTGTTCCAGCTCTAGGGCCAGATCTAACTCAGCCACCAGGCCATGCAAAGCCCGCTCGAAGGTCTGACGAGTACCCGAGCCCGACTCACGGACAATCCAGTGGGCCGCGCGCAGGTCCTCATCAGTAAGCGCTTGCTTACTTGATAGCGGATGATCCGGGCTACAGAAGACCACCAGCTCGTCCTCCCGCCAAGGTAACAGCTCCAGATCTGGATGATTCAGCTCACCCTCTATCAGGCCCAGATCCAGCTCAAAGCTCAGCACCCGATCAACAATGGAGCGAGTATTAGCCACCTCCAAGTGCACCCGGGCGCCGGGCTGCTGAGCCATGTAATCCGCCATAATCGCCACCGCCAGATAATTGCCAATGGTCAGAGTGGCGCCCACATTCAGACGTCCCAAGTCCCGGCGGGATTGCAGATCGGATTCCAGCTCACGGGCCTGGGCCAGCAGCGCTTCTGCACGGGGCCAGAACTGGCGGCCCAGCTCATTGAGCTTCAATCGCTTGCCGGCCCGCTCAAAAAATTTTATATCGTAAAGGCCTTCCAGTTCCTTAAGTGCCCCGGAAGCCGCCGACTGAGACATGCTCAGATGGTGAGCCGCATGGCTCACATTTTCAAAGTGCGCAATGGCCAGAAAGACTTCCAGCTGCCTGAGGGTATAGCGCATGACCATCTCTTTATGATTGAATGAGAATTATTATTAAATGAATGATATCGGATTCCCCGATAAGATCTATCGGTATAACCCATTTTACCGATAATCTCCATTCGGTTAAATTTCCACCATCTGGAATTTTGGAATAAGCGCTGATTTAACTA
>OJHI01000255.1_pt1 | contig 13852 bp, 14 predicted proteins | sample 1595181 | NCBI WGS metagenome assembly OJHI01 (sample SAMN05416830, study PRJEB24817) | seawater metagenome | isolation source: Sea water | place: Canada:Atlantic | collected 2013-07 | reverse complement strand
ACGAGATCCTCTCTGGTCTCGTGGGCTCGGAGATGTGTATAAGAGACAGCCTGTAAGGAGAGTGCATGTAGACCTGTGTCGAATTCGGTCTGGAGCACCATCATGACGGCGCGCTGGATCTGGACCCGGGACAGGCCTTCAAAGGCGGCAGACGTGATTTCGACGTTAAAATGCGTCTCTCCGCCGGGTGCAGCGCCCGCATGACCGGCATGTCTGGCGCTGTCATCAGTGATTTTTAGGTGCAAAGGCTCAAAAGCCTCTGTCAAAAGGTCACGAATCCGCGATGTTCTGTCACTTGGTTGTGGCATATTTACCTTCGACTCCATATTATGGCCCGCTATGTCAGATTCAGACCCATTCAGCTACCGCGTAAAGTTCACCGATATACGGGTGAAGCCTCCGGCCGAGGAGACGTCAAAGGCCCGTGCCCGCAAGACCCGCGTGTGCGAACATCCCGAATGCGAACTCGAGGGCGCCTTCCCGGCACCCAAGCGAGGTGGCAAGGGCAAGGTATACTTCTGCCAGCAACACATCACCGAATATAACCGCGCCTTCAATTTCTTTGAGGGCATGTCGGAAGCCGAAGCGGCCTCGTTCGCGCGGTCGGAACGGTTTGGTCACAAGCGGACCTGGAAATTCGGCACTGGCCCGATGGCCGGGAAAAAAGCCAAGACCAGCCATGACCCGCGCACGTGGGCCGGCCGGGGCTTCTTCAATGTGGATGATACGGCGAATGCCGAAGGTGGCGGCAGTGGTTCGGGACGTCGCTCGGCGCTGCAAGTGCGCGCGCTGAATGAACTGGACCTTGAGGCAAGTGCCACGCCGACGGAAATCCGCGCGCGCTATGCCGAATACATTCGTCGCTTCCACCCGGATTCGAACAAGGGCGACCGGTCGTCTGAGCACAAGCTGCAACGGGTGATCCGCGCCGGCAAGCTGCTCAAGGCGGGCGGATTGATGAAGGGCTAGGCCGGGACGGTGCACGATCTCCTGGTCATTGGTGGCGGCATTAATGGTGTTGGCATTGCGCGCGACGCGGCCGGGCGCGGCCTGAGTGTTGTCCTGTGCGAGAAAGACGACCTTGCGGCGCATACAAGCTCGGCAAGCACGAAGCTGATTCATGGTGGGCTGCGTTATCTTGAACAGTATGATTTTGCGCTGGTGCGCAAGGCGCTGATCGAGCGGGAAATCCTGCTGCGCGCGGCCCCGCACATCATCTGGCCGATGCGGTTCGTGCTGCCCTATGACAAGGATTTGCGGCCCGCCTGGCTGATCCGGCTGGGCCTCTTCATCTATGACCATCTTGGTGGGCGGAAAATGCTGCCGCCGACAAAGACCTTGCAGCGGAGGAAAACGAATCGGCTGGACCCGCTCAAGGATGAATTCCGGCTGGCTTTCGAATATTCCGATTGCTGGGTGGAAGATTCGCGCCTCGTTGTTCTGAACGCCGTTGATGCGGTTGAGCGCGGCGCTGAAGTGCTGACGCGCACAGCCTGTGTCGCTCTTGTGCGCCATGCCGACCATTGGGAAGCGACGCTTAAAGGTCGGGACGGCGTGAAAACGGTCATGGCACGCGCGGTGGTCAATGCGGCGGGCGGCTGGGTGGATGAAGTGCTTGGGCTGGCCGAACCGGGCGCAAACCAAACGCATCTGCGACTCGTGAAGGGCAGCCACATTATCGTGCGGCGCTGGCATGAGGGCGAGCACGCCTATTTTTTCCAGAATGGCGACGGCCGCATCATGTTTGCCATCCCCTATGAGCGCGGTGAGTTCACGCTGATCGGCACGACCGACGTTCCCTATGAGGCCAACAAGGACAAGGTTGAGATCAGCCAGGACGAGATCGATTATCTCTGCGCTGGCGCCAGCGAATATTACAAGCGCGAGATCAAGCCGAGCGATGTGGTCGCGACCTATTCGGGTGTGCGGCCCCTCTATGATGATCACGCGGCGAATGCGTCCAAGGTGACGCGGGATTATGTGCTGAATTGCGACCGGGAAGGTGGCGCACCGATCCTCTCCGTGTTTGGTGGCAAGATCACGACGTTCCGGGAACTCGCCGAGCATGCGCTGAAAGAGCTTGGCCCTGATTTTCCAGGCATGGGAAAGGTGTGGACCAAATCAGCGAGCCTGCCGGGCGGCGATATTCCGCAGGCGGATTTCGAGGATTTCCTGCGCGGGGCTTCACTCCGAAATGCCTGGATGGAGCAGCGCCTGCTACGGCGTCTGGCACGGGCCTATGGCACGCGGATGGACCGTGTCATCGGCGACGCCAAGACCATGGCGAGCCTTGGCCGGCATTTCGGCGGGGGCCTGTACGAGGCCGAAGTGCGCTATCTGATCGACGCCGAGTTTGCCAGGAGCGCAGACGACATCCTCTGGCGACGCAGCAAGCTGCGCCTGCACCTGACAGAGGCCGAACAGGCGGGCCTTGCCAACTGGTTCGCCGAAGAAGCTGTCGCCTAGACGCGCGGCTTGCCAAGCTGGCGAGCGCCGAAGACGAGAAGCGCGACAAGCACCAATTCGATCACGACCGGCTGGACGATGCCTGCAGGTGGGCCATCGACAACAATACCAATGAAGCGACCGAACACGGCGAGGCCGAAGACAAGGGCCGAGCCGTAGAGCCAGTGCGCCTTGCCGCGAAAGAGCGCGAGGGCGCAGGCGATGAAGTTCACCAGGAAGAAGGCGGCAAGGTCTGCGCGCAGTGAATTGGTGCCGAGTGGATCAAGGCTGGCAAGGCCTAGTACGGCGCCAGCTTTCTCGGGGCTGGCCCAGAAGAGCAGGCCCATGGCGAGTGAAAATAATCCGGCGAGCGTAACGCCCACCCGTGCCAACCAGATCATGTTTGCCTCCCAGCGCGGGCCCTTCTGAATGGCCCGTTTGATGAACTTAGAACATGCCTCAGCGTGAATTGTACAGGCCCTATCGGGCCTCACTCAAGGGCAAGTCAATCTATTGACAGTAATCGTGCCAATAGAATACGTCTAGAAAAAACGGGAGGTTACGAGGTGGAGGTATTACGGACACCTGAGGCGTGTTTCGACGGGCTGAAGGACTATGCCTTTGCGGCGCACTATCATGTCGTGAAGGCAGAGGACGGGACCGAGCTGCGCGTACATTACCTGGATGAGGGGCCGCGCGATGCGCCGATATTGCTCTGCATGCATGGCGAGCCGTCCTGGTCTTACCTTTACCGCAAGATGATCCCGCTCCTGACGGCGGCCGGCTATCGCGTGATCGCGCCGGACCTTGTCGGTTTTGGCAAGTCAGACAAGCCGGCGGCGATGGACGACTATACGTATTCGGCCCATGTCGACTGGATGAACCAGTGGCTGAGAGGGCTCGACCTGAACGGGCTCACGCTTGTCTGCCAGGACTGGGGCGGCCTGATTGGCCTGCGCGTGTTCGGCGACAACCAGGACCGGTTCGACCGGCTGGTGATTGCCAATACAGGCCTGCCGGGAACAAGCATGCTGACGGATGATGTGTCGGCCATGATGGCGCAGATGTTTGCCATGGTGCCTGTGCCGGATGCGGCGATGGTGGGCGAACAGTTCCGCAATGGCGGACCGGGCGCGTTTCTTTACTGGGTAAAATATGCGAGCGAGTCGCCGAGCTTTTCGGTGCGCGATGTTTTCGGGCTGCTGTCGGACATCTCGGATGAGGATGTGCTGGATGGCTACTGTGCGCCATTTCCGGATGACAGCTTCATTGCCGGGGCACGGAAGTTTCCGGCGCTCGTTCCCTTGCTGCCGCAGCACAAGGACGAACGCCTCAAGAATGATGCCGTCTGGAAAGTGCTGGAAACATGCGGAAAGCCGGTGTTGACCGCGTTCAGCGATGGTGACCCTGTGACCAAGGGCGGTGAAGCGCCGTTTATGGCGCGGATACCGGGCGTCAAGAATGTGACGATAGAGGGCGGTGGACATTTCCTGCAGGAAGACGCGCCTGACGCGTTCGCCCGCGAAATTATCGCATTCATGAAAGCGTCCTGAGAGGCTGATTACATGTGGAAGAAACTGGTTCTTGGCGCGCTGGCTATTGTCGTGGTGGCAGGCGGGGTCGCCTTCCTGAACAAGAAGGCGATCATCCTTTATGTGGCGACGCATACGGGCCGGACGGATGTTGCGCCGAATAGGGCGATCGACTGGGACCAGGGACCGGCGGTGGCGAGCGAGACGGCGGCAGAGCGCCCACCGAATATCATCTTCATCCTTGTCGATGATCTTGGCATCAATGACCTCAGCACGTTTGGTGGCGGGGTCGCCGGTGGCCGAGTGCCGACACCGAACATCGACAAGCTGGCCGCTGATGGCGCCCTGTTCACGCAGGCCTATGCGGGCAATGGTACCTGTGCGCCTTCCCGCGCGATGCTGATGACGGGTCGCTATCCGACACGGACAGGATTCGAGTTCACTCCGACGCCGCCGGGCATGGGCCGGATCGTCTCCATGTTTGCCAACGACATGGATCGCGGCGCGCTGCCGGCTGTCGACTATAATCGCGACGGCGCCGATGACGCTGTGCCCTTTGCGGAAATGGGCTTGCCGGGCCAGGAAGTGACGATTGCTGAAGTGCTGAAGGACAAGGGCTATCACACGGTCCATATCGGCAAGTGGCATCTCGGCCGGAGCGCGGAATCAAATCCGAACGCGCAGGGCTTTGACGAGAGCCTGCTGATGGCGAGCGGGCTTTTCTTGCCGGAAGACGACCCTGATGTAGTGAATGCGAAACTCGACTTTGACCCGATCGATAAGTTCCTCTGGGCGAGGATGCAGTTTGCCGCATCTTTCAATATGGGCGACTGGTTTAAACCGGGCGGCTATCTCACCGATTACTGGACGGACGAAAGCCTGAAAGTGATCGAGGCCAACAAGAACCGCCCTTTCTTCCTGTATCTCGCACATTGGGGCGTTCACACGCCGCTGCAGGCGACGAGGGCAGACTATGAGGCCGTGGGCGATATCGAGCCAGAGCGGCTGCGCGTCTATGCGGCCATGTTACACGCGTTGGACCGTAGCGTCGGCGAGATAATGGCGAAGCTGGAAGAAGAGGGCCTCGCGGACAATACGATGATTGTGTTTTCAAGCGATAATGGCGGGGCTGGCTATATCGGCCTGCCTGAAATCAACCAGCCCTATCGCGGCTGGAAGATCACGCTGTTTGAAGGCGGTATCCGTGTACCGATGTTCCTGAAGTGGCCTGCGAGGATTGCTGCGGGTACGCAGGTCGACACCCCTGTGGCGCATATTGATGTCATGCCGACGCTGGCGGCCGCTGCGGGCGCGAGCCTGCCGGAAGGCGTGGAGATCGATGGACGGGACATGCTGCCTGTAGCGACCGGGACGGGCACGATTTCACACCCTGATGACGCCCTGTTCTGGCAGAGCGGCTATTATCATGTGGTGCGAGCGGGTGACTGGAAGCTGCAGGTCGACGGGCGGCAGGAGAAGAACTGGCTGTTCGATCTGGCCACTGACCCGACCGAGCAGGACAATCTGGCAGACAGTCGCCCGGACAAGCTGGCGGAGTTGCAGGGCCTGCTGGACAAGCACCATTCCGGCGCCGTTGCGCCGCTCTATCCGTATACGATTGAATCGCCCATTGCGATCGACAAGACCGAAGCGGACAGGGTTGAGCCGGGCGACGAATATGTCTGGTGGCCGAACTGATCGATCATTCGGTTGCGGGCGGAATGTCTTTCGCGATGCGGAAGCCGATATGGATGGATGAGAAATCCGTATCCTGCGGCTGCCGCGCGGCGGGGCGGTAGCGGCGGCAGAAATTGTCGGCGCAGAGATAAGAGCCGCCCTTGAGCGTATGGGATCCGGCGGCATAGGGCGTGTCGGTCCACTCCCAGACATTGCCAATCATGTCATAGAGACCGGCCTTGTCTGGTGGGAAACAACCGACAGGCGCAGCGCCGGCAAAGCCGTCGGCCTGCGTATTCGCGACGGGGAAGATACCCTGCCACGTATTGGCGACCGGGTGATCTTCGCCGTCATAGGCGCCTGATTGGGAATCCATCGGATCAGGCAGGCCGCGGGTCGCCGCATATTCCCATTCGACTTCCGTCGGCAAACGTCCGCCCGCCCAGCTGGCATAGGCGGCGGCATCGTGCTCTGACACATGTACGACCGGCCAGGCGCCTTTGTCCGTGAGGGAGGAGCCTGGACCGGCAGGGGATCTCCATGTGGCTCCTGGCACGAGTCGCCATGGGTCTATGCGCGCCGATGCGCCATCGGGTAGGTCGAATACAGCGGACCCGGCTTCAGGCCCGCCGGCGGCTGCGCTTTTCTCGGCGTCTGTGACATAGCCCGTGGCGTTAACAAAGGCGGCAAACTGGTCATTGGTGACCTCGTGTACCTGAAGGGCAAAGGGGGCGACATGAAGGGCAAGTGTCGGCGCCTCTTCATTGTAGACGGGACTGGCGCCCTTGGTGAAGCTCCCGCCGGGAACGTCCACAAATTGGCCGATGGATGATGGGGGGAGCCCGCAGGTCACTTCGGACGTCGTGGCCTGTTTATCCCCGCCGCAGGCTGCAGTGAGGAAGATCACGAGCAGCGGAGCGCGCCTGATCATTCCCGGATCAGGCGCTCGACCATCAGCATCATCACGCGCGTCGCGTCTTGCTGCGAGAGGTTCTGGTCCTGTCGCATGCGGCGCCAGGTATGGAAGCCGGTCGCAACATCGAGGGCATCCAGAAGCCCGGCCTCGGCGAGGATCTCCGCTGGCAGGATGGCTTTCAGGGTCTGGCGCTCGAACATGATGCCACGCCGGTATTCATCCATCAGGAAGCGGGACTGGAACCGCCGCAGGTTGGCCGACACCCGCACGGGAAATATCCGCTCGAAGACATCCGACCGCCGCTTGACGAGTTCGCTCAGCCGTTCCCGCCAGTCACTTGAGGCATAGGGCGCCAGCACGATCGGCATGACTTCCGTCTGTATCTGCTCTGCCATTTCGCCGAACAGGCTGTCCATATCCTCAAAGTGCCGGAACACGGTGCGCTGACCGACGGCGGCCCGTTCGGCGACCCGCGCCGCGCTCGGGTTCATGTCGCCTTCGCGGATGAGACCGAACAGGGCGTCGATGATCTGGCTGCGGCTACGCTCGCTGCGGAGCCGGCGCCCGTCAGAGGAATCCTCGGTGGATTGCGGGGCCGGGAAGGGCGTGACTTTTGGTGTGCTCATTTGAAGCCGTCGTGTTGTGTGATCGCGTCACTGTCAACTGGCAGACTGAACACCATGCCGTCTTCCGAGACAGTTATTTTTCCCTTGAAGATGTTTTTTGCGTCCCGGACGAAAAGCGCGTTGAGAAGGTGCGACGGAAGCGGCGGGATCGTATGATAGAAGACCAGCTGCCGAGCGCCGGCTTCGGTGGCAGAGCGCGCTGCATCTGACGGCGTGGCATGATAGGTGAGGATATCATCCAGGATCTGCGGGATGCCCTGCACATTGTGGGCGACAGCGGCCTCATGCATCACCCCCACCATTTCAGGGTCGAGCGCCTCATGGAAAAGCACCTCGACGCCTTTGGATGCGCCAACCAGATTCGGGCTGTAGATCGTATCGCCGCTAAAGGCCACGGAGCGGCCCTTATAGTCGATACGGTAACCGAAGGCGGGTTCGACAGGCGCGTGACTGACGGCGAAGGCGGTGATCTTCAGGCCATCCTCGTCGAGCACTACCGCCTGAGACCCAGGACCTGCCGGCAGGGTAATGGTTTCGCCTACGCCGCCGCGTCCCGCAGGGTTTGCGATGTCCAATCCATGGTGCGCCGTGCGGAACGTGCCGTCGATACGATAGGCGGCATTGAAGCCATCAACGACTTCATCGACGCCGCGCGGGCCCGACACGGGAAGGGGCTCATCGCGCCCGCCATTCACCCAGACCTGCATCAGCAGTTCGCCCAGGCCGTCCATATGGTCGGAGTGAAGATGGGTCAGGTAGACGCGCTCGGTTTTTCCGAGCGGAAAGCCCATGCGGTTCAGATTACGAGAACCACCTGAGCCGGCATCAAAAACGAATGCACGTTTGCCGGCGAGAACGGCAAGGCAGGGTCCGGCACGCATCGGGTCGGGCATGGGCGTTCCCGCACCGCAGACGAAGACATGCAGGCCGTCGGGCAGGGTTTCGCTGGCATCTCGGCCGACATTCTCCCCGACGGCCTGCTTGAACGCGGCCATGGCGATCTGCGTCTTGAAGACCTGGAATCCAATAAGGGCGATGAGCAGCAGCCCGGCGAGGCCTGCGGCAGTCCGAAGGAACCATTTCATGATGCAGCCCCTTCGCCAGCGGTCAGTGCTGCAAGGAAAGGTGAGTCTCCGCCGTTCTGCGGGGCGACGGTCTCGATATTGAGCTGGCCCTTCAGGCCTGCCGCGCGGTGAACGGAAATCTCGCGCCATTCATCGGACAGTGACATGCGGACCATGCTGGCGCGGTCAGGATACATGGCGATGGCAATCTCGTCCCAGAGCTCCTCGACCTGACCAAGCGCCAGGAAAGTCACGTCGCCAGCAAACAGGCCCCGTCCGCCAAACTTGGGCAGCAGGTCCGTCACGGCTCGGCCATAGATCATGTAGGCATCGCGACCGGACAGGTCGGTGGCGCGACCATCCTCATAGTCTGCCTTGTCCTTGAACTTGAGCAGGTTGACCATGAAGATCGGACCATCTGGTCCTTTCTCCATCATGGCCATGATCCGCGCCGGATCCGTTGGCAGCACTTCATTGGTAACCTGCATCGCGTCGTCCTCCCTGATGGGTCAGCTCTCCGGCTGCCTCAATTCTTCTTCGATCACCCAGAGCCGGTCCTGGCCCCACGTAATAATATTGCCTGCACGGAAGCTCGGGACGCCCCAGATGCCGAGATCCATCATCTCGGCGCGGTTGGCTTCCGCCTCCGCGCGCCAGTCATCATTGTCGATGACGTCGCGCGCTTGAGCCCAGTCGAGCCCTGCGGTTTCGACGATTTGCTGCATGCCCTTGTCGGAGCCTGCATCTATTCCGCGTGACCAGACGCCTTCGAGAAAGGTGTGGCAGAATTCAAAACCGAGTCCCTGTTCCCGCGCCCATGGTATCAGTGAGTAGCCGCGTTCCACGGGGCGCCCGACAGGGTCAGCGATGCGACCGAAGGGGATGCCAAGCCGGTGGGCTTCGCGGGCCGTGTCCTGTGTGATGTAGCGGCTCTTCATCTTGGGAACCGGCAGGCCGCGCATGACCATGGGCAGGACAAAGCGCAGTTTCAGCTCTGTTCCATAGGCATTGGCGAGGGCCTTGGCACGTTTCGCGGCGGCGTAAGTGTAGGGGCTCCGAAATGACAGGTAGAAGTCGAAGTGCGTGTAGCTCGTCGGGGTATTGCCGGTCGGATGGGCCGGGACAACAGGCGGGGCATAGATTGGCCCGGTTCCGTGGCCCGGACGACGGGCCCCGAGTTCGGTGAGGCGTGCTTCCAGATAGTGAAGGCGGTCGATGCCCCAATACCATTCGCCGCCATAGTAGAACATGGCGCCGAGATAGTGGCCGAGGGCTTCGCGTCTTGCATCGCCGATGCCGGTGCGCACATCGGTTGGCGTTGTCGGCAGGCCGTGCTCACCGGTTTCGAGGCCGGCCTTGCGAGCGAGGCGTTCGGCATCGATGATTGCGTATGCTTCGAGGCGCTCGCGTTCCGGGGCAGCCCAGTCCGGTGGTGCGCCAACGCGATTGAGCCGCAGCTCGATATCATATCGCTCGACAAGTTGTCCGAGGACCTGGGCTGCGAGATGCGAGTAGGGGTCGTCGGCCTGATGGAAGTATTCGACGATGTGGGGCAGCTTGCGGGCGCGGCGCTCGCGCTCAACCTCGGCGCGCTTCTTATTTAGCCGCTCCTCGCCCGTAAGCTTTTCTGCGACCCGTGAGACAAAGGCTGTTTTTAACGACATGGGATCTGCTCGCGTTGTGCAGTGATTACGGGCGACTTCGACATGTTTGCTCCTTACGCCCGGCACTTGCAAATCTTATGGCACCCTGTCTGCCATAATGTGCGCGGGCCTGCAACGGTCGGCCGAAAACTTCTGGACATCAAGCGATAAAAAGGCCGCGCTGCGACTGATGCGGGTGCCACTCTCGACGAAATGAAAGGGTCTCTTGCCCAGTGCGCGTGCAACCAGCCCGGACGTGCCGGATTGAGTTCTTGCCGCATGGACATGACCGGGCGGCTATGGTCAAAGGCGACAACGGCAATTCCGGCTCGGCCGGCAGATGAGAAGCGTGACATGACCAAGGGTTTGGTGACGGTATTCGGTGGCTCGGGCTTTATCGGGCGTTATGCGGCGCGGACGCTCGTGGAAAAGGGCTACCGGGTCCGGGTGGCCTGCCGCCATATGAACACGGCGCAGGATGTGCGCCTTGCCGGCGCGCCCGGCTGGATCGACCTTTGCCAGGCCAATATTCGCAACAGGGCCTCAATCGAGCGCGCGCTGGACGGTGCTGTCGCCGTGGTGAACCTTGTCGGCATCCTGTTCGAAGGCGGGCCGCAGAGCTTTGAATCCGCGCAGCGCGATGGCGCGGCCCTGCTGGCTGAAGTCGCCGCAGAAAAAGGCATCAGGACTTTCGTGCAGGTCTCGGCCATCGGCGCAGACGTAGAGTCCAAGTCAGACTATGCGCGCACCAAGGCTGAGGCTGAGGATGCGGTTCGCGAAGCCCTGCCATCCGCCACGATTCTTCGCCCGTCTGTCGTGTTTGGTCCGGAAGACGGCTTCCTCAACAAGTTTGCCCAGATGACCCGCTTCTCGCCTGCGCTGCCTGCCATCGGTGGCGGCAAGACGCGGGTTCAACCCATCTACGCTGGCGACGTCGCCGAAGCGATTGCGCTGGCGGTTGATTCTGAAGGCGCCGCTGGGAACACGTATGAGCTAGGTGGTCCACGCGCCTACACGTTCAACGAGATCTACGACATTGTCCTGAAACTGGTTGATCGTCGCCGTTTCAAGATTTCGCTGCCTTTCTTCCTCGCACGTCCGCTCGGCTATATTGCCGGGGCTGTCTGGCGCTACATCCCGCCTTTCTCGTGGGGAATGCTGGGCGAGCCGTTGATCACGGGCGATCAGGTCGAATTGCTAAAGACGGATAATGTCGTGGCGGAGGGCGCGCTGACGGCGGCGGACCTCGGTCTCACGCACCTTGAATCGGTTGAATCGATTGCGCCGACCTATCTCTGGCGCTTCCGGCCCTATGGCGAGTTCAGCAAGCCCGCGGACGCCTGAGCAGGCGGCGCCATAGCGCGTCTAACCTGAATGTAATCCGAACAAAAATGCCCGCAAAATGCCCGATAGACGCCGTCATGCGTGCCGTATTGCTGCGCGACATGAGGGTCTCCGCACGCGTCTGGGGACGCACGATGCAGGAGGGATGGCACGCGGCAGGGGGATCCACCACTGGGCTGCGTGTTGTCTTGCGCGGAATGTAAAAAAAGCCGCCCCAACATACATTATGCAGGGGCGGCCTCTGTCGGCAATGTGAGGGAAGCTGGCCTAGATGGCCTTGTCTTTCGCTTCAAGTTTCTTGATCTCGGCATTCACCGACACCTGAAGCTTCTTGATCAGCGCCGCTGATTCAGGCGTCAGATCTGTCTTGGCGGTTTTGGCGAGTTCGTCGCGGATGTATTCTTCACCGCGTAGCACTTCCTCAATCGCAACTTCGGAGTCGTTGTCGACCGCTGTGCGAAGCGCGGTGAATGTGCGGTGGCCGGTGCCGAGGGCTTCACCTATCGTTGCCGGGTCGCCACCGAGGGCGATGACGCGATCCTGGATGACTTCGCGCTCGCCATTGCGATAGTCGTGCAGCTCGAGCAGCATTTCTTTCAGGCCATTGTTTTTGTCCGGAATATCGGCAGCCTGCTTATAGAGTGCAGCCGCGTCTATATAGATGGATGTGAGCTTGTTCAGTTCGTTGACTTCGGTCTTCAGGTATGGCGCTTCGGCCGTGCTTTCCGATGCCATGGCTTTTTCTGAATTGGTGAGGCCGGCATTGGCGCATGCGCCGAGGGCCAGCGGAGCAGCAATGGCTGTAAGGGCATAAATATGGAGTCTCATGGGGTTTCCTTTCCGGAAGTGTCTGGTGCGTGACTAATCCGCGCCAGGCCGAAAGGTTGCGGTGGCGGCTGCTGGCGGCCGCCTTATCCCGGGTTTGCTAGAACAGTCCGATGGCTGGAGACATGAGGATAAGTGCAATGCCGAGCGCGAAGCGATAAAGCACGAAGGGCAGGAAGCTCATGCGCTGGAGAATGGCCATGAGGGCGGCAATCGAAGCGAGGCCGGTTATAAAGGCGACACCCGCGACGATCATGCCGTCCTGCAGCGTTACGACGCCGCCAGCAGGCTCTCCCATCAGGCCGAGTGCGCCGTAGAGTCCTGCAGCCGCCAGGATCGGCGCGCCGATGAGCATGGCAAATCGCGCCGCCTCGGAACGCTCATAGCCGAGCGCGCGGGCGGCCGTCATGGTGATACCGGAGCGGCTGGTGCCGGGGATGATGGCGGCGACGGCCTGCGTTGCGCCGATAAGGAAGGCGTGAAGGAGGGTCATGTCCTCTTCCTTGCGCTCGCGCCCGCCTTTCACATCCGCCCACCATAGGAGGGCGCCGAATATGATGGTGGCGCCAGCGACGGTCGCCGGGCCGCGCAGGGTTGCCTGCAGATCTTCGGGAAGGAGCTTCTCGTATCCAGCAGCAACGGCCAGCGCGACAGGCGTCGCCACGATAATGCAAAGCGCAAGACGGGCACCTTTTGATAGCGGCTTGCGGGTGACGGGCGCTGCGACCAGTTCGAACCCGCCCACGATGGCGCCGGCGACATCCTTGCGGAAATAGAGAAGCATGGCGGCAAGCGTGCCGAGATTGGAGACGGCATTGATCAGGAGCTCGTCATGGCCTTCGAGGCCGAAATAGCCTGATGCCAACAGGACATGCGCTGAAGAGGAGATCGGCAGCCATTCCGTGAAGCCCTGGAGCGTCGCGATAATGATGAGCTGGAGCAGGGACATGACGGCCTCTTCACATGGTGCGGCCCCGGACCGGCCAGCATGGCTTTCCTCATCTAGCGCAGTTTTTTAAGAACGGCACCCTTTTGATAGATATATCATATCAATATTTAAAGGTCAGAATGGGATCTGCAAACGATCCACATTGAATTGGAAATCGGCTATAAAATATCATAACGATACGTAATAATGGAATTCCTGCTTGTGGTGCCTGTCCTCATCATTGTAGATGACCGGACGGATTAGTGGGAGGTCTGCATGGCCGAGAAAATGCTGCAGTTTACCAAGGTCGAGCGGTCCATGCCGGCCAAGCGCGCCGCGGATGCGCGCGCGACGGACTTCGAAGAGATCTATTCGGAGTTCAGCCTCAAGGCAGCTGGCGCGCAGGCGGCGCGGTGTTCGCAGTGCGGCGTGCCGTTCTGCCAGCAGGGTTGCCCGCTTTCCAACAATATTCCCGACTGGCTGAAATTGTCCGCTGAAGGGCGCCTTGAAGAAGCCTGGGAAGTGTCTTCGGCGACCAATAACATGCCGGAAATATGCGGCCGCATCTGCCCGCAGGACCGTCTTTGCGAGGGCATCTGCACCATTGAGCAATCGGGCCATGGCACCGTGACAATCGGGTCAGTGGAAAAATTCATCACCGACACGGCCTGGGAAAAAGGCTGGGTGAAGCCCATCGTGCCGCCACGCGAGCGCGCGCAGTCTGCCGGCATTATCGGCGCAGGCCCCGGTGGCCTTGCAGCGGCTGAGCAGCTGCGCCGCAAGGGCTACCAGGTCACTGTATATGCTGTCTCTTATACACATCTGACGCTGCCGACGACTCCTTACGTGTAG
>OJHI01000252.1_pt1 | contig 14029 bp, 9 predicted proteins | sample 1595181 | NCBI WGS metagenome assembly OJHI01 (sample SAMN05416830, study PRJEB24817) | seawater metagenome | isolation source: Sea water | place: Canada:Atlantic | collected 2013-07 | reverse complement strand
GCGGCCGTATCGTCGCCCGTTTCGTCGGCGCCGATGTGGAAGAGGACCTGCTGCGCCGGCTGGACGTCAGCGACTTCGCCACCCCGGTGCAGTTCGTCGACACCAAGGAAGTGGACGGCAGCACCGTGATCACGATTGAGCCGGAAGGCAGCTGGGACTACCTGGCCTACCAGGCGGACAACCAGTTCAGCATCAACGTCAAGCCGCTCACCGAGGCCGAGAAGGACCGCCAGCGCCGTGATGCCTTCAAATACACCGGCGAGAAACTGTCGCTGAATTTCCAGGACATCGAAGTGCGCTCGGTGCTGCAGCTGATCGCCGACTTCACCGACCTCAACCTGGTGGCCTCCGACACCGTCAGCGGCAAGATCACCCTGCGGCTGCAGAGCGTGCCCTGGGACCAGGCGCTGGATCTGATCCTCAAGACCAAGGGCCTGGACAAGCGCAAGGTCGGCAATGTGCTGCTGGTGGCGCCGGCGGACGAAATCGCCGCGCGCGAAAAGCAGGAGCTGGAGAGCCAGAAACAGCTGGCCTCCCTGGCGCCGCTGCGCACCGAGTACATCAGCATCAACTACGCCCGCGCCGAGGAGCTCAAGACACTGATCACCTCCCAGGGCGGTGAAGGCTCCGCCCTGGTCAGCGGACGCGGCTCGGTGACCGTGGATCAGCGCACCAACACGCTGATCGTGCAGGACACCGTGGCCAAGCTGCAGGAAATCCGCGGCCTGATTCAGCAGCTCGACATCCCGGTTCAGCAGGTGCTGATCGAAGCCCGGGTGGTGATCGCCAGCACCGACGTGGCCGACGAATTCGGCGTGCGCTGGGGCGGCCTCGCTTACGACGGCGACAGCCTGGTCAACGAGGGCAAGAGCGTGGCGATCTCCGGTCGCCATACCTCCCTGCGTGAACTGCACTACGCCAACATCGACCGGGAAGACGACGGCTCCCTGGGTGAGTTCGAGGAGTTCGACGAAGAGCAGAACAACGACCTGATCGTCGACATGGGCGTGGCCTCCCAGGAAGCCACCCGCTTCGCGATCGGTTTCACCTCCCTGGATTCCGGCCTGATCGAGCTGGAGCTGTCCGCCCTGGAAGCGGAAGGCCACGGCGAGCTGGTCGCCACGCCCAAGGTTCTGACCGCTGATCAGCAGCCGGCGGTGATCGCCTCCGGTCAGCAGGTGCCCTTCAACGTGGCCACCGCGTCCGGCGCCACCGCGGTGGAGTTCATCGAGGCGGAACTGCGCCTCGAAGTGACCCCGCAGGTGACCCCGGAAGGCGACGTGATCATGCAGCTCAAAGTCAACAACGACTCCCTGGGCACCGACACCAGCGCGCCGACCGTCAACACCAACCGGGTGGAAACCACGGTTCTGGTCAATGACGGCGAAACCGTGGTTTTGGGCGGCATTTTCCAGCAGGAAAAGATAGAATCCACGGTCAAAACCCCCTTCCTGGGTGATATCCCCTGGTTGGGCGCCCTGTTCCGCAAGAAGGTGAACCGTGATAACAAGCAGGAACTGCTGATCTTTATCACGCCTCGCCTGGTGAAAGACGCAATGGCTAGTCGGTGAACCCAAAGGATTCCACGTCTCTGTATTTAGTCGGGCCCATGGGTGCGGGTAAAAGCACCCTGGGCCGACACCTCGCCCAGGTTCTGGGCCGCCCGTTTTACGATTCCGACCGCGTGATCGAAGAGAAAACCGGTGCCGACATCCCCTGGATCTTCGATATGGAAGGCGAGGAGGGGTTTCGACGCCGCGAGCGCGACGTGATCGACGAACTGACCGGCATGGCGGGCATCGTCCTGGCCACCGGCGGCGGCGTGGTCACCCAGGAGGAGAACCGCCGCCACCTCCATGAGCGTGGCTGCGTGGTCTATCTGTGGACGCCGGTGGAGGTGCAACTGGCCCGCACCCGCAACGACCGCAACCGGCCGCTGCTGCAGACCAGCGACCCGGAGGCCCGTCTTCAGGCGCTGTTCCAGGAACGCGATCCGCTCTACCGGGAAGTGGCGCACGGCGTGGTCTCCACCGCTTCCGGTAACCTCAAGAAAGTGACCGATCAGGTACTCGGTTGTCTGGCCGACCACGCCAGCCGATAATGCCCGCACTCCCACTCCGCTTTACGAGGCCGTATGCAGAAGCTTGATGTGTCGCTGGCCGAACGCAGCTACCCCATTTATATCGATCGCGGCCTGCTCGGGCAGGACCTGATCCGCGGCCATGTGCGCGGCAATCAGGTGATGGTGGTCACCAACGAGACCATCGCCCCGCTTTACCTGGACGCGGTCACCCGCGGTCTGGGCGACCTGCAGTGCGACACCCTGATCCTGCCGGACGGTGAGCAGCATAAAACCCTGGCCACGCTGGAGCGTATTTTCGACGCCCTGATGGCCCACCGGCATTCGCGTACCACCACGCTGGTGGCGCTGGGCGGCGGCGTGATCGGCGATATGGTGGGGTTCGCCGCCGCCTGCTACCAGCGCGGCGTGGACTTCATCCAGGTGCCCACCACGCTGCTGGCGCAGGTGGATTCCTCGGTGGGCGGCAAGACCGCCGTCAACCACCCGCGCGGCAAGAACATGATCGGCGCCTTCCATCAGCCGCGCGCGGTGGTGATCGACACCGCCGTGCTCGACACCCTGCCGGAGCGGGAATTCGCCGCCGGCATGGCGGAGGTGATCAAGTACGGCTTGATCCGCGACCCGGAATTCTTCCAGTGGCTGCTGGACAATCAGGCGGCGCTGGCCGCCCGCGACACGGCGCCGGTGGCGGAAGCGATCCTGCGCAGCTGCCGCAACAAGGCCGAGGTGGTGGCCGCCGATGAAACCGAGCAGGGCAACCGCGCGCTGCTTAATCTGGGCCACACCTTCGGCCATGCCATGGAGACCTTTACCGGCTACCGGGACTGGCTGCATGGTGAGGCGGTGTCCGCCGGCATGGTGATGGCGGCGCGCATGTCCCTGGAACTGGGCTGGCTGAAGCAGGCCGACCTGGACCGGGTGAGCGACAGTCTGGCGGCCTGGAAGCTGCCGGTGACCGCGCCGGAAGGGATGGCGCGGGCGGATTTCAGCGAGCTGATGGCGCTGGATAAAAAGGTACAGAACGGCCGCCTGCGGCTGGTGTTGCTGAACCAAATCGGTGATGCCCTGGTCACAGGCGAATACGACCCGAACGCATTGACGCGAACGCTCGAGGCCTTTTGTGAGAGATGAGGATTTTTTCTACGAGGGCGCCGAGCGCGGCGACCTTCTCGACGCCCTGAACGGCCACGCCCACGACGGCGCCACCACGGTGCTGGAAGGCGAGGCCGGCAGCGGCGTCTCCACCCTGCTGGGCATGCTCTCCATGTCCCTGGTGGGGGACTTCGAACTGATCCGCCTGGACGGCGCCGAGGAACTGGGCGCCAACGCGGTGGTGGACGCCATGCTGGTGCACTTCGATATCGAGCGCGCCGACCTGGCCGACACCCTCAAACAGACGCTGGCGGACACCAGCCTGGTGATCGTGGTGGACAACGCCCACCTGGCCCCCTCCGAGGCCCTGGCCACCATGGCGTCCCTGAAAACCAAGCTGGGGCAGCGCCTCACCTATGTGTTCGGCGGCGAGCCGGGCAGCGCCGAGCACCTGCGCGACGCCGGACTGAACGTGGAGGACGTGCTGGTGCTGCCGCCGCTGGACGCGGACGACGTGGCCGTATTCGCCGATCAGGGCTTCGCCCTGGCGCTGGACGACCAGGAAACCCGCGATCTGAGCGACGAGAGCGACGGCCGCATCGCGGCGCTGTTGCCGATGCTGGAGGCAAGAGCCGGCGGCGGTGGCGGCCTGCTGGCCAACAAGCCGGTGCCCTGGCGGCACGGTCTGGCGGTGGGCGCGCTGGTGCTGGTGGTGCTGGTGCTGTGGCTGGCCAGCGGCGGTGACGACGAAGCCGAGCAGGATCAGGTGGTGAGCCTGGACCTGCCCAAGGAGCCGGTGGCCGAGGCACAAGATCCGGCGGAGCCGGCCCCGCAAGCCACGCAAAGCGAGAGTTCGGCACGCAGCGGCGAACGCGGCGACCCGGAAACCACCCGCCGCGCCCTGGCCGAATACCACGATTCCGCCCGCACCTTCGAAGAGGCGGAAAACGTGCCGGAGCAGGTGGCCGCCGAGCCGGCAGCGGAGGACGGGCGCACGCCGCCGGCGCCGGAAGCCCCGGAGCCCGCCGGTGAGCAGGCCGCCACGGCCGACGCTGAGCCCGCCGAGGCCGCGCCTTCCGAGCCGCGCGCTACCCAAACCAATCCGGAACCCGCCGAAACGGCGCAGGAAGAAACGCCGGACACCGTTTCCAGCGGCGAGCCGCAATTGTCCGGGCTGGACGCCCGCCTCGGTTACCAGCAGGAAGACTGGCTGGCCACCCGCGACGATGGGGAGTGGTTTCTGCAGCTGGTGGCCACCGGCCGGGAAGACGGAGCGCGCGGGGTACTTGACCAGATCGACCGTAACGGCGCCTACTACCGGGCGGAACGGGGTGATGAACGGGTCTACCTGGTGCTGGCGGGCCCCTATCCCAGCCGTGACGCGGCTTTGGCGGCCCGGGACGAACTGCCCGAGGCGCTGCGACGCGGCGGCCCCTTCCCGCGGGATATGGGCTCGATACGCAACGAGTTGCGCTAGAGTTGCCCGTGGCGCGGTCCACCCGGCACTGTGCGGTTTGGACGGTGCCGTCTTCCCGTTTGTGGCTGATCGGCGCAAAGTGTAGAATGCACATCCCTTTTTTGCCGTCGCCGTCTTTTCGACGCCTGTTCCGCCTTCTGTAAGTCTCTGAATTTCAAGAGGAAAGGTTTTGATGCAGCAGAATTCCAAGCTGGTGCGTGGGCTCTATGAGCCCGGAGAATTCCGGGACAACTGTGGTTTCGGCCTGATCTCCCATATGGAGGGCAAGGCCAGCCACGAGCTCCTGCAAACCGCGATCGAAGCACTCACCTGCATGACCCACCGGGGCGGCATTAATGCCGATGGAAAAACCGGTGACGGCTGCGGTCTGTTGCTGAAAAAGCCCGACTCCTTCTTCCGCAAGGTGGCCGGCGAGCAGGGTATCGACCTGCCCGACACCTATGCCGTGGGGATGGTCTTCACCCACCCGGACGCCGAGCGCGCCCGCGCCCAGAAAGCGGTGCTCCAGGAGCAGATGGAAGCCCAGGGCGTCAACGTGCTGGGCTGGCGGGAAGTGCCCACGGACCCGTCCTGCCTGGGCGATCTGGCCAAGCAGTCGCTGCCCGGTTTCCACCAGGTGCTGGTGGCCGCCGAGGGCGACACCGACGACCAGCTCAACCGGCGTCTGTTCTTCGCCCGCCGGCACGCGGAAAAGCGCATCGAAGCGGACGGCTACTTCTACGTCTGCTCCCTGTCCTCGGCGGTGGTCTCCTATAAAGGCCTGATGATGCCGGTGGACCTGCCGGCGTTCTATCCGGATCTCAGCGACGAGACCATGGAAACCGCCATCGTGGTCTTCCACCAGCGGTTCTCCACCAACACCTCGCCGCAGTGGCCGCTGGCCCAGCCGTTCCGGTATCTGGCCCACAATGGCGAGATCAACACCATCCAGGGCAACCGCAACTGGGCGCTGGCGCGGGAGAACAAGTTCGAGAACGAACTGCTGCCCAACCTCAGCGACCTGAGCCCGCTGGTCAACCGCGAAGGGTCCGACTCCTCGAGCATGGACAACATGCTGGAAGTGCTGGTTTCCGGCGGCATGGACCTGTTCCGCGCGGTGCGCATGATGGTGCCGCCGGCCTGGCAGAACGTGGAAACCATGGACGCGGATCTGCGCGCCTTCTACGAATATAACTCCATGCACATGGAGCCGTGGGACGGCCCCGCCGGTCTGGTGATGACCGACGGCCGCCACGCGGTCTGCATGCTCGACCGTAACGGTCTGCGTCCGGCCCGCTGGGTGATCACCAAGAACGGCTTTATCACCCTGTCCTCCGAGATCGGCGTGTACAGCTATCAGCCGGAAGACGTGGTCGCCAAGGGCCGTGTCGGCCCCGGCCAGATTCTCGCTGTGGACATCGAGAAGGGCGAGCTGCTGCACACCAGCGATATCGACAACCGTCTCAAGGTGCGTCACCCCTATCGTCAGTGGCTCAAGGAAAGCGCGCTGCGCATTGAAGCCAACTACGACCACGAAGTGGAGCGTACCGACGACATCGATCCGCAGGATCTGCTGAGCTACCAGAAGTTCTTCCAGATCAGCTTCGAAGAGCGCGATCAGGTGATCCGTCCGCTGGCGGAAGCCGGCCAGGAAGCCACCGGTTCCATGGGCGACGACACCCCCATGGCGGTGCTCAGCGAACGCCAGCGTCCGCTCTACGATTATTTCCGGCAGCAGTTCGCGCAGGTCACCAACCCGCCCATCGACCCGCTCCGCGAAGCGATCGTGATGAGCCTGGAAACCTGCGTCGGTTCCGAACGGAACGTGTTCGAGGAAACCTCCGACCATGCCGACCGGGCGATTCTGTCCACGCCGGTGCTGTCGCATTCCAAGTTCACCAACCTGCTCAAGATCGACCGGCCCGGCTACGCCCACGCCCGTCTGTCGCTGCACTACCAGCCCGACCAGGGCCTGGAAAGCGCGGTCAAGGCCCTGTGCGAACAGGCCGCCCAGGCGGTGCGCGACGGCAAGATCATCCTGGTGCTGTCCGACCACGGCATTCAGCAGGACCAGCTCACCATCCACGCGCTGATGGCCACCGGCGCCGTGCACCACCACCTGACCGCCTGCGGCCTGCGCAGTGACGCCAACATCGTGGTGGAGACCGCCACCGCCCGCGACGCGCACCACTTCGCGGTGCTGTTCGGCTTCGGCGCCACCGCCGTCTACCCCTACCTCACCTACGACGTGATCGCGGACATGGTGAAAAGCGGGGAGCTGATCGGTGACCCGGTGGAACTGCAGAAGAATTTCCGCAAGGGCATCAACAAAGGCCTGATGAAGATCCTCTCCAAGATGGGGATCTCCACCATCACCTCCTACCGTGGCGCCCAGCTGTTCGAAGCCGTGGGTGTCGCCAGCGACGTGGTGGACCTGTGTTTCCGCGGCGTGCAGAGCCGCATCGAAGGCGCCGGTTTCGAGGACTTCGAGAACGACCAGAAGATCATCGCCAAGGACGCCTGGAAGCAGCGCAAGCCGATCGACCCGGGCGGTGTGCTCAAGTACATCCACGGCAAGGAATACCACGCCTTCAACCCGGACGTGATCCATGCGTTGCACCGGGCCACCCAGGACGGCGACTACGACGCGTACAAGGAGTACGCGGCGCTGGTCAACGACCGCCCCATCGCCACCCTGCGTGACCTGCTGCACGTGCGCCAGGATGTGCCCGCCATCGACCTGGACGAGGTCGAGCCGATCGAGAACATCCTGCCGCGCTTCGACTCCGCCGGCATGTCCCTGGGCGCGCTCAGCCCGGAGGCCCATGAGGCCATCGCCACGGCGATGAACCGCCTCGGTGGCCGCTCCAACTCCGGTGAGGGCGGCGAAGACCCGGCCCGCTTCGGTACCGAGCGGGTGTCCAAGATCAAGCAGATCGCCTCCGGCCGTTTCGGTGTGACCCCGCATTACCTGGTCAACGCCGAAGTGCTGCAGATCAAGGTGGCCCAGGGCGCCAAGCCCGGCGAGGGCGGCCAGCTGCCCGGCGGCAAGGTGAACGCGCTGATCGCCCGCCTGCGGCATTCGGTGCCCGGCGTGACGCTGATTTCACCGCCGCCGCACCACGACATCTACTCCATCGAGGACCTGGCGCAGCTGATCTTCGACCTCAAGCAGGTCAACCCGGCGGCCCAGGTGTCGGTGAAGCTGGTGTCCGAGCCCGGTGTCGGCACGGTGGCGTCCGGCGTGGCCAAGGCCTACGCCGACCTGATCACCATCTCCGGCTACGACGGCGGCACCGCGGCCAGCCCGCTCACCTCGATCCGCTACGCCGGCTCCCCCTGGGAGCTGGGGCTGTCCGAGGCGCACCAGGCGCTGCGCGCCAACGACCTGCGCGACAAGATCCGCCTGCAGACCGACGGCGGCCTGAAGACCGGCCTGGACGTGATCAAGGCGGCCATTCTCGGCGCCGAGTCGTTCGGCTTCGGCACCGTGCCGATGGTGGTGCTGGGCTGTAAGTACCTGCGTATCTGTCACCTGAACAACTGCGCCACCGGCGTGGCGACCCAGCGTGAGGATCTGCGTCAGGAGCACTTTATCGGCGCCCCGGAACTGCTGATCAACTACTTCACCTTCGTGGCGCGGGAAGTGCGTGAACTGCTCGCGGCGCTGGGTGTGAAGAGCCTGCCGGACCTGATCGGCCGCACCGATCTGCTTGAGCGCATCGAAGGCAACACCGACAAGCAGAAGCGTCTGGATCTGACGCCCATGCTGCGCAACGACCACATCGCCGCGGACAAGCCGACCCATTGCCAGGTGGAGCGCAACGAGCCGTTCGACAAGGGCACGCTCAACCGCAAGATGGTGGAGGAAATGCGCACCGCCGTGGAGAACAAGTCCGGCGGCTCGTTCCACTACACCATCACCAACTGCGACCGCTCCGTGGGCGCCACCGTGTCCGGCGAAATCGCCAAGCACCACGGCAACCTGGGCATGGACCACGCGCCGATCCGGGCGCGCTTCACCGGCACCGCCGGGCAGAGCTTCGGGGTGTTCAACGCCGGCGGTCTGCACCTGTACCTGGAAGGCGACGCCAACGATTACGTCGGCAAGGGCATGGCCGGGGGCAAGGTGGTGATCCGTCCGCCCAAGGGCAGCCCGTTCAAGACCCAGGACACCGCGATCATCGGTAACACCTGCCTGTACGGCGCCACCGGCGGCAAGCTGTTCGCCTCCGGCACCGCCGGCGAGCGTTTCGGGGTGCGTAACTCCGGCGTGCACGCCGTGGTGGAAGGCTCCGGCGATCACTGCTGTGAGTACATGACCGGCGGCTGCGTCACCGTTCTGGGCCGCACCGGGCATAACTTCGGTGCCGGCATGACCGGCGGCTTCGCCTATGTGCTGGACGAAGACAACGATTTCTTCGACCGGGTGAACCCGGAACTGATCGAGCTGCACCGCATCAGCTCCGAGGCCACCGAATCCCACCGCAGCCATCTGCGCCACGTGATCCATGAATTCGTGGAAGAGACCGGCAGCGAATGGGGCCAGTACATTCTTGATAATTTCGATGCCATGAGCCGTAAATTCTGGCTGGTTAAGCCCAAGGCGGCCAGCCTGGAAGATCTGCTCAAAAGCACGCGTGCGAATCCGGCATAACGGGGAACAACATGGCTGAACGTTTAAACAACCATTTCCAGTTTCTTGATGTCCCCCGGGTGGACCCGAAGAAAAAGGACATCGAGCAGCGCAAGGACCGCTACGAGGAAATCTACTACCCGTATGAAACCCGGGAAGTGGAACACCAGGCGCATCGCTGTCTGCACTGCGGCAACCCGTACTGCGAGTGGAAGTGCCCGGTGCACAACTACATCCCCAACTGGTTGAAGCTGATCAGCGAAGGCAACCTGATGGAAGCGGTGGAGCTGGCGCACCAGACCAACTCCCTGCCGGAAGTGTGCGGCCGCGTTTGCCCGCAGGACCGTCTCTGTGAAGGCGCCTGCACGCTCAACGACGGCTTCGGCGCGGTGACCATCGGTGCCACCGAGAAGTACATCGCCGATACGGCGCTGGCCATGGGCTGGCGCCCGGACATGTCCAAGGTGGTGTGGACCGACAAGCGGGTGGCGGTGATCGGCGCCGGCCCGGCCGGCATCGGCTGCGCCGATGTGCTGGTGCGCAACGGCGTCAAGCCGGTGGTGTTCGACCGTTATCCGGAAATCGGTGGCCTGCTGACCTTCGGCATCCCCGAATTCAAGCTGGAAAAGCCGGTGATGACCAAGCGCCGCGAAGTGTTCGAGGGCATGGGCATCGAGTTCCGCCTCAACACCGATGTCGGCACCGACGTGACCATCGATGAACTGCTGGAAGAGTTCGACGCGGTGTTCATGGGCATGGGCACCTACACCTACATGAAAGGCGGTTTCCCCGGTGAGGATCTGGACGGCGTGCACGAAGCGCTGCCGTTCCTGGTCGCCAACGCCAACCGCAACCTGGGCTTTGAAAAGGATCCGGCGGACTTCATCGACGTGAGCAACAAGCGCGTGGTGGTGCTGGGTGGCGGCGACACCGCCATGGACTGCAACCGCACCTCGATCCGCCAGGGCGCCGACAGCGTGGTCTGCGCCTACCGCCGCGACGAGGAAAACATGCCCGGCTCCCGCCGCGAAGTGGCCAATGCCAAGGAAGAAGGCGTGCAGTTCCTGTTCAACCGCCAGCCCATCGAGGTGGTCGGTGAAAACGGCAAGGTGGTGGGCGTCAAAGTGGTGGAAACCAAACTCGGCGAGCCCGATAACAACGGCCGTCGTCGTCCGGAGCCGATTCCCGACAGTGAGGAAGTACTGCCCGCCGACGCGGTGATCGTGGCGTTCGGTTTCCGTCCCAGTCCGTCCGACTGGTTCGACGCCAAGAACGTGGTCACCGACGAGGCCGGCCGCGTCACCGCCGTGGAGAAGCAGACCTTCCCGTTCCAGACCAGTAACGAGAAGATCTTCGCCGGCGGCGACATGGTGCGTGGCTCCGACCTGGTGGTGACCGCCATCTGGGAAGGCCGCGAAGCCGCCAAAGGCATCCTCGATTACCTGGACGTTTGAATTTTATGGTGCACGCGCCGCTGAAGAATGACCGCTTGTTGAAAGCCCTGGCCCGCCAGCCGGTGGACCGTACGCCGATCTGGATGATGCGCCAGGCCGGTCGTTATCTGCCGGAGTACCGGGCCACCCGGGAGCAGGCCGGGTCCTTCATGGACCTGTGCCGCAACGCGGAACTGGCCTGCGAGGTGACGCTGCAGCCGCTGGAGCGTTACCCGCTGGACGCGGCGATTCTGTTTTCCGACATTCTCACCATTCCCGATGCCATGGGGCTGGGTTTGTACTTCGAGCCCGGCGAGGGCCCCAAATTCCGCAAGACGGTGCGCACCGAGCAAGAGATTGCCGCGCTGCCGGTACCGGACGCGGAAGCGGACCTGGATTACGTGATGCGCGCGGTGAGCACCATTCGCCGCGCGTTGAACGGACGGGTGCCGTTGATCGGCTTCTCCGGCAGCCCCTGGACGCTCGCCACCTATATGGTGGAAGGCGGGCCCAGCAAGGATTTCCGCCATCTCAAGGGGATGGTCTACAACCGGCCGGAACTGGCCCACGCGCTGCTCGACAAGCTGGCTCTGGCGGTGACCGATTATCTGAACGCCCAGATCCGTCACGGCGCCCAGGTGGTGCAGATCTTCGATACCTGGGGCGGCGCTCTGTCCGCGGAGGCCTACCAGACGTTTTCGCTGCGTTATATGCAGCGCATCGTCGACGGGCTGGAGCCGGACGCCGAGGGCCGCAAGGTGCCGGTGATTCTGTTTACCAAGAACGGCGGCCTGTGGCTGGAATCCATGGCCGACACCGGCTGTGACGCCCTGGGCCTGGACTGGACCATCAACATCGGCGAGGCGCGCCGCCGCGTCGGTGACCGGGTGGCGCTGCAGGGCAATATGGACCCGGCGGTGCTGTACGCCTCGCCGGCGGCGATTCGCGCCGAGGTGGCGCGCATCTTCGATGACTTCGGCGATCACCCGGGGCACATCTTCAATCTGGGGCACGGCATCACACCGGAAGTGGACCCGGAGCACGCCAAGGCGTTCATCGAAGCGGTGGTGGAGCTGGGCGAGCGGAAATGAAAAGCGCGGCCCGAAGGCCGCGCGTGATTTCCAGACTCTCATGTCGGAAACGCACCCCCGGGCTCCGTGCCTCATCGGAGTGCGATTTCAGGCTAGCCCCGACGAACAAAGCCTGTCAATAAGCCTTTGCGAAAGCGGCAACCAATTGCGGATGCCGCCTTGACCTTTCTTCAGGCCGATTCAGCTGCCGATTTTACGCAGCTGATACACGTTGTGGGTCAACGCCACCACTTCCCCTTTCTCGTCCTTGATCTCGGTATCCCATTCGAAATCGCATTTGCCGTTGGCGTCCGCCTCGGCCTGGATGCGTTCGATTTCCTCATCGGTAATACGCACTTCCACGGTCACGTCGGTGGTGGCCGGGCGGCGGAAGCGGATTTGCATGTCCTTGACGATCGGGTAAAAGCGTCGGGTATCGAACGACGACATATAGATCACACCGCCGGGCAGCTCCGCGATGGTGTACAGGGCGCCCGCGTACATGATGCCGACGTGGTTCAGGTTGGGCGCCAGCGGCATCATCATCTTGCAGTAGCCGCGGTCCACCTCCAGGGTTTTGGCGCCGCAGCGCTCCACGAACGGGAAGGTCTTATCGGAAGCCGCTTTGATCTGTTCTTTTTGCTCTTCGCTTAAAGCCATGGGTCTCTCCTGATTGCCGTGACCCATGCTAGCAAAGGGCGCGTATGGGGCGGCTGTCGCGAAGCGACAGCCGGATGATGGTTCCGGTCACCGTAAGGGTCAGGACAGGGGTTGGATATCCGCTTCGGGGAAGTCGAGGTGGAAGTCCGGCAGGTACAGAGAGCCGCGTCCGCGGCCGTACTGCAACTGCGGGAAATCCTTACCGTTGCCCCAGGCATCGCTCAGGCTGGCAACACCCAGGCGGCTCCGCACCGAGGGCGCGAAGACGAATTGCTGGTTGTCGCGCACCTGACCCAGCCGGCGCCAGCGCTCGGGCAGCCAGGGCCCGAGTACGGGTAGGGCGGGACCGCGCCGCTTGAGGGTCAGACCGGCGATGTCCCGATCCTGGTAGCGCACGGTCACGTTCTCGCCGTAGCGGGTTCGCTCGACCCGGAAGGAGGCCACGCGCTTGTCCAGGCCCCAGTTGCGGTTGCCGTTGCGGGCGCTGTCTTCGCTGGACACATAGATGCGGCCGATCGACCAGCGCCGGTGACCGTCCGGAAAGCGACAGGGCCCGGGCATGAACAACAACTCCCGATACGGCCCCACCTCTGAACGCTGGTAATCCACGAACATGACCACCCCGAGGCGGCCGGTCGCCGGGCCGAGTGCTTCGGCGGTGCCGCCTTGCGGCCGACGCAGGGCATCGGGCATCGCCAGGGCGCACACGTAGGCGTGCCCTCTCAGCGTCCAGGGAGCGGGTGCGTCCATTCGACCTCAGGTCCTTTTGTCGAACAGCGCGTCGGTCTTCGCCGCGCAGATGAAGTCGTTACGGTGCAGACCGCCGATCTTATGGGTCCACCAGGTCACCGTGACCTTGCCGTATTCGGTGAGCAGGGCAGGGTGGTGCCCCTCCTCTTCGGCCAGGTCGCCGACCTGGTTGGTGAACGCGAGAGCCTGGGCGAAGTCCTTGAACTTGAACTGGCGCTGCAGTTTCTCTTCGCCGTCTTCCTCCACCTGTTTCCAGTCCGGAATCTCGCCGCGCAGCTTGCCCGCCTCCTCATCGCTGATACGGGGCGCGTCGGCGCGGCAGGCTTCGCAATGCTGTTGCTGTAGTGCCATGGGGAATCCTCCTTGTTGCTGGCAGCTTCAAGGCTACAAGCTTCCAGCGGCAAGCTCCAAGCCTGCCGCTTGCGCCGCTCAGCCTCTGCCCAGCAGGTCCCGGGCGATGGCGATGATCTGCATCTCGTCGGTGCCGGCGTAGATCTGCAGGATCTTGGCGTCGCGCATCAGCTGCTCCACGCGGGACTCGCGCATGTAGCCGTAACCGCCGTGCACCTGGACCGCCTCGGTGGACACCTCCATGGCGGTCTGGGCGGCGTACAGTTTCATCGCCGAGGCCTCCGCCAGGCTCATCTGCTTGCCGGCGGCGGTCATCTCGATATAGCGGAACACCATGTTCTGCAGGTTGGCGCGCGCCACTTCCATCTTCGCCAGTTTCAGCTGAATCAACTGGTTGTCGCCGATCGGGCGGCCGAACTGGGCGCGGTCACGGGCGTAGGCGGTGGACAGTTCCAGCGCGCGCCAACCTGCAGAACATGGTGTTCCGCTATATCGAGA
>OJHI01000249.1_pt1 | contig 14193 bp, 10 predicted proteins | sample 1595181 | NCBI WGS metagenome assembly OJHI01 (sample SAMN05416830, study PRJEB24817) | seawater metagenome | isolation source: Sea water | place: Canada:Atlantic | collected 2013-07 | reverse complement strand
GTGCAGGATAACCCGCCAGCCATCATGATCGTAGAAGACGATGAGCGTCTTGCCGATTTAACCTGTGAATACCTGCAAAGCAATGGCCTTGGTGTGACGGTAGTCAGCGACGGTGAAGAAGCTATTCGCCGTATTCGTGCGGATCAGCCGGATCTGGTGGTGCTAGATTTGATGCTGCCCGGTGCCGACGGCCTGACGGTATGTCGTGAAGTGCGCAGTGCCTATAAGAATCCCATTCTCATGCTTACCGCTCGCACCGATGATATGGATCAGGTGCTGGGCTTGGAAATGGGCGCCGATGATTACGTGGCCAAGCCGGTTAAACCCCGGGTGTTGTTGGCGCGGATCCGTGCCTTGTTACGTCGAGTGGAAACGGATAGTGAGCGTGATAATTCACCGGCACGCTTGGAATTCGGTGCCTTAGTGATCGATAACTCTGCCCGCGAAGTGACTTTGGCCGGCGATTCGGTGGATCTTACCAGTGCGGAATACGATTTGCTCTGGCTGCTAGCGTCCAACGCGGGCACGGTGCTGTCACGGGAAACAATTTTCGAGAAACTGCGGGGCATTCAATATGACGGGCAAGACCGCTCTATTGATGTGCGTATTTCCAGGATTCGCCCTAAAGTGGGGGACGATCCAGAAAACCCCAAGCGCATCAAAACGGTACGCTCCAAGGGGTATCTGTTCGTCAAGGAAATCGGCGCAATATAACGGCTGAGTTGGTCGTTGCGGCGCAGGGATGACGCTGGGTGATGTTTGAATAGTATTTTCCTGAGGCTCTACGGGGGCTTGTTGCTGGCGCTGTGTTTGATCGGCGCCATCACCTATGGTGCGGTGGAGCTGGTGAACAGTTACCGATCCGACCTGTACCGTGAAAAGATGGCCCGGGGTACCTTCTTTCTGATGGCGGAAGGCTACCAGCATTATGAGGTTGGCGACCGCGATCGCTGGAGTCAGGTGCTTAGCAAGCTGTTCAGTGCCGAGATCGCGCTGCTCTCCAGTGATGATCTGGCGCTGGGGTATCGGGAACGTTTGCACCTTGAAGACGGCCTTGTGGTGATGCGTCTGAATGACGATGCGGGCTACGCCGATGTCTTGTTTCAGCTTCCTGGCGAAGATGTCTATATCAACACGCGGATGACCAAGGTGTCTGAACAACAGGCGCGGGCTACGGCTGTGTTGATCCTTCATTATTTGTCCCATTTCCAAGAATCAGAGTGGGATCAGGCGTTGACTACTTTGCAGCGTCAGTTCGGTTACCCTCTGACGTTGCTGCAGCGCGATGATGTCTCTCTGGATGATGAGCAAGAACAGCGACTCGGGCGCCGTGAGGTGGTTATTGCTCTTGACGACAGTACTCGCAATGATTCCAGTATCCGGATTTATGCGCCGGTGGCACAAACCGATAAATTGTTGGTGCTTGGCCCGCTGAGCTTGTTTGACCGGTTTCCTATTGAGTTGCTGTTGATTGCTGGTATTACCAGCTTGTTGGCGGTGGCGCTGGCCACTTATCTACAGGTGAGCCCCCTGCAGCGGCGACTCAAGAGGCTTGATAAGGCGGTGAGTCAGTTGGGCAGTGGGGACCTGGGAGCCTATGCCAATATCGAAGGCAGTGATGCCATTGGGCAGGTGGCAGCAACCTTTAATGGTATGACGGCACATATTCGTCGTTTGATTGAGTCACAGCGAGAGATGACTCGCGCAGTGAGCCATGAATTACGCACCCCGGTGGCGCGGTTGCGTTTTGGGCTGGAGATGCTTGCCGATATTGAGTCGGCGGAGCGTCGCCGTGAAAAGCTCAATGCTATGGATCAAGATATCGAACAGCTGGATCAGCTGATTGACGAAATCCTTACCTATGCTCGCTTGGAGCAAGGCACTCCTAATATTGAATTCAAACCGGTGGTGATTGGCGAATTGTGCGAACAGCTGCGCGATGAGTTGGAAACCATTCGTGATGAAACGGTCATCACCGTGAACAACGCTTGCCCGACCCTCAAAGTGGAAGCGGAGGAACGCTATCTGCATCGGGTGCTTCAGAACTTGGTGACCAATGCCTTGCGCTACGCTAAATCCCATATTGTTATGCGGGTTGAGGAGAGTGATGATCTGGTGTTCATTCATGTGGATGACGACGGCCCGGGGATTCCAGAGCACGAACGCGAGCGGGTGTTTAAACCCTTTGCCCGTTTGGATAAGAGCCGCCACCGGGCCAGCGGTGGGTACGGTTTGGGTTTGTCCATTGTGAAACGTATTGTGGATTGGCACGGAGGCGGGATTTGCGTGGATGAAAGCCCGCAAGGTGGTGCCCGCTTTACCGTGACCTTGCCCAAGGATCAGCAGGGCCAGCATGTGCTAGGGCGGGTGAACGAACTTCATTGAATAGGGAAAGCTTAAATGTTCCTCTATTTAGGCCTTTGCACAAAGCCGCTGGTAGCCGATAAGGTCTATTGGGTTGGCCGTTATTGTGCAATGTGTCATCCGGTCTTCATTTAAAATACGCTTTCTATGCTATCTCGTGGCATTTGTTTGATTTCTACCTCCATATGCATAACAAGGTTAGCCGAGCCATGCCTTATATCCTTTCCATCGACCAGGGCACTACCAGTTCAAGGGCGATTGTGTTCGACGCCAATGGGCACGCTTGCGGGCAGGCTCAGAAAGAGTTTCGCCAGTATTTTCCCGAGGATGGCTGGGTGGAACACGACGCCATGGAAATCTGGAATGATACCTTGGCCATGTGTCAGCAAGCCTTGCGCAATGCCCGGGTAGAAGCGCAGCAATTGGTGGCCATTGGTATTACCAATCAGCGTGAAACTACGGTGTTGTGGGATCGCGAAACCGGTGACCCGTTGGCCCGGGCAATTGTTTGGCAGGATCGTCGTACGGCGTCTACCTGTGAAGCGTTGCGTGATCAGGGTCATGAAAATCAGGTGCGTAGCAAAACAGGTTTGTTGCTGGATCCATACTTCTCCGCTACCAAGTTGGCCTGGTTGCTGGATAACGTCCCCAATGCGCGTCAGCGTGCAGAAGCCGGAGAGTTGGCTTTTGGCACTATCGATAGCTGGCTGTTGTGGCAGCTGACCCGTGGCAAGGTGCACGCTACTGACGCCACCAATGCGTCGCGTACCTTATTGTTCAATATTCATGGGCAATGCTGGGATGAAGAGCTGCTGACATTATTCAATGTGCCTGCATCGGTATTGCCGGACGTGCGCGACAGTGCCGCTGATTTCGGTACCACCTGCCCGGAATTGTTGGGCGCGGCGGTGCCGGTGACCGGTATTGCCGGTGATCAGCAGGCGGCGTTGGTGGGGCAGGCTTGTTTTGCTCCGGGGATGGTGAAAAGCACCTATGGCACCGGCTGCTTTATGGTCATGAATACGGGTGAGGCGGTGGAATCCCATAACCGCTTACTGACCACCGTGGGCTATCGCCTCAATGGCAAAACCACCTATGCACTGGAGGGCTCTATTTTTGTGGCTGGAGCGGCGATTCAGTGGCTACGAGATGGCTTGCATTTAATTCGGGATGCCAGAGAAACCGAAGCCCTGGCCCGCCGCGTCGGTTCTGCCGGAGGCGTGTATCTGGTGCCGGCCTTTACTGGCTTGGGCGCACCGTGGTGGGACCCCCATGCTCGGGGAGCCTTAATGGGGTTGACCCGTGATACTGGGATTGCCGAGGTGGTCACCGCGGGGCTGGAGGCCGTGTGTTATCAATCGCGGGATTTGCTGGATGCTATGGCGGCGGATTGTGGCACCCGGCCGACCACCCTGCGGGTGGATGGTGGAATGGTGGTGAATAACTGGCTGAGCCAGACCTTGTCGGATGTGCTGGGCGTCTGTGTGGACCGACCGGTAGTCACCGAAACCACGGCCTTGGGGGCTGCCTATCTGGCTGGCCTGGGGGTCGGGTTGTATGCATCACTGGAATCCATAGCAGAGCAATGGCGTTGTGAACGGGGCTTTTCCCCCGCGCTGGCTGAGCCGGAGCGGCAGAAGCGCTATCAAGGGTGGCGGGATGCGGTGGCTCGAGTTTGTCAGACCTCACGGGGTGCTAATTGATGGCTAACTTGCATAAACGTTAAGGATTTCGCTGGCAGTAAAGAGCGCTTTATAACGATGGACGGTTCGGTTTTGGGGATGATCAAACTGTGACGTAGTCGACATTCAGTATTATTATTAGCACATCAATAATAATATTATGCTACCAGTTGGTGCGATTGCTAATGGGGAGGGTTGCACCAAATCAGGAATCCGGCATGGATCAAACGTTAACGCTTCACTCTGTGGCTTTGCAGTCCCAACAGCTGCGCCGCGTGCGGTTTGCGATCCTAGCGGGTGGCGGTGCGCATACTCTACTTTGTTGGATCGCTTTACAGCTGGACTTTTTCCGGGGTGGAGAGTTCCTTTTCTATTCTCTTTTTGCCGGCCTTTGGGCGGGTCATCTTCTCTTTATTCTATTCATGCTGATGGGGCTGAATCGCCGTTTGGCGGAGCCTTCCATGATTATGCCGTTAATGGTGTGGTCAACCACCGGGTTGCTAATAACGGCGTTATTCGTGGATCAGGTACGCCTGTGTGTCATGCTGCTTTTCTTCGCCATTGTTCAGCTTGGGGTGTTTCAGGCGTCGTTGCGGCAGTTCATGGCGCTGGCCAGTTATTGCGTGTTGGGCTACGCAATTGTGCTGGGGGTTATTTGTGTGTATTGGCCTGAAGCGATTGATGCCCGGGGCGAGTGGATTCAGTGGGGGTTGTTTAGTGTCATGGTGGTGGCGGCCATGTTGTTGGCGTCTGAAATTTCCACTATTCGGTTCCAATTGGGCAGGCGTAATCAGCAGTTAGCAGAAATTGTCGAGCGCATTCACGAGATGGCAGTGAAAGATGAATTGACCGGTTTCTATCGTCGCCGCCATGCCATGGAGCTATTAAATAATGCGTGCGGACAGTCTGCCCGCGGGGCGTACCAGTTGGCGGTGGTATACCTGGATTTGGATCACTTCAAGAGAACCAATGACCAGTATGGCCACCGTATGGGCGATGCGGTCTTGCAGCGTTTTGCGGATGTGGCCCGTCGCCACCTGACCAAGCAGGATTTGGCCGCCCGGCTGGGGGGGGAGGAATTCATGTTGGTGCTACCAGTGAGTGACCAGGAGGAGGCACGTAACTTAGTGGAAGGTATTCTGATGAGCATGCGCAGCCAGCGTTTTCAAGATGCTCCGGGGCTGATGGTGACGGTGTCCGGGGGGTTGGCCATGCGGGCGGATGGTGAAACTCCCGCACAACTGATTAAGCGAGCCGATCTCGCCTTGTATCGGGCCAAGGAAACCGGACGCGATAAACTGATCATCGGGGAAACCGAATGAAGCATGCTTTGCATCAGGCGGAAAAGCTGAGATTGAGCGAGAAACGCTTGATGCAAAGGCATAGTCGTTCTGCCATGGTAATCATCGCTATGCACACCCTATTGTGCGTGGTTTATTTTCAGCTTGGCTACATGGATATCTCGCTGACGGAGGCGTTGGTGCTGGCTTTGCTGGTCTGGGGCTCTCTGTTGGCTTACCAGTTGCTGATGGCAACAGGCGTCACCTTTCGGCTGCGTGAGCCGAGCTTATCGTTACCGTTAATCCTGTATTTTATCGGCGTGTTCATGGTGTCGGGCTATTACGTGGATGAGTTTCGGCTCAGCGTGGTAACGCTATTTTTTGCCGCGTTATTGTTAGTGTCGTTTCGGCTCAGCGGCAAAGTCATGGTGGCAGTGGCGTTTATGGCCAGTGCGGCCTATGCGTTGATGCTGTGGCTGGCTCTGCTGGATCGTTGGGTACACTTGAGTCTGTCAGTGGAGCTGTTGCAATGGTTGGTATTTGCCATGATTTCGGTGAGTTTTGCCGTCACCGGTGGCAGTATTAATCGCCTTCGCGACGCTCTGGTCGATAAAAATCGTGACCTCGCCAATGCAGTGAAAAAGGTACGGGAAATGGCCATTCGTGATGACCTCACTGGCCTGTTTAACCGCCGCCACTTACTGGAAATTCTGGAGCGCCAGAGGGCTTTGTTCAGCAGTAAGAGCGTGCCGTTTGCGGTGTGTTACGTGGATCTTGACCACTTTAAGAAAATTAATGATCGTCATGGCCATGACTGGGGCGATCGAGTGCTGCGTCAGTTTTCCGAGATGGCGTTGTCGGGAATGCGTGATGGCGATCACTTTGGCCGCTTGGGTGGCGAAGAGTTTCTGCTGGTGTTGCCGCAGAGTGACGCCCAAGGTGCTTTACTGGTGGCAGAACGCTTGCGCTTGCGTTGGCGCGAACAACGCTTCGATGCTCAAGGTGGGCCGGCGATAGTCAGCCTGTCTGTGGGCGTGGCGGCTTACCAGGAGGGAGAGAGCGTGGACGAGTTGCTTAACCGGGCGGATCAGGGCTTATATAGGGCAAAGGCCGGGGGGCGGGACCAGAGCCGAGTTGCATGAGTTGAAAGTCGAACAATGCGATCAGCGGGCTCCGCTAGACGATAAACTCCTGTGCCGCAGAGCAAGTCATTTACGATGGAAAGGGTCTCATTGTTGTAGCGCAGGCCAATATGCACTTTGCATGGTTAGCACTTCAACGTTCAATGCGTTTCGAACGCTACCAGATGCTTGGTTCCCAGCCGGACATGAAGATTGTCGCCTTCTACCACATTGGTGTGGCTGTCTGTTTGGCAGAGCAGGGTTTCTTTGGCGCCGACTCTTAGGTGGTAGAGGATGCTTGCACCGGTGAATTGGCGGCGGGTGACGGGTAGGGCCAGAGGAGCGGATTCGTCGGCGATCACATCTTCCGGTCGTAGCAGAACTTCCACCTCGGTGCCGGGTTGCAGGGGTACGCGGCTGCGCCCGGTCACATCGCCAAGGCTAGTGTGAACGGTGTTACCGTCGCGCACCGTGCCGTGCAGGAAGGTGCCGTAACCGGCGAATTCTGCCACGAAACGATTCGCCGGGGCGTGGTAGATATTGTAGGGGGTATCCCATTGTTCTAGCCGGCCTTGCTGCATGACCCCCACCCGATCGGCCAACGCAAAGGCTTCTTCTTGGTCATGGGTTACCAGCAAGGTGGTGACTTTTTCCTGACGGAGAATATCGCCTAATTCTTGGGCCAGCGACCGGCGTAGATCCAAATCCAGGCTAGCAAAGGGTTCGTCCAGCAACAGCAGGGCTGGCTGGGGGGCCAGTGCTCGGGCTAGGGCGACGCGCTGTTGTTGCCCGCCGGAAAGTTCGTGAGGGTAGCGTTGATCAAGGCCGCCAAGGCGCACTCGTTGCAGGCAGGCTTGCACGCGTTCCTGGCGTTGCGAGCGGCTTTGGTGCCGCAGGCCGAAGGCTACGTTGTCGGCCACGGTAAGGTGGGGGAAAAGGGCATGTTCCTGAAACACCATGCCCAAGCCACGCTGGTTGGGTGGTAGTTGTTGGTGGGGGCCGGAGACGGTTTTGCCCAGAATGCTGATGGAGCCGGAGGTTACTGGTTCCAGCCCGGCAATGGCGCGCAGGGTGGTGGTTTTTCCGCAACCACTTGGGCCGAGCAGGCACGCGATTTCCCCGGCGGCCAGCGTCAGGCTCAGGTCATTGACGACGGTCTGCTGGTGGTAGCCGCAGGCCAGATGATTGAGGCTAAGCAGTGGTTCTTTCATGATTGCGCAGCTCTAGGCTGCACGCAACACGCAAACGTATGCGTGTGAGGCGTGCAGCGTTGCCATCAATGTTGGCCAGTGAGCAGAAATTCCAGCAAGGCTTTCTGCGCGTGCAGGCGGTTTTCGGCTTCGTCCCAGACCACGGCGCGGGGGTCGTCCATCATTTCGTGGCTGACTTCTTCGCCACGGTGGGCGGGCAGGCAGTGCATGAACAGCGCATCCGGATCGGCTTTGTCCATTAGTTCAGGGGTGACTTGATAACCCTCAAACGCGTTAAGGCGGGTTTGCTGTTCATCTTCCTGGCCCATGGAAGCCCACACATCGGTCACTACCAGATGAGCGCCTTGCACGGCGGTGGCCACGTCCGCTTCTAAGCTGACCCGCTCCGGATAGCGGCCCAGCAGGTCGTTATCTGGGGTGAAGCCGTCTGGGCAGCTGATGACCAATTCGAAATCAAACTGGTTGGCAGCGTTAATGTAACTGGCACACATGTTGTTGCCATCACCGACCCACACCACTTTCTTACCTTGAATGCTGCCGCGATGCTCTACAAACGTCTGCATGTCGGCGAGTAGCTGGCAGGGGTGGAAGTCATCCGTGAGGGCGTTTATCACGGGTACCGCGCAGTGGTCGGCAAAGGTCTGCAGGGTGGCGTGGTCAAAGGTGCGGATCATTACCGCATCGACCATGCGTGACAGTACCCGTGCTGAATCTTCAATCGGTTCACCCCGGCCCAGCTGAGTGTCTCGGGGCGAGAGAAAGATGCTGGAGCCACCAAAATGGGTCATCGCTACTTCAAAGGATACCCGGGTGCGGGTGGATGATTTTTCGAAAATCATGCCCAGCGTTTTGCCTTTCAATGGCTCATGGTTCTGGCCGTTGCGCAGCATGGTTTTCAGCTCAATGGCGCGCTGAATCAGGTAGCCGAGTTCATCTGGAGTTAGATCGGTCAGGGTCAGGAAATGACGGGTCATGCGACCTCCTGCTCATCGGCAAAACGGTGGATCAGGGCAGACAGGGTGTCCACTAGATGCTGCATTTCAGTTTGGTTGATCACTAGCGGTGGCAGTAGCCGTACCACGGATCCGGCGGTGACATTGATTAGTAGGCCGGCGTCGCGGGCGCGGTTGACCAGCTCGGGACAAGGGCGATCGAGCTGGATACCTAGCATCAGACCCCGCTGACGAATTTCGGTGACCATGGGCAGGTCTGAAAACGCCTGAGTAAAGGCATCTTTCAGCCAGGCGCCTTTGTCGGCCACACCATCAATGACATCATCGGTGAGCGCATTGACGACGGTCAGGGCAGTAGCGCAACCCAACGGGTTGCCGCCGTAGGTGCTGCCGTGATTACCGGGGCCGAACACACCTTCGGCTTTGCCGGCAACCAGGCAGGCGCCAATCGGAAAGCCGTTGCCTAGGCCTTTGGCCGTGGTCAGCACATCCGGAGTGACATTGGCACCCAGGCAGGCAAAGTAATCCCCGGTGCGGCCGTTGCCGGACTGTATTTCATCGAGCATCAGTAGCCAGTCGTTGCGATCGCACAGGGCGCGCAGGCCAGCCAAGTAGTCGTCCGCAGGAATGTGGATGCCACCTTCGCCCTGCACCGGTTCTACCAGTACAGCGACGATGTCGCGGTTCTCTGCTAATGCTTCTACTGCCGCCAAGTCATTGAACGGGACGCGAACAAAGCCGTCCAGCAAGGGTGCAAAACCTTCCTGCACCTTGGCGTTGGCAGTGGCCGACAAGGTGGCCATGGTGCGGCCGTGAAAGCTGCCTTCCATCACCACCACGGTGGGGCAGGTGATCTGTTTGCGAGAGCCGTACAGGCGGGCAATCTTGATGGCCGCTTCGTTGGCTTCTGCACCAGAATTGGAGAAAAACACGTTTGCCATGCCGCTCAACTCACACAGACGCTGCGCCAGCGATTCTTGGGCGGGAATGCGGTACAGGTTGGACGTGTGCACTAATTGCCTGGCCTGTTCAGCCAGGGTTCGGGTCACCGCCGGGTGGCAGTGGCCTAGGTTACACACACCAATTCCGGAGATGGCATCCATGTATTTGTGGTCGTTTTCGTCATATAACCACACGCCTTCGCCCCGCACGAAAGCCACTGGCTGGCGCGCGTAGGTGGGGATCAAATATTGCGACATAGCAGGCAATTGATAATTGGCAATGAATAATTGATAACGAGCCAGTGCGCTCTTATCCGCGTCTGGTTCCCGTCCCAAAACAAAAAACGGCAGCCGAGGGCTGCCGGAACCGCCGATAATAGCGCAGTTATTGGCCAATAGTTAATAGTTGATGCAAGACAATGAACAAGGGCAGACTGCTCTGCATTAGATTTTCGCTATCAACTATTCATTATTGACTGCCTATTGCCCTATGAATCCTGTCCAGCTGAGTATTTTTGCCAACCGCCTTGGCGGTATCTGTGAGGAAATGGGTGCGGTATTGCGCCTGAGTGCGCTGTCCCCGAACATCAAGGACCGACTCGACTTTTCCTGTGCTATTTTTGATGCCCAAGGTCGGCTGTGCGCCCAGGCGGCCCATATCCCGGTGCATCTTGGGTCCATGGCTTATGCCATGGCGGATCTGGTCACGGGCAGAGAGTGGCAGGCAGAAGATCTGATGGTGGTGAATGATCCCTATTTGGGTGGCACGCATTTGCCGGATGTAACGGTGGTTGCGCCGGTATTTCAGTCGCAGACCCTAATGGGCTTCACTGTGACCCGGGCCCACCATGCGAATATTGGTGCCCACAGCCCTGGATCCATGCCGGTATCTACCCATCTGGAGCAAGAAGGGATTGTTATTGCTCCCAGTTGGCTAAAACGCGCAGGGCAATGGCAGGTGCCTTTGTGCCGGCGCCTAGCCGGGCTGGAGGAGCACGGGACGTTGCCGGTAGAGACTCCGCGTTTTGCCGACTTTTCTGCCCAGGCTAGTGCCTGTGAGGCGGGTGCCCGGCGTTTGGCGGAGCTGGCCGATCAGCAATTTGATCTGGTGGCGGCCTTTGATGCCCTCAATGCGTATGGTGAAAAGCGTGCTCGCGCTCGCATCGCGACCCTGCCGGATGGTTGTTACCGGTTCCAGGATTACATGGACGACGATGGCCAAGGCCAGCAGGGCATCCTCATTACCGTCAGCCTCACGATTTGCGGAGATCAGGCCTCTCTGGATTTTAGTGGCACGGCAGATCAGGTGGCGGGAAATATCAATTGCCCGTTGTCCGTGGCAGCCGCAGCGGTCTATTACTGCTTTCGCTGCTTGATGGACGATGACGTGCCTGCCTGCGATGGTCTCTTTCGGCCTATAAAGCTGTCCGCTCCGCCAGGCTCGTTGCTCAATGCCCGCCGCCCGGCGGCGGTGGCTGCCGGCAATGTGGAAACCAGTTCACGGGTGGTGGATGTGGTGCTGGGTGCGCTGGCTCAGGCGGCGCCGGAGGCAATTCCCGCAGCCAGTCAGGGAACCATGAATAATGTGGCTATGGGCGCTGGCGGTGACAATGGCTGGGATTATTACGAAACCATGGCCGGTGGTACGGGCGCTCATGCTGGTGGCCCTGGGCTGTCGGCGGTGCACAGTCATATGACTAATACTCTTAATACGCCAGTCGAAAGCCTTGAGTCTCACTATCCGCTGAGGGTGCACCGTTATCAATTGCGCAGGGGCAGTGGGGGGAGTGGGCAGTTTATGGGGGGCGAGGGCTTGGTCCGTGAGTTGGAGTTCTTGGCTGATGCCCAGGTCACCCTGCTTACTGAGCGTCGCCTTTTCGCTCCCTGGGGGCTGGCCGGAGGGCAGAGTGGAGCGGTGGGGGAAAACCGCCATAACGGCCGGTTGTTGCCACCGAAAGCCAGCTTCACCGCTCGCCCCGGTGATCGGTTGTTAGTGGCTTCACCCGGCGGTGGCGGGTATCGCGGCAGGGAATGCAAATGAGAACTATAGCATATTGATATTGATTCTTTTTCGTTATATCTTCTGCGCGCTTACATTATTTACATTTGCGTCGGGAAGGGAAAAGTCATGTATTTGCAGCGCCGCTTGCTTTGCTGTGCCATCGCCTCCGCTATGGCCGCTCCAGCTTTTGCTGATCAAGCCAATGAGCTGAAACCGGTACAGATTATTGGGGATCGTCAGAGCACTTTTAGCGTCAGTGGCTCTGCCCACGTGCTTTCTAACGAAGATTTGGAAGAAAAGGAAAACACCGATGTGCACCGCATGCTGCGCGACGTGCCCGGCGTGTATTTCCAGGAAGAAGATGGATACGGCCTGCGCCCAAATATCGGTATCCGTGGTTCCGGCCGAGATCGCTCCAGTAAAATCTCTTTGATGGAAGATGGTGTGCTGATTGCGCCGGCCCCCTATGCTGCTCCGGCCGCTTATTATTTCCCTAGTGCCGGTCGTTTCTACGGTGTTGAGGTGTTGAAAGGGCCGGATACCTTGCGTTATGGGCCCTTCACCGTGGGCGGGTCCATTAACTTCCTGTCCACCCCGATTCCTGCCCGTGCGTCTGGCATGGTGAATGTGGAGGGTGGTGAAGATGGATCGCAGCGTGCCCATGCCTATTATGGGGCCACCGAAGGTCAGTTTGGTTTCATGCTGGAAACCCATCAACAACGAGCTCAAGGCTTCAAGGATATCGACCGTTCCAACCGCGATAGTGGTTTTGATAAGCGTGATTATGTCGCCAAGCTGCGCTGGCAGGCCCCGGAAACCGCGGATATTCAACAGGCATTTGAGTTGAAGCTGGAGCATTCCAGTGAGGTTTCTGATGAAACCTACCTGGGCCTGACCGACCGGGATTTCGAGAATGATGCCAACCGTCGCTACGGTATGAGCGATATCGATCAGATGGATAATGATCGAGACGCGGTATCTTTGCGCCATACCTTAGTGTTTGACGAGAACACCCAGTTGAACTCCGTGGTGTATCGTAACGAGTTCAACCGTAACTGGTACAAATTGGCCAGTATTGGTGGCCAGAGCATTGGTGGTTTTGTGGCGGATGCTAACGCTAATGGTGGCACTAAGCAGGCCGTGTTGAGTGGTGCTGCTGATGCCACGGATTTGGTATTCAAGAACAATAATCGGGAGTACATCTCTGAAGGTGTGCAGACTGAATTGAATCACCGTTTCCAGACCGGTTCTGTGGACAATGATCTGATTGTCGGGGCTCGTTACCATCAGGATGAAGTGGATCGTTATCAGCCCACGGACACCTTTGATCAGGTCAATGGCAGCTTGGTGTACCAGTCGTCCACCTTGCCCACGGGTGGTGATAACCGTTTGGAAAATGCGGATGCTGTGTCTGCCTGGATTATAGATCACGCTTATATTGGTGATTTTATTGTCACCGGCTCATTGCGCTACGAGAACGTGGAAAGCAAGAGCAAGCGTTGGGGCGATCCGGCACGTAACACGGTGAGCTCACGCACTGAAAATCGTAACGAAGAACTGATGGCGGGGCTGGGGGCTACTTGGTTGCTCAATGACAATTGGTCGTTGTTAGCGGGCGTTCACCAGGGCTTTGCGCCGGCAGGTGCGTCTTCCCAGAAAGGCACTGATGCGGAAAAAAGCGTTAACTACGAAACCGGTTTCCGCTACTGGCAGGAAAACTTCAGTGCGGATGTGATTGCGTTCTACAGCGATTATGAAAATACCATTCAGAACTGTTCTATTGCTAATCCATGCCCCAATGGCAATGACTTTGGCACCCAGAGCTTTGGTGAGTCGGAAGTACGGGGTCTGGAAGTGGGCTTGAGCAGTGTGATTTGGGAAGGTGATAGTGGCCTGCGAGCGCCGGTACGGCTGGCTTATACCTACACTGACGGTGAAATCACCAAGGATGCGGATGACCTGTCGGTGCTGGAGGGCGATGTGTTGCCTTACCTGCCTGAGCATTTGGCTAGCCTGACGTTTGGTTTGGAGAAGCCGGCGGCTTGGTCTGCGCTGATGTCAGTCAGTCACACCGATGGCATGTGTATCGATAATAGCTGTGACCGCCCGGGAGAAGTCACCACGTTCAAACGCACCAGCGATTACGTGATTGCCGATATCGTGGCGACTTATCAGGTGAACAGTGATATGGAAGTGTATGTCAAAGTGGATAACGTGTTTGACGATCAAGAAATCGTTTCTCGTGACCCTGCCGGTGCTCGCCCCAACAAGCCGCGTACTGGCTACGTGGGCATGAAAGTGCATTTCTGAGGTTGCTCTTTGTGGTAAGAAGAAAAGGGGGCTTTAAGCCCCCTTTTCTGTTTCGTGCCTCTTGAAGCTGCGCCTCTGTGACCCCATCTGGGATGGGCAGGGCCATCAGTGGTAGAATAGTGGCCAACCACAGCCAATACACCCCACAACCGCCAGGTAGTCAGTATGGATGTTATCCAGGTCATCAAAGACCAGATCGAAAAGAACCCGGTGATCCTCTACATGAAAGGGTCCCCCCAGTTTCCCCAGTGTGGGTTTTCCGCACAGGTGGTGGAAGCGATGACCGCCGTTGGCAAGCCGTTTGCCTATGTGAATATTCTGGAAGCCCC
>OJHI01000234.1_pt1 | contig 15226 bp, 7 predicted proteins | sample 1595181 | NCBI WGS metagenome assembly OJHI01 (sample SAMN05416830, study PRJEB24817) | seawater metagenome | isolation source: Sea water | place: Canada:Atlantic | collected 2013-07 | reverse complement strand
CGGCAAGACGCTCATCGTCTTCTACGATCATGATGGCTGGCGGGTTATCCTGCACAGTTGTCATCCCGTCCTTATCCTTCTTGAAATTTGTATCGTTATTGTCGTTTTGTTCCAACGCCAACCCGGCAAACTGTAACAAACGTATCTCTATCGTATGTTTATACGCATACGCGTTGTACACGGCAACCTCTCAGGCGGCTCATCATACAGACAACAACGCCCCTGTGGTTTTCCCATACTTCTCCCAATATAGACGCCTTATATACAACAATCTGCAAGAGCACCCCCATTAACAAACACTATATCTAGTGTGGCATGCCCCAAAAAAAAGCCTTCTCAATGCACTCACATTGCCCCACAAGTTATCCACAAGATTTCCCCAGGTGAAGTGCTTGCAAATAAGCAAGCACAACTATACCTTGTACCAGAGTCAGGCGCGCACCCCAACATGTTGGGTTTTTATAAAGCTAACGCCTCCCCAAGACAAAGCAGTCTATCGCACAGGAAAGTGCAATCTCATCAGCGATTTAGCACTTTCCTGACAAGCAAGGGGGAAAATTACGTCATGAATAAGACACAACATCTTGTGGTTCGTGCGCTCACGACCCCACCATGCATTACCTAAAACACGATTTAACGCGCCATGGCCGTACGGCCATGGCGTTTTGCGTAGTGAAGCCGCCAGGTTCACAGCACACAAACACAGACAGCTAAAGCACAAACAATGGAGAGGGCACCATGCAGACGGATATGAGCCAGAACCCACAGAACGCTGGCTCCCCTGCCAGCGACAGCAACGATCAGGACCAGAGCATTGCCAGCACAGCGCCCGGCCAGCTACGCGTCATCAAGCGCAATGGCAAGGTCGTGGGCTACGATGACGACAAGATCACCGTTGCCATTAGCAAAGCTTTCCTTGCTGTCGAAGGCGGCACCGCCGCTGCATCGTCCCGCATCCATGAAACCGTAGCTCGCCTTACCGAGCAGGTCTCCGCCACCTTCAAACGTCGCATGCCTTCCGGCGGCACCATCCACATCGAAGAAATTCAAGATCAAGTTGAACTAGCCCTAATGCGCAACGGCGAACAGAAAGTCGCCCGTGATTACGTGCTGTATCGGGAACAGCGAGCCTCCAAACGCGCTGCCGAACAGAAAAGCACAGACCTGCCCGCACCGACTCACCAAGTGGATATGTCTGTCACCATGGAAGACGGAAGCAAAGCACCGCTGGACATGGCACGCCTTGAGCACCTGATCCGCGCAGCCTGTTCCGGCCTGGAAGACGTGAACGCCGATAAGATCATCACTGAAACCGTGAAGAACCTGTACGACGGCGTCTCCATCCACGACGTGAACACCTCCATGGTGATCACCGCCCGCACCATGATCGAAGTGGAGCCGAACTATTCCCAGGTGACCGCTCGCCTGCTGATGGACAAAATCCGCGCCGAAGCACTGCAGTTTCTGCGCGTGGCCGAACGTGCCAGCCACGATGAAATGAATGCCCTCTATAGTGATGCATTGAAAGCCTACATCAGCAAAGGCATCGAGCTGGAACTGCTGTCTCCGCAACTAGCCGAGTACGACCTAGACGCGCTAGGCGCGGCCCTAGATGGCAATCGCGATCTGCAGTTTTCCTACCTGGGCCTGCAAACCCTGTATGACCGCTACTTCATTCACCATAACGACACCCGCATCGAACTACCCCAGTGCTTCTTTATGCGTGTGGCCATGGGCCTGGCAGCGGAAGAAGATAACCGTGAAGCGCGCGCCATCGAGTTCTATAACCTGCTATCCAGCTTCGATTACATGAGCTCCACGCCGACCCTGTTCAACGCCGGCACTCTGCGCCCGCAGCTATCCAGCTGCTACTTGACCACCGTGCCGGATGATCTACACGGCATCTACGGCGCCATTCAAGATAACGCCATGCTCTCCAAGTTTGCCGGCGGGCTGGGTAACGACTGGACCCCCGTGCGCGCACTGGGCGCTTACATTAAAGGCACCAACGGCCGCTCACAGGGCGTGGTTCCTTTCCTTAAAGTGGTCAACGATACCGCCGTGGCCGTTAACCAAGGCGGCAAGCGCAAAGGCGCCGTCTGTGCCTACCTAGAAACCTGGCACATGGACATCGAAGAGTTTCTGGAGCTGCGTAAAAACACCGGTGATGACCGTCGTCGTACCCACGATATGAACAGCGCCAACTGGATTCCCGACCTGTTCATGAAACGCGTGATTAACGAGGAAGACTGGACTCTGTTCAGCCCCAACGACACGCCAGACCTGCACGACCTGTACGGTGAGGCATTCGAAAAAGCGTATACAGAATACGAAGCCAAAACCCGCAGCGGCGAACTGAAACTGTTCAAGCGACTGCCCGCCATCAACCTGTGGCGCAAGATGCTCTCCATGCTGTTTGAAACAGGCCACCCTTGGTTCACCTTTAAAGATCCGTGCAACCTGCGCAGCCCGCAGCAGCACGTGGGCGTAGTGCACTCCTCCAACCTGTGCACCGAAATCACCCTGAACACCAACCAAGAAGAAATCGCCGTATGTAACCTGGGCTCCGTAAACCTGGCCCAGCACGTGGACGAAAACGGTCTGAATATCGAAAAACTGCAAAGCACCATTAACACCGCCGTGCGCATGCTCGATAACGTGATCGACATCAACTACTACAGCGTGCCCCAAGCGAAGCGTTCCAACATGAAGCACCGCCCGGTGGGCCTGGGCATCATGGGCTTCCAGGACGCACTGTATAAGCAGGGCATCAGCTATGCTTCCAGCGATGCGGTGACCTTCGCCGATACCTCCATGGAAGCGGTGAGCTACTACGCCATCCAAGCCTCCGCCAAACTGGCGGAAGAACGCGGTGCCTACCAGACCTTCGACGGCTCCCTATGGAGCCAGGGCATATTGCCCATCGACTCCATCGATATTCTGGTCAAGCAACGTGGCGAAGATTACTGCAAGGTGGACCGCAGCCAGACCCTGGACTGGGACAGCGTGCGCGCCATGGCCAAGAAGGGCATGCGCAACTCCAACGTGATGGCCATTGCACCGACAGCAACCATCGCCAACATCACCGGGGTTTCTCAGTCCATTGAGCCCACGTACCAAAACCTATACGTGAAATCGAACCTGTCCGGCGAATTCACCGTGGTCAACCCTTACTTGGTTAAGGCGCTTAAAGAACGCGGCCTGTGGGACAACGTCATGGTCAACGACCTGAAATACTACGATGGCTCCGCACAACCCATCGAACGTATTCCGGCGGACCTGAAAGAACAGTTCCGTACCGCCTTCGAAGTGGAACCGCGCTGGTTGGTAGAAGCAGCAAGCCGTCGCCAGAAATGGATCGATCAGGCTCAATCCCTGAACCTGTACATTGCCGAAGCGAACGGCAAGAAGCTGGACGTGACCTACAAAATGGCCTGGTTGCTGGGTTTGAAAACCACCTATTACCTGCGCGCCATCGGTGCCACCCAGACCGAAAAGTCCACCATCAGTGATGGCAAATTGAACCAGGTTTCCTCCGGGCCAGAAACGCCGGCTGAATTCAATCAGGCCGCCGACGTACCCAAAGCTTGCTCCATCGACGAACCTGACTGCGAAGCCTGCCAATAAGAGACGCTCGCACGCTATCACGCGCCATGCAGCACGCATTTTCCTGCGTACCCACATGAAACGTGAAGCGTGCACGCTGGCATAAAGAATACGCAAGCGGTGAATCAACACCACCAAACTTGTAATGGAATATGGAGAGAACACATGCTGAGCTGGGACGAATTCAATGCGCAAGAGACGCCTGTCGCCAAACCGCAGCCCACACCCGCAACGCCGCCGGAACCTAAGGCGGTATCTGACCAAGCGTCACCTGAAGCTAAAGCACCGGGAACGGGAAGTACTGCGGATGATGGAATCGAGCAGCAGCGACGAGACAACACCGCCGCCGCCCGAGCCGCCTCAGACGCGGTAGCCCGCGCCCAGGCCTCCGTGGCCAAGATGGACATAGAAGACGGCGTTGCCGAACTGGAAGGGGCCGCTGGCCGCGTAGAAGTTGACGACAAGCGCATGATCAACTGCCGCGCCGATCTGAACCAATTAGTTCCCTTCAAATATGACTGGGCCTGGCAGAAATACTTGGATGGCTGCGCCAACCACTGGATGCCTCAGGAAGTGAACATGAACGCCGACCTGGCGTTGTGGAAAAAGGCCGATGGCCTCACCGACGACGAGCGTCGCATCGTCAAGCGTAACCTGGGTTTCTTTGCCACTGCCGACTCCCTGGTGGCCAACAACTTGGTGCTGGCCATCTACCGCCTAATCACCAATCCAGAATGTCGCCAGTACATCCTGCGTCAGTCTTTTGAAGAAGCCATCCACACCCACGCTTACCAGTACTGCATCGAATCACTGGGCATGGATGAAGGCGAAATCTTCAACATGTACCAGGAGATTCCGTCCGTAGCCAAGAAGGCCCAGTGGGGCATCCAGTATACCCGAGACCTATCCGACCCGGAGTTCACTACCGGCACCCCGGAAACCGACAAAGCACTGCTGGAAAACCTGATCGCGTTCTACTGCGTACTGGAAGGCATCTTCTTCTACTGCGGCTTCACCCAAATTCTGTCCATGGGTCGCCGCAACAAAATGACCGGCGTGGCCGAACAGTTTCAATACATCCTTCGTGACGAATCCATGCACGTGAACTTCGGCATCGACGTGATCAACCAGATCAAACTGGAAAACCCACATCTATGGGATGCCCAGATGCGCGACAAAGCCACCCAGATGATTCTGGAAGGCACCGAACTGGAAATTCAATACGCCCGCGACACAATGCCACGCGGAGTACTCGGCATGAATGCCGCGATGATGGAAGAATACCTGCAGTTCATCGCCAACCGCCGCCTGGCCCAACTGGGCCTGCCAGAACAGTTCAAAGGCGTGAACAACCCGTTCCCGTGGATGAGCGAAATCATGGACCTGCGTAAAGAGAAAAACTTCTTCGAAACCCGGGTCACCGAATACCAGGTGGGCGGCGCACTCTCCTGGGAATAACAGTGTGAGTGTTGTGAGTTGCCATTAGAGAGGGCACGTTTGCCATTAGACGGTAACGTGCCCTCTTTTTATATCAATGACTTACGGATTTCTTGCCATTAGAGGATCGCACGTAACCGCAAACGTGCAACCTAAGTGCATCGCTCTTCAGCTCCGCACCCCCCGCGACAATCTAAAGAGCCCCCCCCTCTTTTCCTCTTCTTTAGCGCCTACACCCACGATTCGCCATCTGGCGAGCTGACTCAATATTGAACTCTTCAAGGTAATGGGTCGTGTTCATGCGCAGCACGCTGATTGGAGTTTTGCAGATCTGGAAGGAGTCCATGGGAATGGTGGAGATTCAATGGGTGGCATTTCCATACCTTGACGAGATGAGGGGACTTTGTTTTAGATGGTTAGTGGGCGGGCTGATGCCCGGGCGAAAACATCACGGAAGATGATTGTTGCGAGGAAGGACGATGGGAGCTATTGATACGGCTGTTCGTGGTTCAAGGCGAATTGAAAAAATTCTAAAGGATGAGTTCGGCGCTCAAGGGCGGGGGCTGCACGAATGCCTCTCCAGCGTCGAAAATCAGCTGCCTGGCAGGGTTGTGTCCCAAGGGCGCTACATTGCGTCGGTGAGAAACGCCGTAGTCCATGAGGATCAAGAGATTGAGGACGAGAAGAGGTTTGGTGCAGCCATTGAGTGGGTTTGCTATAGCCTCAACGCGCTAGTCGAGGCTCGCAGACAACCCGATCTTGTTGAACAAAGCCGCGCTGACAACAAAAAAGCGGCGGCTCCCAAGACAGGCATCCCCAGGGTTCTTGCTGCCTGCTCTTCAGCAATTCGCAATAAGGCAAGCCTGCTTCTTGACTATATTGATCTTTTCATATTGTGCTGGGGGGACGAGCCGAGTAACAAGCACAGGCGTAGAAAGGGGGATGTGCATGATGATCACCTTGAGATCAATCCTGGAACTGGGCTGCCAATGGTAGGTGATGGGAGCATGCTTGATGTTGGAGGTACGCCCTACGGAACGACAAACTCAGACGATGACTAGGGCGTCATATCACTTTCTTCGCCGCGTTTTTTTGATCTCTTGGATCTCTTTCTCCCACGCCGCCGTGTATCGCCGATGAAGCCTAGAAGACACTGAGAGTATCTCCGAAATAGAGGCGTAGGTGTACTTTTCTGAGTGGCCGTTCTCCCTGACCTCAGTGGGTGTCATGTCGGAAGTGTCTGGCGGGATGTCGCTGCAGACTGCCTAGGCATCGTTTTCGCTATCCCTGCGTGCACATAGGCGTCGAACTTGTGTGCAGGCCAGCCCCGTGTGGCATCGTCGCAACGATTTTGACCTAGGAGCCATCGTCTCAGGTGATGAGTCTTTCTTCTTGCCTCGGGTGTTTTCTCATCCTGAGTAGCGGGCGCCTGAGCCAAAACTCTACAATCGCCCGTAGCCGCAAACGTGCCCCTAAACGCCTTCACACTTCAGCTCAGCAGCTCTCCGTCACAATCTACACAGAGCACCTATTGTTCCTTCCTTATTGCCTGTCACCACGATTAGCTACCTGACGGGATAACTCAATCTTAAACTCTTCAAGATAATGACTCGTGTTCATGAACAGCACGCTGATTGGAGTTTTGAAGATCTAGAAGGAGTCCACGCAAATGGTGGCGGTTCAAACTGCCACGACAATGCTGTTGCTGAGAGCTTCTTCCAGCTTTTGAAGCGGGAGAGAATCAAGCGAAAGATTTACAGCAGCCGTGACGGCGCCCGAGCAGATATTTTTGATTATATTGAGGTGCTCTATAACAACCAGCGACGCCATGGTTCTAATGAAAAGCTGTCACCGGTAGAGTATGAAAAGCGTCACCAAGAACGACTGAGAAGTGTCTAGTGAACTGGTGGCGATTCATACCGACGATGCCAGCTAATCATAAATAATTGTCGCCCGGGTTTTCTTTCAGCATTCGCAACCATAACTCCCGGCAGGGGAAGGATTGTTCGGCGATGGCCTTGGCTTTTTCGTGACCAATGCCAAACCTCCCCTCTTTTGCATAGTGCGTAAGCTGAGAGCGGCGCTGTTCTGACGCGGTAACACCGACCTGGCCCTCAGCATTGGGCAACAGGTATCGGCGCACGATATTGGCGACAAATTCCGACTCACTGCCCTCGTGCTCTTTGTTCCGCAGCAACAGATCATAGTCTGCTTCGGTTTCGGGGGTAAAAGGCTGCTCGTGGTACACAGTAGCCGCCTTTTGCAGCAAGCGATCCAGTTCGTTGTCTTCATCCAGCAAGGATAGAATGAAGCCGATGTACTCAATACCGAAATCTTGCTGGAACACAATGCGGGCAGTCACAAACTCAGCCTCACTCAAGGAGGCCAGTTCGCCTTTGTCATCATAAGCAAACAGCTTTTCCTGGCTCACAAGATCCTTGAACTTAGTGTTGGACAGCAATACGCCGCGAATACGAAATTCCCACTCCTCGCCATCAATGATGGTGGGTTTTTCCAAGCATTGCTCTACCACATGGGGCATATAAAGTGTGCTCAGGGCTTTGTAGTCACCCCATCCTTTGATGCCCATGGTCAGTCCCTTGGGGTCTACAAAGCCCAGGGTTTGCACCTTGTTCTGGTGATCAATGATCCACACCACGAAATCCGGGTAATACCAATCCGACTCATCAATGCGCAGACGGAAAGAGTCATTGTTCTTTTCCAGATTGCGTTTGATCCAGACCTCCTTATCACCCCATTGCATGGGCGTTTTAGGGCTTCTGGGGGCATTGCCTGCCGGGTACAGAAACTTCACCAAGTCACGAACGAACTTGGATTCATATTCATCCAGTGCGCCAGGGCTTACATCCACGTTCTTTTGCAGTGGCCGCAGCAATAAAGGCTGATAAGCACTGGCGGGTGCAATCACTTCATAGCCCCCTGCAGAGTCGGTGATCAGGGGCAGACCGCCCACATCTGGGCACTGTAGCTCACTGCCGAACAACGAATTCTGCAATGTTTCGTCTTTTTTCTTGGCCATTAGTGCTGTTCCTTGCGGTACTTCTCCGGCAGGCCACTGTGGTGGGCCGGAATCAATTCAAAGCGGCTGTGGCGCCCTTCCTGCTTGCGATAGGCGGATTCAAACAAGCGCCGTACCAATGACGCAGCCGTGCGTTGCAAGCGCAGCAAATCGGCATCTCGGGTGATCTGTAGCGCTGTCGGCAAGCCGAAGATCTCGTATTTATGGCTGTCCAGGGCCGCCTCAATCGCGCTGGCCTCGAATCGGAAGTTCCAGAGCCCCATCTGTTGCTTCAGTTGCGTCATCTCGCGGTGCAGGCTGAACACATCCACCAGGGGCAAAAGTGATTTGAAATGTTCGGTTAGGTCTTCACCCAGGGTGCCTTTCTCGCCCTGTACGCCCTTTTCACTGAGCCCTGCGGTGGCCACACTGGCAGCCAGTGAAAGCTTGACCGTGTTCAAACCCCTGAGCCAGCCTTTGCCTTTTAGATACACCTGAAAGTCGGATTTCTCCGGGTTTACCGAGCGCAAGGAGCGCAAAGGGCTTTGCTCTGGCAGGTTGATCTGGGTTGGGCACTCAATCTCAAGCGTTTGCATTACGCCATTGCTGTACAAACTATTAAGGAAGGTTTCCAAATAGCCGGAGCGCAGGCCAAATACATAAGCGGTTTGCAACGGTTTTAAGGAGGGGGGCGGGGAAGGCAAACGCTTACCATTACGTTGCACCCCGGCAAACCGCACTACCCGGCCAAACATTTGAATAATCAGGGAGCCTTCCCCTTGCCCCAACCGCAACAGCGTCAAACTGGAGGCGCGGTAGTTATCCCAGCCTTCCGCAAACCGGCGTGAGCCGATCAGGATATTCAAGCCGGACTCGTTATTACTCAATTGAGCAAATAAGGAGGTGGAAAGCGCATCATCATCCACAGTGAGTTTGGCGCCAGCCAGCGCATTTTTCAGGCCCGCCGCATCACCCACGTTCACTACACCGTAATAATGAACCTGGTCACCCCGTAACAAACCCAGGCCCAATTCTCCGTCGGCCTGTTTTAGCAAGCGGAACACCGACTGATCACCTGGCTGCCAGTGGAACACTTCTTTAAGTACATTATCGGCAATGTCAGTAGCCTGCCTCCCACGCAGGGCATCACGCACCTCTAAGGGCAGTAAATCGCCACCGGCTGCTTTGATGTTCAGAATATCGCTGATGGACTGTGATAATTGAGCCGGTTCCGCCAAGCAGGTGGCCAAAAAGCGCAGCACATCGATCACATCGGAGGTCTGCTCTTGATCGCTTTTGTTTTTACCACCAATCACCGACAGGCCCAGTAGCACCCATAACGGATTGGCGACCTCTAACTGCTTATCAGTCAACTGCGTTTGGGTGCCGCTGGCTTGGTAGGTGTGCAGTTGATGCCAATAGCTCAGCAGGGCGGCGGTCAGGGTGTGTTGTTGCACCGCTTTCTCGGCATCACCTCTGCCATCCAGTTTGACGTGCCAGAAATCCTTGCCGTAGTGGTCACCGTGAAAGCGGTCATAGGCATAATCGAACAGCACGGATTTGGCGTAGCGGCCAAAGGCATGTTCCTGCTCGGCCACCTGCCCAAAGGTGGCGGAAAACTCAATCAGCACCCCGCGATGGCCCAACTGCGGTGAATCAATACCGGCCAAGTCCTGTTGCAGGCGCTTCCACAGGCTTTGCTCGCTTTTCTGACCCTTATGGCCTTCATCCACAAAGATCAGATTGCGACCATCCTTAAACACAGAGGTGGGCACACTCACCCCTTCGCCCTTTTTCACCTCAGAGAGCTTGTTAATGTCCAGTACAATCACCGTGTCGGGCGGTAAGCGTCCCATGGCGGAAAGGTCGCCATCCTGGGGGTAGGCGAACACATCCCATTGATTCAGGTCGCGTAACTTTTGCGCGTGTTGCACAGAAAGGGCATCGCCGGGGGTAATCAAAATGATGCGATCCCAGTTGTGATGGGCATCTTCGGTGAGTAATGCCAGGCAGGTATGCAGGATATGGGTTTTGCCCGCTGCGGTGGCCATCCAAAAGGCCGCAAACTGCAAATCCGCGTCGGTAAAAGGGGTTAGGTTCTCGTGTTCCGGTGGATGCTTTTTCAACCAGTCGTTCAGGCGCGCCAAGAGTGCCTGGGCATCCATCTTTTGCATTTTCCACCAATGCACAAACAGCAAGAGCGCCAGGTATTGTGCATAGCGGGGTGCAAACTGCACTTTGCTGCAGGCGGTGCGAATCAGCAAATCCCATTCCGTCAGTTGGTTGGTATCACCGGCACACACCGAGCTGGCCGCCTCCAGATATTTGCCATCATCCAGTGCCCGTTGCGCGCCGATATTGGTTTCTACGGTACGTAATTGGCTGGTGAGGGTTTCCAGTTTAAAGCCCAGTTCGGCCAGCAAGGCATCCCGCAATACCAGGGCCTGCTTGAGGCGGCCATGGCCGGACAGCTTTTGGCCTTTGACTTTGGCGCGGGGTGATTTTTTCGTTGGTGTTTTCTTAGCAACGGCCATGGTTACAGCTCCCCACGGCCAAACTGGCGGGCAAAGACCGCTTCGATGGCCTGCAGGCGGTCGCTGCCTTCACAACTGAGTTCTGCCGGTAGATTGGTGTAAAGCAATTGCGCATCGTGGGCGGCCAGCTTAGCGCTAACCCAGGCTTCACTGTTTTTGTGGTCGCAGTCGCGGAAGAACACCGCCACGGTGCGACTGCGGCGATCCTGACCGGTAATCACAACGCCTTCCTCTTCACGGTAGAGCTGGTTCACCTTAAGGCCCAGTAGGTAGATCAGGCTTTCCACCAGATCCACGGGCTGGCTGGGGGCTTCGCCACCGCCCAGGGCGCGTTTTAATTGGTAACCCCAGGGCGAGCGATAACAGTCGATGGCGCAGTACACGGCTTTGCTTTCCCGGTTCGTGCGGTAACGTAAGCTAAAGGCCGGGTCATCAAAGCCGAAAGCATTTTGCTGGCTGAGTTCGGTATCCAGGTTTTCCAGGGTGTCTTCGTATTGTTCCAGGGCCTGGATGCGCATAAAGAGACCGGGGCCATCAAACGCTTTTACCTTGCCGCTTTTCCATTTATGAGCTGAGCCTGCTTTTTTAAGGCGGGGGATAATCAGAGTTTCGAAATACTTATTTACTTCTGCGGTGATGAATTTGCGTCGTGTTTTTTCGACACGGTTCACTTCAATCACCGCATGGGCGGTGCTGCCGGAACCACCAAAACAGTCCAATACGTGACTATCGGGCTTGGAGCCTTGAATAATAAAACGGCCAACAAAATTGGTGTGTTTGGGCGCAAGAAAAACACCAGCCTTTCCAAACATCGCTGTAGTTTGCTTTTCACCATCTGAATAATCGGTGAATACGCTTTTGCTTACATTGCTTTCCACTTCGTGCAAGAAGCGCTTTTGTTGGGGGACTTTATTTTCATCTGCCCCCCATGCAATACGGTGGTCGTTATTGAGGGATTCCCAGCTATTGCGGTCAGGATATTCGGGGTCGATAAACTGGGTGCCTTTCCATCCGCGAGTGGAAAGTTTAACTGGCTTTTTTGTGATCGGGTGAAGTGGCTCGTACCATCTATAGTTTGGATGGCTGGGGTCGCGTGTGGCCTCTGATTGTTTAGATTCTGAGGACATAATCGTCCAGTCGCTTTCACGGAAAACCCAGATTACTGCTTGAGTCTTTTTAGCTTCCGCCTCGTCTACGTAGACCCCATCGCTCGTTCTGTATTCCACTCGGTTATAATTGTAAATACCCTTCCACGGGTCATTCCTTTTCTCCACGTCCCAGTCGAGGTTTTGTGCCTCACATTCTTCTTTTAGCTCAGCTTTGTGCCGAGCGTACAAAGCCCGAATTGCACTCTCAATTTCACTGATAGGCGGATACTTAGGATTCAGCTCTTGAACGATCTCCATGACCTCTTCGTAACCCGGCTTGGATTCACGAAACATTTCATAGTCCGCTTCAACCGCAGCCTTGGATTTGGCGTATACTTCAACATACTCGTGGTTAGTGGAGTAGGTAGGCGCCCGGCCATCGTTGGTGTTTTGAATCCAGATTAATTCTTCGATCTTGTTGTCAACACCATAGGTCTTATCCAGCACCTGTTCAAGCTGGGCTCGTTCCACCTTGTCGATACTAACGAATATGGCGCCATCTTGACTCATGCAGTCGTAAATTTTCTCCACCCGGTTTTCCATCAATGCACCCCAGGAGGCATGACGATAGCCATTTTTATAAGGTATGCCACTGGCATTGGTGTTATACGGCGGATCAATATAAATACACTTCACCTGCTCCCGATATTTTTCCTGCAGGGTGTTCAGTGCCTGCCAGTTATCAGAATGAACCGCCACACCATCCAGGCTTTCATCCAACGGCGAGCTTTGGGTAACGGCAGCTAACAGCCTCCACTTAAAGTCTTCATCCAACAGGCCGGTATCCACCGGGAGCGGCAGCCAACGGGTTTTGGGTTCCCTGGCCAGATCACCGGGGATAATCTCTTTGCAATCTGCCGCTGCTTTAAATTCCCCCAAGCCCAAGGCTTTCCATTCGGTTCTTTGGGCTTTGATGATGGTGGGCAGTTGTTGTTCCAGCCAGTCCTCACCCGCCAGTTTGGCAATGCGATCCAGGGTGATCACATAGCGGGTGTTGAACACCAGCTTTTTCTTTTCCCAGAGTTGCTTTTGAAAGTCCTCCAGGGTGGCGACAAAATCGATGATTTGCAGGCCGACCTGTTTGATGATGCGCCCCACTTGAATGGCGCGCCGGGGCAGGTCGTTCAGTTCCAGCAATTGGTCGGTATTGAGCACTTCGGTTTTGATAAAAATATCCAGATCGCTGGTGAGGGCCTCTTTCAGCTTTTTGTGGATAAAGAAATCGCTCTGGTTGCGGGCTATAAAGTGGTTCAGCCAGCGTTTTACTTCGGCCTCATCGGCTTTCACCTTTTGGCAAACGGCCGCGGCAATATCGTTTTTCTGTTTGTCAGATTGTGCGCCTCTCAGATAGCTCAGTGTCGCGGTGTGGCTGCCGTCTTCCTGTTTTTCGACGCTGCTGATTTCGTAATGGGCTTTATCCGTGGGTTTGAGGCTGGCACGGGTGTCGTTGAGGGTATCGGGCTCAACGGTAAACACCAGTTTTTCGCCGTTGCTGAGGGTGACCGGGTAATCGGTAAAGGTGTCGCCGGATTTGATGTAGTACATATCCTCGGTGGCCCAGTGGAATTCGGTGTCTTCCCCTCGGGACTGGATATAGCGGCTACCGTTTTTGTTGAAGCGGCGCTCCACAATAAAATCGCCATCCTGATAGTGGCGGGCGAAGAAGTTGTACAGGTGGTTGAGCACTTCGGTGCGGTCGGTGCCACCGGTTTGCTGGGCATTCAGTGTCTCGATGGTGTCCCGGTATTCCTGCACCATGGCTTTGAGGGCGGGCACTTTACTATGGCCCGCCAGAATGGCTTCACGCTCATCATGGCTCTGCTTAGCGTTGATCCCCAGCTGGCTTTCTAATTCCGCCTTGCGCTCTTTGGCTTCTTCGATCACTTCGTGATCGGTGGCGGTGAATGCAGATTCCAACAAGCCAGAAAGGGCGCCGCCCTGGAGCTGCTTTTCGCCCGCTTTGGTGACGATCTCCCCCAGAAATTCTCGCACTTCTTTGTTGTGGCGGCGAATAACGCGATATATACCGAAATCCAGGGTTTCAGCCTCATCCAGTTGAAACAGCTCGGTCATCAGTTCGACAAAGCGGGTTTCGGCGTGCGGGTTGTGCATGGAGTTTCCCTCTACTGGTGTCTGCTTGTTCTAATTTTGGCTGGGCAGGCGCTATCACTGGTTTAGGCGTCATCCAATGGTAGTGGCGAGCCGGAGTTTTGATTGATCCAGCTTTCGATGGCTGAGGCCTTAAACCGCCAGTTATTGCCAACTTTGAAGGCAGGAATATCCCCCTTGTTGGCCAAGCGATAAATCGTGCGCTCGTTAACCTTTAGGTATTCGGCAAGCTGCTTGATGGTCAGAATTTCGCTTTCCAATGAGGACTACCTAGTATCTTAGCGGGCATAGAATGTCAAAAGAGTACAAGAAAATACAAAAACTGTTAAGTAGATTCTTGGTGTAGCTTTGACGGTTGGGCTTGTATTCATAATCAGGCAGAGCGAAATTGTTTATGAGGGGCCATCAGTGTGGAGCCCGTTAAAATGGCAGCCCTCGCAATTGTCGAATCGAGCTTTATTCGCAGCCCCCTCCTTTCCGATCGAAAGAAAAAACTCCATTTCAATCAATTAGAGTTTTTTGCAAGAGATTCCCTACAATTTAGCCTTCCATGCCAACCGCTATTGAGGATCATTTATTGAAAGCTCTTTTCGGGGACAACCACGAGCCGAGCCCACTCAGCCCTCTTTCTCTACAGCAGACAACAAAGGCTCTAAATCTCTCTGAAAATGCGAATCGATCACCTCAATCTCGCTCCTAAGCGCCTTTATTTCTGCACATCTCAACCGCCACCGCTCAACCCACCGCAGCTGCTCTGCTAGTGGCAAACAAGGCACTTCGAAACCTTTCAGCACCCCCTGATTGACCACTCGCCCCGCCGCTCCAGACGCATTTTCTCTAATGTAGGCCTGCGATGCGGTCGAGTTCAGCACCAGCGTCAGAAAAGCGGGATTCAAGCAAGGATCAACCAATCTGATAAGGATGAGATGCTGATGCGCAATAGCGGGCAGATCAGAAGGCACCCCCTCAACAAGGTATGCGGGGCTCTCCTTACCAACCGCCTGGAACACCACATCCCCGTCCTGGAGATACCGCAACTTCCTCTTTGGCGGCACTGACGTACGCACCACGCCCTCCCAGTCAATCAACAGCTGATCATTACCATTAGACGGGCGCACGATTCTCACATTGCCATCGGGATCGGGCCTCACTGACGCTTGCACAGCAAACCCCAGCGAGATCTCTGCAAGATCGCCCAGTTTCTGCTTCATATCGAGCTACCCTCTATTTTATATACCAGAAAATATATACTTTTATCTGACTTTTATCCGCACAATGATGAACTTTAGAAGAAGTTATTCTTGACAACCAAAACCGCAAGTGATAGGGTGTGGAAAACTGAGGCAACTATCCCTCAGCACATTAGTGAAATT
>OJHI01000221.1_pt1 | contig 17098 bp, 30 predicted proteins | sample 1595181 | NCBI WGS metagenome assembly OJHI01 (sample SAMN05416830, study PRJEB24817) | seawater metagenome | isolation source: Sea water | place: Canada:Atlantic | collected 2013-07 | reverse complement strand
TCTACACGTAAGGAGTCGTCGGCAGCGTCAGATGTGTATAAGAGACAGAGCCGGTTGTCCTCGTTGAGCTTGGCGATGTGGATCGTCTTGGACTTCACCGCCTCTTTCAGACGCTCAATCTCGGCCAGAAGATCGGCTTTGGTGCGCTTGTCGGTCATAGCGCGTCATCCACTTCAAAGTCGTCTGCATCGGTGACATCAAATTTTCTGTCGAATAGAGCAGCTGCGGCGAAACGCGCCTCAACCTCGCTCTCAAACGCTCGATGATAAACTCTCTGATACCCAACTCCGGCGGTTACGATGGCGCCTCCATTGGTGCAGATATGGCATTGTACTTGGGTGGGGTATTCTTGACGGGTCTCGGTCATTCTGCCGCCCTCCGCGCCCCGAGGTAGCCGCCAACCCAATCCTGCGCGGCTTCCATGTTGTCCTCATGCGGGCAGTCGGTGATGGGTGCGCCTTGCTTGAAGGCTTCGACGCCAGCGTTCCATTCATCCGTACCGGGTGCGCCCTCGTCGGGGTCGACATCAGCCGTCCAGTGGGAGGCTTGGCCTTGATCGACGGCCTCCTGCATCTGCTGCTCTTCGTCAGGGGCATGGGTTTCTTCGGCAGGCTGGGCGTCCTCGATGTCATCGGGCATCACCTCGCCGCGGGCCGCGCGGGCCTGCTGCGCCCACCCGCCCTGCGCTTCCTTCGGGGTGACATCGCGGATCGGGGCTTCCTCAATTTCTTCGCGCGTATAGACGCCGAGCAAGAGTTCAGGGAAATGGCGCCGAGCCCAAGCGCGGGCAGAGTAATACCCAAGCTGCTGATCGGGGTCACCCTTCCAGAGCGGCGAGTTCTTTACCGGGATGTCCTTTATCATCGGTGAGGTGTAGGTAATTTCATCTCCCGTCTCTCGGTCGATCCCGGTAACGGTGCAGGTGCGGGTAGGCCCTTCACCCGCGTAGTTGTATTTCAGGCGACCTTTGACCGGCGCGCTCATGTTCACCATCGCGTTCACAAGCTGGCCTTCAAAAGACACCGGTGCATCGGCGCTCTTGCTCGCCTTGAAGGTTTTCCAAGATACCTGATACGGATTGAAGCCGTAAGGCTGGCAGATCATGATGAGGGCCGCGCAATCGCCCGGGCTATTGCGATAAAAGTCTCGAACCATTGTTCCCGCCGATGCCATCATGTTTGCGATGTCCATCAGTTCTTTGCCGTTTTTAGGCTGGATCAGGGCGCCGCCCTGCGAACCGGTGCCAAATTGAGTTTCCCCGAGCTCCTGTCGGCGCTTCTCGCGCGCTATCAGGTCGGTGCTTTTGTTCACTGGTTGGTTCATTAGATAAGTCCTTTTTCGGCTGCCAAATTCTTCGGCAGGCTGACGGTTTCGATCCCGGCAAACCCGGATGGTTCAATTTCGATTTGAGACAGAGGCAACCAAACTGCGTCCTCTTTGATGCCAGTGTGGACGAGGACCGCCTTTTCAGTCCGGTGCGAAACCTCCACGTCGATGTCGATGATATTGGATTTCATGGTGCTTTCCCTTCGATCTGCATTTCTTCAAGGATGCGCTCACGGCGCTTTTCGTCCCGGTGGAAGGGGGTGATGACCTCGCCCGGGCCCGGCCAGTGCTGAGCGTCCAGACACTCGCGGAAACGGGTCATGGCGCGTTGGTTGAGGAATTGGCCGAAGCGCAAATCTTCCTCCAAGACAGGCATGAGGATCACGTCATGCGGGGGTTCATCCTCTTGGAAAACCAAACCCGCTTGATCCGACCAGATGCCCGTCAGGCGCTCGAATACATCGGCGGCAAATCCGAGCTGCATCGTGTACTCGTGATCTTCGGTGCGCTGCGAGCAAAGCCACTGGTTGAACGGTCGGCCACCGGCGTTGATCTTCTTGTAATCCGACATGGTGCCATCGAATTTCATGTTGTCGGGCCGGGCCAGCATCCAGAGCTTCGTGCGATCGTCGTAGGCGGCCATCGTGATCTCCGGCTCGCCCCCAAGAACCGCGGCGGCTGCCGGGTCTTTGGATAGCGCCAAGCCCATCGCCGCCAGCAACTCAAGCTCCTTCTCGGTGATGACCTCCCGGCCATCCCGATCGACCTCGGACCAGAAAGCGATGCTGGCCCGCGCCTTGGAGCTTTCACGGCCCTCTTTCAGCGCCTGCAACTGCGGCTTGGTGGGGCGCGGCGGGGCGTTCTCAGGGATCGTCTGGTACTCAGCGTTGAGCGCATCCAGACCGCCTTCGACAAACGCCGCCATCGCGGACCCAAGGCGCAGGGCGTCCGTGCGCTTCGGTTCATAGCGATCCGGGTTCAGGACGTGCGTGGCCCACACCTTGCTTGGGCCATGCTTCTCCATCTTGCGCAGCACGCCGCTGGTGACGCTGGGGCCATCGCAACATTGCGAGTGGTGAACGTCTAAGGGGATTCTGTAGAAGCCGGGTTCCGTAATTAACTGTCCGGGTTTCAGGGTTTTGATTTCATGCGCCATCTTGGACCCCTCCAAAATTGGGCTTGGCATAATCTCCAAACTCTCGGATTGCCGCAGCATCATAGGCTTTCGCCGCTTCCACTTCCTCGTGGAAATAACCAATGTGGAGTGTCCTATCCCGGTTGGCGATCTGCGCCCTCCACATATCCATGCCAGATGACCAAGAAACGCCTAAGTATTGGCTCGATGAGCCAGAGCATGACGAGCGGTTACGGCAATTCCCTAAGCGATCAGAGATGCGAAGATTGGCCAAAACATTGTTGGAGCGATCGCCATCACGATGGTCGATTTCGGGGTGCGGCCAATGACCGGTGCTCATCAGCCAGATGACACGGTGCGCCATATATTTCCTGCCCAAGATCGTTCCACGCAGATAGCCTTTTGCGGTTTTCTTGCAGAGGGCTTGCTGTCCAGCGTGTTTGGCATTCCAGATGTTGCACTGATGCGTGGCGGTTTTGGACTTGGTGTCAGTGAACCACTGTGGGGACCGATGACGCCAAAACAGCTTTCCTGTGTTTGGGTCATAGGAGAGCAAGGCGCGCGCAGCGGATGGCGTGATGAGCTCGTCGTCGGCAAGGGTGCGGATTTCGTGGGTCACGATTTCCCCCCGCCATTCGCCCGGCGTTTCAGCCAGTATTTCGCGGAGAACTTGGTGTCCTCATCAAGATCGGATTTGTCTCTGATCCACTCAAGATAATCGGCAGGCGCATCCTCGTAGCGGGTTCCCTTATGCTTCCCGAACCGCAAAGTGTTCATCAGCGCGGGGTATTTCGATATTTCGACCAATTCCTCCGGCGACTTGTGTTTGAGCAATTCCGTTAGGATGTGCGCGGTCACATAGGCATCGGGCAACGCGCGGTGTGGAGGGTCCGCTCGGTCTTTATCGAAGTCAGGGTGCTTTCGATCAACATCAAGCCAGTAACGCAGGGCTTGGTTGCCGTGGCTTGGCGCGTCAGGCCACACCACAAGCGCGCACTTGTAAGTACAAATCCAGCTACGCCCATTGCCGTGGTGGAAGTGCTTCTCAAACTTCGCGTTGTGAGCCGCGGCGATGTCATCAGGACCGCAGCCCTCCCAGAACGGCCCCCAAAGACCACCACGGGATGGAGCGTCCTGAACGTCCTCGTCTGTGATATGATGGACGGCCATGGTCACGGGTGGAATTGGGCCGGAGGGCTTTGCCAAAGAGGTCCATGGGTTCAAAATGTCCAGCGTATCAGTATCAACGTCGATCCGGCCAAATTCGATGACTTCGGCGTTATCGTCGTCCTGCGTTCCTGTCGTCTCATAGTCTATGACACGGATAAGTTTGGCGGCGCTCATACCATCACCTTCACATGCTTGATTTCGCCCACAATCATTGCATCTACCAGCTCTTCCCAATTGGCCGGGGCTGCATCCGTGATGGATTTCACCACCTCGGCACGGATCTTCTGGCGGTGCTTCTTGTCGGCGGCGCGCTTGGCCTGCGCTTCCTCTTCGGCCTTGCGCTCGGCCTCTATCTTCTGGCGCTCTGCCTCGGCGGCGCGGGCGGCTTCGGCCTTGGCTTCGGCAAGGCGTTCGGCGTGGCGCTGCTCTGCGGCTGCTGCCTTCGCTTCTGCCTCTGCCTTCGCCTTCTCGGCGGCCTCTGCTGCCCGCGCAGCCTCACGCTGCTCGCGTTCCTGTTCTTCCTTGGCGATCCGCTCCTTCTCGGCGCGCTCCAATTCCTCGGCGTCACGCTTGGCCTTTTCGGCGCGCAGAGCCTCCAATTCGGCCTCCTGCGCCTCACGGGCCTTGGCGATACCCAGATCGGCCTCGTACTTCACCAGAGCGGCGGATTTCGCTGCCTTTGCATCGGCCTCGTGCTCTTCCCAGCTTGCATCAATCTCGGTCGCGTTGATCGTGTCGAGGATGCCTTGGATGGTGGCGCTGCTGTCGTGGCCGGTGGCGCGTTCCAGATCGAACACTTCCATGCGGATAAGATGCTGGCGCACGCGCTCGGCTTCCTTGGCCTCCCATTCCTCGACGGGTGCTTTGATCTCATCACGCAGGGCGTCCAGCCGCTCTACGGCTTCCTTGCCGATCGCGTTGTTCGCCTTGATGATGTTCTGGGCTTCCTCGTTGACCTCTTTGCGCACCCCGTCGATCAGCGTCTTGGAGCGCACCACCTTGGCGGCCAGAGACTTGACCTCCTTCCGGCCTTTCGCCGTGCTGTGGTCGATCACAACAGCCCGGGCTTCTTTCTCGATCCGGTCGACCAGCTTCGAGATGCCGTCTTTGGTGCTGAAAAGCGCCGGCACGTCAGTTTTGTGCGGGATGGTAATCAGCTCGGTGCCGGTATCTTCTTCGGTGGCGTCATTCGACATGGGGATAAACTCCATTTTCATAGTGGAAGTGGGAAAGTTTGGTGACAGCCTGTGTGCCGATGTGGGCGAAGGTCAGGGCCCATGCGGTCACGGTGATGATGATGGTGAAGCGGGTCATCGAAGGCTCCGAAACTGTGGGGCACCGGGACAAAGCGGGGTGAGGGAGAAATGAGGCCCCCGGTCCCGGTGCCATCCGGGCGGGATTGCCCAGAATGCTGTGCGCAAGGGCGTCAGTCGCCCCGCAGAAACTCTGTGTAGTAGCTGATCGTCCCGCTACGCGCGGTCGGGTCCAGCGGCATTGGTTCTGGGGGAAGGATGGGGGCTGTCCCGCGGGACCAAGCCTCAAGCGTGCCGTTTTCTTTATGGCGCCGCATAATGGCTAGATCGTCGGAAAGGCTCATCGTGTTCTCCCGTGTCTTGGGAGTACGATATCCACCATTGGTGGAGGCTGCAAGCAAAAATCCACCAATGGTGAAATTAAATTGCCAGTAGGCGAAATACGGCGCTTGCGTAGAAAAGCGCGTGTTCTATGCTTGTTCTATTAATCGGGGGATTTTTATGCAGGAAGTGGATAAGCGACTCGACCGGATGATCGAGATCGCAGAATCAGAGGGTTTGACTTTGGATCATGTGGTGAACATCATGGGGCGGTGTGATCAGAGGACGTTTCGCGCCTTTTCTGATAATCCGTCCAGCCTTCCACGGAAGATGTAGTCTAGAGTAAGCCCGTACGTCTCTGCCAAATGCTCAGCTGCATCTACCGAGATACGGCGGGTGCCTATTTCCCAATTGTTGTATTGGGTGGGGCTGAAGCTGTGTTTCTCCGCCCATGCGCGTTGAGATAGCTCGGAGAAGCCTTCTCGTATCGCCTTCAATCTGAGGCCTATCGTGCTGTAATCAGGGCGGTTTGTCATACCTTGAATATCCACCAACGGTGGCATCCGGTGCAAACCACCATTTGTGGACTTTACAGAGTCCACCATTGGTGGATATGTATTAGACATGGAAACCACTCACACAATCGCGGACGCAGTAGGGCGTTCAAAAATGTCGGAGGCTCTGAGCGTCGGAGCCACGGCTGTCAGCAAAGCTGTCGTGTCGGGGAAATTCCCGCCGTCTTGGTTTTTGGTTATGCAATCCCTCTGTCGAGACGTTGGCATTGATTGTCCTCCCTCGTTGTTCGGCATGAAATCCACCATTGGTGAAATAGGTGGTGCCGAAAACAAAGGGTTTCAAGTCCAACCTGCTGAAAAGGTTGATGGAGCCGACAGGTGACTATCTCAGCCTTTGACGCAGGTTGTGGTGCTTCCTACCGTCCTGCAGGTGGTTATGGCTCTCCCTTCGAGGCGGGCCTTTTCTGTATGGTAGGCAGCGATACAAGCCTCCATGTGAACGCGCCCGAGTTCACTGATCATGACTGGACAGCCCTCTGGGGTGGTGGCGCTTTCGCAGCCTGCCAGCAGCAATATGGTTCCAATAAAGGTCTTTCTGAGCATCTCGCTTCCTTTCAAAAATCACTGTCCCGGCAAGATGCCCACGATGATGTAAATCAGACCGGGCACCCAAGCGATGAACGTCCAGCCGATCAGCATCGGCTTGATGTCCTGGCCCACGTTTCGAGCGGCCAGCACAATCACCAGCATGATGGCTCCGTAGACGGCCAGCACCTCAATAACGCGGTCGAGCATGTTCATCCCTCCGATGATGAATTTCCATTCAACCTGTCTCCGCAGGAATTGCAACTTTTGCGTAGATGCCGCGCTGCGGATCGTGCCGCGGGGATCCTCGCATGAGGACGTGGCCGGAGCAAAAAGAAGCCGAGCGCGAGATGCGCCGTGAATGGCTTAGGTCCATCGTAAAGAGCGGCAAGCGGTCATGTGAGATTGAGAGCATCATTGGCTGTGATCGTTCTTCTGTGGCGCGCATGGCAAGAGAGCTCGGGGTCGATCTCCAGTGGGGCAAAGACACCAAACGGGGATTGATCGACGCTGACCGCCTGATCGAACAGCTTAGGGCGGGCAAGACGCGCAGAGAGTTGTCGCTTCATTTTGGTGTGTCGGTTCAAGCCATCTCCCACGCCATCAAGCGCAACGGATTTACCGGCGTAGAGAAGACAGTAAAGCGCCGGATGAAGCCTCAGAAAGAGGCTGAAAAGCCAGAGCCTAAACAGGTCAAGAACCTGACACCCCTCGAACAGATGAAGCTCGACGCACAAGCCGCGAACAAGCGCCTGCGCGGGGGGCAGTAATCGCAAGGCCGGGGCGTATCCGGTCATTTCAGAAGGAGCACGACATGGAACTAGCAGTCCATCAGGACAAAATCCTCAACAGCATCGAGAAGTTCAAGGCGGATGAGAAAACCCGCGCTTCCGATGCCGCAGGTACACGTCAGGAGATCGGCAAGCTGTGTGAGCTGACCGGCGTCAACAACAAAGCCTTTGCGATGATCCGGCAGTTGGACAAGGCCAGCGAAGAGCGCCGCGATGACATCCTGCGGTCGTTTGACGCGCTGCGGGACATCATGGAAGCATCTTGGGCCGGTCAGCGCACCCCCGACATGCTGGATGGTGATGAGCCGGAAGAGGCCGGAGAGGCCGAGGCCGAAACCGCGGATGCCGCGCCCGAGGCGGATGAGGTCGAGATCGAAGGCGAGACAGCCGAAGGTGATCCCGAGCTTGCTGCCGAGGCCGAGGAATTTGAGGCGCAGGCCGATCAGGTCGTTACGCCCATCGACTTCGGGGGCGCGCGGGCATGAAGGTACGCCGTCCAGTTGTGATCCGTGGGGACATCGCAATCGTACCCTTAACCAAGGGCTACGAGGCGATTATCGACGCCGCAGATGCAGCCGATATTGGTCGGTTCAACTGGACGGCGGCTGTACGCGGCAAGAAAGTTTATGCGGCTCGGAGCATATGGGCCTCTGGTGGCTGCGAACTGATGCACCGCCGCATCTTGGGCGAGCCTGATAACGGCGTGGATCACCGCGACGGGGATGGTTTGAACAATCGCCGTAGCAATTTGCGACCAGCTACCAAATCTGAGAACGCAATGAATACCGCAGCCCACGATGACAATAAGTCGGGTTTCAAGGGCGTCACCTATCACAAGCCCCGCAAGAAATGGGCAGCCTCTATCTGCCGAAATGGTCAGAGGAAATACCTCGGCCTGCATCCAACCGCCGAAGCCGCTCACAAGGCTTACGTGAAAGCCGCCAAGGAATATCACGGCAAGTTTGCGAGGTTTAACTGATGCGTGTCATCGGTCTGGATGTTGCGACCAATACCGGCATCGCTGTTGGGGATTCATCGGGAAAGCCGAAGTGTTGGTCCGTGAACCTTGGCGATCCCCCTGCTACTGGCAGAATGTCCAAGGCCGACAAAGACCGACTAGACAATCGTAGGTTCTCGAACGTCTTGAAGCTCACGCATGGCCTGATCTCGGAATACAAGCCAGATTTGATTGTGGTCGAGGCTTTCATCGGTGGTCAGAACGCAAGCGCATATCTGATCGGACTTGTCGCCTGCATCCGTGGCTGTGCGTTCAACCAAGGCGTCAAATGCGAGCTGGTTTTCCCTGCTACCACGAGAAAACACTTCCTCGGGAAAGCCTTAACGAGCCGAGATTTCCCCGGCCTCAAACAGGCCAAGGCAAAGCTGGCTATCAAGCAAAAGGTCAAGGCGCGCGGCGAGGCGATGGGCTGGGTCATACCCGATCTGGATGCCGCCGATGCTGCCGCCACTTGGGATTGGGCCTGCGCGACCTACGCGCGCCAATACCAAGCAACCCCACATGGAGGATTGTTCTAATGAGCCACCCCAAAATCACCCAATACGATGTCTGGCAACAGCGGGTCCGTCACGACCTGCAAGACGGTTTGGGCGTCGAGGACATCGCGCGCAACACGCGGGCCGATGTCGAGGACGTGCGCCGCGAAGTGTCCATCCTGCGTGCCAACGGCGATCTGCAAAAGATGTTCGAGGTGCGGGCATGAGCCGATACGTTGCCGCGCTGGTCTACCGCAAAAAGATCGGGTCGATGGCCCGAAAGAGCATCCTCGCCTACTGCGCTGAACGTGCGAACGATGATGGGTCTGGGGTCTGGTCATCCAAGGTCACGATCTCGAAAGAGGTTGAGTGCTCGAAAAAGACCGTGATCGAAACCTTCAACGCTTTCGTGGATGAAGGGATCCTGATCGCCACCGGCAAGCGGAAAGTCTCCAACGGATTTGTGCACGTTTACCGGATCAATTTGCCCGCTGTGGAGCGCCTAGATGATGCGATTTCGCGTGATGAATTGAGGGGTGTAAATTTGAACCCGTCACCTGACGTTACCCCAAGAGGTGAAGCTGAGTTACCCCAAGAGGTAACGTCAGGTGACCCAAACCGTCCTAAAACCGTCCTAAAACCGTCCTGTGAAAATGATGATCTTTTCTCAGCAGAATCCGAAGGGCAGGAACAAGAGCAACCGTTGGACCTGATCGAAGAAGGTTTCAACGAGTTCTGGGCTGACATCTGGCCTCGCCATGAGCGGAAAGCGGGCAAGGCAGACTGCCGCAAGGTCTATGACCAAGCCTGCCGCGGCAAGCATCCGAAGGCCGACAAGATCGCGCCGTCTGATCTGAACGCCGCCGCGCGCCGCTTCATCGCCTCCGTCAAGGATAAGCAGTATCTGCCGGGCCCGCTGCCGTGGCTGCGCAAGCCGGGCTGGGAGCCGTTTATCGCCGGGCCGGATGGCTCTGCGCCCTCTGGCAAGCCGATGTCCTACGCGCAACGCCTGCTGGCAGGGCAAGCCCGCTGAACCCGTAATTTCTCACATTTCGAGCCGAACGAAAGGGATAACGATATGACCACCGAAGCTGACATCTTGGGCCGCCCGCCTGCCATGAAACCTATTGAGCGAACTGATTTGGACGTTGCGCCAGCGACGACCGATTGGCGGGGTGAGCATCTGTTGAGGGTGCCGAAGGTTCCGCAGGGCGGGATGAACATGAAAACTTCTAAGGCTGATGCCAAGCGCGCGCAGACGATAGCGCGGCGCGAGAAGCTGTCCGGGTTGGTTGGCAAGGGTCTGACCGAAACCGACATTGCTGCGCAGCTCGGGGTAAGCCGTAGCTGCATCCGGTCTGATCTCAAGCATCTGGGATTGCAGGCATGAACGCGATCACCAGCGTCAAAGAAGCGCCGCACAACACTGAGCTTGAACAGCAAATCCTTGGCGCGGTGCTGGTCAACAACGACCGCTACCACGGTCTTGGGTTTCTGCGGCCTGACCATTTCCACGATCCGGTTCACGCCGACATCTGGCGCAACATCTCGGGCCGGATCGACAAGGATCACCCGGCATCGCCTGTGACGGTCAAGACAGACTTTGAGGCGCATGAGGGGCTGAAAGAGCTTGGCGGGGCAGGGTATCTTGCTCGGATGGCGGCAAGCTCCATCTCTGGCTTTGCCGTGGCTGATTACGCGCGTGAACTGGTCAAGCTGGCCGCAAGGCGCGACATGCTGGCGGCGCTGCGCGGGACTGCCGACAGTCTCGAAAAGGGAATGCCCGTTGAGGACGCGCAATCCGAGATCGAGATGTTCCTGCATGAGCAAGAGGTGCAATCCGAAACGCCGCGCTCGATGTCCCTTCTGGCCGCGCATATCAAGTCCGTCACCCAGCTGAATGATCGGTATCAGTCCGGGGAGGTCGGCCTGACCACCGGCCTCAAGGAACTGGACGAACTGACGGGCGGCCTGCATCCTGGCGAACTGACGCTCGTAGCGGGCAGTACAAGTATGGGGAAAGCACAGCCGTTGAACTCTCTGGTCCTGCATTCTGATGGCTGGAAATTTATGGGGAGTACAAAGGTGGGCGATAAACTTGCTTCGATTGATGGCCGCCCATCTGAGGTTGTCGGGGTATATCCTCAAGGCAAACTGCCCATTTTCAAGGTGACGTTCTCGGATGGTCGATCAGCGCGTTGCTGTGGTGAGCATCTATGGCAAACCTATGGGCCGCGCGGCGATCAGAGCCGTGTTTTCACCACGTTGGAAATGCGAGAAAAACTGAATTTGGTGTCATATCAGCGTCGGCTTTCTATTCCGGTGCCCGATGTCAAAGGAGGCACGGATGAAGGCGTCACGATCTCACCATGGCTGTTGGGCGTTCTATTGGGTGATGGATACCTATGCGGGGCCACACCGAAGGTAAGCATCGGAGATGCAGAGATACTTTGGCGCGTTCAAGACGAGATCGGTCCAGACTGCAAGCTGTCGAAAGATGACAAATATGATCACCGGATCATTGGCGTAAAGCGCCCGGTGAACCGTATCACCGAACAACTGAAATCCCTTGGCGTCTATGGCAAGCGTGCTGAGGAGAAGTTCATTCCAGATCAATACCTTGATGGCACCCGGAAAACCCGGTTGGAGATATTGCAGGGATTGATGGATACGGATGGCTGGGTCGAGACATTTGGTGCGGTTAGGTTTTCCACATGCTCCGCAGAGTTGGCTAAGGATGTGCAATATCTTGTTCGCTCCCTTGGCGGACTTTGCACCATTGCTGATAAGGAACCGAAATATTCGTATCGTGGTGAAGATCGTACAGGCCAAGCGCATTATGTCCTGAATATCCGACATGAGGATGCTGGGCAGTTTTTCACGCTGACGAAGAAGAAGCGCCGGATCAATCGTACCAAGCCAGTTTCTCTTACTGTGGTTTCGATTGAGGAAGATGGTTTCGAGGAAGCGCAGTGCATCGCAGTGAGCCACCCCACAAGTCTCTATATCACTGACGAGTTCGTAGTAACGCATAACACGGCCTTTGGTACGTGGCTGGCCTATGTGGCCGCAAAGCAGCCTGTCATGGTCGGTTTTGCCTCTCTGGAAATGTCCGAAGCGGCGCTGGCAATGCGCCTTGGCTCAATCGACAGCGGTATCCCCTACCAAGCCCTGCGGGGCAACATCTCAGAGGCCACGTTGAGGGCTGTAGCGGACGCTGCGAAGAAGCAAGAGGCGCTGCCCATCCATATCTACTCGGACAAGGTGCGTGACGTGCCTGCCATCCTCTCGGAAAGCCGTAGGTTGCAGCGCCAGAACCAGGCGCGCGAAGGGTTCAAAGGGTTCGGCCTGCTGGTGATCGACTATGTGCAGCTTGTGCGCGGCAAAGGTCACAACAGCTTGGAGGTTTTGAGCCGAGTTGCCATGGATCTGAAACAGGTTGCCAAGATGCTCGACATCCCCGTTGTCGCGCTGGCTCAGGTGGATCGTGGCCTTGCCAAGCGTGACAACCCCATCCCCTTCCTCTCAGACCTGCGCGGCTCTGGTGACCTAGAGTTCGCCGCCGACAACGTGATCTTCTGCCATCGCCCAGAATACTACCTTGAGCGCCAATTGCAGGTAGGGGTCAGCGACATCGAAGAGCGTGCCGACATCGAGGCCGCGCTGTCTCAGGTTAAGGGCCGGATGGATTTGATCGTAGCCAAGCAGCGGATGGGCCAGATCGGGCAGTGCAGGGTCGAGGTCGACATGGGCATCAACACCTTCCGCGACCTTCCTGACGTGCAATCGGAGATCGAGTTTTGAAGCCGTTTTTCTCATATTATGGCGCTAAATACACGGCGTCCGCTCACCTCGGAAAGCCGCGACGGGATATTGTAATTGAGCCGTTTGCTGGGTCCGCTTGTTATTCTACGAGATGGAACGTCAGGCAGGCCAAGCTCTACGATATATCCCCTGAAATATGCGATCTATGGGATTTCCTAATCAACTGTTCGAGCGCTGACATTCAGGCGATACCAGATGAGTTTGATGATATCGAGCAAGTCATGGCGCTGCCGCGTGGTCCTCAGTTGCTTTGCAGGTTTTGGGTGGCAAAAGGCAGGGCTGAACCCTCAGGCGCTCTGTCGCCTTGGTATTTCAAATGGAGAAACGCCACGGATTGCAGGGTTTGGTCGCAGGCTGTTAAGCGCAGGATCATTACTCAAAAGCCGATGATTGAAGGATGGACCGTAGATCAGGTGTCATGGACTGACATTCCTTTGGTTGAAGCGCATTGGCACGTTGACCCGCCCTATAACAATGGCCCCGGTTCTAGGTATCCATTCAACGAAATAGACTTTGATGCACTGTCGATCTGGTGCGCCAACCTGCCGGGGGCGGTCGACGTTTGCGAGAATGCTGGCTCATCTTGGATGGACTTCACAGATTTGTGTGATGTGGTTTCAAGCCGGGGCCGCAGGTCTGGGGCTGTCAGCAAAGAAGTAGTTTGGCGCAAGCTGGGATTGGTGGCGGGATGACCGAGGCAGAGCGCATCAAGGATCGCCTTCGGGCGTGCACAACGCCGGATGAGGTCGAGGCCGTGGCCGATGAAGAGCGGGCCAACGTCAAGGCGCTGGCTGTCACAGATAAGGTAATGGCGATACAAATCGCCAACCTGAAAAGTTACACGCTAAAAATGATGGCGGGATAAGGGGTTAGGATGGACACCAAGTTTGTCAAAGACGTGCAAATGGCGGGCTGGTCAATTCAGGCTGTGTCGGATGATGCGGTGATCGCCAAGTGCCCAAGCGCGGGCTGCAATCTCCACGCTCAGTTGAAACTAGGTGCGGCGATTCCGGCAGTCGATCCGGGGTGCCGGCGTGATCCGATCGACGCCAAAGTTGGAACGTATGATGACATCAGGCTGGCTCTGCGCAAGCGCCGGGAAAACCTGCTGCTTACGATCCGCGAATTGGAAGAGGTCGCCGGTCTTGAGCCTGATCTGCTGGCTAAGGTGGAACGCGATGGGACCAAGAAGATCCCCAACGTGCAAACCCTGCTGGATTGGGCCGGGGCTCTGGGGTTTGAGATCGTGCTAAGACCTGCGCCCATGACACCTTTGGCGCTTCGCACAATTGTCGAGACGCGCGACAAGTCGGCCGCCAGGACCAAGCGCATGACGCTGGAAAACAGGCGCCGCGGCGAAAGGGCACGCCGCGGCTGATAGGGTCGCCAAGTTGGATTGGGGTTTACTTATAGCCGAATACCGCATCAATCGCGCTGTTCAGGTCTTTCAAAACCCTATGGCCTTCGCGCCGGTCAAGTTCCGCCTCAAGGTACAAGATCACAATGGTTGGCGGCCTGTTCCCCTCTGAAAACCAACGATTAACGGCTGCGCGCGTGTAGCCGAGCCGCGCCGCCAGTTCCGTCTTGAAAGCATCGGTTCCGCAAAGTTGAACCGCGAGGCGGGCGGCAAGGTCTTGCGCCTTTGCGCTGCTCATGGCTTCGATTTCTAATGAGTTGTGCATGTCTCTAACTTTCGTCTATGTGTTGTTGGTCTGATCCTTTCAGGCACGCCGCGCCCCTGTTTCGGCCCCTTACAGGGTGGGGGCGCGGCACCTATCACCCAAACAAATCAAGCTGCGATGCCTTGGGGCTCGCGTTGCGCTCGCAACCGGGGATAACGTGCTGCTCTCCTGCCGGGGTGAGTTCGGTGATAGTGACAGAATATCCGGGTTTCTCCATCTCGGCTGCAACCTTCTCGGCCTCGGCCAAAGTTGAAAAGCCTTCTGTAAAATGGGGGCGTTTCCCCTCTCGCGCGATCTTCATGGCGTAGGTCATGGTTCAGACCTCCCCCATAATGATAAAGCGGCGCGGGTGGGCCTCTACGGCTGCGCATTGTGCCTCTGTGTGGCCGTGGGCAATCGCCTTGCGGCGCATTGCTGCGGCGTTCTCCTGCCGCTGCGCATAGGCCACGGCAAAGCTGTATAGGTAGGTTTCCCAATGGCGGGGCATCTTCTGGGCCATGTCTCTTTCCTCTCAGGTTGTCATGCGTTCCGGTGCATGGGGAAGGGGCAGCACGCGCCGCCCCTCTGCCGATACATCAGGCGCTAAAGACTGCAACCCCTCCTGGCACGTCTAGGGCGGTCATCTCAATTGCCAGATCGCGCGCCCATGCCTCATAGTCGAAATAGTTGATAAGCATCTGGGGCGCGTTTCCGTCTGCCGTGTGGCAAGCTATCATCTCGTCGGCTGCATCATCGGCATAATCGCGAAAGCTGGAATAGGTGCCCATGTAGTTGTCCAAAGCATCCTTGGCGTATGTGATCTCGTGCCAGTTCTCCACCATGGCCTGCGCAAGCGCTGCGGGGTCATCCGTGCCGGTTTCCTCCACCGCTTCGATAAACTCCATATACTCCGCTATAGCGTCCAGCCCGCAGTATTCGCCAAGGGTAGCGGGCAGCCCGTCATAGTCGTGAATGGCCATTTCCTCGGCGCTTGGGACTGTGCCCTTGCCTGCGCAGTTGGTGCAACGGTCGCACTGTGCATCCTTGGGGCCGTGGTAGGTCAGGCCAGCGCCATCACACTCGGGGCAATCAACAGTTACGTTAGTAAACTTGGACGCGCGCAGCATGGCGTCAACCTGCTCCTGCATCTCGTCGGTGTCGGTGCTGGCGTCAATCCATGCGCCGTGCAGAACGCCGTTGTTATAGCTGGCAAGGCAAGCTGCATAGAAGCGGGGGGCGGTGTTGTGGGCTGTGTCAAACATGGTCTTAATCCTTTCAAAGTGTCTCGGCGGTTTCGGTCGCCTTGATCTCAATATAGGCAAGTAAATAAACACTGCAAGGGGGTAAGAGATAAAAAAACGCACAAAGGGGGTTGATAAGTGATAAAAGAGGGCGCATATAGAGGGCACGGGACCGAAACCCCGCTAACACCTGAAAGGATACTGAAATGGGCACTATCACATTCCCCACCGACCAAACCCCCGGCAAGGTTCTGCAAGATGAGCTCTGCGGCCCGGATGCAAAGATCCGCATGTTCACCACAAACCACGATAGCGCCGCCGTGGTTCTCTCTCTCGATCTGGCAAGCATGGATGAGGACGCGCGCCGCCGCCTCGGCCTCGTCTACGACCTCGCACCCGATGCCAAGCGCGCTTTCGTCTGCGTTGTGGTCAAACAGTCAGGCCTTAACGGTCGCGGGCACCGCTATGTATCGCTCAAGGTAATGACAGAGGACATGGGCCCCTACTACTACGGCGGCGCAAACGCTCAATTGCTGGCGATGCTTTCCCCCCTGCGCACTGACACCCCATCGGGCCAGACCGCCGCCGCATGGCGCGCGCAGGCTGCATCCGGCAAGCCGGTGTTTGCATGAGCCCGCGCCGCGCCCTCTACCTCTCGGCCCTGATTTACTCGGGGTCGGTTCTCGCACTCATCCCTTCAATCTGGAGCTTGTACCAATGACCAGCACGGCAAAGCCTTTCCCCGGAGTCTCCGTTCACCTTCATGCGTTCATTACGTTGCCGGATGGCGGGCAGGAATACACCGACGACGAAAAAAAGGCAGATGGGTTCTCTACCTATGTAAGAAGGGAAACCCCCGAAGATCCGCAACAGCCTTTTGACATCAGCAACGAACAAGACCACGCGCACATTCAAACCGCTATTAATCGCGCGCGCCAGATGGCCGGAACGCTGTTCTGTGATCCCGACAACTGGCACCACGATTAACCGCCACACATCGAGACAACCACCACAGGGGGCCATTGCGCCCCCTTTCCTATGCCCACCGCCCCGCAACCCCTCACACAACCCCACAGAGCCACCTACAGGGCGCAGCCCTTCCCCCCCGATGCCTTGACCGCCCAGCACCCCGCGCCATACCTTCGCACCATGGACACACAATTGACCCCAAACGAGCCAAAGCAGGTGAAACAGCGCAAACCCCGCGCAATATCCCGCAAAGTTCGCGCCGCTCTCGCTCATAGAGTTAGGGACCTACTCCCATGGGACGACTGCGCAAGGGCCGCAGGCCTCTCCCCAGCAGGATTATACAAGGCAAGACTGCGCGATGAGGTCAAACAACTGCACGAAGAAATAAAAGCCGAATATGTTCAAGAGGTTGAAGCAATGCGGGCGCCGTACAAGGCAAGAGCGTTTGAAGTGGCCAACGAGCTTATGCAGGCATCAAAGAGCGATGCTGTGAAGGCAAGAATGGTCGAGTTCCTCGCGGGCGAGGGCAAAGGAATGCAGCTAAACGTGGGCGTCCAGGTCAACAATCAGGCCCCTGCAAATGGCTATGAGTTCGTCAGACCCGGGCAGGAGATCGTCACAATCAGGGCCGCTCAAGATACCCAATCTGGCGCGGATACCTCGCAACACCCTGATATCATTGACCATCAAGAATAGCGTGCGTCATCGGACTGAGTAGCACCCCCGAAACCCCAGCTTTTCAAGGTCCAGAGCCCACCTGACCCCCAGCAGATCGCCGGGCATCGGAGGGGGTAGGGGGGTCTCGATCGGAG
>OJHI01000215.1_pt1 | contig 17610 bp, 18 predicted proteins | sample 1595181 | NCBI WGS metagenome assembly OJHI01 (sample SAMN05416830, study PRJEB24817) | seawater metagenome | isolation source: Sea water | place: Canada:Atlantic | collected 2013-07 | reverse complement strand
ACGAGATCCTCTCTGGTCTCGTGGGCTCGGAGATGTGTATAAGAGACAGGTGTTGGTAAGACAAACCGCAAGGATTCTTTGGGAACTTCAGTCGGGGTATATGGCGATAAATTCATGGCGGCCTTGGGGTCTGGGTCTGGCGGCAGTGCGTCAAACGAGCGCCCCCCGATCATGTCCACATCAGGCGGGGCACAGCCTCCAACAATGGTCCGCACGTCCTCCGGCGCGCTGGAAAGCCGCCTTTACTCCCCATATTCAGGGCCGATCCTCCAAGCCCATAACGCGGCAGCGCGGGTGGCGTATCAATCCGAGGTGCTGAACAAAAGCGCCGTCGACCTCATGGATATGTCGCAGCAGTTCCCCCTTGATCCTGACGGCTTCCGCGAGGCGGCAGAGCAATACATGGACACGATGGTTGATAGCGCGCCGACCGATTATCAAGGCGAGCTGCGCGGCCATCTGGCGAAGGAGGTCCAGCGCCGCGCGTTCGGCATGATGGAGGAAAAGCACCGGGACATCCGCAACCGGGCGAACAATTCCTCCCGCGCGCTGGTCGACCGTTGGTCGGATAATCTCACTGATGCGATCCTGACCGGCGACCCCGATCAGATCACCGAAGCTCAGAGCCAGCTTGATGGTCTACTACAGGCGCGTGAGGCACTGCCCGGCGTGTCGTGGACAACAGAGCAATCGGCCAACGTCATCATCGACGCGCGCAAGCGGGCGGCCACGGAAGCGGAGCGCCGGCGCAAGGCGGTATCGAAGGAGAACGGCAACAAGCTGGACCTCATCACCAAAGCGGCCAAGGCAGGTGCCACCGCGGCTGATGAAAGCATCCTTGATGACCCTGCCGTGATTGCCGATCACCCCGAGAAGGCACGCGAGGCGGCGGCTCATGTGGCTCTGCGGGACAATATGCCTGACTTCTTGGAGATGACGCCAGATGAGCAGGCCTTGACCGCTGCCGAGATGGCGGCGCAAGAGGTTTCCGAGGAATGGCAGCTCGACATCACAAAAGCCGCGGGTGATGTGGCGAAGGCCAACCGCAAGGCATGGGATGAAGACCCCGTGCAGCGCGCCGCCGAGGTGATGAAGACCAACCCCCCGCCACCTTTGCCTGACCTGACCCCAGACGATCCCGGCAAGATGATCGACGGGCTGGCGGAGCGCCGGGAATACATGAACCAGATCAGGGAACAGGGGTACACCGACACCAAAGCGTTCCTGTCCAAGACAGAGGCGGAGGGGTTGCAGGCGGCTATGGGCCCAGAGACGCCCCCGGAACTGCGCGCCGCGATCTCCGGCGCTTTGGTGGCCGGGTTCGGGCCTGACGCCATCGCCGTGTTCGATGAGATCGACGCTGACCCCATCACCATGTACGCAGGCAAGATGATGGCCTTGGGCGGAAATCAGGCTTTGGCCTCAACGATCCTGCGCGGCCAGCAGATACTTGATGAGGGTTTGGTGCGCGTTCCCCCGAAGGCCGACCGGATCGACACGTTCAGCACCGCCACGGCCACCGCCTTTGAGGGCGTGCCCGGTTCTATCGAGGCGCAGGCCGAGGTCATGGCAACAGCGCAAGCGATCTATGCCGCCGACCCGGCAGCACGCGGCATCGAACCAACATCAGAAGCCGCCACGGAACTGATGAACAAATCCATCCAGCTTGCCTTGGGGCAGGCGAAGAACAAGCGCGGTGAGGCCACTGGGGGCGTGCAGGAGATCATGGGCAACCCGACCCTACTGCCCATCGGCGTATCTGGCGTGAAGGCCGATGAGGTACTGCGTGCCGCCCTTGGCGGCGAGGTGACAGGCAGCAGCAGCTTTGACCGCGGCATGAGGGCGCTGACGGGCGGCCTATTCGGGGCGGATGTCACCGAGCCCTCCGATGTCTGGGGTGACAATCCCCCAATGTTCAACGGCAAGCCGATCCCCCCCAAATATGTGAACAATGGCAGCGTTCGTATGATCCCGGCTGGGGCGAACGGATACCGCCTTGAGATCATGTCTGGCACCGCGCGCCTCAATGTCGAAGACGCCGATGGCAACGTGTTCTTCTTCGACCTACCCAAACTGATGGAGGCGGCTGAGTGACATTCTTCCTGAACGGCCCCGCCGAGCCGCCGAAGATCAAGGCCAACAACCCCGCCGTCGATCTGCCCACATGGGGCGAGGGGCTTGGCGCGGCGGCCACATCGGCACAGCTTGAGAACGACAGCAACTTTGTCGCAGCCCGGCGCAAGATTGGCGTGAAGGATAACCTTGCGTCCGAGGTGGTGCCCCGCCTTGGGATGGATCAGATCAGACCCATCATCGAAGAACGCAACGCCAAGGCCATCGCCAACGGTATGCCCTCTCAGGTGGTCGAAATCCCCGACAATGTTGAAGACGCCGTTGCGCTTATGGGGCCGAACTTTTCAGAGCGTGCGATTGAGATGGCGCGCGAGGCCGCGGCGGCTGACCCCGAGGGATGGGCTGACGTTGATCTCTCTGATGAGGCGATCGAGGATCAGACAAACGAGGTGCTGCGGGCCGAATACGAGGATGCCCAAGAGATCCTTGAGATGATGCCTGGCGGGCGCGGCGCGGCAGAGTTTATCGGCGGCATGGCGGGTATCACGGCTGACGTGAAGAACCTTCCCTTCCTTGCGATGGGTGGTGGCGGCGGCAGCATTATGCGCGTGATGGGGCGCGAGGCGGCGATCAACATGGGGGCTGAGGCTGCGTTCCTTCCCTCACAATACAAGATGGCCGAGCGGCTGGACATCCCCGATCCCAGCGTTGCTTCACAGCTTGCCTTGGCCGCAGGGGCGGGTGCCATCCTTGGTGGCGCTATGACGGCGGCACAGCGGGGGTGGACGTATTACCGGGGCCGCAACCGCGTTGAACCCATAGGCCGCATGAGCGACCTTGAATCGCAGGCCATGGTCGATCAGGTCGAAGACATCCTGACATCGGACACAGCGCAGCCTTTCGAGCAAATCAACCGCATGATGGATGAGGCGGGCGAGGCGGTGCAGGAGCCGCCCTATCGCTTGGAGAATCCCATCAACCCAGAGCGACCCCCGTTGCTCCCTACGGACCCGCCAGAGTTTGACGCGCTGCCCCCAGAGGTCACGACCACACAACTGCCCCCGGCGCCCACGGCAGCGCCCGACCCGGAGGTGTCAGCAGCCCCCAAGAAACCCGCCACACCGCGCCCTACGACCCTCAAGACCTTCGTGGTGCGCGAGGGCGGTATCTGGAAGGGTGACGACACAGGCGAGATCGCAGGGATGGAATACCGCCGCCCCGGCTTCCTCAAGAACGAAAAGCGCGTCACCAGCAGCGCGGGCGACAACAAGGGCGGCCTGACCGTCGATGAGATGCGCGAGCGTGCAGTCGAGCAAGGCTATCTGCCCGAGGGCGCAACGATCAACGACTTCCTCGATGCGTTGGATGGCGATGTCCGTGGCACTGGCCGGGTATATTCCCAAGCCGATGGCACGGCGGCAGAGGAATGGCGTATCTTTGACGATGGCCCGACAGAGGGTGTTGAGGGCGCGCAACGTGTTTTCTCAAACCAGAAGCCGCGCGATGACGCCGACGATCTGTTCATCAACCCCGGCAAATATCAGTTTGATACCGACCCGATTGTGGCGCGCGAGAATATCGCCCGCGATGTGGTCGCATGGATGGATAAGCGCGGATATGGCGCAGTCTTTACGGATGCCCAGAAAAATGAGATTATAGACGCTCTAGCCAACGAACGCGGCGGATATGCGGAGGATCTGATTGACCTCTATCTTGAGCGTGAAGCGGCAGAGTTTTCAGGCGCACCGCGCGCTAGGGAGATTGAGAATGACGTACCCTTCGGAGAACCTGAGCCCGCGCCGCAAGAAGTTGTGGGACAGCGCCCAGAAGGCGTTGGAGGACGACAGCAAGACGCCCCAGCAGAAGCAGGCAGCACAGCACGTTCAGGACGTGATAGCGGCCCCGTTTCAGAAGCAACAGCCGCAGGCGACCAAACCCTGATCGAAGGGGTGATGCCCATCTCGCAGAGAGATAGGCTTGAAGCCCAGCAAAATAAGCCACTACGGGGTGGTGCCCTCCCTGCAGACGATGGCCTGTTTGATGTCGGCGCCCGATCCCAGATTGACATGTTCTCTGATCCCACTTCGCCGGAGTCTCGCGAGGTGCAGGACGTTGTTGCGAATGACCTGAAAACGGAGATCGAGGCCGATGGTGACTTTGACCTTGAGATTGAAACGCCAGACGGCGGCACGCGGGTTATGTCAGCCCGGGGCTTACTTGATTATCTGGATGAGGGCGACAACTTCGCAGCCCGGATAGAGCTTTGCGGCAAAGGACCGGAAACATGACTTTTTTCAATTGCGTAGCCGATGCGATTTCCGAGGGCAGCGCCGACCGTGAGCGCGGCGAACGCGCCCAGAAGATGTGGCAGGACACGGCGGATCGGTACGAGCGGCAGGGCTGGTCGCGCCACAACGCGGAAGCGATGGCTGGCGAGGATGTGAAGGAGGCGTTCAAGAAGGAGGCGGGCGACAACCGGCACCGTTTTCAGGCGCAACTCGTCAACGCCCGGAAGCAACAGCTTATTGTTTCACAAACCCCTGATGAGGAACTTGCTTCCTTGCAGCAGAATACAGTCGAAAAGCTCGATTATGAAACGAGAGCTTTGACGCGATGGTTCAATCTGCGGGTCAGCGACCTCTTACAGCAGGTCCATAGAACCACTTTCGGGAATCTGTCTGATCCCGCAAAGATGCTGGATTTTACAAAGGAAATGCTAGGGGAGGCGACGGGAAATGAATCCGCAAAGGCATTGTCTGGATCAATTAGAACCGCTCTTGAAGAAATGCGGATGATGGCGAATGAAGCTGGTGCCATAATCGGAAAGATAGACCATTGGCTACCACAGACCCATGACCGATATGCTATTGTTAAGGCAGGAAAGAAGAGATGGGTTAATGACCTTATTATCAGCAACGATCTAGATTGGTCCAAGATCACGAATAGGGCGACAGGTAAGCCGTTTATGGACGGTCCTGATGGCACCCCACCACTGCGCGAAACTCAGGAGCGTTTGATTTCTGACATCTACGATAACATCGCCTACGGGAAGGGTTCAACAGAAGCGGTGTATGGAAAGGCACAGGGTGTTCCGACCTATAAGAAACACGCTCAAGAGCGCATTCTACACTTCAAAACTGCCGATGGGTGGATCAACTATAATAAGAAATATGGGCAAGGCGATCCATTTTCGGCTCTCATTTCACATGTCCATTCTATGGCTGGCGACATCACCTCAATGAGAAACTTGAGCCCGAACCCTCCAATGGGATTGGATTATCAGCGCCAACTTATCGTAAAGCGCGCCCGAGATCGCGGCCTTGATCCAGATAAAGTTTTGGGTGGTAGCCCGCACGCAGAACGCATGTTGCGCCTTTTCAATGGCCCGCGCGCGCCCGAAGGAAAGTGGGGGGTAATCTCATCTCGCTTCTTTTCAAACACACGGCACCTGATGACCTCTGCCTTTTTGGATAAAGCAGTTGTCGCCAGTATTTCAGATTTCAATTCCATGCAGCTTGCTGCCAAAGCCGTTGGCTCTAATCGAGGCAATATGTATGCCCGGTATGGCCAGACTATTTCCAATATGATTTCGGAAGGAACAATGTCCACACAACAACTCAAGCGTGATCGGTGGGTTCTTGACACTTTGGCTGATCCCGGCGTCGCGATGGGACGGTTTCAAATGGAGGTTCCGGCGGGCGCGTTTTTTGAGCGTATGTCGGCGGCAGCTATGCGCGTTCAAGGTTTGACCCACCACACCGATAGCGCACGTTATGCATATCAGTCTGGAATGTGGGGCGTGTTTGCAGACAACATGGACAAAACCTTTTCCGAGGTTGATCCAAACCTTCGTCAAATGATGAATGAGCATGGTGTCGGAGAGAGGGATTGGGAAGACTTTCGATCTGAAGGTTTGACATATGAACCGGAAGCGGGAGCGACATTCCTGAACCCTCTGTATTGGCGGGAAAGCACGGGCTTGTCAGCGGATAGAGCCGACGAGGTTTATCTGGCGATGCAGGGGCTTGTCGAACGGTGGACTGAGATAGCCGTTCCAACCAACAGCTTGAAAGCAAAAGCATATATTGATCCCGTCGCATGGGGTTTACCCCCCGGACATCTGGGGTATGAGCTCGCCAAATCAGGCGGCATGTTCAAGAGCTTTGTCGCTGCCTTTACGATCAATCAATACCGGATGATAAAGAGGCAGCCGACAGGGGGGGCACGCGCCGTCTATGTGGCTGAAATGGCCGCAGGGGCAACAGTTCTCGGGGCTTTGTCTTTACAAATCGGGGAAATTCTCAAGGGCAACGACCCGATGAACATGTCCTTTATGGAGAACCCACAATTCTGGGGGCTTGCCGCGCTCAAGGGAGGCGGCTTCGGGATCATCGGTGACATTGTTTCTACCGGACAGGCATCATGGGGCGGCGGGTTCGGCTCATACATTGCAGGCCCGATGGTTCAAGGTGTGACAGACGTATGGGGTTTGACCGTTAGCAACGCAATCGACGCTGCGGGTGATGTTGCAAGCGGTCGGGATATAGACACCGGGTTTGTAAAAGAGGCAGCTCGGCTGGGCAAAAGATACACCCCATTGGGGCAGACCCCCGCCGTTGGCCCTGCCGTGGATCGCCTGTTCTGGGACCAGATTCACTCAGCCGTCGACCCAGAAGCCGAAACCGACTTCCAAAAAAAGGCGACTGCTCAAAAAAACAGATATTCCAATGGATCATGGTGGATGCCAGGCAGCCCCGTGCCAGACCGTGCCCCCGATCTGAGTTCCGCTCTCGGGCAGTAGTGCATTGGGCAGGATCGCTCCATCAGTGATCTTGCCCACGCACACCAAGAGGTTTTCTGATGCCAGAGCTTGACGATCTTCCAGCCATTGACCCAGCCGATGTCTCCGATGATGACTTTATCCTCATCTTCGACAACAGCGCGCCGTCGAGCAAATCCAAGAAGTCGACCCGAGCCAACTTCTTGAAGGATGTGACGCGTCAGGGCGGGGATCATTCGTTCGGTACTGTTGAGGCCGACACGATGACGGTAAATGATGGTACAGTTGTTGATCTCACAGTCACCACGTCACTCAAATTCGATAGCGCTGCCACAGTTCAGAAGATGTATCGAGCAACGACTTCGATCATCACAGCCGGCACAGCAGCGGGCACCAGCGAAACCATCACAACCACTGTGACCGGTGTAGCAGCCGGAGACTTTGTGAACCTGTCTTTTGCTGCGGCCCTTCCAGATGGCCTTATGGCTCAGGCATGGGTATCTGCGGACGATACGATCTTGGTGAAGTTCTACAACGCTAGCTCGGGCGCTATTGCTGGCGCAACATACAGTGGAAAGATCGCCGTGACGCGCTTCGCCTGACCTTGCCGTGCATTTGGGAGAGCTTGGCGCTAGGCCAATTCTTCCCTCATGGCAATTGTACCCAAATCAGATCGCGCGACGATCATCAATGTGGCCTCTGCGATCGCGGGCCCGTTCAAGCTGACCTTCCGTCTTTTTGATGACGATGCGCTTGCCGTTTTCGTCAACGATCTGCCGCGTGAAGATTTCACAATCTCATCCGCTTACGTCGATGGCTATGACGCCGATGCGACGATTACCTTCGACACGGCGCTCCAAAGCGGTGATGTGGTTCACATTCTTGGCGACATGACCCCGGCCCGCGCCAATGACTATGTGAACGGCCCCGGCCTTACCGAAAAGATGAACATCGAGCTTGGGCGCCTATGGGCGACGATTTCCGACATTAAACGCGACACAAACCGCAGCATCAAGTTCTTCCAGAGCGTTTCACCGGTGGGTCTTTCTGCCAACAAGACGATCATGGTTAACGAGGGGGGCGATGGCGTGGAAATGGGACCAGATATTAGCGATCTGGATTCCGTCGTTCAGGAGGCCCGCGATTGGGCGGAAAGCGAAACCCCGCCCAATGGCACCGGAACCATGTCCGCACTGATGGCGGCGAAAGTCGCAACCGTTGCCGCGCTCGATAGCAAGAAGTGGGCGGGGGTGGCCGTGGATGCTGGGGTCGAAAGGTTCGCGGCCCGGTCGGCACTGGTGGCGCATGTTGCTGGCAACGAGGTGATCGAAGGGCGCGAGTACCGCGCCGAGGGGCTGTCTTATATCGGGCGCATTGGTGCCACTGACATTGCAGATTTGCCGGACCTCGTGCCGGGTTTCTGGATAACCCCGAAGCATTTTGGGGCTCTAGCCGATGGCGTAACCGACGACACCGATGCGTTTAACGCCGCGGTGACGAGCCTTCCGGTGACGGGGGGCGAGGTATTTGTGCCGCAAGGAACCTATCGGGTGTCGTCTGTCAAACTGCACGGCGCGGACAACCTGCACAGTAACGTGACTCTGCGCCTTGAGCCAGGCGCGGTAATCAAGAAGCTGGCCCACGCTGATATTGCAACGGACGCCGGGCGCAAGGGGAACGTGGTCGAAGCCCTTTATGGCGACGGGCACAAGGTTTTCGGCGGCAAGGTTGAGGGCAACTTGAGCAACGGCGGTTTCACGCCGCCCTACTGCACCAAACACACGCTCGGCAATACATTTGGAATCGAGGGGCGGAATATCTCTGTCGCTGCTGACGGTACGTCCTCGACGGGGGCCGCAACCGATGATGTTTACCAAATCACAGCGATAGGCGCGGGCAAGGCGTCAAGTGCAACGAATATCTCGGATGATGTAGCCAATGGCTATGTAACAAAGGTTTATACGCAAAGTACGGGTGTCGGCGCCTACAATGAAGCTGACGGCAGCGGCTACCTGAATAGCTACGAACTCGACAACGACTTCGCCTATCGTCATTGCATCTACATGAACGGCCTTTCCGCGGCGATGGACGCTTGCGAGGTGAGCGGCGTGGAATGCACAGACGCGGTATATGGCGGCGTTCTGGTCGGCGCTGGACCGCTCTTTGCGTCCGAGGCCGGATTTGGGACGACGAACGGCTCCATTACCGACTGCTATGTCCACGACAACGGCGCAACGAATATTGGCGGCGGAAAGAAGGTCAAGGCGACGATCAGCGGGAACCGCGTCGGCACGACTGACAGCAGCGGCATTCGCTGCGACGAGGGCAGTCATGATTGCGTCATCACCGGCAACATCATCGACTGCAACGACATCCCAAATAGCAACGGCGGTGTAAGCGTCTATAAATCAAACCGCGTCACTGTAACCGGCAATTTCATTACGCGCGCGAACATTGGTGTATCCATTAACGAAAGCGATTTCGCGACCGTCACCGCGAACAACGTCAAGGACGTGGGAACGGGTGTCTCTCTCAGCAAATGCGACAATGGGTCCGTTACTGCAAACATCATTGATATAACTACCGCTGACGGCATCAAGATGACCAACGGCTCCAACAACGCCGTCGCGGGCAACTCGCTTTCCAATATCGGTGGCACCCCCATCACAGATACAAGCGCAGCCAGCATCATTTCAGGAAACAGCGGCGCCCCTGCCACCCGGTATAACCAAAACACTTTAATCTCCTTCGCCACGGGCGGCACAATATATTTGGGCGGTGCGGCGGGGGCTGAGAACTTCCAGGTCACGCCGGGGGCGGGAACGATTGTAAACCGAATGGTCGCTCGGGGCGGCGCCGGCGGCGCATCTACGGCGCCCTCCTTGGCCGTTGAGGGCACATCAACTGACATTGACATGCGGTTTCTTCCGAAGGGGGCGGGCAAGTTGCGCTTTGGTTCGCACAGCGCGATCGGCGCCGAGACAGTAACCGGATACATCGAGATCAAGGACGCAAGCGGGACTGTCCGAAAAATTGCGGTTGTTTCCTAATGCTGAACCGTAACCCACGCCAAATACTAGGGGGCCTGTATGGCTTTGCAAGAATACCAGATTAATGTCACGGCCGACGACGCAGATGTTGACGCGCTCCAAGGTCTGATCGACGCTTTTGGCGGCGGTTACACGGTGGAGGTGTTCGACGCGATCGCGTTAATCTCGCCGACGCGCTTGGATGTCGGACAACTTGCTAGCGTGCGGCAGACGGGGGCGGTCTATCAACGGGCTGCGGACACTGCGACTGACGCTCATCTCGACTATAGCAATGCCGGGGGCGTGAAATGGTATGTCCTGCCGCGTCGTAAGGGCTACGACGTGCGCGATTTTGGGGCTGCTGCAGACGGAGTGACGGACGACACCGCGGCCATTCAGTCTGCTGTCAGGGCATTCCTCGCTTCAAGCGAAACGCGCAAGCTGGTATTCGGCGCACGGCATTTGGTGACTGACAGCATCGACTTCACCCACACGGGGGGGAAGCGGGGCGAGCTCGTTGCGGGTGACACCATCGGCATGTGCAACATCATCGTGAAATACAACGGATACGGCGCGGACGCGAAAACAGGCGCGGTATTCCAAGGCGGTGATGCGGGCAATCCCGCCTATCAAACAGCCATTGGCATGTCTGGCTTCCTTTTTACGCGGGACGCTTCTATCTCCCGCCCCCCCCTCGGCATTCAGGGCGCCTCCTTCGCTCAGTCCCGCATCGACAACATCGACTTCGGCGGCTGGGAAAATACGACCATCAGCCTGCTTACGCCGCAGAATGTGCGAATGGATACCGTCACCACATTCGGCGGCGGCCTGACCTTCGGCGCATTGGACGCAGACGGCATCACCGTCACGCAATTCGGCAACACCCTGACCGCCAGCGCCCCGATTTTCACTACCGCCCATGTCGATCGTTGGGTTGCAGTTTGGGGTACAGGCAGCAGCACCTATCGCCGCAAGGTTCGCATCACCGGGTTCACGAGTTCCACGGTTGTCACGGTCGAGGAGAGTCTGACCGACGCCACGCCGCGCCGTTTGATTTTGGGCAGCGCCGGGGCGACCACAACCGCCGGCGGAACTAGCCTCGTGGCAGACGAGGCTTGCTTCACTTCTGACCACGAAGGGCTCGTTGTATGGATCGCGGGCGCCGGGGCAAACGGCGGCCTGCATCGCGCCACGCTAACCAGCTATGTAGATGCGAACACCTTCACAATTTCCCCGGCCGCTGAAACGGCGACCACCAAGGCTGAGTTCGGCGTTGCCGCGGTTGAGATCTACTCTGATCCGGACTTTGGAAATGGTGCCTCCGATGTGCAGATCACCAAGTTGCAGATCGAAGGCCATAAGGGCATCGGCTTGTGCGTTTCCGATGTCGACATTTTGCACGTCCAGGGCAAGATCCACGCCGAGCAAACGATTAACAGCCGGGGGGACGCTTCGATCTCTGCCATTTGGGCTGACCGGTGGGCGGGTTCCTTCCGAGGTGACTTTGACGGTCAATATATTGGCCGCTCACGCGCTTATGTGACGAACCAAACCAAGTCGCTGCATATCCCAAGCCTGCACACGAGGCTGGCATACAACGACACGATCCTGTTCGTCGGGCCGTACTTTCCCACATATGAAGGGGCGATGGTCGTGGTCGGTGATGTGGCGACCAGCGGCGGGTCGAGCACCGAAACGATCAATAGCGGCCTGTTCCGCGAAACCAGCCCCGGTTATGGCTACACGCTGAACGGCACGGTGTCTCAAGCGGAGTATGATAAGACGCTCAACTACCTGAGCCGGCAGGCATACGTCGATGATGACGGAGTGGTCCATGCGGAAGCGATCGACTTGGGGGATGCTGTCAGTTTTACCCCGGTAGTCAGTGACGGGACAAACATCGCTTCGGGTAGTTTCTCCGGCACTGAGCGGATCACGAACGGTCTTGTCCGGGTCACTATGCGGCTGCTTGGCATCGACAAGACGGGGCTGACGGCAGGCGCTTCCCTGCATCTCGGCGGCCTTCCTACAAGCTGCAAGGGCGGAACGGATAGCTTCGGGATAGGCTCCGTCAGGATGAACGGGGTTACTTTCTCGGGGATCGTGGTGCCGTGGCTTGATGATGGTGATGGCTACCTGTTCCTTTATCAGTCTAGCTCTGGCGGCACGAGCAGCACAATCAAGGTGAGCGATGTAGCGAGCGGCGCGGATATTTGGGTCGATATTACCTATCCCGGCGCGGGACTGTAGGTTATGAACCCGATCGACATTCCTGAGATCGCCCGAGACTTCGGCTTATTCGTCGCCATGGCTGTTGCTGCAATCGTGGTGATGGGCTGGACGATCCGTGCGCTTTGGAACCGGCTCAATGTTCAGATTGACGGTCGCATGGAAGACCACAAGACACATTCCGCTCAAATGGCAGAGAACACCAAGACGCTTGAAAGGGCGCTCGATGTGATGGAGGGGCGCCGTGGGTAAATTTTGGAAATCACTTAGGAATAAACCTTCGCCGCCAAGCCGGGAAGAAGTTGCTTCTGTGCAGGCGCGAGAGGTGGCCGAGGCGACCCGGCAGAGATTGGAACGTGCGATCAAACATCGCCAGAAAGAGATAACCGGCCTTGTCGATGGGGTCATACCAAAGCGAGGTATTAAGCAATGACGATTTTGATCGTAGCAAACGTGGCAACGGCCCTGATCGCCTTCGTCCTTATGCTGTTGGTGACAATAGGGTTCGCCCCTCACCTTCGTTGGAGAGGGCAGGACGCCAATAGCATGATGTCGATCTTCGTCGCTGGGAGCTCTGGCTTGGTGTGGGCCCGGCTTCTCTGGTGGAGCCTTCTTCGCCCGCTGTTTGGCGCTCTGGCATGGATGCCGCCATCGGTGTTCACCCTGTCCGGTCAGGCCATCAATACGGCCTTCAATCTGGCGGCAATCGTGGTTGCTATTGCCGCCTTGGGTGCCTTGCATCGGAGCCTGCCGCTGTCCGAGCGATATTATTACAACTGGCTGACGGTCCCGTTCTATCCGCGCCGGTTCAATATCATTTGGAGATGGTGAAATGATCTACCAAGGCTCGGCCCGCTACCCCGTCCATGAAGCGATCCTCCACACCTCGGCCACGCCTGGGGATTGGTGGAGGGGTAAGAGCGGGCAGGACGTTCTCAAGGCCTTCTGGCAGTGGCATGTCAAGGATAACGGCTGGCGCAAGGTTGGCTATCACCGCGTTGTCATGCCTGATGGCGAGGTGCTGCACGATCAGCGTTATCTTCGTTCCATCTGGGACATTGGCGCCCACGTCCGCGAGCGCAATCGCGGCACCATTGGCATCTGCATGATCCCTGTTCACACGATCGAGCGCATGGGTCGGTTCGAGGACTTCTACACCTCGGCGCAGCGTGATGCCGTTCGGTCGTATCTGGACGATTTGGGTGATCTCACCGATCTGAAATGGGTGACCGGCCATAACGATTACGCCAACAAGCTCTGCCCTGGATTTAAGGTCGACGCGGTGGATTGGCTGTGAGGATCGGCACCATGGCCCTCATCGCCGCGCTGGTGGCCTGTCTGGGGCTTGCTGGAGCCCTGTGGTGGCAATCCTCCGACATGGACCGCCTTGAGGCTGACAACGCGCGCCTTGAGCGCAATGCCAACGTCATGGCCGGGCAGATTGACCAAGCCCGTCAGTCTGCCGCCGTAGCCGCCGCCCATGCCCAGCGTGAGCGCGACCTGAACGCAAAAGCCTCGGCCACCATAGAGGCGATCCGAAACCTTCAACTTGGGGAGTGTGCAGATGCGCCGCTTGATCCTGATCTTGCCGATCTTCTTGGCCGCAGGGATGTGCCAGCCGAAGATTGAATACGTCCCGGTAAAGCCGGAAGTGCCTGCTGATCTGCTGCGCCCTGTTCCGATCTCTGACCGGCGTGCGGAGACGTACCGCGACCTTGCTATCCTCGCCACCGAGCACCTTAACAGCGCTCAAACTGCCAACGCGAAGATCGAAGGGTTGGCAGTGATCCTCGGACCCCAATAACCCCGATTGTGAATGATAAAGCCCCCGACATGACGTTGGGGGCCTTTGTTTTAACGGTTACGCTTTGCGACCGCCCGACACATCCTGAAAAATATCTCATCATCAAAATCCGCACGCGCCATGTTCGCTATAGCTGTCACAATCCTAACATTATCAATTTCGTACCCTCTGGATACGTCTATCCGGTCCAAGCTGGGTAGCAGCGGATTTCGGAAGGAAGTGTGTTTCCCTTTGTCGGCTCTGAGCTTCATCCCTGATAGGGCGCATACACCCCCTTGCTCTTTTAGCATCTGAGATGCGATCTCATTGGTGATCTGGAACTTCCAACCGCGTTTCTTTGCTCGAATTCGAGCTGTCTTGACCGCAGATTCCAGAGCGTATGAAAGCCGTCGAGCATGGTAGAACTCTTGGTTCTCGGAGCCCTCTCCATTCCACCAATTCAAAAGCTCTCTCGTTAAAGATTGGCACTGCTCGGCGCGAGAAAGAACCCCGTCACTGGTTTGATCCGTGAGCCTGACGGTCCTTAATCCATACCCTGCCTTCACCGCTGATTTGGGCGCGCTCCAATACCAAGTGTCTCGCGTCTTTTTGATGTAAGGGGCGGAAGTCTCACAGACGTTTTCTAGTATGCTCGTTCTCATGTTCTATCCTTGACATTGGGCGCCCCCGAACAATGCCGGGAACGCCTATTTGATGACGAACACAGGGCTACAAGATGTTGGAACCCATTAAATTCACACAGAAGTCGTCAGATTTAGGTTCTGGCGGGGCAACCCGTGGAGGTTCGAGTCCTCTCACCCGCACCAACTTGATTTAATTGATAAATCTCCGCCGTCATCTTCTATCTCAAAAACCTGTGTGAATTATGCGTTCGTCATTTTGTGCGTCATGTGTTCGCTGATGGTTCACGCGCCGCGTTTGGAGCGCATCTCGATCACCGTGTTGGCCGAACCTGACCGGTCCCGCGCATAGCGGTCTGTGGTGTGCTGGTTCTGGTGCTGGGCGGCGTGCTGCAAGGTATGGGGATCGACCATTGCCTTGGCTTCGGTAATGCCACCAGCGCGCCCGTCACGGATTTGAAGCTCACCATCCATGTCCAGATCACGCACGATCTTCTTGAACCGCTTTGCCACCATGCCCTGCTTCGGGGGCAAGCCGGTGTCATCCACAATCAGCGGGCCGGTGCGCTTGTCCGTGGGGGTGGTGAGGATACGGCGGCGCAGGTCAGGCAGGTGCGTCAGGTCGAAGGTGTAGGGCTCCGGCATACTGTCGCGGGTCTTGCTGATCTGCTTCACGATCTTCATGGCGTCAGGACCAACCATGTCCCATGTCATGCCGTCGACCCAGATATTGCCGTGGTGGCGGATGCCGCCCTCCCGGCCCTCTGCCGGAACCCACTGGCCGTAGACATCGACGCCGCGCAGCATGAGCTCAAACCGAAGGAGCAGGGACAGGGACAGGTGATGCCAGCCGCGCTTGTCGGCTTCCTCCACAACACGATCGACCTCGGCGCGGGTGATGAACACCTGACGCCGGGCGCCGCCCTTGATCCGCATTTCACTACGGATTTGCTTGACCCTGAGACAGTGGCCGCGGGTTTCGTCATCCCCGATCTTCACGCCGTAGGACAAGATCATGCCAAGGTGGTTGAACCAGCGCTTGATGTAGCTGGCGCTGCGCCCGTTCTCGCGCATAACGCGCTGCCATGTCCGCATCCGGGAGAAGTCAGTATCAGATAGCAGCACCGATCCCACGGCGCGCTCGATCATGTTGGTGACTTCCTTGTACTGCTTGCGGGTGTTGGGGCGCACCTCCCAGATGTCGCTATCCTCGTCGGACAGATAACGGACGATGAGCCATGCCCATGTGCCGGGCTCTTTCCCCTTGGTTTCGCCCTCATACCACGTCAGCATCTCGCGGGTGAGTTCGCGGCAATGCCGGGCGCGCTCAAGGTCCAGACCATCGCCGGGTTCACCGACAAGGCGGAAAGTTTTTAGCTGAAAACCCAGCTTCACATACTTCTTGGGGGCCGCCCAATAGAAGGATTTGCGCACCTTCTTGATTCCGGGCGCATACCCGGGATCGCTATCGTCCCATAGGCTCGGGTCAAAATTCATCGAAGTTCTCCTGATTTTTCTGTCGTTTCGGCTGGACAGATGGACGGAGCTGCTGTGTTCGCTCCTGCGCCCAACGCTCAACACTTGGAGCGTGACGCTTTCCGATGGCTGGGTCAATCGGCGGGAAGCCATATTGGGTTTCGAGGGCATCCCTGTTTTTGTGCAGCCAGCTCGTGTCGTGGCCCAGCATCCGGGCGATCTGCGCTTCGGATTTGAAGAGGGGCTGGGTCATCTCTCATCCCTCCAAAGACTGCGTTGCGATGAGTTGGCAGGATGCCAGAGACGGGCTCTGCTTGATTGCTGCCATGGCACCGCGCAGGGCTTCGATGCGGGCGGCTAATTCCAGCACCAGCAAATCATTGCATCCCAGATCACGGGCCTCTTTCAGCAGTTCGATGTCGGACATTTTCTTGGCGGTGTTCATCTGATGATCCTCGCGCCGGGCACCACCAATAGGCCGTCATCGACCAGCATGGCGTGGGTTTCCATCATCGCGTTGATGAGGCGGTCCGCGTAGGCCATCGGATATTTCTCGGTGATGAACTCCTGTCGCTTCCAATCCGCGCCATCGAGAATATCGTGGCAGTGCTTGCAGCCAAAGACCACGGCGAGATCGGTGACCTTCGTGGCTTTGCCTTTGCCTCCCACGGGAAGGTGGCATCCCACGGTGGTTTCATCGCTGGCGCAGCTATAGCCGGGGTAGAAGCTGGCGATGCGCAGCGTGCAGGGTTTGCCCTTGGCGCTGTCCATGATGTGTTGGGACCGGACCTTTGGGGCCATCTGAGGATTGTAATACGTCATCTGTAAACTCCCTGCGCCTCAAGAGCGCGTTTGCGGAACAGTTCAAAGCCATCCCCGAGGGCATAGGCGGCCCGGTGCGGCTCAATATCGAGGGTGCTGGCGACCTTCTCGGTTGGCATTCCGGCCTTTTTGCACGCCGCCAGAAACTCAAACATCTGGACAGGCTCATAGCTGCCGGAAGGGGTTACTGGCGGCGGCACAAGGCGTCTCATGGCTTGCCAGCCAGCCCGCAGAACCCGCGGTCCTCGTCGTCCATGAAGATGAAATCCCACGGTGCGGCCGCGACCTTCGCCACGGCCTGTTTGTGGAAGCTGTCGAGGTTCTTCTTGGTGTCGGGGTTCTTCTCCTTCTCGGCGGTGAGCATGTCCTGCTGCACGCGCCGGTAGGCCGACATCACGCGGTTGTCGTTGGCTGCGATCTCGCGCCAGCGCCACATGGGGCAGGCATCGGCATCGCAGTTGGGGCCAACCTTCTTGTCGAACGTGCGCGCCACGGGACAGGGCATCGTCTTGCGGGCTTCGGGGGGTGTTAGGTAGGTCAAAACGGCAACCTCTCGAATTGGCGAACACTTGTGCTGGTGTCCTTTGCATCGAACCCGTGGCGGTAGATTTGGTCGCGGGCCGATTTGGAGATGTCCCGCTCAAGGCGGGGGCGAACGGTACGCATGACATCCACAACCGTCATCAGCGCGGTCTGGGCATCAACAACCAGATCGCCATGCTTTTCGCCTGTCTCTTATACACATCTGACGCTGCCGACGACTCCTTACGTGTAGAT
>OJHI01000213.1_pt1 | contig 17670 bp, 16 predicted proteins | sample 1595181 | NCBI WGS metagenome assembly OJHI01 (sample SAMN05416830, study PRJEB24817) | seawater metagenome | isolation source: Sea water | place: Canada:Atlantic | collected 2013-07 | reverse complement strand
CTGATCGACACCGTGCAACAGGCGGTGGCCCGGGACCGGCGCCGCAAGGCCCGCCAGAGCGCCCGCCTGGCGCTGCGCCAACGCCTGGCCCGGCTCACCCCGCGTGAGCGGGAAACCCTCGAGGCGGTGGTCTCGGGCCTGTCCAACAAGGGCATCGCCGAGGCCCTGTCGATTTCGCCGAAAACCGTGGAGCTGCACCGCGCCCATATGATGCACAAGATGGGCGCCGGCTCGGTGGCGGAAGTGGTGAAGCTGTACCTGTTCGCCACGGAAGCGGCCACGCCGCCGGTTACGGGTTTTCCCCTGCCCGGCCACGGGGAACGCCCTATAGGCAACCGCCAGCGCACGGACTAGCTTGGCCTTTCACCTATGGAACCGCCGGCGCCGTGCCGGCGGCCGGCAAAGGAGGCGCTATGAAAGCTCTTACCTGGCACGGTACCCACGACGTGCGCGTGGATACCGTCCCCGACCCACGGATCCAGGACCCCGGCGACGCCATTCTCAAGGTCACCGCCACCGCCATCTGCGGGTCCGACCTGCATCTCTATAACGGCCTGATGCCCGCCATGGAACCCGGCGATGTGCTGGGCCACGAATTCATGGGTGAAGTGGTCGAGGTCGGCAAGGAGGTACGCAACCTGAAGAAAGGCGACCGCGTGGTGGTGCCGTTCACGATCGCCTGCGGCCACTGTTTCTTCTGCGACAAACGCCTGTATTCGCTGTGCGAGACCAGCAACCCCAACGCCGACGACGCCGCCCAGGCCATGGGGCACTCCCCGGCCGCCCTGTTCGGCTACTCTCATCTTCTGGGCGGCATCCCCGGCGGTCAGGCGGAATACGTGCGCGTGCCCCACGCCGATGTGGGACCGCTGAAAGTGGCATCCGACATGAAGGACGAGCAACTGCTGTTCCTGTCGGACATCTACCCCACCGGCTACATGGCCGCCGCCAATTGCGACATCAGCGCCGGTGACACGGTGGCGGTGTGGGGCTGCGGCCCGGTGGGTCAGTTCGCCATTCGCAGCGCCTGGATGCTGGGCGCCGGCCGGGTGATCGCCATCGACCGCGTTCCCGAGCGGCTCGCCCTGGCGGAAACGCAATCCCAGGCGGAAGTGATCAACTTCGAGAAAGACGACCCCTACCAGCGCCTGATGGAGATGACCCGGGGCTACGGGCCGGACAGCTGCATCGACGCGGTGGGCGCCGAGGCGCACGGCGCCGGCGACCCGGAATACCAGCGCCGGGACAGCGACTCCGGCGAACCCAACCGCCCCACCGCCCTCAATCAGATGATTCAGAGCTGCCGCAAGGGCGGGCAATTGTCGATTCCCGGCGTCTACACCGACAGCATGGACGGCGTCGCCTTCAACGGCCTGATGAACAAGGGGCTGTCACTGAAAAGCGGCCAGACCCATATGCAGGCCTATATGCCCGCTCTGTTACAGACCATCGAGCTGGGCAACATCGACCCGTCCTTCATCATCACCCACCGCTACGGACTCAACGACGCCGCCAATGCCTACGCGGATTTCAACGCCAAGCAGGACGGCTGCATCAAGGTGGTGATGACGCCCTGAGCCCGGCGGCCGGCGTCCACAAAAAAGCCCCGCCATCCGGCGGGGCTTTTTATGCGCCTCTGATTATGCGCCCTTGAGTGTCGCCGCTGTCGTTCAGGGCAACCGGGTCTTCAACGCGTCGGCGTCTTCGCTATCGTCTTCCACTTCACCTTCCAGGATCGCCTCCGCGCTGGTGGCGCGGGTGTAGTATTCCTGGTTGGCTTCATCGTCACTGAAGACATCGCTGACACTGATGGCACCGCCGGCGAACAGGCCTTCGGTGCTGCTCCACAACAGCACGTCGCCCTTGCCGTAGCTGCCCTGGGCCACCTTGGACCAGTCGACAAGCGTCAGGCCGGCGTCCGCGTTGAGCGCGAAGTTGTGGTCCTGCTTGAAGGACGCCACCGCCTTATCGGTCATCAGCAGCATCGCCACCTCGCCGGCGGCGACACCGCCCTGGGCACCGGCACTGACCGCGCCGAAGTTAAAGAACGCCGGACCGTTCCAGTCACCGCCGTCCTTGGCCAGCACCACGCCCTGGCCGCCGCGGCCACCGAACACAAAGGCACCACGCCCGAAATCGGGCACCAGGAACACGCCCTTGGCCTGCTCCAGGGCGGCATCCATACCGTCCTCGCGCTTCATGTTCTGCAGCACCTTCTCGGACTCGTTGAGCACGTCCCGGGCATTCTGGCGCTCTTCGCCGGTCTGCACATTGGACGCCTGGTCCTCCATATGATCCATGCTCTGCGTGTTCTGCATGGTCTCCGCGTCGTCCACGTCGCGACCGGTCTGATTGGCGGCGACCCCTGCGGTCAGCGTGGCCAACGCCAGGGAAGTCGCTGTGATCGTTGCTACCTTCATGGTTCTCTCCTTCCTTGATGAGGGAACCGCCACGCTAGGATGCCAGTCCGACCCCTGGAAATACGGGATAACCCGTGGTCAGCGGCCATAGCGTGCTAATCTAGGCCGGTTTTTCATTCCCTAACACACCCGGACACCATGACCTCAGCACCTACCCGCGCCCGGCGATGGCTGGAACGCCTCAACGGCTCCAAGCACATGCTCTGGCTGCTCGCGCTGTTCTCTTTTCTGGAGACCCTCATCGTGCCGGTGCCCATCGAGCTGGTGCTGATCCCGCTGATGGCCCTGAACCGCCAGCGCGTCTGGCGCATCGCCACGGTCACCACCGCCGGCTGCCTGGTCGCCTCGCTGCTGGGCTACGGTGTCGGCATGGTGCTCTACCAGTCCGTCGGCACCTGGTTCATCGACACCATGGGCATGCAGAACGCCTACCAGGCCTACCAGGGCTTCTTCGACCAGTACGGGTTCATCGCCATCCTGACCCTGGGCATTCTGCCGATCCCGTTCCAGGTGGCGATGATCACCGCCGGCCTGTCCGGCTACCCCATCGCCCTGTTCGTGCTGGCCGCGCTGATCGCGCGCGGCATCCGTTACTACGGCCTGGCGTGGCTGGTGCTGCGATTCGGGCCCCGCGTGGAGCGGATGTGGCGGCGCCATGCTCTGGTGACCAGCCTGGTGGCCGGCCTGATTGTTCTGGGCCTGGCCCTGGGGATGCAGTGGCTGGCCGGGCAAGTATTTTGAGAACGGAGTCGCTGCGTCATACTGCTGGCCTCGGCGAACCGGACCGAGCGCGATTTTGACCATCTATTGAATTACACCGTATCGCCGATCGATCCGGTCCCCGCCGGAAGCCTGACACTACAACCTGCCTGTTCCGCATCACCGACGACAACCGCGCCATCCAGGGCCCGGAGAACCCTTCGCCCCGGACGCCCCGGACGCCCCGGAGCACAGCCTCAAACTGTGGGGCAAATACACCTTCAACCCCAGCTGGGAAGCCGGCCTGGGCGCGCAATACAGCAGCGGCACCTTCGCCGAATCCGGTGGCGTACGCTGGGAGCAGAACGGCTACACCACCTTCTCGGCCATGGCCGCCTACAACCTCAACGCCGACACCCGCTTCGTGCTCACCGGCAGCAACCTCACCGACAAGCGCTACTACAGCCGCGTGCAAGGCGGCGGCCGCCAGAACTACTTTGGCGATGCGCGGCAGTTCAAGCTCAGCTTTGAGACGCGTTTTTGAGAGGCCGCCTGTCGCCAGGAACGGATGCCCGGGTTCACCTGCCCGGGCCTTTCATCTTTTTCGGCAACAACGTCCTACGACGCCGACTAGCGCCCTGTTGAGCTCCCTGGTTCCACCTCAAAGGACATGTAAACTCGGGACTCGCCCAATACTTCTGTCTGCAGCAAATCATCATTCGAAGCTAATTCGATTTACTCGCACAAATACAACTCCGACAACCGATCCAGATCCGCCTTGACCCGTTCCCAATCCGGCATCGCATGGGTGATGAGGCGGTAAAAAGCGCGGCTGTGGTTATGCTCCTTCAGATGGCACAGTTCATGAAGAATCACATAGTCGATACACCGAGTGGGGGTCTTAATCAGGTGCGGGTTGAGAAGGATCGCACCGGACGGTGAGCAGCTCCCCCATTGCGTTTTCATGTCGCGAATAGACCAGGATGGCGTTTCTTTTATCCATGACAGTTGTTCACCCATCATCGCTATCCGGCGGGCGAATACATCATTGGCGCGGTCCCGATACCATGCATACAGGCTGCGCTTGATCGATTTCTTCGAGGTATTGGGCGTGGTGACGCGCACCTGCCCGCGAAGCATCTTGACGTGTTGCTCGCCGGAAGAAGGAACGATTTTCAACCGGTATCGCCGCCCCAGATAAAACACGGTCTCACCGCTGACGTATTCCCTTTCCAGCACCACCGCCCGGCGCTCTTCAATATCGGAAAGATGCGAAGTTACCCAGCGGGCGCGTTTGAGAAGGGCTTTCTTGGCATCAGCGAGGGTGGTGTGTTGGGGTGTCTCTACCTCCACCAGGCCATCCGGATAAACATGAATCCGCGCCTTGCCACCCTCGACATTCAGTAGGCGCCATCGGAAAGGCAGGCGTCGGTCGCCGTACTGGACCGCGTAGGTCTTTTCCCGGGCCTGACCGATCTCAGTCATGGTTCAGGCCCACCCGAACGATGTGTACTACCTGGTCGAGAATCAGTTTGGCGTTGTTCAATCCGAAACGCTCGAACAGCTGCGGCAGGAGCGCCTTACGGATGCCGGCATCAATACCGCCGGGGTTCAAGGTGTTCTCCGCCACAACCTTTCGCACGATACCGTCGATTTCACGGGCCAGATTGACCAGTGCATCCGCATCCTTCTCGATTGCGGAATCCACCTCCTCATCACCGAGGACAAGCCGGAAGACACCGAAGTACGCTTTGGCATGACGCTCCTTGGCCAACGCCTCGGGAATCCCCGGGGTACGGCGTTCGCTCAGCTGATCCTCGAATTCCCGGAGAAGGGCGTACTGTTTGGCCGGATAGTCGAACAGCGCATCCGCTTCTTCGATGGCTTTCTTCAGCAACTCGGAGAACACTTTATGGGCATAGGGATCATCACCCAGGTCCTGCTCGATGGTTTTACGCGTCCGGGTTCGGATGGTATCCGCCTCGTTGCGGGTTTTTTGGGCATCCCACTCCGCCGGCTCTTCACCGAGCCGGTTCACCACGTAGACGTCATCGCTGTTCTTCACTTCAACGCCGACCACATCCCGGTCCACCAGTTTTCGGATCTGCTTCTCGTAGGCGCTGTAATCCACGGTTTCCTGGGCGTCTTGTCGGGCAACATGACGTAGCTCGGTGAAGAATTTTAGATCCCGTTTATAGGTCCGGATCATCTCGTCGGTAAACGTCTTATCCTCGAAGAACGAGCGTGATGAGCGGGCTACCTGTAGACACATGCCGAAATCCGTCAGCGCCTGGTAGAAATCTTCGCGCAGCTTCTGGCGGCTGTCGTATTCCTTACCGTCCTCGTCGGCCTCATAGCGCGGCATCAGAACCTGGCGGAAGGCCTGCATGTCCCGGGCGTTATCCACATACCCGAAGAAGGACCACAGGTGGTTGTGCAGCCTCGGCAACCGCTTGTACTCGGTATCCACGTTGCGATACAGGCCGTCAATGTCATCAATGTCATAGCCGCCCTGGGTATGCTCCTCCAGGTTTTGATACTTCTTGATGGCGGTATCCAGCTCCGCGAGGATGCCCCGATAGTCAATCAGCAGACCGTAGGCCTTTTCCTCGTGCAGCCGGTTCACCCGGGCAATCGCCTGGATCAGGTTGTGATCCTTGAGCGGTTTGTCGATATACAGGACGGCGTTGCGAGGCTCATCGAAGCCGGTGAGCAGCTTGTCCACCACAATCAGCAGATCCGGGGCCCCTTCCGTGCCGAAATGCTCAATGGTCTGGCGTTCATACTCGTACGGATCGCCGGTAACATTGTCCGCCCACCACTTTTGCACCTCGGGGAGCTCCGCCTCATCCACCTCACTGTGGCCCTCGCGGGTATCCGGGGCTGAGATCACCACCCGGGAACTCACCAGCCCGGTCTCGTCCAGGAACCGCTTGTAGCGAATCGCGGACAGCTTGCTGTCGCAGGCAATCTGGCCCTTGAGGGTCTTACTGAGCTCCTTGAAGTTGGTATTGAAGTGCAGGGCGATATCCCAGGCGATCAGCCGAATACGGTTCTCCGCGCCATAGATCGCCCCGCGCTTGGCGTACTTACGCTTCAGGTCGCCCTTCTGCTCGTCCGTCAGCCCGCGGGTAATGGTCTCAAACCAGTTATCAATGGCCGCCTGATTCACGTCCAGCGCGGGGCGCCGCTCTTCGTAAAGCAGCGGCGCCACGGTACCGTCCTCCACCGCCCGGCGCATGGTGTAGGCGTGGACGATCGGGCCGAAGGTGTCCACCGTCTCTTGCCGGTCCTTTTTCAGCAGGGGCGTGCCGGTGAACGCGATATAACCGGCATGGGGCAGCGCCTTGCGCATGCGCTGGTGGTTCTCGCCTCCATGGCCTCGGTGGCCTTCGTCCACCAGCACCAGCAGATTCTCACTGGGGTTATAGCACTCCTTATGCTTGATGGCCGAAAGGAACTTCTGCACCAGCGTGAAAAGCACCCGCTGGTTGCCCTGCCCGATCTCCCGGGCGAGTTCGCGTCCCGAGCCCATCCGCGCGCTGCCGGCCTTGCCGGTTTGCACCGAGGTCAGGCCCAGCGCGCCGGCGGCGGCAAAAGTGCGCGAAAGCTGCTTCTCCAGATCCACCCGGTCGGTGACCACCAGCACGCGGCACTGTTTCAGGGCCTCGTGCAGCACCAGCAGCTTGCTGAGGAATACCATGGTGAAGGACTTGCCCGAACCGGTCGTGTGCCAGATCACCCCGCCCTGGCGGGAGCCACTGGCATCCACCTGGCTGATCTTGTCCAGCAAGGCTTCGATGCCGAAGAACTGCTGGTAGCGGGCAATGATCTTGTCGTTTTTGTAAAAGAGGATGTAGTAACGCAGAAACGCCAGCAGCCGCGCCGGGCTGAGCACGCCAATCAGCAGCTCGTCCTGTTCCGTGGGCAGCACCGGCCCGGACCAGAGAGCCTCGAAATACTGACGGACGCGCGGCGGCCGGTTGGCGAACAACGTCTCCACCTGCTCGTCGCTGAGCGGCCGGTTCTTTACCGCCTTGCGCTCTTCCTCGTTGATTCGCTCCTCCTCCCAGAGCGACCAGAACTTCCTCGGTGTGCGGGTGGTGCCATAGCGGCCGTCAGTCTGGCTCACCGCCATCAGCACCTGAGCGAAGGCGAACAGATGGGGAATTTCCTGCACGCCTTGATTACGCAGCATCTGGCTGATGCTCTCATCAATCATGGACTTATTCGGGTTGCCGGAAGCGGCCCGCTTGGCTTCGATCACCACCACCGGAATGCCATTAACAAAGCCCACCAGATCCGGGCGCCGGTGACCGGTCGCCGAGGCGTTCTGCACCTCCATTTCCTCGGTGACCAGAAAGCTGTTGTGTTCAAGATCATTCCAGTCCACCAACGGCACCGTGGTGGCGTGGCGCTTGCCGTCCGGCATGAACTCATTGACGGTGATGCCCAGGGTGAGCATGTCATGGACGGCTTCGTTGGCCGACATCAGGCCCTCGGCCAGGCCCGGCGCCGACAGGGTGGCCACCACCTGCTGGATGCCGTCACTGGAGAGCGAATAGCTCTCGCTCTTGTATTCGAAGCGATGCCGGCGGAGAAAATCCACCAGCACCGACCGCAGCAACACCTCACGGGTGGAGCCGCCGCGCCATGCCATGACCTGCGCCGGCGAGCGGTAGGCCCAGCCCAGCTTCATCAGCGTCACCAGGGCCGGAATGTGCGAGGCGTAGAGCTCGCTGGTGTTGGGGGTATCGCTTTTCACTTATTATTCCCCTTCCCCGAATTTTCGATCCATGTCATACCCATAACGGATGAGCCTTCCAGTCGGCAGGGAGGCCCATTGCAACCCGGTATCTTTGTTCGCTTGCCAGAGTCTCCAGCAGCTCGTTACAAGACCCCGCCCAAGTGTCGCCATTGTGATTACTCCGGAGCAACACCCGGAGAATCAGCAGAGCGTAAAAGAGCCTGTCATGACGGGGCGTTATCGGTGGATTCCACTCTGGTTCGCGCACTCTCTCCGGCTTGATGGCCAACTCCCGGTTCCAAAGACGGCCGTGGTGGGCGCACAGGTTGCGGATGTAAGTCAGGGTATGAAGCCAGTCCTTCAGCCTTTTGTGATGAACGTCGAGCTGTTCCGCGATTTGTCGCTTATCCGGATTTCTCAGGCCGGTGTAACAGAACGACAATGACCCCAGAGACATGACCTCCGTGGACATCCAGATCGGCAAGGTTGGAAACCCGGTATAGTTACGTTTGAAGTGCTCGACGAACACGTCTTTGGATTGGCGCGCTTCCGACTCCAGCTTCGCAAGCCAGTTAGCGTGATTGAATCCAGGATGGAAATTGGCGCAATCCGTATGCCCGAACGCCCCATACCGATGGCCGAGATGATAGGTCACCAGGGTACGAATATGCACTTCAATCCGCTCGATGGCATCCATCACCAGCAGCCGCAGGTGACGGTCAAACTCGTACAGCCGCACCACCTGATCAAAGTCCGTACCCGGCTCGAACACGCCGGTCACCCGCCCGTCCGTGTCCCGCTGAAGAAACGGGTACCAGTAAGCACTCAGGCGGTAATAGCTGATCGAGCTCAGATGACCGAGCGCCAGCGTCTGGTCGGGGATGTTAAGCCCCCTGGATTCCAGGAGTTGCAACTGCTCAGCGAACGAAAGAGGGAGCTTGGTATAGGGCTTCAGCATCGGGCGGCCCCTGGCCCGCCGACCGGTAAACGGCGGACATAAAAAAGCCACCAAGGTTGCGCGACACCCCCAAGGAGGGCACTAAGCGTGGTGGCTGTGTTACCGACAATATAACGAATCCCGACCAGCAAACGCAAGTGGGCGCCGCCCCGCGAGGGAATGGGCTGAGACCCGATTTCCCAACCCGGCCTCCAACCGGCGCCAAAGCCCCGACCAATACTCGCCGCCGGCAAGAGAAGCGCCAGGTTTAGCGGGGCCCCGACCGGAACATGGGCGGCGTAACGCTCACTGGTGTTGGGGGCTAGCTTCCGTGGCAAAATACCCTCCCATCCCTGGTCATAATACGCCTCAGGCGGTGGCTCGTTCGGCCTCGTCGACCTTGACGCGGCGTTTTCCGGTGAGAAGTTGTTGCATCAGGGCTTTCTTTTCTTCTATCAAGAAGTCTAGCTCCTGGCTCAATTCAATAATTTCGTCAGAAGCTGCCCGTAAAACTCTACCTATCGCCTCTTGTTCAGATATAGAGGGAACCGATACCTCCATTCTCCGGAATGCCTTCTGCGAGATTACGTATCGTTGACCGCTGCCGTCGCCAGCTCGATACGCCTGACGTTTGAATTCCCGCGTCTGGAACAAATAAGCGGAAAAATTAAGGTCCAACTTAATCTTGGGCCTTAATCGCACCACATGATAGCTATACACGACGCCGGGCATGGTCTCGCAGGCCACGGCGGGGAAGGCAAGCTCGTCACGTGTCTCCGAGGATGGCGTGAAGAAGACGTCCCCTTTCCTCACGTCGCAAGAGGCAATCTTCGCGTCAGGCGCTGTCACCTCATGCTGCAACTCCTGGTTAAAAATAAACTCTTTTCTAAATACGTCTAAATAATTAAGAAGGCGAACCTTCATTTCATTTTTATCTGATTTTTTATCAACGCCGGCAGATGAAATATCGCCAATATCGGTAAGACTTAGCTGCCGCCATTCACCCTCAAACCCCGGCAACCTCTTCTTCCCCGTCAGCAACTGCTGCATCAGGGCTTTTTTCTGCTGCTCGCTATTGGCCAGAAGCTGCTCCGTGGTGGCAATGGCTTCGTCCCAGGTGGAGAGGATTTTGGCGATTTTTTTTTGTTCTTCAATCGGGGGAACTAACGTCTTTGTTTTTCGAAGCTCCGAAAGAGATATTTCTTGAAGGGCAGACCCACCAACTCGACGAATCAAATCAGCTCTAAAGTCTGGAGAACGTATCTCCCATAGAAGGAATTCTGGGAGAGCACGTTCTGGGTTTGCCGAAATTCTAGCCAGCCCCCTTGTAATATTTGCTCCAGCCACTTCATTATCGACTAACTTCGCCAGCCCTATCTCGCCACGCAGGGCCATCACAATATCACCAACTTCCAACGTAGTACGTTTATATGCCTGATGGATCTCCGGTGAAGTAGTAATCATGTTACCGAGTGACATTTCCCTTCTTGTAAGGTCTACAACCCTTAAGCAAGGAACGCCTTTCTCTACACGCGGCCCGGTCTGAACAATGCCGTACGATACCGGCTTATCGCATAATTCCGCGAGCGACTTTCGGTCCCACCCATTAGGAACCATAACCCAGCTCCCTCAGATAACCATCCATCTCCTGCTCCAGGGACGCCAGCTTCTCTTTCAGTTTCTTGCGCTCGGCCCGCACCGCCATCAGGTCGATCTCCTCCTCTTCCTCGAAGGTATCCACATAGCGGGGGATATTCAGGTTGAAGTCGTTCTCGGCGATTTCTTCCGGCGTGGCCAGGTGGGCGTATTTGTCCACATCGGCGCGGTTGGTGTAGGTCTCAACGATCTTGCGGATATTGTCCTCGGAGAGCGCATTCTGGTTCTTGCCCGCCCGGAACTCGCGGCTGGCGTCGATAAAGAGCACGTTTTCGTCGGTCTTGTCCTGGCGGAACACCAGAATCGCCGCCGGAATGCCGGTGCCGAAAAAGAGCTTCTCCGGCAGGCCGATCACGGCATCCAGCAGGTTCTCCTCGATCAGCTGCTTGCGGATCTTGCCCTCGCTGGAGCCTCGGAACAGCACGCCGTGGGGCACCACCACGCCCATGCGGCCACCTTTCTTTGACGAAGAGCCGGGCTTTAGTGTCTCGATCATGTGCAGGATAAAGGCGTAATCGCCCTTGGTCTTGGGCGGGATACCCCGGCGGTAACGGCCATGAGGGTCGTCGCCGGCGCCTTCATGGCCCCACTTGTCCAGCGAGAACGGCGGATTGGCCACCACCACGTCAAACAGCCGCAGGCGGCCTTTGTCGTCCAGCAACTTGGGGTTGCGCAGGGTGTCGCCCCACTCGATCCTGTGGTTATCCACCCCGTGCAGAAACATGTTCATCTTCGCCAGCGCCCAGGTGCTGCCGATGGCCTCCTGGCCATACAGGGCGAAACGCTTGGAGCCGTTGTGGGCATTCTTGATCTGGTTGGCGCATTTCAACAGCAGTGATCCGGACCCACAGGCCGGATCACAGATCTGGTCGCCTTCCGCCGGCGCCATCAGCTCGGCGATCAATTCCGAGACCTCCGCCGGTGTGTAGAACTCGCCGGCCTTTTTGCCGGACGTGGCGGCGAACTGGGCGATCAGGTACTCGTAGGCATTGCCGATAATATCCAGCCGCCCGATGCGGCTGGGCCGCAGGTTCAGCTCCGGCTTGTGGAAATCCTCCAGCAACGCCTTGAGGATCTCGTTCTTCTGCTTCTCGTCACCCAGCTTGTTGGAGTTGAAGCTGATGTCCTGGAACACATCGCTCAGCTTCTGGATATTCTCTTCCTCAATGGCATGCAGCGCCTTGTCGATGCGCTCGCCATTGCCCGGCTCATGGCGGTGCTCATACAGCGAGTAGAAGTTCGCCGCCGGCGGCAGCACAAAGCGCTCGTTCTTCATCAGCTCCCGGATCAAATCGGGGTGATCGCCATGCTCCTTCTGGTAGGCGTCCCAGTGATCCTGCCAGACGTCCGACAGGTACTTCACGAACAGCATGGTGAGCACATAATCCTTGTAAATGCTCGGATCCACCGTGCCCCGGAAGGTGTCACAGGCCCGCCACACGGCCTTGTTGATCTGGCCCTGGTTAATGTTTGTTTCGCTCATTTCGCTCTCTTGTGTTCTTGATGAGTAACGTGGCATTTGCCTCACGGCAACTGCTATGGGGTATCAGTCGTCCGCCGAAGCGCCCAGGGCTTATTGATCATCAACCACCGATGGCACGAGATCGGCGAGAGTCGCCACACAGTCCCTATTCTGGTCGCGACTGACGTTTACCAGCATGAGCAGTACTAAAGCGTTCCTGCCCTTGAAGACGCTACTCTTCACTAAAGTAGTCACTGTCAATCTGCTTCACTTCATAGACCTGTTTGATACTCACACCCAGGTTGTTCTCCACCATCAGTTGCGCCAGTTCCCGGCCGTCGAGCAGCACCACCTTCATGCTCAGGCCGTTAGCGGCCTCACGGGCGCCCGGGGAGAAATCGGAGGTGGTGATAAAGACTCCCTTGCGGGCTCCCTGACGGGTGAGCGCCCCGATAAACTTATCAATCTCTGGGCGGTGGACCGTATTGGCCCAGCGCTTGGCCTGGAGGTAGATCACATCCAGACCCAGCTTGTCTTCCTTGATGGTGCCGTCGATGCCGTCGTCGTTGGTGAGCTGGGTGGCCTGCCCGGCTTCCTTGCGGGAGCCGCCGTAGCCCATGGCCAGCATGAGGTCGACCACCAACTGCTCAAAGAATTGGGGCGAGGACTGGCGCACCTGAGTCAGAATCTCGTCAGCGAGGGCTTCCATCAGGGACTGATGGGCCTCGGCTAGGCGTTCGTCCGGGGTGGTCTGGTCCAGGTCGTCGGCCATATCCTGGCTGTCGTCAGTCTTGTCCTTGGGAGTGTGACTGTGAAAGCGCTCAAACTCAGGGAACTGTTTTAGCCAGCGGACGGTGATCCGGTCAGGGCCATTGGCCAGCGCAGCCTGACCCCGGTCGGTGATTTCCACCATGCCACGCTGGGGAATATGCAGCAGGCCGGCCTTGTTCAGGTAGGTCCGCGCCCAGCCGACCCGGTTATTGATTACCGTTTGGCGGCCGGAGGGGAGACGCTGCTTGCGCTCTTCTTCGGTGAGCTGAAAGGCATTCGCCACGTGTTGCCGCACGTCCCCCAGGGCCAGGGGCTGCCCGTGGCGGACCGACTCCAGCACGGGACGCATTACAGTTTGAAAATCCGGAATCGGCACGGTGGCTCCTCAATCTTTCGGGCGGGCTATCGGCGCGGAGCGTCGTCATCCAGCCTCTTATTATCAGCCGGAAACTCTATCACACCGAAGCCGGTGTTCCCGTCATATCAGACAACCGGATAACTCGCCTCACCCCAAAGCGCCCCGTGATGATCCATCATCACCTCAATCACCACCGGCACCAGGTCCGCCAGGATCGCCACGCAGTCGCGAATTTGGTCGCGATTGACGCTGCCATTCCAGGTGGCGCCGCCGTGCATAATCTGATTGCGTAAGGTGTAAATCCGGCTGAAGACGATGGAGAGCACCATCGGGGTGTTCTGCTGAGCCAGGGCTGAATGCGCCGCCTTCTTCGCGCCATCAAAACTGCGCTGCCACTGTGCCTCGGTCAGCACACCTTTCTGGTGGTCCCAGAAGCAGGAAAACACGTAAGGGTTATCCAGCAGAACGCGGATAGCGTTCGGGTAGGCGTTCCACACCAGTTCGTCGAAGCGCTTTTCGCCGTCCAGATCGCACAGCTTCTCCAGAAAGCCGTTGAAGGTGGCTTGCTCGTTGAGGTGGACACGGTCGTCGATTTCCGTGGCGTAGGCAGCGTTGAAGGCGATCCACAGGAAGATGAAGCGGCTGTCCGGGTCGTCTTCCTGTTCGGCACGGTCGAGCCAGCTCAAGGCGCGATGCACGCGCAGGCTCAGATTCTCCGGGTAGTTTTCGCGCTCGGCGCGCTGGCGCGCCTTCAGTTCTTTGTGGGTGCTCCCCATTTCCCCTCCAAATGCCCACCTTGGCGGACCGACGTTTGTTGGCGGACTCATCCTGTCGTCGGTTCCCTATGCCGGTGTGCCGGCTTTTTTGAGAACCTTATCACATCGGGAGGGATAGGTGATTACCTTCATATCGCCGCCTCCACCCAGACGAAATTTACCTCGCTGAGCGGCCCGGCGCCGTCCCAGCGGTAGGCGGCCAGGCGCCCGCCATGGCGGGCGGCGATGCTGTAATCCAGGCAGGCGATGTGGTCGGTGAGGGGTTGGGGGGTGCCCTGGAGCCAGTAGTGGCCGACGAACAGGGGTTTGTCGTTGGCGTAGCCGGGGAGCATGCCGTCGGCCAGGGGCAGGTCGGGGATCGCGTTCCGTGTGGTGTCGGGCACCAGGGCCACGTCCCGGTAGGTGGCGGGCGCGGTTTGCCACCAGCGGGTGCGGATGTGTCGCCGGGCGTGGCCGTCCTTGTCGTGAAAGCCTTCGCCTTCGGGCAGTTCGATCTCCAGGCCTTTGAGCGTGGTTTCCACGGCCGCGCACAGTGCGTGGCCTTCGGTGGCGGCGGGCACCCAGGCGTCGGCGGGCAGCCTCGCGTTGTCGTCCAGCCAGGTGTCGAGCGTGCCGATGTGCGCCGGGTGCCAGCAGGCGTGCACCGCGCGGAACTCCGGCAGGTCCAGGTACAGCGGCAGGGTGCGGAACCAGTCCAGCACCTCCTCGTGGAGGTCCGGGTACTGCCCGATTTGCTCCAGGAAGGCTTGATGCTGGTGGCGGTTCTTGGCGGAGTGCGGGCGCAGGTACTCACCGGGCTGCGACGGGTCCGGCGTGGCCCAGGCCACCGCGTTGAACTCATGGTTGCCCATGATCGCCAGCGCTTCGCCGGCTTCGACCATGGCACGCACGACGCGCACCACCTCCAGTTGCTCGGGCCCGCGGTCGATGTAGTCGCCCAGGAACAGCGCCTTGCGGGTCGGGTGCCGCCACACGCCCCGGGTTTCCGTGTAGCCCAGCCGGTGCAGCAACCGCTTCAGGGGTTCCGCGTGGCCGTGGATGTCGCCAATGATGTCGTACATCGTGCGTCCTCGTAATTCGAAAGGTGGCATCCCTGCCCCAGTGTCTATCCATGACAGTGTCCATCCGTGACACCCGCCACTCTATGACTTCAGTGACGACACATCTATACTGGCTACATGAACACGTCCAGTTTTCAGGCAGATCGAGGCCAGCCATAAGGAGATCGCCATGACTCGCGTTAGCCGCAAAAGCGCCGGTGCCTGGCCGGTGCGTTGGGATCTGTTACTGCGCTACCGGTTGATCGAGGTGATGGCGCTTTGGGAGGGCCGGCTCACCACCAACCATTTGATGCGTGCCTTCGGCATCGGACGCCAGCAGGCCAGTAAGGACATCAATACCTACCTGGCGGATTACGGGCCGGACAATCTGGTGTACGACCGCTTCCTCAAGGGCTACCGGCCCACGGAGGCGTTCAAGCCGGTGTTCACCCAGGGCGTGGCCGATGAGTACCTGCAAATGATGCACGCCCGGGAGGATCTGGCCTGCTCGTTTGAGTCGCTGACGGTGCGCGAGCTCAACACCGAGGTGCTGCTGCCGCCGGCGCGGGATCTGCGCCCGGCGGTGCTGCGGCCGGTGTTGCAGGCCTGCCGGGAGGGCAAGCGGGTGGAGATCGAATACGCGTCGCTGGCGAACCCGGAGCCCGAGTTCCGGGTGATCCAGCCGCACACCGTGGTGCACACCGGCTACCGCTGGCACGTCAGAGCCTGGTGCGAGAAGAACGGGGACTTTCGGGACTTCGTGCTCAGCCGGATCAGCGACCGGCCCGAGCTGGTGCTGCCCGGGGACCGTGGCGCCGAAGACGACGAGGCCTGGCGGACCCGAGTCGTCGTGCGCTTGGGGCCAGATCCTCGCTTATCGCCGCCGCAGCAGGCCCTGATTGAGCGGGACTATGGTATGAAGCGTAGGGGTATGGAGCACGGTGAGCTGCGCCTTGAGACCCGCGGGGCCCTGGTGGGTTATCTGCTGCAGCAACTGCGGGTGGATACGCCGGCGGATCATCGCTCACCGGAGGCCCAGCAGGTGGTGCTGTTGAACCATGATGAAGTACAGCAGTGGGCGGTTATGCCTGGGTAAGGCTCAGATTTTCACCTTCGTACGGTATTTCTCGATAACAGCTTGGCGAGAGGGCAATGGCTTCACGGATTCGGAATCGCTCACCTGAAAGCCCTCCAAGCGCAAACTCGCCCGGAAATTGGAGCCCCGGAACCTAGCGTAGTAGCTTTTCTTGGCTTTTAGCGTCAATGTCTTGTCGGCCATAACTTACCCATCCGCAATCTTCATATTATACCATAAATCAACCGCCTCTAGCGCATCAGTACCCCATATCGTGCTCTTGGGCCTGATCCGCCAGCGCCTGCAGGGCGGCTTCGCTTTCGGCGGTTCGGGCTGCCCGGTATTCCATCACGTCCTGAAGGCGGATGCGGCGATGCGTTCCGACCCGGCTGAAGGGTATCGCACCCTTTTCCAGCAATTTGACCAGGTGAGGCCGGGATACATTGAGCAGGTTGGCGGCTTCCTGGGTGGTCACCTCCGCGTGGACGGGCATGATGGTTACCGAGTTGCCCTGGGCCATTTCGGTGAGAATATTGCGCAACAGCTCCAGGGCATGCCGAGGCAGCACCAAATCCGTGTCGTCCATACGGACCCTGGCGCGATCCTGCTCCGGATGATCTTTCAGCAGCTTTGCCAGAGCGGCGGAGCTCTCACGAGCCAGATCCGTAGCCTGAGGGTCGGGAAGCTTGCTCTGGTCCGACGCGGTGTTCATAAGTACCTCTCAATGACGGATATCCTGGCGATATCCACAAACTAATCGAAATTAACGAAAATCGCAATAAACGAAACACCAGTGACCTTCCTGCCCTTTCAATGTTCAATACGTCCAATGCCGGCAACGCAGCGCCCCACCAATAGAGCCTGACCCAAGGGTTTGCTATTCTGCCCCGCTTACGTCCCGTTACCCGCCGGGGCGCCGTCACTTTCCCGGAAACAGGCGACACCGCGCATATGGCAAAGCAAGACTTGTCCGGCCACACCCCGATGATGCAGCAGTATTTAGGCATTAAGGCCGAGCACCCGGATCAGCTGGTGTTCTACCGGATGGGGGATTTCTACGAGCTGTTTTTCGGCGACGCGCAGAAGGCGGCGCGGCTGCTGGATATCACCCTGACGCAGCGCGGCCAGAGCAACGGCAAGCCGATTCCCATGGCGGGGATTCCCTATCACGCGGCCGAGGGGTATCTGGCGCGGCTGGTGAAGTTGGGCGAGTCGGTGGTGATCTGCGAGCAGATCGGCGATCCGGCGCTGGCGAAGGGGCCGGTGGAGCGCAAGGTGGTGCGCATCGTGACGCCGGGGACGGTGAGCGACGAGGCGTTGCTGGAGGAGCGCCGCGATACGCTGTTGTGCGCGCTCTACGAGGATGGGCCGCGCATCGGCGCGGCCAGCCTGGACGTGGCCGCCGGGCGCTTCGTGGTGACGCAGGTGGACGGCCACGAGCAATTGCAGGCGCTGCTGGAGCGCTGGCAGCCGGCGGAGCTGCTGATCAGCGAGGACCACGGCCTGCCGGGGCCGCTCAGCCAGCGGCCCGGGTGCCGGCAGCGGCCGCCCTGGGATTTCGACGCGGAGGGCGCGCGCCGGCAGCTTTGCCAGCAGTTCCAGGTGCAGGATCTGTCCGGCTTCGGGCAGCCGGCGCCGGCGTCGGTGGCGGCGGCCGGGGCGCTGTTGCAGTACGCCCGGGAGACCCAGCGCAGCGACCTGCCCCATGTCACCGGGCTGACCCTGGAAG
>OJHI01000212.1_pt1 | contig 17672 bp, 10 predicted proteins | sample 1595181 | NCBI WGS metagenome assembly OJHI01 (sample SAMN05416830, study PRJEB24817) | seawater metagenome | isolation source: Sea water | place: Canada:Atlantic | collected 2013-07 | reverse complement strand
GTATAAGAGACAGTCGCTCAGCACATCGATCCGTTCGAGCGCCGAGATCGGGATCATGGAAAGGTCGACGAAATCGCCGATGCGCGACGTTGGCGCCAGGCGCCTTCCATTGAGCAGGGTCAGGGTTGCACCCGATCCGAGGCCGCGCAGGTTCGGCCCCGTGGCGAAAGTGTTGTTATAGCTTGAGCTCTCGTCGCCAGGCACGCCGACCGGCGTGAACTCGGTCGAACCGCCGCCAAAGTTCTGCGGCAAGGTCCGGATGAATTCTTCGGTCGAAGTGACACCGGATTCCAGCAGGTCTTCGCGACTGAACATCTGGAGCGGGGAGCTTTCCGGCGCGATCCCGCGCAGGCTGGTGCCCGTGACTGTTATGGAATCGATACGGAGCGTGTCGGGCGCGTCCGGCTCCGGCGGAAGTGTGGCCACAGTCTCGGGTGCCGCATCGTCAGCAACTGCACGTCGGGCGGGCTTGGACGAGGATGCGGGCTCTGCTTTTTTACGACGCACAAGGATCGCCTTGCCCGGTGCCTCGACCTGTTCGAGACCTGTGCCCTCCAGGAGTCGGGCAAGTGCTGCAGCAGATGTATACTCGCCCTGGACTGCTGGGGTCATGCGGCCAGCGACGTCGGCTTCTGAAAACAGGATTGGTGTGCCCGACTGGGCGCTGAATTGCCGGAGCGCGTCACCGAGCTCACCCGGCTTGACCTCAAAAGCGATCGCCGTCCTTGCTTCCCCTGGCTCAGCCGATGCAATAGGCTGCAAAATCATTGCCATAATGACGAATGCAGCTGTGCCCAGCATGTGCGTTCGGTAATTTCTTGTTTGCCCCATCGGCCCCTCCGGTTGATTCAGTGATCACCACCCGCAGGAGCGTTCCTGCAGTGTGCGAACCAAGAACAAGCGGCTTGGAAAGGAGGGTCAAAATTTCATGGAGATACCAGGCGCAAGGTTGAGTCTATCGGAAACCTGCCCGGCCTGCTGGTCAAAAAGGCGCCCCTGAGATGCCCTTCAGCTATCAGGGGATCATCGGCGCGGAGCTTGACATCAGTGTATTGGCGGGTCGGCAAACGCTACTTTATCCACGCCTCTTCCGAACGAAACAATGCCGACATCATTTTCGTTCGGGCAACCATCATACGCGAATTAAAGACCTATCAGCCGCATCCTTGAACTGCCGCCGTGCGATAGGGTTTCAGTATCCATTCCTGTGCGCCCCCTCGCTCCATTACCGCGATTGCTTCAGCGAGCATCGACATGCCTTCGTCGCACTGGCCACGCGCGATCAGGATACGCCCTTTCAGCCCGTCGACACGTTCCGCCCATTGCTCACCGGGGCTTCCGGACTCCAGGCTGGCCGCAGCAAGGTCATGGCTGTGCCGGACTGCCGCCTCGACCTGGCCAGCTTCAAGTTCGGCCATGGCGAGGTGGTAACCCAGGACATGAACCGCCGGCGACTGAGGCCCCAGCGCTTGCTCGAAGGCGCCGCGGGCCGCTCCGATTTTTGCAATCGCCTCGTCAATCCGCCCAAGCTGGAACCCGATAACGCCTTCATTCCCGGTTGCCATCATGCACGTGAGATGCGTGTCCCCATGCAACGCACACATTTTGACCCGAACCGCAGCGATGACCGGCTGCGCCTCCTCCCAGCGCCCGGATGTCGCGTAGAGATTGCCCAGTGAACTATAGGCTTCAATGACCTGCGGGGATTCCTCGCCGAAGACAGCCGTCAGTTGTTTGATCGAGGTTTTCAGCGCCGACTCGGCCTCGTCAAAGCGCGCTGCAAAGAGGAGCGCCGCACCAAGGTATAGCGAGGCACTGGCGCGCGAGGCCGCGCTGACGCCCATTTGCGCATATTTCGGCGCTTGCAGGTCTTCGAGCAAGGCAACCGCCTCATCATGCCGTCCGAGGCGACTGTAACATTGCGACAGGTCCATTCGCAGGCGATACGGCGTACGCGCGTCGTCCGGCGCCACGCGGCTTGCCAATTGCAGCGCCTCTTCAAAGGCAGAGGCGGCCGGTGCGATCTCTGCACGCAGCAGGTAGAGCCGTCCGCGCGCCTGCGCCGCGACAAAGGCAAGATGCGGCATCTCTTCGAGGCGGCCAGTCGCATCCTTGTCAGCCGCCGCCAGAACCTCGGCCGCTTCCTCATAGCGCGAGGCATTGGCCAGCGCTTCCGCGTAGCGATAGCGCGCCTCCAACGTGCGCGCGTCGCCGGCTCCATACATGCTGCCGGACACTATAGCTGCACGCTCAAGATGCTCAGCTGCGCCGGAATAGTCGGCAAGCCCGGCATAGATGGCGCCAGCTTCCATACGGATCGATGTTTCGGTCACCGGATCACTTGCAAAACGGTCGGCAATGCCACCTGCTGCACGGTCCAGCGCATCATGCACAGTGACAACACCGCTCGCCCCCGACATGTGCGGGTCGGCATTGATCAGAAGATCGGACAGAAAGGCACCCGTGGCCTCTGCCCGCGCGGCTTGTATTTCCGCACGCTGGCGCGCCGTATTCGCGTCGCTTGCCAGCCAAAGGCTGATGCCGAAACCCATGACGAATACTGCGAGGGTTGCCATAACCCACGGCCACCGCGCCTTCATATCATCGAGTTGGCGTTGCATCAGGGCTGCCGCACGCTCCGAAGCCTCCCTGTCTTCCTGTTTGGCACGCCGCTCATCCAGCGTCCGCAACCTCTCTGCAAGCAATGCGGCAGAAGGCGTCCGTCTTTCCGGGTCGCCGCTTGTGGCCTCGGCGATATCCTCCTGCAAGAGCAGATCGGAAATATCGCGTTCCCAGCCTGACGCCATGGGCCTGCGAATATCTCCGGCGAGGATCTGGTACAGCAGCACACCCAGCGAAAAGACGTCGCTGCGCACGGTCGGATTGGCGCCGGCGATGATTTCCGGAGCAATATAGAGCGGCGTGCCCAATGCCGAACTGCTGGAATGTCCCCCCTCCAGGGTAAGACCGAGCGGCGTGATCCCTAATTCGCCAAGCGAAGCTGCATCGACCAGACTGGCCGAACCAAAGTCGGCTATCCTTATCTGCCAGGTCCCGTCCCTGCGCGCCGATACGAGGAAATTCGAGGGTTTCAAGTCCTTGTGCAAAACGCCGACTTCATGAGCGGCGACAACTGCATTGATCGCCTGGCGTGCAAGGCCGAGACGATCCTCGGGCGTTAGCGCGACCAGCTGCCCCCGGGTCTCAGCCCATTCGGCGAGATTCTGTCCGCCATATTCGCACTCAAGGAAAAAGGGGGGCGTCTCGAAATTCCAGTCAATGACGCGTGCGATATCTTGCCTGTCGCCTAGCCCCTGACGCAGAACGCGCGACAATGTCGCTTCGCGCTTCAAGTGCGTCAGGCGTTCGTCGTCCGGACTGAACTTGTAGACACGTTTCTCGCCCGTCTTTGCATGACGCGCCAACCAGACCTCGCTGCCGCTCGTGCCAGCCAGTTGGCGCTCAAGAATGAAATTCTCCCGCAACGGTACCGAATGCCCCGCGGCAAGGTTGAGACTGTTTGCAAAGTGGCGTCCGACGGCGATCCGCTCCACCGGCCCCGTCAGGCGGTAACCCAAGCGTGCATGGGTAAGGATTCGTTCGGCATTGGCCTCCCCAATCCCCTTGCGAAGCTTGGTGACGGCGTTCGCGAGGACGTTCTCGACAGTCGCGCGGCCGCCCCAGACCGTTTGCAGAAGCTCATCCTTCGTCACGACCTCCCCGGCATGGTGCAGCAAGAGCGCAAGCACGTCCAAGGGACGCCGCTCCAGTTCGACGCGTAATCCTCCAACGGTCAGTTCGAACCGTGCCTCGTCGAATTCAGCGGTTCCAAAGCGATATCGATAGGCCAACGCGCGTTCCTGGCGCTCGGAATTACTCATCCGCATCGTCCCACTTGCCGCTCACGCAGGGGATTGAAACTGGCTGATAACATCTCTTTTTTTTGAGGCGTTAGAAATACGTGAGGGTTCCGTGAAGACTTTGCCCGCCCGATCGCAAAAAATCAAAACGAATCTGGATGACGTGAGCGGCGCTCCTGCCAGCGCACCGCATTTGCAGAGGCAGCAGGGATGACATGACAGCATGAAACGACCAGCATTCGCCGCGACGGCTCTATGGATACTTGCCTGGACGATGGCTGCCTGCGGCGGCTCAGACGCAGCCGGTGAGCCCTCACAGGGGGCCGTAGCAACGGGCGACTCTCCACGGGCGCCCCCGGAGGCGCAAGAAAGCGCCGATCACGGTCTCGGCAAGCTGAAATGCCCGGCGAAGATTCGTACCCAGACAACGGGGCCGGACATTATTGGCCTCAAACTCGGCATGAGCAGGGACGAAGCGGTTAACATTGTGCGCTGCCATGCCGACGATGCCTATATCGAATTTGAAGACCGCTGGTTCGAACCGCGCGGTTTCAATATGCATCAGACGACGCTTGAAAAGCAGGCTTTTGTCGCCTTGTCGGGGGAAACCTCGGCCTGCGATTACAGCTCCTTCGATCGCATGCAGCGCTGCGGCGCCGGCGGGCGCCAATGGGATCATGTATCTGAAAAGATCAAGGTCGCCACGCCCGGGATTCCGGGCGGGGAGACCGTGGTCGGCGTCTGGCGGACGCAGACCTTCAAGGAAGGGGAAACGCCGGCTGTGGATTCTGTCATCGCCGCCCTCACAAAGAAATATGGCCCATTCCAGGTTCGCAAGGTCGACCATGTGAACAATAATTTCTGGAGCGACAGGATCGAACTGGCCTGGGTCCGCGACGCGGATGACACGCCGCTTTCCGAGGCCGACCCCGCCCTCGGCGCGTGCGCCAGGAATGTCCGGGCGCGTGTCGATGAAGGACAAGTCTGGCGCGATGGCTGTGGCCTGACCATCGCGGCAACCCTCCTCGCACCCCGTGCGAATCCGGCCGTCGTAGGCGAGTTCAGTGTGGGCATGATGAACCAGGGCGCGCTCTATGCCTATCAGGAAGGGCTTCAGTTGCAGCTGGATGATATCGAGACCAAGAGACGCGCGAGCGAGCTTGAAAAGGCACAATCAAGCGACGTGGACCTGTAGGAGCAAGAATGACCCGCGTGCAAACACAACACTGGCGGATGCCGCTTCTGATCGCGGCCCTTCTGGCCTGCACCACCTGCGACAAAGGGGCCGAAGGGTCCGCGCAGGAAGCTGGCACAGCCGTCTATGGCGCGCCGCCCAACAATCCTCCCGGTGGTGAAGGAAATGCGAAGGCGGCGGCAAGCATACAGCCGAAGAAGAATCCAGGGACCATCGGAGACGCTGTGCTCGCCTATCCGGACGACATGCAGGTCACGATGCTTGCCTATCGGCTGACCGGTCGCACGCCGCCACTCTCTGAGTGGGCAGCAGAGGATTATAAAGTGCGGCGAGCCGACGAGTTCAGCAGGGCACCACTCCTGCAGGAGGAGACCACACGCCTTGCGGCCATATATGAGGCGACAGAAAACGTGGGCTACCTCCAGTACCGTCTGAATTCGCAGCTTTCCCAATATGACACCGCTAAAGGAGGCTATTACCTCACCGCCTTCACGCCCGGCCAGCAGACGACATTCTCCGGGCGTGAACAGGTCAGTCTGCTCATCGACAACATGAAAGAGGCCTATTTCTGGCCCTTGGAACCTGATGATGCTCGGGAGATCCTGGCGCAGACGAGCCGAAACGTTTCGCTCGATGTTAAAATACGCATCACAGGCACGGAGCGGCGCTCGTCTGGCCTGTTAATCAAGGGTCAGATCACAGACTACGGCATCTACAGCCAGAGATACAATGACGAGCGCGTCCTTGCGCAGTTCTCCCTGGACTAGGGAGCACGCCCAGTTCGTTTGGACCCGTGCATTGCCTAACCATCATCATGGATCTTCATCGCGACGTGCCCCCTTACGCCTATAAGCGAACATGACCGGGCAGCGGTTACCTCTGGACACCCAGACCGGGTGTAAAATAGCGCATGAAGGTCCATGGTGTTGTCGGCAAATGGCTTTTTCTGAAAGTCCGCGGCAAGGCCCACCAGCCCACTACCCTTCCTTAGTATAAAAAGGCATCATTCGTGGTAGAGCCAGCCGATCAGGAAGCGCCAAGCGAAACGTGACGACATATGAATAAATCAATGGGTCCGCCCATGACACGGCCGGTTTACACATCGGCGCAAGCCTGTGCCAAAGCAGTCATCGACACGGTCGGCAAGGACATCCGGCTCGCCCTGCCATTGGGCCTTGGAAAGGCAAATCGCCTGACCAATGCGCTATACGAAATGGCGAAGGCGGATCCGTCGATCAGTCTCACCATCTACACTGCCCTGTCGCTTGTTCGACCGCGTCTCGCGGATGGACTCGAGGGCCGCTTCGGCGGGCCGATCGTGGAGAAGCTTTTCGGCGATTATCCCGACCTCACCTACGCGACGGATCGTGAAAAAGGCGCGCTGCCGCCCAATGTGAAAGTTGAGGAATTCTTCCTCGCGACGGGCACCCTGCTCAACAATGAATACGCGCAGCGGCATTATAACAGCGTCAACTATACACATGCCATGCGCCGGATCATCGCCGAACGCGTCAACGTCCTGGGGCAGATGATCTCTCGGCGCGAGGACCGATACAGCCTCTCGTGCAATTCCGATCTCAGCCTCGATCTCATCCCCCTGATGCGCGACAAGGTCGACCGGGAGGGGTTTATCGTCGTGGGCGAGCTCAACGCGCTTTTGCCCTTCATGCCGAACGACGCCGAAGTGCCCGCCGACGAATTTGACATGCTGCTCGATGCCGGCCCCTATGACCTCGCCGGCCCACCTGCGCCCCGCGTCGATCTCATCAGCCATGCCATCGGCCTGCGCGCCGCCCGGCTCGTCAGGGACAATGGCACGCTGCAGATAGGCATCGGTTCACTTGGCGACGGGGCTGCCCAGTCCGTGCGCCTGCGCCATACAGCACCCGGCATTTTCGCCTCTGCCGCCACCGCCCTCCCGGGCCCACCTGGCCCTGTCGATGAGGGCGGGATCGAGGCTTTCCAGGCCGGGCTCTACGGCTGCACGGAGATGTTCACGCAAGGGATGTTTGAACTCTTGCGGGCAAAGGTGTTCACACGCGCCGCGCATGAGGGCCGGGACATCACCATTGATGGCGGTTTTTTCCTGGGGCCGCAGAACTTCTATCGCGGACTGCGCGACGCACCGGACGCGCTCCTGGACCGGATCAACATGACCTCGGTGGACGATGTAAACGCGCTCTATGGCAATGAGGCTGTCCGCCGCCGCGAACGTATCCATGCCCGCTTCATAAACATCGCCATGAAAGCCACCTGTCTCGGCGCTGTCACCTCTGATGCGCTGGACGATGGCCGGGTCGTCAGCGGCGTGGGCGGGCAGTACAATTTTGTCGCCCAGGCCCACGAGTTGGAGGGCGCTCGTTCCATCATCCTGCTCAAGGCTACCCGCGAAAGTGCGCGGAGCCTGGAATCCAATATCGTATGGTCTTACGGCCACGTGACCGTACCCCGTCACCTGCGCGATATCATCATTACCGAATATGGCGTCGCCGACCTGCGTGGCCAGACGGATGAGGAATGCGTCAAGCGAATGCTCGCCATCACGGATGCACGCTTCATTGACAGCCTGGTCGCTGATGCCATCAAGGCAAAGAAGCTGGCGCGAGACTTCAAGGTCCCTGCCATCTGGAGAGCGAATACGCCGGATGCCATTCAGCGCGCCCTGTCGCCGCATGCGAATGACCTCCCCCCCTTCCCGTTCGGTACCGAGATGAGCGAGGTGGAACAGGACCTGGCCCCGGCGCTTGACCACCTCAGGAAAAGCACTGCGACGCCGCTGTCAGCCGTGTCCTTCGCAATGCGGGCTATCCTGATGCCGCCGGCGCACAAGACAGGCCTCAGGTTCGCGCCGCATCTCCAGCGACTCGCTCTCGATGCACCGCATGATTTGAAGGATTTCGTCCTGCGAAAGATGGTCCTGAAATGCCTGGCCGACCTCGATCCACACAGGCTGGCGACAGACTAAGCAGTGCAGGCGCGTTCATCAATCTCAGGCGCCGCCATCGTTCTGGCGCCGGATCGGAGAAGCACCGCGCGCATTGCGGATTAATGCCTTGTCTCTCTGTCCGCCAATTGGACCGAAGGCAGTAAAAAATCGCCGCCTGAAAACCAAGGGCAAGAATCCGGCACGCGTGAGTGACAAGGGGAAACCCGGTAGAAATTTTAATTCCCTATTTGCGCACGGCTTCCGCAACGGAGATCATGCCATTGGCGGGCTCTTCAGGACGTCATCTATAACGCGCTCGACCCCGAGCGCATCTTCAAATGCGGGATAGCAGCGAGTCATGCCCGTGACGCCTTCCAGGAGATTTCGGACCTCTATGACTTTGAGATCATTGAATCCGAGCTGATGCCCGGTCGACTGAATGAATGCGCCATAGGGCGGGTGCGAAGGACCGATGAGGATTGTCCGGAAGCCCTGAGCCTCGCCTTCCTGAGATGACTCGTAAATCTGGAGTTCATTCAATCGCTCCTGGTCAAAGAGGATTGTACCGGCTTCCCCATGAATTTCGATCGCCAGCCGGTTCTTACGCCCCCATGCTATGCGGCTTGAAGAAAGCTCGCCCCTGGCCCCGCCCTCAAATTCCACCAGTATCGAGACGACATCATCATTCTCGACCGGCTTGTATTCCATTGGTGCCGCAGCACTCGGGCGCCGGGCATGTGCGGTATATGTTCGGCCCGAGACTTGAATAAAATTCCCCATAAGAAACTGAGCGAGACTGATCATGTGTGTCGCAAGGTCACCCAAAGTCCCCGCACCGGCCTTCGCCTGCTCACACCGCCAGCTATGAGGTGTCAACGGGTCAGCCATGTAGTCTTCGTCATTGACGCCCCGGAAGAAGAGAGGCCGACCTATTCTTCCGGATAAGATCAATTTCCTGGCGAGTTGCAAGGCAGGGTTACAGAGATAATTGTATCCAACGAGTGTTTGGACATCCGCTTTTCGGGCCGCGTCTGCCATGGCTTCTGAATCTGCGAGCGTCACGGCAAGGGGCTTCTCACAATAAACGTGCTTGTCAGCCTGCAGGGCCGCAATTGCCATTTCCTTATGCAGATGATTTGGCGTTGCAATGGCAACTATGTTGATGTCGGGATTGGATATGGCGTCGCGCCAGTTTGTTGAAAAGCTTGCAAATCCGAATTGCGACGCGAATGCGCGGCCTGCGGCTTCGTCAATGTCGACAACCAAAGCCATTTCAAGCTCCGGCAAGTCGGGAAAAACCGAATTGACGGACCTGTAGGCGAGCGCGTGGGTTTTTCCGATATAACCGGTACCGATAAGGGCAATCTTGTATTTCTGTTTCATGGATATGTCCTGACGCGGCGGACTGGTTCTACAGTTTGCACGCTTGTGGTGGTTTGGATAGGGGAGGCAGAACTGGCAGCTGAATGCAGATTCAAGGGTTCAGCATCCAGGCATGGGCCGGATCATTCCGGAAAACCCATTGCCGTTTCGCACCCGCCATTACATTAAGATAATAGAGATCATAGCCGAAAGGTGCACCAACAGGATGATATCCACCTGGCACCATCACGCAGTCCCCGTCTTCCACGGAGATTGTTTCGTCGATGGATCGGTCGTCAGTGTAAACACGCTGAAATGCAAATCCCTGCGAGGGTTTCAGTCTGTGATAGTAGGTTTCCTCAAGCGCGGATTCTTCGGGCAGTGCGTCTGAATCGTGCTTGTGGGGCGGATAGCTGGACCAGTTCCCGCCAGGGGTGATGACTTCAACGACCAGCAGGCTGTGCGCCGGATCGGATTGCGGAAGTATGTCCTGGACAAATCGGGTATTTGCCCCTGCCCCCCTGACCTCGGATTTTATCGAGCCTGGCTTTATGACCCTTGGCTCATAGTGGCCGCCTCCCGGCGCTGTACAGACCGCAATCTCCAGCGTCTTGTCCGCCAGGACAGTGTATGACTGGCCCATGGGAATATACACGGCGGCGGGTGGACCGCTGAAGACATTGTTGCGCTCCCCGATATCCGAAAATGTTTCATCGCCCACGGTAACGCTCGCCTTTCCGGAGAGAATGACAAGACAGGTTTCAAGCACGCTGGCAGCCTTTACGAAGCTCTGGCCCGTTTGCAGTTTATGAACAGCAAATCCTACATAATTCCAGCCTGCCGATTCCGGTGTGACAGACAGGACACATCCATCGCTGGCTGGAGAGCCTGTTTTTACGCGCAAGTCAGACATGTCACCCTTCCACCTTTCTCAATTGACGACCGGGGTTTGCAAGAGCCCTGACATGATTGAGCCCCAGGGCTGAATACTCACGGGGATTGGCCACGGCCGGGTCCTGCTCGGCCTCCACGATAATCCACTTGTCATAGTGTATTTCTGCGAGGGCTTCGAACACCGGACCAAAAGCGATGCCGCCGTCTCCCGGCACTGTAAACATGCCCGCGAGCACCCCATCAAGAAAACTGCGATCACTGTTGCGCACAGACTGAAAAATCTCGCACCGAACGTCCTTGCAATGCACATGCTGGATGCGCTCCGGATTCCCTCGGATAACATTTACGCAATCGATTCCCCCGACATAGGCATGGCCTGTATCAAGCGTCAGCCCCACCACCTCTCCGGTCACCGACAGGAACCGGTCAAGATCTGCCGCAGTCTCCACGACTGTCCCGGTATGGTGGTGATAGGCAAACCGGAATCCTTCAGATGCGAGATAGGCTGCCACCTCTGTGATCCGGGATCCAAAGAGGCGCCAGGCATCAACATCCAGCACCGGCTTGCCAGACAGGCCGATAGAGCGGTCGCCGTGAACAGCATTGCTGCATTCTGCATATATGAAGACGTCTGTCCCGCATGCCCGCAACAAATTCATGTGTGACTGCAGCGCGTCAATTTCTTCCTCAGCTGTTTGCCTCAGACAGTTTCCCGAAAACCAACCACCCACAAGAGACAGGTCATACGCGTTTAGTATGGGAATCAGGTCGGCAGTGTTGCGCGGAAACTTGCGCCCGAGTTCGACGCCGTCAAATCCGACATCCCTGATATCCGTCAGGCAGGATTCCAGCGATGTGTCTTTGCCCAACTCAGGCATATCATCATTCGACCACGCGATCGGACTGACACCAAACCTCATTACCGTCTCCTATCCTTTGACATTCTGCTTGCGGGTCGACTCCCGATAGGTCTCGAACGCCGTTCGCACCTTTTCGCTGGTCGAGACTTCCGGAACAGCCACGTCCCACCAATATCCGCCAATATCCGTCGCTTTGTCCGGGTCGACCTTTATCGAGATCAACGTCGTCCTATCCGCAGCTTTTGATCGTGCCAGAGCCGCTTCGAGCTCAGGCACGGTGCAAACGGTCTCTGCCAGCGCGCCGAGACTTTGGGCGTGGGCGGCATAATCTATAGCCGGCAACTGTTCATGGACTGTATCCACGAACTGATTGTTGAAATCTTCTCCCCCTGTCTCGCGTTGAAGCCGGTTGATGCAGGAAAATCCCTCGGAATCGAACAGGACAATCGTGATCTTGAGTCCCATCATCACCGATGTCGCGATCTCGGAGTTCAGCATGAGATAGCTGCCATCGCCGACAACAACATAGACGTCGCTGTCGGTGTTCGCCATTTTCACGCCGATTCCGCCAGCAATCTCGTACCCCATGCAGGAATAACCGTACTCCACATGATATCCGCCAGCGCGCTCTGCCCGCCAGAGCTTATGTAATTCACCCGGCAAGGTGCCTGCAGCGCAGACAATAACGCTTGCATCGTCGACCGCGCGATCAATGGCCCCGAGCGCCGCAGCGTATGAGGGCGTGTCCGGTTCGTCCCGCTTCAATGACATGTCCACGGCTTCCCGCCACTTGGCCAAGCGCGAAACATTGAGTGCCTGCCATGCCTTGTCGAAATCAGTTTGCGGGTTCGTTTCGGACAGACGGGTGATAACCTGCCTGGCATCACCAACCACAGGGGTGGCGGCATGTTTTGTGGCATCATAGGTTGCGGCATTCACCTGAAACAGCTCCCGCCCTTCTGCCGAAATCAATGCGCGCGACCCCGTCGTGAAGTCCTGTAAGCGGGTACCGATTCCGACAATGAGGTCGGCTTCCGCCGCAGCTGCATTTGCAGCGTCGGATCCGGTGACGCCAATCGCCCCGAGGTTAAGCGGGTGCGAATTGGGCAATGTGCTTCGCCCCGCCTGAGTTTCGGCCACCGGCACACCATACCGGTCTGAGAACGAAGCCAGCTCGTCTCTGGCTCCGCTGTACAGGGCACCGCCGCCGGCGATCAGAAGTGGACGCCTTGACCTTTCAAAAGCCCGGGCCAGCTGGTCCAGTTCGGTCCTATCAGGCTCAGGCCTGCGCAGTCTCCAGACACGCCTCTCAAAAAAGGCGGCGGGATAATCGTGCGCCTGGGCCTGCACATCCTGGCAAAGTGAAAGGCAGACAGGACCACAGTTGGAAGGATCCATGAAGATCGACATCATTCGCGGCAAGGCCAGAAGGATCTGTTCAGGACGTGTGATCCTGTCGAAATAGCGAGAGACTGGCTTGAAGCAATCATTTGCTGAAACAGTGCCATCCTGGAAGTCCTCGACCTGCTGCAGAACCGGATCAGGACGGCGATTGGCGAAAACATCGCCAGGCAGGAAGAGCACAGGCAGGCGATTGACATGTGCCAGCGCTGCTGCGGTCAGAAAATTAGTGGCACCGGGGCCGATTGACGAGGTGCAGATCATCGCGCGCCGACGGAATTTCGCTTTTGCGTAGGCAATTGCCGTGTGCGCCATCGCCTGCTCATTGTGTGCCCGGAAAGTCGGCAATTGCTGCCTTGCATGATAAAGGGCTTCGCCCATGCCGGACACATTGCCATGGCCGAATATCGCCCAGACGCCCGCAAAGTACGGGCTGATATCGCCGTCGACATCAATCTGCTGGTTCGCCAGAAATCGAACCAGGGCCTGTGCCATTGTTAATTTCAAAGTGTGCATCTTGTTTGCCTAGCCTGCCCTATTGCGCACATCGTGTTTCTCGCCAGCCTTCAATCAGCTGTACAAAATTTTCCCGCAGGCGCGCCGCCACTTCGATGTCATCTATTTCTCCGCTCATCCAGAGTCTGGCCGGCTCGTGAAAGATCGTCCGGCCGACAGCAAACCCCTTTATCAGCGGAAAGCCCGCCGTCTCCCTGAAGCAGGTCAGAATGTCTTCCGCCGAGGCGGCAAGACCCAAGAGGAGTATTCCCCGGCAATGCGGGTCGTTCGCTTCGATGGCTCGTGTTGTTTCTGCCCAGGTGGCTTCATCCGGCAAGGGCTCGAGTTTCCACCAGTCTGGATGAACACCGATGTCATAGATGCGCTGTATCACCGAACTCACCGTATCGGACTTGATTGCACCATGCTTTGAGCAGATGATTTCAAGAAGGAATTCGCGCTGCGATTCTCGGGAGGCCTTGTAGGCCTCGACGATTCGACGTTCCTGCAAGAGACGTAGCTCTATCTCATCTTCCGGATGATAGAAACACAAGCACTTGGCGGTCTGTGCCCTGGACCATTCCAGCATTTCTCCGCTAACTGTCCTGTCCGTATCAAAATCAAGCGGTCGCGAACCGGGCAACTCGATGGCTCGTCCAATCCAGTATGGCAGGTCTGCAGCATCCTGGAGCGCCTCAGCGCCGTAGCGGCCGTCCAGCAGAATGCCGAGATCTATATCTTCCGATCCCACTGCCTGCAGTGAATGCAATGCCAGACGTTTGAGCTGCGATATCTTGTCATGAGACACGCCGCAAGTTTCGGCCAGGACTTCAAGTTGCAAGCGGTGATCAATGGCAAGCACGGCAAGGTCTTTCTGCTGGGGGCCACGCGTCGTCGCCCAGTGCAACCGCTCAAGCACGGGGTCCTTGCGAAGAGACCGATGCGATGACCCGTGACTGAGAAACCATACCAGCTCTTCCTGCGTTGGGATCGCTGGCGCGCATCCGTGGCGTGAAACGACAATTGCCCCGCAGGCATTCCCCAGCCTGCAGCACTCTTCGAGTGGCTCGTTTCGCAACCACCCTTTCAGGAACCCGCTCATGAAAGCGTCTCCCGCACCGAGGACGTTGAACACATCAACGGCAAACCCCTCGCCAGTCAGCCCTTCCTCAAAACGGTCGGGAATGTCCCCGGTGAAGACGGTACAGCCCAATGGGCCGCGCTTGCAGACGATAATCGCGCCACTGATCGAACGGATGCGGCGAAGGGCTTCAAACGTGTCCGTTGATCCGCCGAGAATATGCAACTCTTCTTCTGTCCCAACAATCAGGTCACAGTCAGGGGCAAACGCCTGCAATGTTCGCGTCACTGCTTCATCCGGCACAAACCGCTCTTCGCCCTGCGAAGGTGCAGTCAGTCCCCATAATACGGGACGGAAATCCACATCGAGGATCACTTTCGAGCCATGAAGTCTCGCCAGGTCGACAGCCTTGCGGCACGCCGCGCGGGTGCCAACCGTCGAAAGATGCGTGCCAGTGACCAGGATAGACTCCGCATCAGCGATCATTTCGGCGGAAATATCACTTTCGCACAAGGCCATATCTGCGCAATTTTCCCGATAGAAGACCAGAGGAAACGTGTCCTTGTCCCTGATCCCGAGAATCACCAGGGCCGTCAGCCGGGCGGGGTCCTTTTGAATGCCATCGACACAGACGCCCTCGCGCTGAAATTCCTCCAGCAGGAACCGGCCCAGATGATCGTCACCGACACGTGTGAAAATCGCAGAGCGCAGTCCGAGTCGCGCCGTACCGACAGCAATATTCGCCGGACATCCCCCGAGGTATTTTGCAAAGCTCTGAACATCTTCGAGACGGCCACCTATTTGCTGGCCGTAGAGGTCAACACCCGCGCGCCCTATTGTGATGACATCCAGATTGCGCCGCGCATCGGTCATGCTGAAAATCCCGCCCTACTCTTATACGTTATTTTTATTCTTTCTCATTCTGCAATATATGTTTCAATTCCGTCATGCAAATAAAAATCGACGGAAAACGCGGGCATGCCGCCTGCGGTCCTGCAAAGCAGGCCTGACGCACACTTGCCTGACGGTTGACTAGGCCTTTGTCTCATTGAAAGCATAGGCAAGGACGATTGCCTGGGCCAATGTCATCGACGAGGTCAAAGTCCGAAAGCCCCTGACGACAGGGTCGTGAACGATGAAGGGTGCATGGGAATCCACCACCACCGGGCTGACATGACTATCGCTTATGCCGAGTATCTTCATCTTGTTACGCTTGGCCTGATCGAGCGTTGAGATAATCTGGTCCGAGTACGGATTGAATCCTACAGCTATCAGCAAGTCGTCTTTAGTCGCGAATTCAATCTGGTGTTCGTACAGGCCGCCCGCTCCGTCGATGAACACCGTGTTCTTCCTCAGTCGTTGGAGCGCATAGGACAGATAGGCCGCAACTGGAAAGGATCTCTGAAAGCCTGCGACAAACAGGGTATCTGCCGACTGGATGAGCTGGGCCGCCTTTGCAATATCCTTGGAACTCATCGAATGCCTGAGATCCTCAAGCCCGAGAATACCGCATTCCAGCGCCTCATCCAGTACACTGGAAATCTGATCGGACTTCGCGCCGGCTCTTGGAGCCTTGTACTGGCGGATTCGCTCTTTATACCCCAGAGCCCCCACACCACTTACGACTTCTTCCTTGAAGAGCCTTTGCAGCTGAGAAGCACCGTCAAATCCCAGCGCTTTGGCCAGCCTGACAACCGTCGAAGGCTGCACGCCCATGCGCTCCGCAACAACTGTCACTGTTTCAAGTCCGATCTCGCTGGGGTGATCCAGGATGTACTGGGCAACGATCCGCAACTGCTTGCTGAACCCGTCATACTCCCGCTTGATCTGTAGCCGCACTTCTTCGGCTGTTTTTGCTGGCATCATACGCCTCAAATAGCACAAGTTTTTCAAAGTCGAAATATAATTTCAATACCTGAGCCGGCTGCAGGCGCCATGCCACGCCGGGGCCAGCTGCCGGGTCATTCCGGTGGGTCTTCATTTTTTCATGCGGAGCAAATTGCTGCTGCGTCAAGCGTTTATGACCGCATAATCCGAAAAAGACAATAATTGAAATTTTTCATTTTTTACTAAAATCAAATAATCTGTTGACAATTGGGGTCGGGCAATAGAGTTAAGCCCGTGACAAGGCCAGCCATAAGTGAGCGGGCCGCGGGAGGAAAATCATGAAATCAAGACATCTACTCAATGTATCTCGTTTCGCAATTGCCAGCCTGATCGGCGCCACGGCAATGACGCCCATTGCCAACGCCCAGGCGGAAGACGCCGTCAAAAAGCTCGACACCGTCAAGGTGACGGCGACCCGGAGAGAGCAGACACTGCAGGAAGTCCCGGTCGCCGTATCCGTGCTTTCAGGTGACATCCTTGAATCCACAGGAACGAGTTCGGTCGAATCCCTGTCCGATCTGACACCGAGCCTGACGCTTCTCAAGGGAAACAATGAATCCAACAGTTCCGTCAGCATTCGCGGCCTTGGTACATCGGTCTTTTCTTCCGCCGTTGAACCGTCCGTCTCCATTGTCATCGATGACGTTCTAATGGCGCGATCGGGTCAGGGATTCCAGGACCTGATCGATATTCAACGGGTTGAGGTCCTGCGCGGTCCGCAAAGCACGCTGTTTGGAAAGAACGCCTCGGCCGGGGTCGTCTCCGTAACGACAAAGGCGCCCAGCAAGACCTTGACTGGAGGTTTTGATGTCGAGCTTGCCGAAGAAGACAATGCGTATGGGGTACGCGGCACGCTTTCTGGTCCGGTCTCCGAAACGATTGGCTTCCGGCTGAGTGCCTTCAGCAAGGACTATGACGGCCATATCCGCAATGTCGCCAATGGCGAGCGGCTGGATGGCAGTGAAAGCTGGGGGGCTCGCGGCAAGCTGCAATTTGAACCTTCGGACAAATTGACGGTGACCGTGATCGGGGACTATCGGGAATCGGAATCAGAGCCGGTCGTGACCGTACGGTCCGCAAACAACCCCAACTATCTTGCGCAACTGTCGCCCGTCATACCCAGCGAAACCAATACTTCCGTCAACCTCAACGCAGAGACCTTTGCCAACACGGACCAGGCAGGCCTGTCGGCCAAGGCTGAGTATAAATTCGACAATGACTATACCCTCACATCAGTGTCGGCCTGGCGCTCCTGGAATTTCTCAAACAACCTCGATGTGGATAACATGTCGAACGAAGATCCCCTGCCAGGCGGCCTGCTGACTTTTGACTTGAACAGCGGTGAAACGAACCTTAACCAGTATACGCAGGAAATCCGGCTCGCTTCCCCTGACATGGGAAACTATGATTTCCTGATCGGCGCATTTGCCTATTATCTTGATCTCGACCGGCACTTCGAGCGCAGGCTTGAAATCGCCCTTCCAACCGGGAACATTGGACAATCCGCCCAGTTCGATGGGACTGTCGAAAACAAGTATTTCGCCGTGTTTGGCAGCGGCAACTACTATTTCAGTGACCAGACCTCCCTGTTTGGAGGTGTGCGTGTACTGAATGAAGATGTCGATTGGACAGCGCTCCGGGATCCCGCAAATGTCCTGATCTGTCTCTTATACACATCTGACGCTGCCGACGACTCCTTACGTGTAGATCT
>OJHI01000182.1_pt1 | contig 22140 bp, 21 predicted proteins | sample 1595181 | NCBI WGS metagenome assembly OJHI01 (sample SAMN05416830, study PRJEB24817) | seawater metagenome | isolation source: Sea water | place: Canada:Atlantic | collected 2013-07 | reverse complement strand
ACGAGATCCTCTCTGGTCTCGTGGGCTCGGAGATGTGTATAAGAGACAGGAACAGCAGCAACGCCAGCAGGAGCCAGCGGTCGTCTGGACACAACCGAGCACCACGACGGGGAAGCAAAGCCCCTGGCAGAGCCAGCACCACAATTAAAGCAGCGAAGGCGGCATAGCCGAGCGGCAGAGTGACCAGGCCGGCCAAAAAACCGGCCAGAGCCAGGGAGTTCAAGGGATCACTTTTGTGACTCTTGAAACTACAATGCATTCGCATTACTATACCGTATATTATTTAACCTCATTGGAGGTTCCCATGACGGACACCGTACTGACCGCCGAATCCACCGTCACCGACCGTTACCAGACCACCGTCCCGGAAGCGGTACGCCGGACACTCAACCTGACCAAGCGGGCCAAAATCCGCTATACCGTCCGCCCGAACGGCGAAGTCGTGCTGTCCCGTGCAGAGCAGGAACAGCCGGACCCGGTTCTCGACGGCTTCCTGAACTTCCTCGCGGACGACCTGCAACGTCATCCGGAGCGGATCCAGGCAATCGATGAACGGCTGGTTCACCGCATTCAGAGTCTGGTAGGCGACATTGATGTCGATCTCGACGCCCCACTTCCTGACGAGGATGAGTAGGTGTGCCACAAGCCAGCGGTATCGTCGTTAACGGGTGGGCTATCTTCGCCCACCCGCTGTTTCTGGATGAAGTGCTTGAGCTGACTGAAAAAGTCGAGAGGCACAAAGCCAAAGACCCAGGCACCTACAAAAAGAAGAACGCCAGTAAACGTCTGGCGGCGATCCTGAAGCTGGCGCTCACGGACATTCCACAGGACCCCGCCGATCCGAAATACCGGCAGGGGGACACACTCGGCGATGGACGGAAGTTCTGGTTCCGGGCGAAGTTCTTTCAGCAGTACCGGCTATTCTTCCGCTTCCACTCGGAAGCCAAAGTAATCATCTACGCGTGGGTCAACGACGAGCACCATAAGCGGGCTTATGGCAGCCGTACCGACGCCTACACGACCTTCGAAAAGATGCTGGAAAGCGGACATCCACCGGACGACTGGGACCAACTTCATGAGCAAGCGCGCAAGGACGCAGGCGCCTTCCAGCGCACCTTAGAGCGACTCAACGATGAGTAGCGGCCTCAAGCAGATCCTTGCTCACGCGGCCTCGTCAACGCCTCCCTTGCTCAGTCTTCGACCTAACAAGCGCTCCAACAGAATCACTTGTTCATTGGAAAGCCCCCTGCGAGCTTTCCAGAGCAAGCGCGCGACGCTCGCTTTTCCGCCCTCGGGAAGCCAGGCGTCCAGGTCTAAATGGGCTAGAGCGGACGCCCCCCCCGGAAGGCGGAACATCAGCATATCTGCAATGGCGCGGGGATGTGTGGCCACATGCACCGGCCCCTGTACGGTTTCACCCAAATGCTTGATAACCTCGGAAGCCTCAATCACACCGTCGCTGCCGAAGTAACCGAACCCGTTAAACTCGGTGTTCTCACCGGCCAGACGCAGAGGAATAGGCGCGCCACGTTTGAGCGCACTCAGCATCTCCACAGTGTGCCAGTCACCGGAATCCGGCGAGGTAGGCAGGTTCAGTGCCACGATGCCGCTGATGTATCGGCGCGGTGTCGTTTCACCCCAAATTTTCAGCGAAGTCATGATACAACCGTAGTGCAAGTGGCTAATAATTGATCGAATTATAACATCCCCGCATCAGCTGGCGCAACGAGACTGCCGCAACGGGTGAAAGCTATAACTCTTTGATTATAATCATTATTTTAAACAAACAGGCGAGCCAGACAGGCCCCAGAAGCACAGCCGCCGGTAGGCCAACGCCAGCGGTGTCGTCGTTAACGGGTGGGGCTATCTTCGCCCAACCGCTATTTCTGCGGCCTGGCCAGGGCGCCTATGCCGGCTTAAGGGAAACGACTCATCGTTGACGCAACTGCACGCCTTTTCTTAGCAGCACGCGCTCGAAGACGTAGAGCCCGTGCGGCACGAAATCATGATCCCTGACGAAGGCATTGATGTCCTTCGGCCTCATAGGCAGCGACAAGAACGAGTCGACCTCTAGCTGCTTGTCTCTGGCGATCAACGGGGCGATATCTTTCTCAAAATCGAGCTCAAGCTCAAAAACCGAGGAAACGCCGATTTCGAAGTTGTTCTTCTCCAGGAAGAAGTCATAAAAGGCCGATTTCACCGAAAGCTGGTAGATATTCTCGTCAATGCCCAGCTCTTCCAGCAAACCACGCTTGAAACACAGCTCGATGTCGACCTTTCCGAAGGGGTCCTTATCGGTCCTGGAGAGCCCCTCGTTCATGGTGATGTGGTAGAGGGAGCGACCGGAATACCTTATGGGTGAAATAGTCGGTCTCGAACAGATCCACCTCGACGCCGGGGCTTTCCTCCTCACCAAAGCGGGTGAAGCGCAGGTTATACACACCATACTTCTTGCCGTTGAAAATCATGCCGTCCGCATTGCTTACGAACTTCTCGCCGACGAGGGTTCGATGCTTGTCGATGAGCTCAGGCAGCGCGGCGATCCCGGTCATTTCGGCGAGATCCTCGAACGTGCGGCCGTCGTCGAAGGAACGATCTTCGTGGAACGCCGTACATTGAGAGTCCATATAGCCCCTCTGCTTTTCCTTCTCCCTGAGAGCGGCCTTCAGGCGGGCGGGCATATCGATATAGAGACACTGCTTCTCGCCGAAGTGGGAAACATCCCTGGAGAATATATTCCGCTTGGCGAACTCGGGATCACCAGTGGCCAGGTCCACCACGTTAATGGCGTCCTTACGCTGACGGTAAGCTGAGATTTCGGAGCGCACCTTTCTGCGAAACAAGGCGCGGCGTGTACCGAGATACACCTGCTGGATACAAAGCAGGATCACGGAGCCGGTGAGCAGGAAGAACAGCTCCGAGGTGCCTTCATCGGCAATACGGTCAAACAATGACTCGAACATCTAAAACTCGGTTACGGGACGGCACGATCAAGACAATCCAGCGCCGCCTGGATCACGATACGTTCGTCAAATTCATTCTCAATACGGCGGCGTGCCGCCCTGCCCGCCTCCGCCAGCTGGTCAGAACTCATATCTACGCAGGCGGTCATGCACGCAGCCAGAGATTCCGCATCCCGCACCTGACACAGCCAGCCGGTCTCGCCGTCCACCACCGCTTGGCGGCAACCGGGCACGTCCGTGACGATGGCTGGCCGGCCCATGGAGGCGGCCTCCAGCACCGTGCGCGGCATGCCCTCTCGATAGGACGGCAGCACCAGCACATGGCTCTTCGCCAGCCAGGGGCGCACATCGTCCTGTTCCCCCACATACTCCACCACGCCAGTGCGCCGCCATTCGGCGACCTCGGCGTCATCGATGGCGCTGCTATTGCTCACCCCCTGCGGGCCGATCAACACAAAACGGGTGCCCGGATGGGTGCGCGCAACGCGCTCCGCCGCCGCCACGTATTCACGCACGCCCTTGTCGGCGATCAAGCGGGCCACCATCACGAAGGTGAAATCGCCATCCTCTGGCAGCGCCTGGAAGGCAAACCGGGTGGTATCCATCCCGGAACCAGGCAACAGCACCGCGGGCGTGTCCTTCATAAGGCCACGATCGCGGAACAGCGCCATGTCCTCCTGGTTCTGGAAAAACACACAGCGCGCCCCCCGATTCACAAAGCCGTACAGCGACCGCACCCGGCGATACAACCAGGAGTCGTGAATAAAAGCCGTCCCCAGACCGGAAACATTGTTAGCGTACGGAATACCAAGCAGACGACACGCCAACCCGGAGTAGATATTGGCCTTAACGGTAAAATTGAACACGAACGCAGGCCGCAAGCGCCGCAAAGCACCGAACAAGTGGAGCACACTGCGCGCCTCGCCCACCAAACGGGTGCCCTTGCCCTCCAAACGCAGCGGCACAAACGTAACGCCCAGCTCCTCAACCAGCTTGGTCGCGTAGCGATCCGGCGGCGCCATAGCCACGACCGGCCGCCCTGTCGCAACAAGCGCGGCGATGGTGCCGCGCCGGAAGTTATAGAGGTACCAAGCGGTGTTGGAGACGAGAACGATGGGCTGCATTAAGAGGCGAAGGGGTACATTTGATAGGGGAGCCAGGCAAAAGCATGGGTAGCGAAGAACAACCAGACCGCCAGTACGGCGGTGTAGTACACAATCACACCGGTGACGATATAAGCCCGAAGCAGCGTATCTTTAGTGATAACGTGCAGACGGGAGAAAACGAAAAGCTGCAACGGAATAAGATACAACGCCACCCGATCCGTAGCCGTGGAAGAGATGAGGACCAGCGGAATACACGCAAGTGCGAAGACCGACATCCACCACCAAAGCCGGCGCGCATCCTCTGCGAGAGAAAGCTTACGGTGCGCCAACAAGTACAGGACCGCAGGGACCGCGTTCATGAGAACCCGAATCATCCCGCCTTGGGACTCGTAGTCTGCTTCTACATAGTTTTCCCAAAGGGTGTCAACGGAGTCGAAAAGGAACAAATAGCCGCCAATCAGCGACACAACACCCACCCAGAAAAGATTCCAGATCCGCTTTTGGCTGGACGCCAACGCAGCTACCGGCAGCATCAAAACCGCCGACTTATGGAAGGCAGCGCCAATTAAAACCCAGACCGCGAACTGACGCATCCGGCCATCGGCGAGAGACACAAGCCCCAGCAGAACAAACCCCAGCGCCACGGCCTGACGGCTATAGCCCATGCCGACCACCGTGATGAGGTACGGAACCGCTACCAAAAGAGCGAGAGACGGCAACGGCTGTCGGCGAGCGAACCGGATCACGCCGGCCATGAGCAAGCCACCACACACCAAGTTAACGGCATAGATGTTGCCACCCAACCGCGCGATCAGCCAATTCACCAGGTAGTAGCCCGGGTCGCCGTGCGAAAGCACTTCGGGCAGAGTCATCGATGAGGCACGCTCAAGATAGCCCAGATAGGCCTCCCAATCGCCCCCCACCTCATGACGGAGCCCGACAGTGAGCACGAACACGAAGCCGACCAGCCACCAGATAACGCGATGTGCCGTTGGAGCCAGACGTTGCCCGGACAGCACGCTAAGCGCAGGGATGAAATAGAGAAGCCAATAGGGAAGCATGAATATAGTAAGACTCTTAACTTGTCACAGGTTAGATTGACACCGTTCTTGCCAACCAGAAATCACAAATTAGTGCACAAATGACAGCCCGGGCTTTTTCTTTCAAAAGCGACCTGAAAACCCAGTCCAGCGTCAATAGATCGGCAAGAAGTCAGAGGGTAGCAAAGCTGCACCGCGCTCTAAGAGACGCCAAGCCAAGCGTAAGCGAAGAGCGACCGCACTAACGAAGCTTGTGATCTCAGAAAAACGACCATTAAAGGAGCGTTTTAGAGATCGTAATCCATCGGGATCTATACAACAATAAAATCGAAGGACCCGGGACCTCTAGAGCAACTATTTGTAGGCATCGGGGACATGCCGCTCAAAAAACCTAGAATAGAAAAATGTAGAAGTACGAAAAACCAAAAAGTAAGTAAAAATAATAGCGCCCCAAAGCGACTCGCTAGCAATATCTAAAAAGAACAGAAGCCAGAATATTAAAGAGCCCGCCAAATAATATAATGGACGAACCAAATCAACATCCTTAAAAAGGACTGAAAGAACATAAAATTCATACTTACTCTTCCGAGCATGCTCCATGGTGCGCAGAAAAGGGAAAATCATAATAATAATCAATATAAAGTATAGCGGACGCTCTCCCGCATAAAACAGCAAGGGCAAGGCCAAATATTTGGTCGAACTAAGGAAAAAATATGTTATTATATTAAACCGGGACCGAATCGAATTATGAGCGAAGAATGAAACCGCAGCAATGATTACCACCACTACATATTTTTCCAAGTTAAGACTCAGGACGTCATCGGGCACGATAGAGATAACAAAAAGACAAGACAAAAACAAACCAAAGCGACAAACAGAAATAACAAAAAAGTTATCTACTATATACCTGCGATACCAGTCAGAAACCCTAAGCGTAGGCTTTTTTTCATTAATTGTCGTGATGGCATCGTTGTGAAGATAACCTATTTCATAGACGGCCTGCCAAGACAAGAAAGCCAAAGAAAAACAGATAAAGAACCAAGCAGAAACACCAGAACAAGCCAAAAGAGATAATATGAAAATGGGGGCCGGATTAACAAAAACCCAGGACACCTTCTCCGAAAAGAACTTCAACCTACTAATAGATAAATACCATCCAGGAAGTAAAAAATAGCCGAACCGTGCCCGTTCATCATCAAGCATGTCGATCATCCTCAAGCCGAACGATATTAGCCTGTGGATAAAGATACATCCACCCAGGAGACCGACCCTTCGCCACTAGCCATTGGAATTGGGCTACGGATATAAGGTCAGAATCACTTTCATTGTCCGTGATAACTGCGCATTCAGTAACGTCCAGAGTTCGGTTTAAATAATTTTCGACGTGCCAGCGCTTTTGTCCAGTTAAGTCGACGCTAATGCGTCCGGCACATTTATCGTCGGTCCAAGCAATCTCAGACGCCACAAACTCCAAGGACTTTTTTTTTGCTACGGCCTGCACGACGACATCTATACTATTAGACACTAAGATTGTTCGCCAACCAAGCTCGCGCATACCTTCAACAAAGGTGTGAACGGAGTTAATCGCCTTTTTATCCAAATATTCAATGTAACAACTTGCCGATCTTTGTAAGGCCGACCTACTCTCACCCTTAAGAGAAGCGATAACCAAGGCCCGGTGGAAATCTTTTCTATACACCTTCCCGGCGATCACAACTGCATAAACGAGCGGATTCCACCTACCGCTAATAATATTAATCAAAAACTCTCTCCATTTACTCCCGTTAAAGCGATGGTGGAACAGGGCAAACCCGGCCGTAGTATTCTCCGAGTACAACGTGCCACAGACATCAACACATAAAATACTTTGACCGGGCCATTTAGGCCTACATTTGTTTATTCGCATCGAGAAAATTCTTTCCTATGTGCTTTCGCGACGAGCGCACGGATACTTTGGAACTTCTTCGCACAAGAATCAATTAGGGCCGAGAAAGAAGGCACTCAGTCATACCCTTCGTTTAAAATGGACTGCAACGTAAGCAGTTTCTGTCGTTCATAGCCAAACGCTTCTCTTACATGGTGCCTAGCTGCCTCCCCCATCGCTTCAATAGAGGATTTATTATCTATAAAGTAACTCATGGCTTCGGCAATTTCAGCCGGGTCGCGATTCTTTACTAGAAGGCCGGTTCTACCCGGAATAATTATTTCTTCGGGACCTCCACATTTTGTCGATATTACAGCTCTACCAAAATATCCAGCCTCAATACAAACTCGAGAAAATGATTCTGAAGTAGCACAGTTGAGCACAACGTGCGCATCTTTTATTTGGCGTTCGACATCCTCGTCGTAGCCCAAAATCTCGATGCGATTGCAGCTTTTACTTTGTTGGGCAAGCCTCACAAGTTTATTCTTATACTCTCGGTTCTTTTTCAGACCCATATCCCCGCCAACAAATCTAATTTTTATGGAACTTTCTAAAGGCAGCTCAAGAAACGCCAAAAGAGCATAGAGCTGGCCTTTTCCCTCCATGTAGTTACCAATTACCAAAAACACTATAGAATTAAAGCTAGGCCATTTATCCACCGGATATTTTTCAACGCTATTTATAGTATTATTGACAACAACAGTTTTTCGCTTTGACCTTAGATCGTTTAAGACGGCTTTAGAAACCACAATAACGCTTTCTGAACATAGCTGCGCGATCTTTACCCACAAGGGCCCTAGCAAACCATGGTGCTGCGAAGGGATACGTCTAATGTATGTGATCAGCCGGCCCCGCCAACCTATAAGCTTCACAAGAGCGCCCAGCAAGTTATGGTAGTCATTAACAATCAGAACATCGATTCGATTTTTCTTTAACCAAGATTTAAGGATCAATGCATTTAAAAGTAACATCGGAAAATAAAAAAATAGGTTTTTAAGAGATCTTCTGATTTCTATTGTTTTTACTTTCCGCAAAGCGAAGCCGTGTTCAGCAACGGCATCATTAAGTGTGCTGTCAGCGGGCAATATATATAACACTTCAGCTCTTTCTGATAGCTGGTTCGCTAAAATCAATGAGCTTCGAAAAGCCCCGGACATGTGCTTCGAATTTTCAAAAATAGCGACTTTGTTTGTCATTTTTTACCCGAAATCAAAAATAAGAGCGAAAACTTCTTATCCATCCTCCAGCAAAGCTGGCATCACTGTCCGCTTAGTCGATCAAAGAGTAGCTTAGCGATACTTATTTCTTCGCCATACAACAGTTGCCCGGATGGCGTTAGGTCATGTGCATTGGAAGCAATCGTAACAAGGCGACAAACAAGGTCAACCATGTCACCCACTAAAATAGTCGGCCCTGAACAAAGCCCAGTTATGGATAGCTCCGCTGATGCCAGTCATCGGCGGATTGGATTCAGGCTGGTAATAGCAAGGTCTCATGATCTCCACGGTCGTCCGGGCCCAGGAGAGACGCCAATATCCAGCCATAAAAAACCAACAACCATCGCATCAGCCATCGCAGGTTGTAACCCGCCGCCGCGAGGACCGCGTTCAGGGCATCTCCGAGTTGGCCTTTCAGGTGGCAACGCCGCATCCGGTGTTCCGACTTCAGATGGCCAATCGTCGGCTCCACCGACTGACGTCGTTTCAGCCAGCGCCAGTCGCTCGCTGTCAGGCTTTTCCGTTTTCCCTTGTGCAACACGCGCGTGTTATCCAGCTCCCGGCCCCGGTAGCCCAAGTCCACGATCAGCATCTCCGGTTCCACACCGGTGAGGATGCCGGTTTGTTCCCAGTGCTCCGCCAGCGTATCGCCATCGTACGGATTGCCAGGGAAGCTTCTGGCTCCCACGATCAATCCCCTTTTCGCGGTGATCGCAATGCCAACCTTCACCCCAAACTCGTAAGGCTGGCGGGCTTTGCCCTTACCGATGCATTCCACTTCCGGCGCGTGCCAGGCGTAGAGTTTGTTTTTGTCTTTCGGCGTCTGGCTGCGCAGACGTTCGGCTTTCAACAGCGTCGGCGCCAGCCGTTCCAACGCCTCCAGGCTCGCCTTGCGACCGATGTCTCGTAGCAACCGGCCCAGGGTCGTACGCTGCTTGCGCAGCACCTTCCGCATCCGCTTGAACTGCTTCGCGTGGGCGTAACGCCCAGCCTGGATCGCCCGTTTCGGCCCCACCCGGGCGTAGCTTTGCCGCCTCGATGGTCTGCGACAGCAGCTCTTCCACCCCCGCTTCGCCCAGACGCTTGCGATACCGCGTCAACGACGACGGGTCGCACGGTAGCTGCGTCTGAAAGAACACTTCGCCACAGAAATACTGGTAATAGGGATTCTCCAGCCAGCGGGCACACACCGCCTCGTCGGACAGATCGTAGGCGTGCTTCAAGTACAGCCGGCCCAGCACCAACCGGGCCGGCAACGGACGACGACCCGGGCCCACCGGCACCAGCGGCAACGATTCGCCCACCGATTCAATCAACGTTTCCCAAGGCATCGCTTCGCTCACTCGGACCAAGGGGTGACTCATATCGATCATTTCATCCAGACGGGCGCGGAACAGATCGCGCTCCTGGTTCTCATGGCCTTCGGCGGGGCAGCGGCGGTGCGTCATCGAAAACCCTCTTCGATATTGCAAGAAAACGAACCGTTAAAACACAGGTTCTGGCGATTCCAGATAGCCTATCAGGACCAATTCACCAATGAAATCAGAAGGTTGCGGATTGTTCAGGGCCGACTAAATAGTCCATAACCGCCGCAAGCAAGAAAACACTAACCGACTGGTCAGCGGCTTAAAAAACTTAAATTACTAACGCTCAGCCTCTAATTCAAAATAGGCATTGATTTTAGCGTAAGCAACATCATTCCCGCACACTGACAACCCCAAAAAACCCAAAAATTTATTCCAGACCCTAAGCCTCACCTTTTGAAAAAGCGAAGAGACGCGAGGGAAATTATGGTTTGTTAAACCATCTGCATGTTGAATAAAATTCAACTCATCCAGAATAGAAGGCACCACAGATACCATATTTTTATTTAATACCAAAAGTTTCGAATACCAAAGGTCGTCCGCTGTAGGAGCCAGCTCTAGAAAGGCATCATCGTTTATGTCTCTTTCGCGAAACATAGCTTTGGTGAGAACGGCCCCACCACCGAAAGTAATGATGAAGTCATCACTAACCACTGAGGTTCTCCTGATGAGGTCCCAGTGAAGATAAGAGGTCTTTATGCCCAGAAAATTGGTTTTCTTGGTCCGAACTCTGGCAGCCACGGGATTGCCGTCAGATTGATTGTAGGCTTTCAATAACGCCTTCAGCCAGCGTCTACCGTAAAAAATATCGTCATCTGCGGTAACCAGCACATCATCTTCTTGCGCTTCACGCAGCATGGGGATTAATTTCCTGTAGGGGCCTGTATTTTCAACCCAACGAACAATCACGCGCTCTCTGGACGGCTCGGGCAGAGACTTAAGCAACTGCTCTATACATAGGCCATCCCTTATCCCTTCGTCTCTAAGATAAGGCTGCTTCGATACCCACAGGTTGATCCGATCAGGCAAGCGCGACTGCGATAAGAGCGAGATCAATGCTACTCGGCACAGGCTTAGCCTTTGGAAGGTGGTTGTAAGATTCACGATTAGCAATAACTTACCCTCAAACTTCGGTGACGAGCATTATAGAGCCGTCATACTCAGCGGTCAGCGTTTAAAGGATGCTGGGTCAAGACCTAACATAATCAAGCTTCTATGAAGCAAAGATCGCGTGGCCAAGCGGACTCCAACCAAGGCCGGGCGTCGCCTCGCATTCAAAAGAGCCAATGCAGCGGGATAGACGCTAGAGATGAGGTCAATCGCCTCTTGGAGCTCATACTGATATGGGATTATTGTATGAATATCATCAATTAAATAGCTATCCCATGAAAGCTGAATGCGGTACATATCGATGATTTTTGAGAGGACGTCGGGACCTAATTCTGAGAAGGAGTCAATGGCCAGCGCTGCCGCCCTATAAGTATCCACGTAAGCTTTAGCGTTGCTCGTGGTGGAAGTTACACTGTTTCCATTCAAGACATAATTGTAAAGCATTTCTTTACAGAGATAGACTGAATTAGCACGATGAAAACATCCTATATTCAGTATCAAGTCTTCGTTAATATCCTGGCGCCAAGGGAAACGCATGTTAGCACAAGGGACAATTAGCTCTCGACGATACAACTTATTCCAAAGCGTTCCTGTGCCAAACGCAAACCGGCAAAATTTTTCGAAAACGCCGTTTTCAACTTTAGTACTGCGCTTGAAGCGGAGTTTGGATGAAATTATCTTTTGACTCGGTGTCACACGATAAGATCCGCAAACAACAATTTCAGCAGCGTGTTCCATACCTCTAGAGTACATAAACTCGAACATATTGGGACGAGCAAAATCGTCCGCATCCAAGAATCCAATCCAGGGTGCAGTGGATTTCTTGAGGCCAGCGAGTCTGGCCTCATGGACTCCACTATTTTTACCCAAGTGAATTGGCACGATGTTGTCATGGTCACAAGCGAGACGATCTATCAGGCGGCCAGACTCATCAGTAGATGCATCATTAACAATGATGATTTCAATATTCTTTAGCGTCTGGTTGAGTAGCGAGTCAATACTGGGAATTAGCTTCTGACCGGCATTGTATACCGGCACCACTACGGAAACTCTCGGTGCATCGCGCATCTAAATAATCACCAATGAATTGCAACGCTCCAAGTAATTTCTACTATTGTCAATCAAAGAACTGAGCCTTGATTCGACCTCAGAATAATCAGTTTCTATAATCCGGCCACCTGATAAAAAGCCTGCATCAACTAAGTTATCTGATAAGCCGAGAGAACCAAGAAGGTGGGCCACCTTATTCTTATGCCTACCATAACTCAGGAAATTTTTCCTGTATTTTATAGCGAAAATCGAGCCATGAAAAGTATCTGTGATAATACATTCCGCACCCTTAACTGCGGACAGAAACTCAAACGGACCGCAAGATATGTTTTTATCGACCCAGGAATGATAAAACCCGACGGATATAACTTTAAGTCCCATTTTTTTTGCATAAAATTTAACCTCTTCGATTATATCAGGATCAAAGCCATACGTATAAACCAAGAGATATGGGGTTTCCGCATTAAACTCTTTCTCGTCAGCTGCAAAGTCATATAAAAAAGTGGGATCTAAAACCATCGCAGTGTCATTCCGATGCGCCAGTTTCACCGCGACCTGTAGCGACTCGTAGTCTCTAACGCTCAACATATCTATTTCTTTAATTCCTTGGATGAACCCCGGATATCGCTTCATATCTTCAAGTCCAGAATTACCGATACTTGGCGCATAAGAGAACGTCAAAAGACCCGGCAGGTCCAGACCGAAAAATTCGGGTACGCTGTTAAAAGTACCATTTGTAACACTCCAAACCTCGTCGGAGCCTATAAAGGCCACTTTATACCTGGATAGTTCATGCCTGGAAACAATTTTTATTTTTCTTTCGGCTTTTTTAAAAGCGATTAATTTCCTGACGTTAAAAAGTGCGCTGAGCGGCGCTCTTTTCCAGCCTCGAAACAACAAACGATATCGTTTCTTATTGTTATCTGTATCGTAAACATTCAAAAAGCTGACTTGATAGCCATACTCCGTCAAAACCTCTTTTAGTGCGAAAGCTTGTAGATAAGCACCGAAATTTGGTGATTTACATAAAGTGACGACCAGGCAGGGCACACCAGACAGTTCTTCCACAGTTTCAACCCTTTAAAAATTTCTTTACAGCGTCTACGGAGCGATCGCCCAGGACACGTCTAGCAGCAGCTTTTGCTGCTTTTTTGTTGTCTTTTATAATATTTCGAACAATCTCCAAAGCACGGCTTTCGTCCTCACTGTCGGTGAAAACCTCGAAGACCACTGGTTGATTCCCTATATGCTCCGATAAGAAACTATCAGATATAGAATCATATTCTTCCTTAGAAGAAGCGGTAATATATTTAAAACCGAGATCTTGGGCATAATGCTTTACCAAAGTCGGGGACTTATTACCAAAATGTCCAGAGGCGGAAATAAATTTATCGGCTTCATCGCCAAAGTGAGCAGCCACATGGTTATACTGCCGAAACTCTGTACCTTTACCGTTGTTGACGACCATAATACGTAGGTTATTACCTATATGGCGATTTCCAAGCGCATTCATGTCGTAAAAGAAAGCTAAGTCGCCAATAATTCCAAAGTAGAGCTTGCTAGGGCTCGCTAACGAGGCGCCGAGCAAAGTTGAAAGCCCCCCGTCTATACCGAATCCACCAACGTTAGACATTGAGGTAACAGACTCTGGCAATTCAAAAAAATTCCAAGATCTAAGGCTATTCAGTATGCCAAAGTGGATCACAGCCCCCTTAGGTATTCTATGCGCGGTACGGCTCGCCACCCAGATATTCGAAAAAGGAAGCTCCGGAAATTCTTTCTGTACTTGTTTGAGCCGTTCTTGACATCGCCTTAGATACTGATCCGAGTGCACTTTGGCGGATTCACTGTAATATTCAAAGAAAGTCTTCTCTTTCATTTCAAACGTATAACGTAATTTTCGGAACGTGTCCCGGATTTCGCCATCTTCGCTTACACGCCATACTTCCTTTCCAGTCATGGCCATGCTGGCGTAGTCACCTGTCACCTCGCCAATGTGAATAGTCACATCAGGCTTTTCCGAGGCCAAGTCAACCTGATCCTGGCTTGCAGCAAGGGAGTAAACGAGACGATACTTGCCCTTATAGCCGCTGGTATGGTCGCAAAACACAACCGCATCATTCGAACTACAAAAGCGGTCCAGTGCTTCGGTCTCTTCCAGATTAAACTCACGGTGGGCACCGATAAATACCGCAACTCGACCGTTCAGTTCAGGCAAAGCGTCAGTCGTAGTAAAGCGATCCATGACACGGCACGTTGGCAGAGTCTTGTTCTCATACGATCGGCTATACCTTGTTGGAAGGTTAATATGAACCGGGCCACCACCAGCTCGTTTCAGCTCGAGAATTGCCTGGTTCACTTTTACCTCACATTCCCACCAGTCGTCATCGTCTTTTACTATCGGGAGTTCAACACTGAATCGATGGGTATCGTTAGGCTTAACGGCTCGGTCAATTATTTGTGGAATATGATGCCCCACTTTAGCGACCATCTGCGTCGACGTAATCGCAAGCACAGGCAGCTTTCGGTAGTAAGCTTCTGTCAACCCAGGCATATAATTGCGTGAAGCTGTCGCGCCTGTACAACTTATGACAACTGGCTCCCCGGATTCATGCGCCAAACCGCAAGCTATGTAGGCTGCAGACCGTTCATCTACGGAAGAATAAACCTGAAAATAGGGGTCATTCTGCATGCTTCCAGTTAGCGCCATATTCGTCGTACCCGGTGAGGCGATAACTTTCCTGATACCATTAGCTTTCAACAGCGCAATAATGATAAGAGCATTTTTTTCATCAGTGTAAAACTTACTCATAATTTAACCTAGCGGAGCGTCTAAGATTTTATGAATCGATAAATAATATACTGGAGCTTACTTTTCCAGCTAGTAATTTCCGTGAAACCAACCATCTCTCCACTGTATCGATCTTTTATAGCTTCAGACCGCCAATCGATAGGTCCAAACCTAGGATTACTGAGAAACTCACGAAGACAACGAGCGAGGCCTTGCTTCAGTGGCGTAAAAGCACTCACATCATAAAAATCGGAAACCTTGGTATTGTTGAACGTCCGATTAAACATACGGTCATATTTTATTTGATAGCTTGCCCCTTTACACTTTGAAAAATCATCCAGGGGCAGCGAAAGCACTTTTGGACGACGCTCAAGATATTCTTCCAAAACGCCTAGATAGACCTCAAGGACTTCCTGCCAAGTGGCGGTTTGGGTTTGCGCAATGTGATAACTTTCACCTAGGGTCCTAGAATCGCCAATCAAGCTAGCCATCACGGCGGCAACATCCAATCCATAGGTCAGCGTAGTTAGCTTAGCAGCAATATCCTTTGAGAATACAATGGTTCGACCTTTTAAAGCTCTATACAGCCAGCCTTCTTTCTCAAATGTTCCGAGCTGTAGACGCTGCTCGCTGTACGTGATGTAGGGCCGGATGATTGTCCAGTTTCGATAGTTGGACTGATTCAGGATATCTTCCTGCCTTGCTTTCGCTAGCGAGTATTCGTCTGTAGCTAGAAACTGTGGATCCTTTGAACTCTCAAGCAAACGAGATGAACACTCCTGAATTGGCTCGGCAGAATCATCATAAACACGTGCGGAACTCAAAAACACATATTGCTGGGAGGCGGCGAGAAGCTTTGGCGCTCGCTTTTCAAAAGAAGACGTGCCATATACCATGAAATCAACAATAACGTGCCATCTACGCAACAGTACCGAATCAAGAAAGTTATCATCCATCGCATCACCTTGAATGTATTCAATACAATCGGATGACCGACGAGATGAGCGGGTTGTAACGCAAACCCTATAATTCTTCTCAGCAAGCATATTTACCAAATGCTCGCCCATAGCGCCTGTCCCGCCTAAAATTAAAATATTTTTCATGGACTATTCAACTTCGGCAGCTTTGATCGGACCACATTCCAGACTTTTAAACGCCATACTTTATCAAGCCCAATAAAATACATAGCCAAGGTAGATGCAATAACGCTAGTGATTACTATCAATGCTGACCAATGGAGCCCCTCTGGCAAAACCGTATTTAGAATCGAAATTGGTGTCGCGGTGATAAGCATGATGATAACGACTGGTAGAGCTGTATCTTTTAGAAACTTCCGCATAGGAAAGCCCGTAAGTCTGTTAACGAGATAGAGTCTTACGCCGAACATTAATAAGTTTGCCATAATCGCCACAATAAACACACTATAAGCTGGGGATCCAGCGGCGATCACGGCCCAAGCTATAAGTAGTATCCCAATTTGAATACTACCTAATGTGAGTTCATACGCCTTCATCTTTCCAGGCGCCCTGGCCGCTGCCGTCAACGGCATACTAATAGAGAGTATAAGAGCCTCAATCAGAGCCAACTGAGAAAAAAGAACTGCGTCAGCCGGAACGGTAGTAAGCCAGATGCTCAGAATCACTTTCATCTCGATCATCATTGGTAGGGCGAAAACCCAGAGCAAGAAAAAAGTTATTTTTGACCCCCCCGTGATCAGCCCGAACATATTCTCACTCTCTTTCGAGGCATAACTTTTTATGATAGGGGGATAAAGACTGGCGTTGAAGTTGCCGGAAAAGATATTCACTTTAGTTGCAATTTGCACTGATATGGTCCTTGCAGCGACCACAGCAGGGCTAAAAGACTGATTTAACAGAATTGTAACGGCATGGGTACGAGCGATGGTCGATATTTGGCCAAAGACAGTCCAGCCGGTGAATCCGATAATTTCTCGAAGCAGATTAGAGTCCCAATAGACTCTGCGGTACTGACATTCATCATACCGGTACAAACAAACACCGATATAGACTATGGCAGTTATGATACTTACACAAAGTACCAAAAGGCCATATAACTCCAACTTATCCCAGGGCACATACTGAAGGAGAAACACCATAGCTAGTTTCATAAACGCTTCAAGAATAGATATATAAGCGTATAGTTTCATATCCTCATGGGCCATAATTATAGCCATGAAGGGTGTAGTTACTACGCTCACAAGAAACGTCAGTGCCGCATATTGATAAAGCGCTTTCGCAGCCTCGACGCGGTCACCGGGGACCTCCAATTGTGTGTTTACAAACCAAACCCCAATCGTTTCTAGAACAATGAACGCAATGACAGCTACTGCAGCGTAAAGTGTGAGATTGACGGAGAAAGTTTTTTTAAGCCGTTCATCGTTTTGCTCGCCTAGTGCAAATGAGAAAAAGCGCTGTGTGGCTTGAGCTAGGGACCCAGGCAAGAAGGCGCTAAGTGCAACGAGGCCGCCAACTGCACCATAGATGCCGTAGTCTTCGACTCCCAATTCGTCTAAGACAATCCTGACCGTGTAGAGGCTAACGAACAGGATCAAAAGCTGACGAAAATAGAGCATCAGCGTGTTCTTAGCTATTCGTTTGTTTCTGTTTGAAGTCATGTATCGCTTTCGGTGGTGATGGTCGCGGGCTTACAGATAGATGGCCCACGTGAGGCTTTTCAGATAAATACATACGTTCGACTAACGGTCAGGCTAAAGGTCCATTCTAGCCCGTCCAGTTTAGGGACTGGCTAGATGATTACAGTACCAAGGCATAGCCAATGCCAAACCTTCAGCGACATTATGACTTGGAGCATACTCCATCTTTTTCACGGCCTTTCGGATATCAGCCTGGGAATGGCGCACATCCCCTGGTCGGAAATCTCCGTAGACCGGTTGCTTTGAATAATTTACGCCGACATGAGCCAGCTCATCACAGATCAGGTTGAAAAGTTCCGTAAGGCTCGTTCGAGCGTTGCATGCCACATTGTAAACCTGATCTTTCCCATCACTATTTATGGTCGCTGCCAGCAAATTAGCCTGGATGGCATTCCTAATAAAACAGAAATCCCGACTCGTCTTTCCGTCTCCATTGATATAAACGACCTTCCCTTCAATCATTGAGGCTGTCCACTTTGGAATCACCGCTGCATAAGCCCCATTAGGATCCTGACGCGGCCCAAACACGTTGAAGTAGCGCAGGCCGATGGTCTTGAAACCGTATGTACGGGCAAAAACGCTGGCGTACAGTTCATTCACGTACTTAGTCACTGCGTAGGGCGACAGCGGATTGCCGATCTTGTCTTCCACCTTTGGAAGATCCGGGTGATCGCCGTAGGTGGAACTGGAGGCGGCATAGGTGAAGCTGCTTACCTGTTCGTCCTTGGCGGCCACCAGGATGTTCAGGAAGCCGTCGATGTTGGCTTGGTTGGTGGCGATGGGGTCTTCTATGGAGCGCGGCACGGAGCCCAGAGCGGCCTGGTGAAGCACATAGTCTGTGCCCTTTACGGCTTCGCGGCAGTCTTCCAGATTGCGGATGTCGCCTTCGATGAAGCGGAAGCGGGTCCATTGCTGTTCGGTGACCAGGGTTTGAACTTCATCCAGGTTGTGCTGATAGCCGGTGGCGAAGTTGTCCAGGCCTACTACTCTCTGGTCCAGCTTTAGCAGGGTTTCCAGCAGGTTGGAGCCGATGAAGCCGGCTACGCCGGTGATTAGCCAGGTTTTGGGGTTGGCTTGGAGGTCGGCTTTTACTTCGTCGTAGCGGGTCATTTATATCCAGTTTGTCAGTAGCTGCTAGCATTCGCGGGCATGGCCCGCTCCCACAAAGATAGTTCCACCAAGGCTCTCTAGAGGCGGAGGTCGACGGCTTCTTTGGGTAGCACGTACTTCAGGTCGTAGAGCACGTGCGGGTCGCGGCCCAGCTGGCGGATCTCGCTGGCGGGCATCGCCTTAAATTCGTTGTGGGCCACGGCCAGGACGACGCCATCGTAGCTGGCCACCTGCGGTTTTTCGATGGGCTGGATGCCGTACTCCCGGTAGGCCTCGTCCGGGTTGATCCAGGGGTCGTAGACGTCAACGGTGACGTTGTAGTCCTGCAGCTCGCGGATCACGTCGATCACCCGGGTGTTGCGCAGGTCCGGGCAGTTTTCCTTGAAGGTCAGGCCCATCACCAGTACCCGGGCGCCGTTGACCTGGATGCAGCGGTCCAGCATGGCTTTAACGAGCTCGCTGGCCACGAAACGGCCCATGCCGTCGTTGATACGCCGCCCCGAGAGGATCACTTCCGGGTGGTAACCCACCGCCTGGGCTTTATGGGTCAGGTAGTAAGGGTCCACGCCGATGCAGTGACCGCCCACCAGGCCTGGGCGGAACGGCAGGAAGTTCCACTTCGTGCCGGCGGCTTCAAGTACTTCCTGGGTGTCGATGTTCATGCGCTTGAAGATCATCGCCAGTTCGTTGACCAGGGCGATGTTCAGGTCTCGCTGGGTGTTTTCGATCACCTTGGCGGCTTCCGCTACCTTAATGCTGGAGGCCCGGTGGGTGCCGGCGGTGATCACCGAGGCATAGAGACGGTCCACGGTGTCCGCCACTTCCGGGGTGGAGCCGGCGGTGACCTTCATGATGTCGGTGACGCGGTGAAGCTTATCGCCCGGGTTAATGCGCTCCGGGCTGTAGCCGGCGTAGAAGTCCTGGTTGAAGGTGAGGCCGGAGACGCGCTCCAGCACCGGCACGCAGTGCTCCTCGGTGGCGCCGGGAAAGACGGTGGACTCGTAAATTACGATATTGCCGGGCTTGAGGGTCTTGCCGATGGTCTCGGACGCCCTGATCAGCGGCGTCAGGTCGGGCTGGCGGTGCTCGTCGATGGGGGTGGGCACGGTGACGATGTAGACGTTACAGCCGTCCAGGGACGCCGGATCGTCGCTGAACGCCAGCCCCTCCGAGGCGGCCAGCTCCGCGTCGCTGAGCTCCCGGGTAAAATCGTGCCCTTCGCGCAGATCGCGGATACGGTCGCGGTTAACGTCAAAGCCCACCACCGGGCGGTGCTTGCCGAACTCCGCGGCCAGGGGCAGGCCCACATAACCGAGGCCGATCACGGCCAGTTTGATGTCTTCCAGGGAGGGGTGGGTCATTCTTTCAGTACCTTGCTTTTTGTCAGGGATGTCGAGTTACGGCCAGCCATCGGCCTGATCTAGAACAACAATGCGTGATGGATGGAGTGGTCTGCGCTATATTTGATGTCCAAGCACTCAGACAGTTTCGCTGAAAAGTCGTCACTCAACTGTCTAAGAGTTTGATATTCTTCACTTTGAGTACGCTCTTCTTTTTCGACTCGTTTTAACGCTTCGCGAATCTCAGGGTCGCTAATTTTTGCCAAGAACTGGTCATAGATTTCGAGTACTTCTTGGCCACATCGATCATCGATAAGCCGCTCGATCCTGCTCAGAACCGGGATGCCAAATAGTTCTATGGCTCTTTCCTCCCATTGGCGATAACCGGCATCAGCCATCTCTGCAATGGTAAGAATCCCTCCGAAGTAAAGTATCTTTCTGGAAAATCGAAGCTTAATACTTCTTAAACCCCATTCTTTTCCATCTTCGAACACTTTATGCTCAAAATCCGTCGCGATCGTTCTGTAATAACGGATAACGTCATTGAGCAAAAACCTGGGCAGCTCTGCTTTTTCGGAGCTGTTCTCCATGTAGCGCTTCAGCAACGAGCGCTGATAGCGTTCAAATCTATCTTCACCGTATAGCCAGGTTCCCTCCAGCAGGAAGAGCATACGCCTGGTCAAGCTCTTGTTGTCGTCGTACTCACCACCGATATTAGTCTTCATTTCCGAAAACTGAATGACAGCGTCTTTTCCAAACGTCCCTGTACTACCAGAGCGTTCCGGCACATGCTGCTTTATAACCGCCTCGATTTGTTCTAGTTCGACCTTGATTGCGTCATCGGCAGCTTCATCGGCGTCGTAAATAATAAAATGATCAATATCAGATTTGGAAGAAGCTTCCTCCCTTCCATAAGAGCCAGTAGCGACAATAGTAATCTTTTCATTATTCTTACTTTTCTTCAGTACACGATGAATATCGTCTCTTATTTCGGCAAGCTTTTCAGTGGTAAACCTGCGAGTCTCCCTTATATAATCCATTGTTATCATCCTCCCTGTGCGCCAAGGCACTTTTCACATCCCAACCGTCTTTCGTTACTTCTTTCTTATTAACCTTATATCTTTCGGCAATATCTTCACTTTCAAACACGATGTAGTAGTCGCGCTGGCAGTAAGTCGTGACAGCATCATCCATACTCGAATTTCGGAGGGCATGAAATAAATCCGGAAACTCCAACAGCCACTCTTTTTCGGTGGACAACAGTTTTTCTCTACTTAGTTCAACTTCATTTTTTTCAAAATAAAGCTGGCAATACTGGTCCGCTTGGAGCCCCTCAAGACTAGTAATAAAAGAGTTGTATACACTGCCTTTCAATTGCCAGAACCAATCCAAAGACTTTTTGCCAGCCTCACTCGATTCCAGAAAAGCGGCTCGAGCAATGTCAAGCGGACAGGCTGGCTTGTGTCCTCGAAAACTCTCAAAACTGCGTAGTATGCCGTCAATGGTATCGATGTTGATGGGGCTTTCGAACAGGTCCGCGCCTTGCCCACCGCCCGCATCCCCGGCGATCAATAACTTGATTCTTTCCCGATCAAAATACTTTGCCAGCCACCAGGATAGCTGCTTGTCCTCCTCCATGAACTGCTCACCAAGCTCATGGTGACCTATCCCCAGACGGCGCTTAAAGTAGGGTTCAGCACTATGTGAAAGGGGTGCGTGCCCAATATCGTGTAAAAGGGCGGCAACGACGACGTGGTTCCGGGTCTCTTCGTCATAATTACGATGCTCGGAGATAAAATCGGCAAGAGCCGCCACCCCCAAGGTGTGATGAAGACGATCCCGCCCTATCCGGGGCCCCTTATGTACCAAGGATGTGTAGTCGATTGCTCCCAGAAAGGAGATGTCTTTAAGCCGTCTGACCGGGCGACTCTCCAAAACACGACGGATCATGGAGTCCGAGCGCCATTTGGATAGCCAAAACTCGATATAACGATCTGAAATATAAGACATGGCGACTATTCTTCTAGGTTTTTAAGTTTCGCTGTATAGCTATCATACATCTGGCTGGCGTCCAATTCCTTTACTAACTCATTCATCCTGTCATCTCAGGGAGATGTGTGAATTTTGCATTTTTGACCACTGTCTTGATAGCGCTGTCTGAGCGATTCCGCCAGCCCCCGCTTGGCCTGGTCATCGCCGTGCACCAGGCGAATCTCCTCGGGCCACCGGGTCATGCTGGTGACGAAGTCGATCAACCCGTTGCGGTCGGCGTGGGCGGAATAGCCGCCGATGGTGTCGACGCCCGCCTTGATCTCGTGGATATCGCCGTCCAGTTCCACCTGGCCGCCCTGCCCTTGCGTCTGCAGCTCCCGGCCGGGGGTGCCGGCGGCCTGGTAGCCGACGAACAGTACGTTGTGGCGGGGGTCGCCGAGCATCGCCCTGAGGTAATTG
>OJHI01000145.1_pt1 | contig 27894 bp, 31 predicted proteins | sample 1595181 | NCBI WGS metagenome assembly OJHI01 (sample SAMN05416830, study PRJEB24817) | seawater metagenome | isolation source: Sea water | place: Canada:Atlantic | collected 2013-07 | reverse complement strand
TTTCATTATAAGAATTTTCTACTTAAAACTCCCTTGGTTTTTTGGGGGGATTACACCTACCTGTTAAAGCATATTTGATACATTTAAATATAGATGATTTCCCTCTTAAATTATCGGATATTAAGGTGTTTACTCCTGGATATAACAAGCGATCGTATTGAAAATCCTCCTTTCTATCTTTTCCTTTTTTTCCTACAATCTGTATTTTTGAAAGCTCTAAATGCACCCCAGACGAAGTAGTGATTTCGTCGTTAAAATCACCTTCTACATGTATGATTTTTTTAATTTGTTCTTTGTCAAAAACATCTTTATACGAAGGGTAAAGATGAGAAACTAATTCTTTAGAAATGCTCATGCCAATTCCTCTCCATATAAATCAATGTACATTTTTTTAGTTTCATCTATTACACTTTCTATATATTGATTAAGGGGAGTATCTCTATATTTTTCAATCTGATATTGACGAACTTTCAGTTCGCTCCCTGACAACTCTCCAAAATATTTTTTTATTAGCTTACATCTTTTCTCATACCACGAAATACTACTAATTTCTTTCACACCCTTTTCAATTCTTTCAGCTCCGTTTGAAGTGACATAATATTTTTTCCCGAAAATTTGCCCCGCCACATTCTTACCACTTTCATATTCTATAAAATCAAAAGCCTTCAAAAAAGCTATCACATCATCCAGATCTTCATATGCCCCAAAAAAGAATCTTTCCATTTCATTCTTTCTTATTAAAGGTTCCTTATCTAAAAATATGTTATCTACTATATGCTTTACTTCCTTTTTATCATCAATACCTCCTTCTTTTACTAAGGACAACATTTCATAAGCCAAGTAGTCAGGGTTTCGGATTAGAAAATCTATTTTTTGAATTCTAACCTCTGTTTCAAATAGCGTTTTTCTATTCACATGTTTTTTGCTCTGATATGGGACTGAGAAAAAATACAAAATTAATAAAATCCTTATCCTTGACTGATAAAAATCAAAATCTTCATCTAATAACGCCTCTGATTTCATATGTAAATTCATTGTTACCCCTACAGTTGATATCCAATACTCGCCATTTCATTGTGTATTTCTTGTTTCCATGAATCACTGTTGTTCATTGACACATATACGACTCCGCTAATATCGTTTGGAGTCTCAATTTGGCCTTTAACAACCGCAACAACCCTTGATCTGCCTAATTTCCCGATTAAGTAGCCATGTTCAAAGACTACATTTTGCCTAGCCCTATAGCTTCCGGTTAACTCACCAACCTTTGATCCAACATCGCATGGGGTATATAGAACAACAGCAAAGCCTACATTCGAATAATGTTCAATTTTTTCGATAATTGTCCGACCAGAACTAGCTTGCATATGCAAAATTATTGGCTCAAACCCTAGCTCTTCAATATACGCTTTCATCTCCAGCTTAATTAGGTCATCATGACCGTGAACTATAAACACTTGACTCGTATTGAATTCACCAGGAGCTGTGAGCACTAACTCTGGTTCATTAGCTTCTTGTTCTCGTATTGCTTGAGAGGCATCAAACTGCTGACTCGTTATATGGCCCTTTTGTAACAATATCTCTAACAAAGGCTCGTCTTTAACCGCCCAATGTGTTCTAGATAGCTCCCACCGCCCAAGATCAATATCCGTTCGCAAGCTTTCAATAACGCCAATAGGTAACGGCGGAAAAATAGGATCGAACTCAAAATTAAAAACTATCGTTTTTTGGCGAATTCGAATATCAGTTATATAACCAACCTTAGATTCTATCTCTTCATTTTCTATAACAAATAGAGAAGGGAAACTCTTTAGCTCTTCAATTGCCCTCGCATCTAGAGATTTGTAGCGTTCACTGATTTGATCTGCAGTATATTCAATGGCAACTCGGCTTTTACTGAGTTCATAAGGATTAGTATTCCAGCTTTCAGAATTTCCCGAGATTAATAAATTGAACAATTGAATATCCTTATCTTATTTTTGATCCCAACTTACACGTCCTCTGTGGGTCGACGTCAGACAATTATACTTGTTTTTAACATCGCTAATCTCATACCCTACTCCACAATCAACGATCCATTAGCAATCAACGTATTCGGGCTAAGACCTGTGTTGCTTTTAATTTGAGTTACGATTGTTGGCGCAAAGACTGTGCCCTATTCCACCTTGATCAATGCTGATTTGTGCAGTTATTGATGAACACAAAGTCAGAGACTGCATCATCGATACCACCCTAGATAATGTCATAGCCCTCAAGTCCTAGAATGAAGATCCCAGTCATGTTCTCCATAGGTGGTGTCGTTTCCAAGATACCCATAAATTCAATCGTTATCTTGCTCACCATTAAGAATGTATTCTCCTATATGAAACCCAGACAGGAGATAGAGTAAATTATTTTTGGTCTACGGCAACATTAGCTACTAATTCAAATACTGAACAGTATTGGGTATTAGGTTAAGTATCAATGCTTAGGGTCAACCGAGGGCTGTTCTCCTCCCAATATTATCAAATACCCTTTGATCAAGCTCTATCCCAATAGCGTTGCATTTCATAATATAAAAATGAAGCTGTCCAAGTTATTAATAAAAGACCTGTTAAAGATTCAAGCCCAACAAGATGCCTTATATGACCATGTGGTTCGATATCTCCAAAACCTAAGGTTGTATACGTAGTATATGAAAAATAAACACAATCCATTAATGATCCATTAAAGTTGCCTTCTAAGTACCCCATGTTCTGAAATTGAGGGACCAAATAATAGGCAAGAGAAAAAAACCATATCTCAATACTATGTGCGACTAACGCACCAAAAACACTAACAACGATTCTGAAGCGGTGTTTTATTTTCATTTTGGGAATCATAATAGATAACCTATACAAAAACTCATAGTGAATAAGCACTACAATCACTACTAGGGCAATAATAAAACTGTTTATTAGGAATAGTACAAGCATGAGATTTTCAACCTTGCTGTAAATGTAAATTGATTCGTGCTTCTCACCTATTTACGTTCCCATAATGTTGAAGCCCGCATCGATATAGACATTGCTACCGGTAACCAGATGAGCTTCGTCGCTCACTAGGAAGCGCGCATATGCTCCCACACAATTTATGCATACGAGTGCGTGCTCAGGTGATTTTTGCTTTGCCTGCTCCAATAATGCATCAAAATGGCCGATGCCGCTTGCTGCACGCGTAGCGATTGGCCCTGGAGATAACGAATTGACACGTATGCCGCCACTACCTAACTCTGCAGCAAGATAGCGTACGGACGCCTCTAAGGCCGCTTTGACCGGCCCCATAATATTATAGTGATCAACCACCTTCTCTGCACCGTAATAACTGACTGTCAAAAGACATCCACCATTCTTCATCAGCGGCTCAGCCTTTCTTGCCATACGAATAAACGAATGACAGGAAATATCCATCGCCTTTGCAAAGCCTTCACGTGAGCAGTCCGTCACACGCCCTCCCAAATCCTGCTTCGGCGCGAACGCAATGGAATGCAGCATAAAATCAAGCTCACCCCATTCTTCGTTTATTCTCTGAAACAGAGCATCCAGCTCATCCTCTTTCTCAACGTCACACTGCATGAAGATTGGCACGTCCAACTCTTCAGCCAGCGGACGTGAATAAGCTTCTGTCTTGGGGTGCACATAAGTAATGGCAAGCTCAGCACCTGCATCATGAAAGGCTTTGGCGCAACCCCACGCGATAGAATCTTCATTGGCTATGCCAATAACCAGCCCTTTTTTACCCTTCAATGTATCAATCACTAGATAACTCCTAGATTAGTTAATAACGGTTGCCGGATAACCTATCCGTTCCCGCACCTGAATTAGATCGTTACCTTGTTATCACGAAATACCATAAGCATTAGACTCTGGCCTAGGCTGTCTAAGCTAATTATCATAATACACTTATGTCCGCGACATAGGTCAAGTAGAAAGTCTACCCTTGTTAACCCCGTCGTTTTTGCATCATCACTAATTCTTTCCAAAATTGATCGACTATGTACCCTGCTATCTTTTCTTACCATAATATAGATCAATGAAGAACCAGTGATCTAGCCTATCAGCTTCATGATGTTCGGAATAGAAGAAAACTGTCTAGGCTGATAGGCGGAACTTGATTTAATCCCAATATTAGTAAGTGCTAAACCCTTCGAAAGACTAGAGGTTCAATGCCCGTTAAAAATACCAGTAGACCACCTCGATGAAAAAATATTTTAGTGGTTTGATATCCTCTTACCTATTATATAAAACCGTATTGAATGACGGCAAAAGCCATCGATTTTTAGAAATTAAACGAGAGGGGGGCGCTGAGGGGGGCTATTATGGTGCGAATAAATGTAGAAAGAGTATTGAGTATCCGCCGAATGTACAGCTAAAGGCTCAATATCAAAATTGGACTCAAACAAACCTAATAAATGAATGCCAGCATGACAACAGTGATCGTCATCTAAATTGTGGCGCGACTCAATGTCTTGGGAAGCTGCTGGATGAGATGAACCGTACTCTTGCACACCGAAATCGTCATGACTATCCATAGCCCATACGCTGCTATAACTCAGGGTACTGAGTATTAGAAGCAATATGGTTAAGTGTTTAGTCATATGGTTAATCTTAGAGTAGATGTTAAATATGTTATCAGATACGGGCTTCGAATTATAACAAAATCTTTTAAGTGATTATACATTATTGACTTAGTAAATGATAATGATTATCATTTACCTTCTTCTATAATCTCAGTTTTTAGTAAATATGTTTAATAAAACAGCCCTCTTTATGTTGTTATTGACTCTTTCATTTTCGGCATTTGCTTCAATGCCTGTTCAAAAATTACTACAGCTAATTGACTATGTCGGTGTCGATTATCGAGAGGCTATAAAGGATGAGCAGGTTATTAACCCTGAAGAGTATCGCGAAATGCAGGATTTTGTCTTAGCAATACAAGAAAGCATTGATCGATTAAATCTAACAGAACAAAGCCTTATTGAGCAGGCAGCCACGTTGAAGTCCCTGGTTAACTCTAAGGCCGACCCCGGTGTTGTAGCGGAACTTACAACGACCATGCATCAACAAATTATTACTAACTATAATATTCAAATCATACCGCTCAAAAAGCCCGATTTTGTTATAGCCAAACAGCTGTATGCTAAAAACTGTATCGCTTGCCACGGTGTGAAAGGAGAAGGTGATGGCCCTCTTTCACAAACCTTAGAGCCATTGCCAACTAACTTTCTTGACCGTGAGCGTTACCGAGAGAGAACCCTTTATGGCCTATTTAACACCATAACTCAAGGTGTATCAGGTACTGGTATGCCTGCATTCTCTCAGTTAACAGAACACGAGCGCTGGTCACTTGCTTTTTATATTGGTCAAATAGCTGTTCAGGAAGAAGAAGCCGCTGCGGGCTCTGCGTTATGGGAGTCAAAAGGTCATCATTTACTATCTACTGTAGAGCAATTAACGACCTTAACACCCGCGCAACTTGAAGCATCGTCTGGTAGTGATGCTGTCTTAACGTTAGCCTATTTGCGTCGTCACCCAGAAGCATTGGTGAGTAATAACCGCTCACCCCTTGACTTTAGTATTCAAGAGTTAGAAGCCAGCCGCTTAGCCTATAGTTCTGGTGAAGTTGATAAAGCGTATGACTTAGCAGTTAATGCTTATCTAGAAGGTTTTGAGCTGATTGAAAACAGCCTAGATGCTATAGACTCTGACCTACGCCGCCAAATTGAAGCAGAAATGACTACCTACAGAAACTTAATTCGCAAACAAAAAAGTGAAGCAGCTGTAAGTGCAGCTTTTACAAGCTTAAAAAGCCTGTTAGAAACAGCGAAATCATCTCTAAGCAAAACGAGGCTATCAGAAAAAACTGCTTTTATGAGTGCGATGGTTATTATCCTACGTGAAGGTCTTGAGGCACTATTAGTTGTAGCTGCATTAGCCGCTTTTTTGGTAAAAACGGGCAGACGTGAGGGACTCATTTATCTTTATGGTGGGCTTATAGTCGCCTTGTTAATGGGCGGGTTAACCTGGGTTGTTTCTACAACGCTTATTGAAATAGGTGGTGCAAGTCGTGAATTAACCGAAGGGGTCGCTGCAATAACAGCTGCTCTGGTACTGTTTTATGTGGGGTTCTGGATGCACAATAAAACCAGTGCTGCACAATGGAAGCATTTTATAGAAAGCAGCATCAAAAAAGCACTCAGTAAAGAAACATTATGGGGAATAGCCGCATTATCTTTTATTGCCGTGTATCGTGAAGTATTCGAGAGCGTACTGTTTTACCAGGCTCTCTGGGTACAAACAAATGGAGATGGTCAAAGCATGATTGTATATGGCTTGATAGTGGCCACGACAATTTTAATTCTACTCGCATGGTTGATTATGAAATACAGTACCCGCCTACCGCTTCGACAATTCTTTGCGGTTAGTGGCGGATTTATGTTTATATTAGCTGTTGTTTTTGCAGGCAAAGGTATTTCTGCTTTACAAGAAGCAGGCAAAATTCCGTTAGACCCTGTTCCCTTACCTAGTATTGAATTGCTCGGTATATATCCAAATTACCAAGGTTTAATAGTACAAAGTATGATGGTTATCTTAGCCATCCTCATGATCATCAGAGATAATCGTAAGCAGCGTAAACGACTTGAGTAATACGAAATGTGTATTAACTATGGCTTATCTCTGCCTTCAAAAATTGCGTTTATCTAGGGACAAGTAAGCTATGACAAGAAACCGGTCGATTATCGAGTCTAGCTTGAATAGATGGCATTAAAACAGTACAAATTTTGTGATGATACCCCCAAAGTATTTTAAAAAAATTAATTGACAAAGATGCTAGCATCGGAGTAAAAGGTTCATATATGAAACATATAAACCACATCATTGTTTACAGTATGCTTGTTTTAAGCATGCTTGTTCTGCCCATGCAGAATGTGTGGTCAATGGCAAATATGTCGCCATGTGACATGGATATGTCTTCTCATGATATGAGCAATATGGACATGTCTGGTTGCTCTACTTCTATGGGTGATTTATCGTCAACAGATATTGTTGCTGACATAGATTGTGGTGACAACCATTGTAATAAGTGTTTCCACTCATCATCTTTTATCCTAACGCCTAGCGCTGTATTAAAGAAAAATATCAATCGCTACTTTTTTGCTGTTTTTGAAAGCAATTACCTAAGTTACTTTGCTCCTTTAGACTCACCTCCCCCTATTATTTCCTGATTTTTTTAACTGGTTTACTGGTTACTTGCCTAATCAGTAAAAGTTTAATGAGTTGGGTCGTGCTTTTCGGCTCAATAATCAGGAGATCACAATGGTATTTAAAGAACTATTCCCTCAGGGAAACATAAACTCGTCACGTCGTCGTTTTGTTACGGGCGTTGGATCTGGTTTATCAGATGTCGAACTGGGGTTAAGGCTTCGCTATGAAATAAAGCGCGAATTTGCACCGTATATTGGTGTCAATTGGACGAGTAAGTATGGAAAAACAGCTGATATAGCGAAGTTGGCGGGTGAAGATAAGGCGGATACACAATTTGTAGTGGGTATTAGAGCGTGGTTCTAATGCAGTTACTAGAGATAACTTTAATTAAACAATACAACTAAGGATAGATAAATATGATGATTATAAATTTTATTAACAACACTGAAGAAAACTCGACATTACCGATTAGACTACTGTTTGTCGCATTATTAAGTTTCGTTTTATCAGCACCTGCTTATGCAGGTGGTTCTCACGGTGGGCATTCTAGTAGATCAGAGAACTCCTATAAAAAGCCTGCTAAACAAGTGTATTCTGAAAAGTATACGCGTCACGCTGAAGGGCATGATAAAGATGAAAGTCCTGTAGGGCGGCCTGCTGCTCAGCAAGAGGCGACAATGTTAATAAACGTAGCTGCATTCGATACGATGCGTTATGCGTTTTCACCAGCACCATATATAAAACCGGGTGATGTTGTGAAGTTTGTTATTACCAACAAAGGGGGAATTCCTCATGAGTTTTCCATTGGTGATGAGCAAGAACAAGCCAAACACCGTGAAATGATGCAGAAAATGCCCAAAATGGTTCATCAAGATGCCAGCACCGTAACAATAGAGCCGGGTAAGACAGAAGTTCTTACGTGGAAGTTTAATACAGCAGGAGTTGTGATTGCATGTAATATTCCAGGACATTTTGAGGCAGGGATGTTTAAAAATATAACCTTAAATTAATGAAATTGGCCCAGTACACATGTGCTGGGCTATTCATCTAAAACGTGTTCGGCTTTTAAAATTGACAAGGAGTTAAGACAATGGTCATTGAAGACATAATGACAGGCACTATTAAAACTCTTGAGCAAGTAATGAGAAAAGCAGGCGGCGATATTTACCCATTGTTGATAATGCCGCTCAGTGTGTCGGTACGTTGAGCACTCTTGACTTGGTTCGACTTCATAATCTTGAACGTTCGATATCTAATGAGCTGCAGGCATAGTTGATCTGTTCCGAGCCCGTTATAGAAATTGGGCCTTACCAATCGGTTATAAAAGCCATCAAATTAATGGCCATTAAAAATGGCTCTTCACCTAGTAGTTATAAAAGATGACGGTGTGATTGGTGTTGTTTAATCCGTGGATATTTTAGAAAAATACCTATTAACTCTAAAGATTTGATGTGGTTTATAAATTAAAGGTACATGCAACAAATCCTTAGATACCGACATAAGGTTTTTGCGAAATCTCAAATGATCATTTCAATGACTGAAAAACATGAAAACAACTACCAACCATTATTAGAGGATTTTTAATTGCTCAAAACTTCATTGGTTGCTACCACGGCTATGCTACTTTGGGCTATTTGTTATCCATTAATTACCTTAAGCCTACCTTACGCACCTATCATGCTAACAGCCTTTCTGAGAGCGGCCTTAGCCGGAATGATTCTTATTGTTTTAGCGAAGCTTCTGGGAAGAAGTATGCCAAAGGGACTAACGGTATGGATACATATCATCGTCATTGGCCTTACAGCAACAAGCATTGGGTTCTGGGGTATGTTCTATGCAGGTAGTTTGATTTCACCGGGGCTAGCCACAGTAATCACCAACACTCAGCCAATGATAGCTGCTGTATTCGGTTGGTATTTCCTTGACGAACGCCTTAGTAAGACATCCGCAGTTGGTATTATCGCTGGTTTTATCGGCATTCTAATCATCAGCGTAGAGACCGTTTTAGTCGAAAACAGCCAGATGATTGTCGGTATCCTCTATATTCTTATAGCTGCAACAGGAGTAGCTATCAGTAATGTTCTCCTTAAGAAACTTTCGAATAAAGCCGACATCTTATACACAGTAGGGTTTCAGTTATTAATTGGCGCTATACCACTTGGCTTACTAACTGTTAACTTGCCCGACAATTACCAAATCCCACTTAACTTGAGCTATTTATCGGTTCTACTGGCTCTTGCGCTCCTTGGGACTGCTTTACCGTATATCTTATGGTTCTGGTTAATGGATAAAGCTCCTTTATATAAGTTAAATGTATTTAGCTTCTTAACTCCTATATTTGGCCTTATACTTGGCTCGGTATATTTTTCCGAATCACTGTCGCTGTATCAATGGGGTGGCGTATTTATAATCGTTGTTGCCATTTTATGGGTAAACAAATTTAGTAAAAATAAGACATTGGTTTAAACAGTCACTACCGACTTTCAAAGCAAACCATCACGCTGATTTCTATCAAAACAAAGGGTATTGCTAATCCCTTATTTGGTATTTATGGAGAAAAAACCTTTCGCCAACAAAAATAATAATAATTCCAATCACTGCCACATAGATCACCATCATATCCGTTTGTGCTTTTATCACCAGGAATGCGCCAAGTACGACCACATCAGAAATCATAGCTAAAACAAGAATTAAGGCATTAGCATTAATCTCTTTACGTAAATAGCGAAATACACCCCAATGCACAGCAATATCCATCACCAAATAAAAAATGGCACCTAGCGAGGCAATGCGCGTCAAATCAAAAAATATCGTCAGAAAAATAGCGATTGTAACGGTGTATACCAGTGCATGCTTCTGAACGCCTCCCGTCATTCCAAAATGGCTATGCGGCACCAGTTTCATATCCGTTAGCATAGTAAGCATACGTGACACAGCGAACATACTGGCAATCACACCGGAAACCGTTGCAACAATGGCTAGAGCCACGATGAACCACAAGCCGTATTCACCAAAAGCTGGGCGTGCGGCTTCTGCCAATGCAAAATCTTTTGCTGCAATGATTTCAGACAAACTGAGATTGCCAGCTACCGCTATGGCAACCAAGAAATAAATGACCACACAAATAACAATAGAGATGATGATGGCTCGTCCAACATTACGATGCGGGTCAACTATCTCTGAGCCACTATTAGTAATCGTGGTGAAGCCTTTATAAGCCAAGATAGCAAGAGCCATTGCTGCCACAAACCCTCCAGCAGGTATTTCTTCAATATTGCTGGCGGTATTTTCAAACGAAAAATCGGCAAGCCACAAGCCACCAATAGCAAAAGCCACAATGCCTCCAATCTTGATGATTGCCATTATCAGAGAAAACAGACCCACCGCGCGATTACCGGAGATATTAATCAGGAAGGCAAAAACCAGCACACCGACTCCTAAAGATGATACGACCCAGCTAGCGGCATCGGCATCAAATAATTGTACGCTATACGCCCCAAAAGTCCGAGCGACTAGACTTTCATTGATCACCATAGAAAAAGCCATCAGTAGCGCCCCTGCGGCTGTTATCGTTCCTTTGCCGTAAGCTTTCTGTAGAAACATAGCGATGCCCCCAGCTGATGGATAAGCATTGGACATTTTCACATAAGAGTAGGCGCTAAAAGCAGTCACTATGGCTGCACCCAGAAAGGCGAGAGGAAATAACGGCCCTGCCAGTTCAGCGATCTGTCCCGTCAGCGCCAGTATACCCGCACCAATCATAACCCCTGTGCCCATTGATACTGCGCCTACAAGTGTCAGGCTGTTTTCTTTGTAATCTGATTTATTTTGGTGTCCTGAATGATCCATTATAACTACCCTCTTAGTTTTATAATTAACCCTATGTAGCGTCCTTCAAATGATCTTCCTCGTTTTTTTCTGTACAACAACATGGCTTGGATTCTTTTTTTACCTCCACCTTCTCTTGTTTCTCAGAACCACCACAGCAACCATGTGACACAGGTTGCTCAATACTTTTATTATCTTTTTTTTCAGTCATAAAATTTCTCCTTGCTTAAATATTAAATACAGTCCTCAATCGGTGAGCCACTTTCATCAAAATGCTTTGGATTGCGCAATAAAACCTTTCCACTGAGATTTGTTAGGGAAAAACATCGGTACTTTTTTTTGATAAGCGATGTATTCATCACCAAATTCTGCGATCACCGCCCGCTCCTCTCGCTTGGATAACCGGTAGTAAATGAACACGATGACCGGTAAAAGGCCAACAGAAAAGAGAGTCGGCCAATGCACCACACCCTCACCAAATAGCGCAATAAACAATCCGGTATATTGCGGGTGCCTCGCAAAAGCATAAAGGCCATCCGTCACTAGTTTTTTCTCTTCTCGTGCTTTGTAAACCTGACGCCAACCTTGAAAAAACAGACCAATACCCAAAAAAAGCAATCCGTACCCCAAAACCATTGAAATCATCATCCCTGTTTCCCCCATGCCAAGCAGGGATGACCATAAATTAGCATTAAGCTCAGTGCGGTCGAGCCCACCAAAACGTGCCAACAAATAGATCGTTAAAGGAAAACCATACATTTCAGCATAGAGCGCGATAATAAAAGCTTGGACAACTCCCGCGCCCGCCCATTCTCGCCATGTTTTCGGCGCCAAGTATTTATATAAAACCCATGACGCCACTACAATCATAATAACTGCAAGAATCCATACACCCGAGTGCGCGATTAATTCATTCATATAGTATTCCTCTTAATAATTTCATACTCGTTACTGCTAATCAGTCAAAAAATTTATCATGGCCAAACAAAGCATAAAGCTATGTGCTGGTAGCAAGTCAAACCTATTTTCCATTATGCAACTTATTCACCCTGACCTTTACGCACTAGAATAGTGCCGGCCGCGAAAGTACCACGTTGTCTCAATCGCACCATACAAACAGGTCGCTACTAGAAGGACCAGCATAATCGAAAGTATTTCCATACCTGTTTATTTATTCAATCATCATAAGCTACGTCCAAAAAAGCAGCTTCCGTTTGCCAGTAAGAACACTCAAAGTTCATCATTAAAATGCATGTTTTACACCTCATTTTTATTCCTTTCCTTTGGTATGATTAAGTTCTGCTGCACCTTTATCGATAAGTACAGCACGAGTATGTTGCGCTATAACTCGTTCCTCATCAGTGTGGATAACCCACGCGGATACAGCACTGCCTTCAGCGCTTATACAAGGTCTATTGTGTGCATTGGCAGAAAGGTCAATTTGCACACCCAGCCAAGCCGCATGTCGACAAATGAGTTCTCGAACGGGTACTGCATGCTCTCCGATACCTCCAGTAAACACCAGCGCATCCAGACCACCCAGAGCGGCCGCCAGTGAACCCAATTCCCGGCCTATACGATAAGCAAATAGCTCGACAGCCTCCTTCGCCTGTGGATTCGAACTGGCCAGTAATTGACGCATGTCATTACTGACACCAGAAACGCCAAGTAAGCCCGACTGGTGATACAGCAAATCCGCAACCATAGCACTGTCCATATTTTTTTCATCCATTAGATAAAGCACTACTGCAGGATCCAACGAGCCACAGCGTGTACCCATTGGTAACCCATCAAGTGCGGTAAAACTCATAGTGGTCGCTATACTTGTTGCATTGTGTAATGCGCACATGCTGACACCATTCCCCAGATGTGCAACAACAACCTTGCCAGAAGCCGTTTCGCCAAGGTAGGTAGGCAAAACACTGGCGATGCTTTCATAGGAAAGCCCATGAAAACCATAACGTCGAATACCTGCATTCATTAGGTGTCTAGGCAAAGCAAATTGTTGGGCTATTTCAGCTTGGCCACGATGAAACGCCGTATCAAAACATGCCACTTGAGGTACGCCGGGAAACCGATCGGAACACATCCGAACCCCAGCTAGGTTGTGCGGTTGATGTAAAGGTGCCAGTGGTATCAATTTCTCCAATTGAGCCAGTGTATCGTCATTGATGAGAGCGGGGCTTGAAAAACTCAAGCCACCGTGGACGATACGATGGCCAACAGCAACAATAACACCCGGACCGACTGTTTCCTGAACCCATTTGATCAATGCATACAGTCCGTCAGCATGCGTCAAGTTGGCAGTTAAGGCTGTTTCGAGTAATGGCATGCCCGCATGATCGAAGGCGCTTAGATATCCGTTATGACCAATACCCTCAACCTTACCATGACCCAGTAATGGTAAATATTCCGAGCAGGTGAACAAGGAAAACTTTATGTTCGATGAGCCGCTATTAATTACCAGAATAATGTTGTTCACCTCGGTTATCTATTTTCGTAGCGATTCAGATCAAACAACCCAGATAAAATAGGTTTGTTTCGTTTGTACTCATCCTGAAACCAGTCTGCCATCTCCCAGAATTCGGGATTAGTACGTCTAACACCGTACTGATCAATAAACTTTTCATAATCTCCACGATCACGGATAGCGGCGCAGTTTTTGGCGAAATCATCAAGTTCTGACAGCGCTACGGAAAAAAAGAAATTAGGGTAGGAACCTTCCTGCCACTTCACTACGGTCATCGTATCGCGGTCGATATCTGAGCGATCTCGTTCATGTCCATCTGCAAGAAAAGAGGTGACATTCTTGTAAGCCTTGTTGCGAACTAGTGTGTAGACCAGATCCTGTTCTGGGCTGTCCATCCTGACCCGCACAAAGGCGACATCGGAAAAGGCGTGCAAGTTTGTGCCCTGCAACTGTGCAATCTGTTGCATGGCGCGATCAGCACGTTTCTCAGCTTTTTGTGATGATAAATTCTCACAATTAATACTGCCACACTGGTTCATGGCTTCTGCCTGATAAGCCATACTGGCAAGCCTACCCTTGATACTCTGATAAAGTTCTTGCTGCGGATCAGCCGTTAAGTAACCACTGATAGATTCGGTGCTCAACCATTCTTGTGGTGCAGAAAACAACTTTTGAATACTACTGCGCTGACCAACATACCAAGCGTCACGCACTTCCTTTCGACGGTTTACGGGGAGAAAAGCCAAGAAATAATCCTCCCCTTCCATACGTAAGAAATCCATGTAGATTCTAGTACTCATTCGATGCCCCATGTTGCCGAAGACGTTAAAATTGGCCACCAGCAGATAATGAATGCGTTCAAGCAATGGATAATCAATAACCCAGGCCGTTTCTGGGTTTCCGCCTACCAGACCATAGGCCACCGAGCCACTATCGAAATGCCGAAAAACGGTCAGCGCTGCATTGGGGTTGTTACCGTCACCGTCCCAGATAAAATCCATCGCATGATCCAGATCGTGAGTACCGATGGTTCTGAACCAGGCCTGCTTGCTCTCCATGTAACTCCTCTGCCCTTTCCAATAATCCGTCCAGATACGAAGAAAATCTAGGTTGCTACCTCCATCTGCGGGAATCTGTAGTTCATCGGCCATAGTTCCGATGAATTGGGTATTGTTGGTAATAATCGGCTGATTAGGGTCAAAGAACATCACCCAGAACTGATCTTCAATCACATCCAATGCGATCTGTCCCCGACAAGCCGGCCCTTTAATGAAACCCTCGATAAAAAAGTGCGCGTCATCCAATAGAAAACGGTAACGCGATGTAGCAGGGATCGCGGCAAACACTTTGAAGGGGTTAGAAGAAATCTCTGTTTCATAGGACGGTAGTTGATCCACCTCATAATCATTTGCTAGGAAAAGTTCACGATAACGCTGCATACGCCCTTCGGAAAACTCGTAAACGATGTGGTTCTTAGCCACAATAGTCGGGTGATATCTCAGCAGCCGGTAGTAAAATGGTGTATCCCCTGGATCATCATGTGGCAGCACCGTCGGAATCTCATCGACAGTCTCTCCAGACGGCGTAGTAGAACGTACCAAACGGTAGAACTCTCGTGTTGGCGATTCCGAAAAATGAATATGAGCATGAAATAGATGTTCATACAGATAGCGGCTGACCAGCCGTTGCTTTCGGGAGGATTGATTTAGGAAACTCTCCCACTGTTCGATCTGCGGCAACACTGCGGCAGAAGGCCCGGGTAGGGCCACTGTCGGCATATCCTGTGCCAACCAGGAAACCAAGGTTCGATATTCCAACGCTGATAGGTTTGGCATCGCATAGGGCATACCCCACATAGGATGATCCCTGGCATAATCGCTTATCTCCCCCAGTGTCGGGCAGGTCTGTTTTCGATCAAGTCCCAAGGAAATGCTATCTGGCAACAAGCCTGCACGGGGCTGTGGGTTTTCTTGCTTGAGACGCAAAAGATGATATAGCACCGAGTTTTTCAGATTATTCTTAGGACTCTGATCACCCTCATTGCGTATTGAAAAAAAACCGCGAGAACGCCATTCTGCAGTACTTTTTGCGTCCACCAACAGGCGTGTCGGTTGCATTTCTGTAATACGTTTAGGTTCGTATATGCGCTCTTCACTAGCACCTCGATGCATGCCTTCGATCGAGGAGAGTTTCAACTGACAGGGCGCATCAAAGCAACCGTGGCATACCACACAGCGTCGGTCTAAAATAGGTCTGACTTGCTCTGCCAAGACCATCGGTGCATCCAATTGAGCTAACGACAACTCCATGTCAACAGTTACGAACTCGCTCTCCTGGCTGTCTGGTAGCTCCGACAGGGAATAGACAACAACAATCGACAACAGGAAAACAAACACCATTATCTGTGCCCGTTTGCTGATGACTATTTTTTGCAGCAACGATTTCATCGAGGCGACCACTTCCAGTCACGAATTTCTGCCATATCCTCACCGTATTGCACGATGTAGTTTTTATGTTCGATAAGCTTGTCACGCATCAACTGTTTGATATAAGCCGCATCCGCACCCAGTTTCGGCAGCTGGTCGATCACATCTTCAACCAGGTGAAAACGATCCAGGTCATTTAGCACCGCCATATCGAAAGGCGTCGTGGTCGTGCCCTCTTCCTTGTAACCCCGTACATGCAAATGATGATGACATAGACGGCGATAGGTCAGGCGGTGAATCAGCCACGGATACCCATGATAGGCAAATATCACTGGTGTGTTGGCGGGAAATAATGCATCGAAATCTTTGTCTGGCAGACCGTGGGGGTGTTCGCTCTGCGGTTGCAGCGTCATCAAATCCACTACATTGATCACCCTGACTTTCAACTCGGGAAGGTGTTGCCTCAGCAAATCCACTGCTGCCAAAATTTCCAGCGTGGGTACATCTCCGGCACATGCCATCAGCACATCCGGTTCGCCGCCTCGATCATTACTAGCCCATTCCCAAATGCCAATTCCTACGCTGCAATGTTTAATCGCGGCATCCATGCTGAGCCATTGAAGTTGTGGCTGTTTGCCTGCAACGATGACATTAACTAAATTTTTTGAACGTAAACATTTGTCGCTAACACACAGCAGGGTATTAGCATCAGGAGGCAGATACACTCGAATAACATCGGCCTTCTTGTTCACCACATGATCGATGAAACCGGGGTCCTGGTGGGAAAAGCCGTTGTGATCCTGGCGCCAGACATGAGAGGTCAGCAAATAGTTCAGCGAGGCAATCGGCCGACGCCAAGGAATTTCCTTACTCGTCACCTTGAGCCACTTGGCATGCTGATTAAACATGGAGTCGATAATATGGATAAAAGCCTCATAACAGGAAAAGAGGCCGTGACGACCTGTAAGCAGATAGCCTTCCAACCAGCCCTGACATGTATGTTCGCTGAGGATCTCCATGACACGTCCATCAGTTGCAAGGTATTCGTCTTCCGGCAAGGTCTCTGCCTGCCATGCACGATTGGTAACTTCAAACAAGGCACCGAGGCGATTGGAGGCGGTCTCATCAGGACCGAATACACGAAAGTTTTTCGCCTTCGCATTAAGTTTCATGACATCGCGCAACAACTTACCCATAGCACGTGTCGCTTCATCCGTACTCTGACCGGGGTGTGTCACGTCCAGAGCATAATTACGATAATCCGGCATAATCAAATCTTTCAGTAACGCACCCCCGTTTGCATGGGGATTTGCCCCCATGCGTCTTTCACCCTCTGGTGCCAACTCGGCAAGCTCTTTACGTAATGCACCGTTATCATCGAACAATTCGCCCGGCTTATAACTCTTCAACCACTGCTCTAGCAGTAGCAGATGTCCCGGTTGGGTAGCAAGATTACCAAACGGTACCTGATGAGAACGCCAGTAATCCTCGGCTTTTTTTCCATCAACCTCTTTTGGCCCCGTCCACCCCTTGGGTGAACGCAGTACTATCATGGGCCAACGTGGCCGAACCCTGCTGACATGAACTCTTGCTTCTTGCTGAATTGTTTTGATCTCTGCGACAACTGTTTCCATTGTTGCTGCCATTTTCTGGTGCATAGCTTCTGGCTCAGAACCTTCTACGAAGTAAGGTTTATAGCCATATCCGATAAAAAGCTTTTCTAATTCATCATGACTGATGCGTGAAAGTACAGCGGGATTGGCAATTTTGTAACCGTTAAGGTGCAATATGGGTAACACAACACCATCGCTCACCGGGTTAAGGAATTTGTTGGAGTGCCAGGCCGTCGCCAACGGACCAGTCTCTGCCTCCCCGTCACCCACCACACAGGCGGCAATTAAATCGGGGTTGTCCAACACCGCGCCAAAAGCATGGGAAAGCACATAACCCAGCTCACCACCTTCGTGAATAGAACCCGGCGTTTCCGGAGCCACATGACTGGGAATGCCACCGGGAAAAGAAAACTGCCTAAACAATTTTTTCATTCCCTCGGCATCCTGACTGATGTTGGGATAGAACTCGCTATACGTCCCTTCAAGATACGTATTTGCCACCAGACCCGGCCCACCGTGTCCAGGGCCAGCGAGATAAATCATACTTAAATCATCCCGCTTGATCACACGGTTCAAATGCACATAGATGAAATTTAGCCCTGGCGTAGTGCCCCAATGTCCGAGCAATCTCGGTTTAACGTGCTCAAGTGTCAACGCCTCTTTGAGCATTGGATTGTCTAATAAATAGATCTGACCCACTGAGAGATAGTTGGCAGCACGCCAATAAGCGTTAGTTAGCTGCACCTCTTCTTCTGAAAGAGGCTCACATTGAATGCTTGTTGACTGTCTAGTGGTATCACTCACAATTACCTCCTTTTAGGCATCCCTTAAAAATTAAGTTTCTACAGTGATCACTAAAATTTATGAATTTGACCGAGTACGACTGTCACACCCATAGCTCCAACACAAAATGACGCATCACTGCTTTCAACACATCACTACGCGTAATGATTCCAGCTATTACTCCTTCGGTGACAATTGGTAACGCACCGATACGCTGCTCTACAAACAAACGGGCTACATAGCGAACGTCCGTATCCCCGCTTGCCGTCAATACCGGTGACTGCATCACATCTGTAACGCGCTTAACTTTATGAGCCTCTGCTAGCTGTTGATAGCTCTCTGTAATGCCGGCCAGGTGACGCAATACGTCCCTTTCCGAAACAATACCTACCAACTCCCCAGTTGATGAAACTACAGGCAGGTGGCGCAACTGGCTTGATCGGAACAGTGTCAATGCCTTACTGGTTGTCGCTTGCGGGTCCAACGTCACCACAGGGGAGGTCATAATATGTTCCGCTAGTACAACATTAGGCGTTCGCGGCACATGTTTGATAGATTGATAGCCTGCGCAGCATCGTGCTGCTGACCATGCTTCACAGGATCATTACGATGCTCTGTTTCATCAAGACCGTGAATAGCATCAACCGCATCGGTTTCCTTAACCGCCGATTTTTTGAAAACTCTCCCAAATGGCATTTGCTCATGGATAGAAAGCCCTTGCACAAAAAAAGTCATAGCTTGTTGTAGATCACAACTAAAAACCAACCTATAACACCGGCTGTAACCGCCCATCCAATCAAGCCTGTGACAACTCCTGTAGACGAAAGCTGCCAACCCAATGATGTCATATCAGCATGGAGCATCTCACCTGCAATGCCCATTGTCATTTTAGGAAAAAGCCAAACAAGCAGGCTACAAACAAGCCATATAACAGAAAAACTTATTGCTGAAGCCAAACCAAATTTGTATGCATTAAGCGTCATAAAACACCTCCTTTCACAGACTATTAACCTTTGCTACACCACGCGCCATATTTCCGAAGGAAAACAGGCGGCATCTAATTTACCTTACATATCTTGTAACCGGTTGGCACTATGCGACATCTGCATAGCTTCATGTTCTTCCAAATCCAATAATTGACTAAGCAATTCTATAGCCTCAGGTATATCTGCTCTACTATGTAAATAACGATAGAGTTCAATCACCTGTTCATGCTGACTTAATGTCTCGGCAATAATTTCTTCAGTGTTCATCTGAGCAAACACCTTCTTGCACTCACCATGAAGTTCTACAAGGTGTTTATCGATGTATTCAATACACCAGGTATTCAAAGCGTTGGTACTCGCTGTTTCCTGAAATCCATCTAAAACTTTCACCAGTTTTTGCTCATGATCGGCAAGATAGTCGAGCAAAAGTTTAGCCCGTGCACTCTCATTTTGGTCAGCACAATGCTGCATACAACTAGCCAAATACTGATGAGCTTCTTGTGTCCAATTGATAACGTCTTTTAAGTTTTCTACTTGCATAATTTTATCCTCTATATTGTTAATATGTTGTGATAGCCAGCGACATCTACATTAAAGGTCGTAGTATGACGCAAATGATCTCGCATCCCTCCCAATGCACCCAGATCTCCATGAACGAGTTGAATTTTCAAATCATATGGTTGCCTTGACTGTTTTAGCCAATGTTCAATACCCAAATAATCACCCTGTCCCGATAAACTACTCATTGCCTTATCAATCCTTATTATCAGTGCTGGAAACGCACTGACCTTCCCACGGCCAAAGCCTACCCATCGCCAAAAAGGTAAATGATGCCGACCATGTTATTAAGAAGAAGCCATTCAGCGCCTCTATAGCCGTTATAAAGCGTATATGCCCCACAGGGTGAATATCACCTAATCCCAACGTTGTATAAATAACACCTGAGTAATATAAATAATTCATTGCTCCACCTATTGGTGCCCCTTTAAAAAACCCCAGATCAAAGGTATTCACTGATAAATTATAAATAAACGAATAAAACCCAATTTCAACAATATGTGCTAAAAACAAAACAAACACAATAAAGAGTACTTTCCCCTGCTTATCCATTTTAATTTGTGACGAGACACTTAACCAAAGTAACACTCGATAGTGAAAAATAAAACTTAATGCAACTAGACCAAAAGAAAGTGCTATAGCTAATAACATAAGGCTCTACTACCCTTCTTCCAGCAAAGAAAGTTCATCATTCTTCAACACCCGGCTGTTCTCCTGTCGTTGAAGAATAAAGCTATAAACGACGGGTAATACTAGAAGGTTGAGTATCGTCACGGTTAACATGCCGCCCAACATCGGTGCAGCAATACGATGGGTAACATCCGACCCCGTCCCACTGCTAATCATGATGGGTATTAAGCCTACCATTGTTGATATTGCTGTCATTGCTACAGGCCGCACTCGTTTTGAGGTTGCATAAAATACCGCATCTTTAATTTCTTCTACGGAAAGCCTTGTATTGCTTATAGAACGGCGTTTACTAACTTCAGCATCAATAAAGCTAAGTACTAGCACGCCAATTTCAGCCGCCATACCGGCTAATGCAATGAAACCAACAGCAACAGCAACAGACATATTGTATCCATTAATATAAATCAACCAAATACCACCAACCAATCCAAATGGAATTGACATCATCACGACAATCGGTTCGATGATATTGCGGAAGTTAAAATACAGTAATAAAAAAATAATGAGTAATGTTACCGGCGCGACAATACGTAACCGTGCTGCGGCTCGTTCCATATATTCAAACTGCCCAGACCACGTTAATGTATATCCAGCTGGAATGGTTACATTTTCAGCCAGAACACGTTTTGCTTTAGTGACAAAACCACCAATATCCGATGTGGATATATCAACATAAATCCAAGCATTCGGCCTTGCATCTTCACTTTTAATAACCGGTGGGCCACGTTGATATTCAATGTCAGCAACCATTGTTAATGGAATTTGAACACCGGTCGGGGTGGGTATCAAAACGCGCTTTAAAGTTTCCAAATCATCACGTAGGCCACGTGGGTAACGCAGATTAACAGGGTAGCGCTCAAGGCCTTCAACTGTTTCTGTGATATTCATTCCACCAATCGCGCTTTGAATAACGTCTTGAACATCACTAATAACCAGCCCATAACGAGCAGCTCTTTCACGGTCAATATTGATATCCAAGTAATACCCGCCAACTGCTCTATCGCCAAAGGCAGAGGTGGTTTCAGGCAATGTCTTCATTGCTAGTTCAATATCTTGCGACACCTTCTGCAATACATTTAAATCTGGACCCGATACTTTTATGCCAATAGGAGTCTTAATACCCGTTGACAACATATCTATACGCGTTTTGATAGGCATTGTCCATGCGTTAGCAACGCCAGGGAAATTTATTGCCTTATCCATTTCAGCCATTAATTCCTTCGTTGTCTTATCAGGATTCGGCCATTCTTCTGTTTGCCTTAACCTAATTGTGGTTTCCATCATTGATAATGGAGCAGCATCGGTTGCAGATTCAGCTCGGCCTATTTTGCCAAAAACATGATGAACCTCTGGAAAAGTTTTCAATATTTTATCGGTTTGTTGAAGCAGTTCCTTCGCTTTTGTAATCGATATACCTGGGAATGTGGTTGGCATATATAAAATATCCCCTTCATCCAGTGGTGGCATAAATTCACTGCCAATTTTTGAATACGGGTAATAGGTAACTGCCAGTAAAGCCAAGGCGATGAACAACGTTACGCTACGTGAGCCCATCGCTATTTTCAATGCGGGGCTATGTAAAGCGTGTAAAGCACGATTTATAGGGTTCTTATCTTCGGCAATTATTTTCCCTCTAAGAAAATAGCCCATCATTACTGGAACCAACGTAATCGCAAGTATTGCTGATGCCGCCATTGCATAGGTAGCTGTAAATGCTAATGGGCTAAATAAACGACCTTCTTGAGCCTGCATGGTAAAAATAGGCAAAAATGATACCGTAATGACTAACAGTGAAAAAAACAGTGCCGGACCCACTTCTCGGCTAGACTCTCCTATTACTTGCCAATGCTCGGTACGAGTTAACTCTCGCCCTTTCTTATCGTTTGCTATAGCCAATTGACTGTGTGCATTTTCCACCATCACAATAGCACCATCTACCATTGTGCCAATGGTAATTGCTATGCCCCCTAACGACATAATGTTTGCATTTAAACCTTGAAAACGCATCACGATAAACGCCATTAAAATACCTAATGGCAATGTAATAATGGCCACAAAAGCAGATCGAGCGTGTAATAAAAATAAGATAACAACCAGACTAACTATCACAAGTTCTTGTAACAATGAGGTATTAAGACTATCAACAGCACGCTCAATTAGGTCGCCACGATCATACACAGGCACAATTTCAACCCCTTCCGGAAGGCCTTCTTTTAATTCATCAAGCTTTTTTCTAACCGCTTGTATTGTAGCAAGAGCATTTTCACCAAAGCGCATAATAACAACACCACCGGCCACTTCTCCTTCACCGTTTAAGTCAACTAATCCTCTACGTAATTCAGGGCCTATTTGAACACGGGCTATGTCTTTTAAACGAACTGGGGTTCCATTTTCATCAACACTGACAGGTATCTTATTAAGATCATCAATTGATTGAATATAGCCCCGGCTACGAACCATATATTCAGTCTCAGCCATTTCTACCAAACGTCCACCAACATCATTATTAGACCTTTTAATGGCCATTTTTACTTTATTCAACGGAATGTTGTAGCGAAGTAGTGCATTTGGATCCACTTCTACTTGATACTGTTTAACATAACCACCAACTGAGGCTACTTCAGCAACACCATTGACGGTTTGTAGTGGGTAACGGAGATACCAATCTTGTAATGAGCGCAGCTGAGCTAGATCATGTTTACCAGTCTTATCTACTAGCGCGTACTCATAAATCCAGCCTACACCCGTTGCGTCTTGACCAAGTGTTGGCGTAACGCCTTGAGGCAAACGACCACTAACATAATTCAGTGATTCAAGAACCCTAGAGCGGGCCCAATACATGTCCGCTCCATCCTCAAATATAATATAAACAAACGACATCCCAAAAAATGAATACCCACGCACTACCTTAGTCTTTGGAACCGCTAGCATAGAAGTTGTTAAAGGGTACGTTACTTGGTCTTCAACAACCTGCGGGGACTGCCCAGGAAACTTAGTGAAAATAATAACTTGTACATCAGACAAATCAGGGAGCGCATCTAAAGGCGCATTTTTATAGGCATAGAGCCCTGTGAGTGCAACGATTACAGTGATTATCAACACCATAAAACGGTCACGTAAAGAGGCACTAATAATGGCATTAATCACTCATATCACCTGCTACAATTGGTGATTTACCCTTCTGATTTTTTTGCTTTATATTACTCAGCATCTTGCTTGTCGCTTCACGTAACTTTGACTCGGAATCAACCAAAAATTGTGCTGACGTTACAACTTCATCACCCTCCTGTATGCCACTAAGTATGGATACCTGCCCATCCGATTCTATGCCAACCTTAACCTTTCTTGGCTCAAACTTATCGGGCTCACGCACCACAAAAATTTGCGCGCCTCCCCGCGACCGTACAACCGCCTCAGCTGGAACAACAATCGAATCTTTACGTACACTAGCTTTGATACTAACGTCTGCAAACATATCTGGGCGCAATAATAATTCAGCATTATCAAAGACCATTCGAACTTTAGTGGTTCGTGTTTTTGGTTCTGCATAGGGGTAAATATAGGACACTGTTCCTGTAAAGCGCCTACCTGGGGCTGACGCTAACGTCATTTCAACCTCATCACCCATTTTTAACCACGGTAATTCGTATTCATAAACGTCCGCATAGACCCAAACCTGATTCAGGTCAACTAACATGTACAGCTCTGTCTTTGGCGTGACAAACTGCCCCTGTCTTGCGCCAATATTAATCACCGTGCCTGCAGTTGAAGTATGAATATGAAGACTCTTCTTTATTTTTTTAGTTCGTTCCAATGCCTTTATCTGATGTTCTGGCACATCTAAAAAACCAAGCCTTTCACGAGAGCTTTTTACAAGTTCTTGCGCGCCTGTCCTTATTTGTTCAAACGGACTTTTTTCTAATGCCGCTAAATTACTTAGCGCTAACAAATATTCCTGTTGGGTTGACACCAATTTTGGAGAATAAATAGTCAATAAAACATCATCTTTTTTTACTAGCTCACCTGTCTTATCAACCCTAACATTCTCAACCCAGCCCTCAACTTTTGGATGTATCCTTACCATGCTTTCTTCATTAAAACTAACCAATCCAACAGCGCGCACTGTTCGTCCTAACGCCATCTTTTTAGCAAAAGCAGTCCGTACGCCAATTTTTTGAACAACGACCGGATCAATTTTCACCATACCCGCAACATCACTCTGTTCTCCATCAGCGTAAACAGGAACATAATCCATTCCCATGTTGTCTTTAGCAGGTACAGGAGATGTCACTTCTGGGTTCATTGAATTTCTATAAAACAAAATCTCCCTTCCCTGTTCACCAACATTGCCTTGTTCCATATTGTTGCTTGATAATTGGTATCCAACACCCACACCAATAGCCAACATTAAGATTCCAATTACTAATTTAGACTTATTCATTAATTAATTACTTCCTCACCTGTTGCGGCTTCTAATCTGGCTAACGCCTGTTTTGCATCACTCAATGCTTTCCAATATTGCAATTCATAATTAAAAAGCGTTATTTGGCTTCTAATAAGGTTTAGAAAATCAACCTCACTGACTTGATACCCAGCCAGCATAGAACTAACTGTTTGCTGGGCTTGCGGAACAATACCTGTGCCAAACAAAGAAAACTGCTCCTTGGCCTGCATATAGTCCGTTACGGCCGAACTAATCTCTCCGCGAACGACGCTCTTTTGATCCGTGAATTCGTAACGAATTTTTTGTAATTCGTAACTTTTTTGATTGACCGCTTTAGACTGTTTACTATCAGCATACAAAGGGATTTTTATACCCACCATCAGTGACAAGAAATTAGACCTTGAGCCCCCAACAAAAGGCGTGTTATCTCCCGTTCTATCACCATAAGTCATGCCCAATTTAAAGTCTGGGTAGTAGTCACGATTTGCCAAATCTAAACGTGTTTTTGCACTCTTAATTTTTACTCTTACTTGTTTTAGCACAGGTCGTTTTAAGTCAGCCGCCTCATACAACTGTTGCTCCATAGGAAGGCTCAGTAATTTCTTTGATACTTGATTGGGTAAAAGCAACGTATCCTTGGCAGGCTGGTCCATCAGAATATTAAGGCGAATAGCTTGGTTCCGTCGAATAGCCTTTACCTTGATTTCTTGATCAAGCAATTTAGATAACTCCAGTTGAGACAACAATACATCTTGTTGAAGCCCTTTCCCGGTTTCATATTTTACTTTGGCAATAGTAATAAATTGCTTTAATAATGATTTATTAATCTCAATTGTTTCCAGTGCACGATCTAAGTAATACAGTTGCCACCAGTTACTTTTCACTTTTTTTATTAATTGCAACCTAACCTCATCAACCAAATACCCCGCACCTATTGCATCAAATTGTGCTGCTTCTTCTTTTAGCCCAAGTTTTCCAGGAAAAGGTAACTCTTGACTAAAACCAATTTGAACCTGAGTCATCGGTTCCTGGTCTCTAGCGAAGGTATCCGTTGGAAAATTCATGGCATTAAAACTAATCGTCGGGTCTGGTAATGACCCAACTTGCGATGGCACTTCGCCAAAAGCCTTATAACGTTCTTTCATCTGAGCAAGATTTGGGTTATCTCTTACTGCTATAGCAACGGCTTGCATTTCAGTTAATACTAAATCATCTACCTGCTCCCCTGCCTGTAGGATATTGGCGTTTAACGAAACCAAAACGACAAGCATGCTAGCCCAGCGTCTGGGCGTAAAACCATTGACTCTTAAATTACGATTATCAAACTTCATAAATATTCCTAACCATGCCCCTAAATAAAGCTTAAATGCACTATGGATGCGAGGCCAAAATTCTCCAGACCCGTAACCTAAATAAATTCACCGACCTGGCGGTGGTTTATGACAACTCCACGGTTTATGTTTTGCATTATCTTTTACATTGTCATCCACAAACCGGTAATAACCTTCTTTTAAGTCAGTCCACCAATCGTGGCTAATATCCACTCCGTGCTTTTCAAATATCTCTTCAATTCCCTGAATACCTACTCTTGATGCATCGTAGGCCAAATTTATAACCTGTGACTTTTCATCAAATGACACGCCATCCAAACCATATAATTGATCAATTTCCTCTATCGTCGCCTTGATATTTTTAGGTGTTGTATCTTCAAGTTTTAAGTGACGAACGACCAAATTAACTTCTGATACACCCAATCTATGCTCTTTTTTACTCATAGTTTCTCTCCTAATAGCCTAAATTCTTTAATATCTCCTCATATTCTTCTTTGCATATTTCACCGTTTGCATAACGTTTATCTAGAATCTTCTTTGCCGGTATACCCTCACTTTTATCCTGCAATGACAACCTCACATTTGTGACTATTAAAACGATCAATAGCAGCAACCAAAGCAGCAGATTGATAGCCAACCATCCAGTCCAGTTTTCATCATCCATCATCACCTCATTGAAAAACTGTCGGGCCGTGCACAGCCCGACAAATATTCACTCTCACATCCTTAATATTTTCGTTATTACTTTTCTCTTAATTCTGACCGATTAACGACCTGAACCACCCTCTGTAATAGAGTTTTCAAAAGCTAGATCTTGTGCTTCAGCACTGTAATCCATCATTTGAACCATCATTGTTTGCATCATCTTGATACGCTCTTCTAACAAGCCTACGCGGGTCGTCAGGTTCACAGAAGATTTACCTCCGTCGCCAATCATATGCATACCTTTTTGCATACTTTGCATATGATCTTTCATCATTTTGTGACGTTTAGTAGGGTTCTTTTCTTGTTTAATATCTGCCATTAGTTTTTGCATATCCTTCATATGATCATGCATCTGCATTTGCATCTGCATTTGCATCTGGCTGCTGCCATGTTTACCTTGTTTATGGTCACTTCCAGCATATACAGGGGCTGATAGAGCTGCGGTTAGTGCAATTGCTGTTATTAAATTTTTCATCTTTATTTCCTCATTTTGTGGTTAATGGTTCTGTATTGAACCGGGGTACCCATGTGGGTATTTCTTCCATGTATTGGCGATATTCATCACCAAACCCTGATATCGCTATTTGCTCTTCTCGCTTAGCGAGTCGTACATAAATAACGACTAAAATTGGGAACATGACCAGTGTTGGGATCGTTGGCCATTGCAACAAAAAACCGAACATAATCATGATAAAAGCAACATACTGGGGATGACGGCAGCGCGCATACCAACCCGTTGTTGCTAAAGAGCGGGACTGTTGCGCGGCATGCAATACACTCCATGAAGCGGTTCCGCTCATTAGGACAGTAAAAGCCGTTAGTTAAGGAGTTATTTTC